>Ga0073899_10001784_pt1 | contig 19556 bp, 18 predicted proteins | sample KloWWTmetaKNB5Ph_FD_88975 | JGI IMG/M metagenome (GOLD analysis project Ga0073899, IMG submission 88975) | Active sludge microbial communities from Klosterneuburg, Austria, studying microevolution and ecology of nitrifiers - Klosterneuburg... | ecosystem: Engineered > WWTP > Aerobic digester >... | reverse complement strand
GGGCGGTGGGTGACGTGGTGCGCGGCCCGATGCTGGCGCACAAGGCCGAGGAAGAAGGCGTGGCGGTGGCCGAGCGCATCGCCGGCCAGCACGGCCACGTGGATCTGGCGCTGGTGCCCTACGTGATCTACACCTCGCCCGAGATCGCCTGGGTGGGCCGCACCGAGCAGCAGCTCAAGGCCGATGGCGTGGCGTACAAGGCCGGCCAGTTCCCCTTCCTGGCCAACGGCCGCGCGCGCGCGCTGGGCGACACCACCGGCTTCGTCAAGTTCCTGGCCGACGCCAAAACCGACGAGATCCTGGGCGTGCACATCATCGGCCCGTCCGCCAGCGAGCTGGTGGCCGAAGCCTGCGTCGCCATGGCCTTCAAGGCCAGCGCCGAGGACATCGCCCGCATCTGCCACGCGCACCCCAGCTTGAGCGAGAGCACCAAGGAAGCCGCGCTCGCTGTGGACAAGCGCACTTTGAATTTCTGATCGTCGGCTTCGGCGCTCAGGAACTTCCCGAGGGGCGGCGCAAGTCGCCCCTTTTGTTTCCTATCCTTCGGCAGCGAATTGCTTCCCCCTTCCGGTCATGCCCTCCGTCACCGAGCTCTACCACCAGATCCTGGCTGAAAAAGGCTTCACCGCCGACCCGGCGCAGCTGCGTGCCGTGGCCATGCTGCAGCGCTGCCAGGACGAATGGGCCGCCTACAAGTCCCGGCGCAGCAACCTGCTGACCAAGGCGTTGCTGCGCCCGCCCATTCCACGGGGCGTCTACATGTTCGGCGGGGTGGGGCGCGGCAAGAGCTTCCTGATGGACTGCTTCTTCCAGGCCGTGCCGCTGCGGCGCAAGACCCGCCTGCACTTCCACGAGTTCATGCGCGAGGTGCACCGCGAGCTGCAGGAGCTCAAGGGCATGGCCAATCCACTGGACGAGCTGGGCAAGCGCATCTCGCGGCGCTACCGGCTGATCTGCTTCGACGAGTTCCACGTGGCCGACGTGACCGACGCGATGATCCTGCACCGCCTGTTGGATGCCCTGTTCGCCAACCGCGTCTCGATCGTCACCACCTCCAACTTCCACCCCGACGGGCTGTACCCCAACGGCCTGCACCGCGACCGCATCCTGCCCGCCATCGAACTGCTCAAGGCCAAGCTGGAGATCGCCAACGTCGACAACGGCACCGACTACCGCCGCCGCACGCTGGAGCAGGTCGAGCTCTACCACTGCCCGCTGGGCGCGCAGGCCGATGCCGCGATGCAGCGCGCCTTCGAGGAGCTGGCCGGCGTGCAGGACGAAGAGCCGCTGATGCGCATTGAGCACCGCGAGATCCGCGCCCGCCGCAAGGCCGGCAGCGTCGTCTGGTTCGATTTCAAGGAGCTCTGCGGTGGCCCCCGCTCGCAGAACGACTACCTGGAAATCGCCACCCAGTTCGAGACCGTGCTGCTGTCCAACGTCCCCCAGATGCCGCCCAAGCTGGCCTCCGAGGCGCGTCGCTTTACCTGGCTGGTGGACGTGTTCTACGACCGCCGCGTCAAGCTCATCGTCTCTGCCGCCGTCCCGGCCGAGGAGCTCTACACGGAAGGCCCCCTGGCCCACGAGTTTCCCCGCACCGTCTCGCGCCTGAGCGAGATGCGCAGCGCCGAGTACCTGGCGCTGGAGCGGCGCGAGGTGGACACCTCGCTGACCTGAGGCGCTGCACCGCCGCTCCCTCAGCGGGTCCGCCCCGGGGCAAAGGCGGCCCAACCCACGGGTGAAGCGGTGCGAAGGGGCACCAGAGCCCTGTCCCGTCGCCAGGGCGTCAGGGCGTCAGGGCGCCACCCGGATGTTGGCCTCCTTGATGATCCGGGTGTACTGCCCGGCGTCATTGCGCACGATCTGGCGCTCGCCGCGCAGCGGCCGCACCGCCTCGAACAGCGCAAGGGTGCCGCACATGCCGGTACGTCAATCAAACAGTTGACGCTAAAATATGACGATCGTAATATGATGTTCATCATGTCAAACACGATCAGCCGCAAAGAACTGACCCACGACCGCATCCTGGATGTCGCGGCGCGGGCCATTCGCCGGGGCGGCTACGGTGGTGTCGGCCTGGCGACGATCATGAAGGAAGCGGGCCTGACGCATGGCGGCTTCTATGCCCACTTCGCGTCCCGAGATGCCCTGCTGGCCGAGGCCACGCAACGTGCCGGTCGCGACACCGGGACGGTCCTCGTCGAGCGGATGCGCCAGGCGCAGGCACAGGGGATGAGCCCGTTTTCAGCGCTGGTTCACACCTATCTGGATGATGCGCACCTCGACAACGTTGAAGGTGGCTGCGCGGTTGCCGCACTGGCCGGCGAGGTCCCGCGCCAGGCCGAAGAAGTGGCCAGTGCAGCCCGCTCCCGCGTGCTGGGGCTGGTCGAACTCGTGCGTCGCTGCCTGCCCACCGGCGTCGACCCGGCACAGGCGCAGGTGATTGCCGCCACGATGGTCGGCACGCTGCAACTCGCCCGCACGCTTGCCGGCGAGGACGGCCGGGCCTGGCTGGCGAATGCCCGGGCCACCTTGATCCATCAGTACGGCGCCTGACGCGCCGCTTGAGGCCGCCGATTCGCGTTTGCGTGCTGGTAAATATGACGGGCATCATTTGGAGAGCAGCATGAAACCCGACATCACCCGTCCGGGGTTGGATACCCTCGCGGTCGGTACCGCTGCTGCCGACACCGCGGGTCCGCGTGTCGCCAATCCCCCTTCACCCTGGCCCGTGTTCTGGGTCGCCAGCATCGCCACCTTCCTGGTGTCACTCGACACCACGATGCTGTTCGCGGCCTTCGACGCTCTGCGGCATGCCTTCGGCGATCACTCTGCGGCGGACTTGTCCTGGGTGCTGAACGCCTACACGGTGGTCTACGCCACGATGCTGATCCCTGCGGGAGGCCTGGCCGACACGCACGGCCGCAAGCGCGTCTTCCTCATCGGTGTGGCCTTGTTCCTGGCGGCATCCGCCGCCTGCGGACTGGCCGGCAGCGTCGGCGGGCTGATCGCGGCGCGGGTGCTGCAAGCGATCGGTGCGGCGCTGCTGACGCCTGCGTCGCTGTCCATTGTGTTGGCGGCGTTCCCGCAGACCCGGCGGGCGGTGGCCGTGAGCCTCTGGGGCGCCGTTGGTGGCCTTGCGGCAGCGGTGGGCCCGAGTGCCGGCAGTTTGGTGATTGACCACTTCGGCTGGCCCTGGGCGTTCTACATCAACCTGCCCCTGGGCGGCCTCGCCCTGTGGCGCGCTGCGGCGTTGCTGGACGAATCGGCAAAGTCCGGCGAGCGCCGGCGGGTGGACGGCGTCGGCATGGTGTTGCTGATGCTGGCGGTGGGGGCCGTCACCCTGGCCATCGTCGAATCCGACGCGCCGAACTGGAGCCGCATGGAACTCGCGGTCATGGGCACCACCGGGGTGGTCGCTGCCGCGGCCTTCGTCGCGTGGGCGCGCCGGGCCAAGGCGCCGCTGGTGGATCTGGCGCTGTTCCACAACCGCACCTACCGCTTCGTCAACGTCGCGACGCTGGCCTTCGGCACCGCGTTCTCGATGATGTTCCTGACCTTCTTCTTCTACATGACGGCCATCTGGCACTTCAGCCTGCCGCAGGCCGGGCTGGCGGTGACGCCGGGGCCGCTGCTCGTGATGCCGACCGCCATCATCACCGGTCGCCTGGCGACGCGGCTGGGCCATCGTCGCTTTCTGGTCGGCGGGTCGCTGCTGTACGCCGGCAGCAGCCTGTGGTTTCTGCTCGTGCCGGGCGTCGAGCCGAACTACCTGTCCCACTGGCTGCCCGGGCTGATGATGAGCGGCATCGCGGTCAGCCTGGTGCTGCCGTCGCTGTCCGCTGCGGCGGTGAGCCGCCTGCCGGTGGCGCACTACGCCGTTGGCAGCGCGGTCAACCAGGCCACGCGCCAGATCGGCTCGGTGCTCGGCGTGGCGCTCACGGTGGCGCTGCTGGGCCATGCGGTGCTGCAGCGCGCGGACTTCAACGCCCTGTATCTGTTGCACGGCGCGCTGGCGTTGCTCACGGGGCTGCTGTGCCTGCCGGTCGACACCAAGCCGCGGGTGGCGCCGCCGTGAACGTCACCGCTCGGTGGCCCGCCGAATCTCGCCACATGGAGAACCATGAAAGCACTGACCTTCAAACGCTATGGCAAATCGCCCGCCATCGGGTTTGCCGACATGCCCCGGCCCACGCTGAAGCCCGATGAACTGCTGGTGCAGGTCCACGCCGCCGGGCTCAATCCCATTGACACCCTGATCCCGAAGGGCACCTTCAAGCCCGTTCTGCACTTCCAGTTGCCCGCCACGATGGGCAGCGATCTCGCTGGGGTCGTGGTCGACGTCGGTGAGCGCGTCACCCGTTTCAAGCCGGGCGACGCCGTCTTCGCCAGCGTGTTCGACCTGGGGGTCGGCTCCTTGGCCGAATTCGCCGTGGTGCCGGAGCGCGTGGCCGCGCTGAAGCCGCCCAACCTCGACTTCGTGCAAGCCGCGTCGGTCCCGATGGTTGGCCTGACCTCGTGGCAGGCGCTGAAGGAGCGCGCCGGCCTGCGCGCGGGCCAGAAGGTGTTCATCCCTGCCGGGTCCGGCGGTGTCGGCTCCTTTGCCATCCAGTTGGCCAAGCACCTCGGCGCCAAGGTGGGCACCACCGTCAGCACCGGCAATGTCGAACTCGTGCGGGGCCTCGGCGCAGACGAGATCGTCGACTACAAGCAGCAGGCGTTCGAGCAGGTGCTGCAGGGCTACGACGTGGTGCTCGGCACCGTCAAGGGCGACTCGATCGAGAGGTCGATCGGCATCCTCAAGCCGGGCGGCAGGATCGTGTCGCTCATCGGCCCGCTGGACGTCGCGTTCGCCCGCGCCAAACGGCTGAACTTCGTCCTGACCTTCGTGTTCGGGTTGATGAGCCGCAAGATCCTGCGGCTGGCCGGGAAGCGGCAGATCGCCTACTCGTTCCTGTTCGTGCGCCCGGACGGCGATCAGCTCAAAGTCATCGGCGACCTCCTCGAATCAGGGCGCATCCGCCCGGTCATCGACAAGGTCTTCCCGTTCGATCAGGCCAGGGAGGCGCTCGATTACCTGGCTCAGGGGCGCGCCAAAGGCAAGGTCGTCGTGAAAATGCGCTGACGGTCTGATTCTGATGTCGTTCCAAGGGTGCCGGTGTTTCTCGCGCGGTGTTCGGGCCTCACTGCCGCACCGGCGCCTCCACCCCCGACATCCGCATCACCATCTCCGGCAGCCGCTCCCCGCGCACGGGAATCGCCGCCACCGCGGTGTTGAGTTCGCGCAGCTCGTCGGCGCTGAAGCGCAGCGCGGCGGCGCCAAGGTTTTCTTCCATGTGCGCCACGTTGGTCGTGCCCGGGATGGGCACGATGAAGGGCCTCTGGGCCATCAGCCAGGCCAGCGCCAGCTGCGCGGGCGTGGCGTTCTTGCGCTGCGCCCAGCTGCGCACCAGGTCGACCAGGGCCATGTTGGCGGCCAGGGCGTCGGGGGCGTAGCGGGGCACCAGGGCGCGGAAGTCCAGGTCCGGTGCGGTCTCGAAGCGGCGGGTGGCGTTCACGCTGCCGCTGAGCACGCCCATGGCCAGCGGGCTCCAGCAGACAAAGCCGATGCCCAGCTCCTCGCACAGCGGCAGCACCTGCGCCTCGGGGCCGCGCCAGAACAGGTTGTATTCGTTCTGGATGGCCGCCAGCGGCTGCACCGCATGGGCGCGGCGGATGGTCTGCACGCCCGGCTCGGACAGGCCGAACTGGCGCACCTTGCCCTGTGCAATCAGGTCCTTGACGGCGCCGGCCACGTCCTCGATGGGCACCTGCGGGTCCACGCGGTGCTGGTAGAGCAGGTCGATGCGGTCGGTGCGCAGGCGCTTGAGCTGGGCATGCACGACCGCGCGGATGTGGGCGGGCCGGCTGTTCAGGCCGCCGGGCAGGCGCTGGCCGGTGGCGGGGTCGATGTCGAAGCCGAACTTGGTGGCCAGCGTCACCCGCTCACGCCGCCCGCCCTGCAGGGCCTCGCCGACGATGTCCTCGGACAGGAAGGGGCCGTAGGCCTCGGCCGTGTCGATCAGCGTCACGCCACGCTCCACTGCACGGCGGATCAGGGCGATCGCGGCCGGGCGGTCGAAGCGGCTGCTGTAGGAGTCGATGATCACGCCGGGTGCGGCCGAGGGCCGCCACTGGCAGCCCAGCCCGACCGGGAAGACCTCCAGCGGGCCGAGGCGGCGGTGCGTGCCTGCTGCCTGGGGACCGCTCGGCAGGCCGCCGGCGCAGGCCGACAGCAGCCACGGTGCCACGCCCAGTGTGGCGGCGGTCAGCATCAGGTGGCGGCGTTGCCGGCTTTGACTGTCGAGGTCGGCGTTCGAGGGTGTCGGGCGATGGGCCATGGCGGCTTCCTTCAGGGTGATGGGGAGGGTGGCTCAGATGGGCACGCGCCACTCGCTCAAGCGCTTCACCATGGCCGGATCGCGGTGCGAGAAGAAGCTGCTCTGGCCGGTTTCCAGCGTGGCGATGCGGGCCATGTCGTCGTCGTCCAGAGCGAAGTCGAAGAGCGCCAGGTTTTCGACCATGCGCTCCTTGCGCACCGACTTGGCCAAGGCCACGATGCCGCGCTGCACCAGCCAGCGCAGCACCACCTGGCCCACCGACTTGCCGTGCCTGCGACCGATGTCGGCGAGGAGGTTGTTGCCGAACAGGTTGTTGCGCCCCTCGGCAAACGGTGCCCAGGCCTGCGCCTGCACGCCTTGCTCGCGCATGAAGGCCGTGGCCTCGGCCTGCTGCAGGAAGGGGTTGACCTCCACCTGGTTGACGGCGGGCGGCACCTGGTGATGGACCATGAGGTCCATCAGCCGGTCCGGGTGGAAGTTGCTGACGCCGATGGCGCGCAGCTTGCCTGCCCGGTGTGCCTCTTCCATCGCGCGCCAGGCGCCGTGCACGTCGCCGAAGGGCTGGTGGATCAGGTAGAGGTCGATGTGGTCCAGTTGCAGGCGGCGCAGCGAGGCGTCGATGGCTTGCTTCGTGCGCTCGTAGCCCACGTCCTGCACCCAGAGCTTGGTGGTGATGAACAGTTCGTCACGGGCCACGCCGCTGGCGCGCAGGCCGCGGCCGACGGCCACCTCGTTCAGGTAGACCGCGGCGGTGTCGATCAGGCGGTAGCCTGCATCAATGGCGTCCACCACGCAGCGCTCGCACTCGGCGGCGTCGGGGATCTGGAAAACGCCGAAACCGGCGATCGGCATGCGCATGCCGTTGTTCAGGGTGACGTGGTCCATGCGTGGGTCCATCCACTTCGTTGATCGATGGCGTCACTGTAGGCGTCAGATTGACATTCGAATAGGTCTCTATCAGTTGATGGATAGACACATCATTCGATGACAATGGGTGAGAGAGGCAGCGCATGGCCATCAATGAACTCCGCACCATTTCCGTTTTCGTCAAGGCGGCCGAGCTGGGCAGCCTGCGCAAGACCGCGGGTGCGCTGGGCATCACCCCGCAGGCGGCCAGCCAGGCGCTGGCGCAGCTGGAGCAGCACCTGGACGTGCGGCTGTTCCACCGCACCACGCGGGTGATGGCGCTGACCGACGAAGGCCGGCGCTTTCTGGAGGAGGCCCAGCCCTCGCTTCAAGGGCTGCAGCGCGCGCTGCAGTCGGCCCGGCAGGCCAAGGAAGAGATCGCCGGGCCGCTGCGCGTCGTCGGGCCGCGTTCCACCTTCCAGGCGTTGCTCTGGCGGTTGCTCGACGAGTTCTGCGAGCGCCATCCGGGCATCGTGCCCGACGTGCAGCTCGAAGACCGGGTCGGCAACTGGGTGGAGGACCGGGTCGACGTGGGCTTCCGCCTGGGCGCCTCACCGCATGACGGCGTGATCGCGCGCCGGCTGTTCCCGGTGCAGCTGGTGCTCTGCGCGTCGCCCGACTACCTGCGCCGGCACGGCGTGCCCGACCAGATGGCGGCCTTGGCGGCACACCGCTGCAGCGTCTACCGCAATCCGGGCACCGGGCGGGTGGTGCCCTGGCGCTTCAGGGTGGGCGGCGAGGAAGTGGAGCAGCCCGTGGTGCCGGCACTGAGCACCAACGACGAGATCGTGGAACTGCACGCCGTCCTGGCCGGCAGGGTGATCGCGCAACTGGCCGGCGTGACGGCGGCGCCCTACCTCCGTGCCGGGCAACTGGTGCCGCTGCTGGTCGACCACATGCCCGATCGCTACAGCTATTTCGTCTACTACGGCAACCGCCAGGCGCAGCCCGCACGGGTGCGCGCCTTCGTGGATCTGGCAGTCGAGCGGCTGGTGGACAACGCCGACTACGTGTTGAGCGCGAGCGAGCTGGCCGCAGCCGGCCGCTGACGCACAGTGCGGCCGCCCGGGGCCGCGCTCAAGCGTGGAAGCGAGGCTCTTCCGCCCTCAGCGCACTGGGCGAGACCCCGAATTCGGCCTTGAAGAGCCGGCAGAAGTGCGCCGAGGTGCGGAAGCCGCAGGCGCCGGCGAGCACGCCGATGGGCTGCCTGGCGCCGTCGCTGGACAGCAGCAGGTGGCGTGCCTGGGCCAGCCGCGTGCGCCAGATGTAGCGGTCCAGCGTCTGGTCGCCGTCGTCGAAGGCGCGGTGCAGGTGGCGCTTGGAGCAGCGCATGGCCAGGGCGATCTGGGCGATGTCCAACGACGGGTCGGCCCAGTGCGTCTGCACGTACTGGCGCACCCGGGCCCGCAGCACCTCCGGCAGCGTGGCGTGTTCCTGGGCCTCGGCCTGGCTGCGTGCCAGGGTGGCCGACAGCAGGCCCAGCACGGTTTCCGAGATGGCCGATGCGGCGTCGTTCGGCAGGGCGGGCAGCTGGGTCGACATGGAGAGCAGGAACGATCCCAGCACCGCCGCGAGGCCGACGCCGCCGCTGGTGGGCGACTGGCAGGTGTGCAGATCCAGGCCCGCGAAGCCCTTCAGGCGCGCACGCGGGATCTGGATGGCCAGCATCGAGGCGCGTTCGAGGTTCTCGATGGCGTAGGGCACACGCGGGTCGTAAAGGCTCCAGTCGTTGGGCCGCAGGTCGAACTGCTGGTTGTGCTGGCGGATGCGCCCGTGCCCGCGCACCTGCAGCAGCAGCTTGTGGCATTCGTCCAGACCGTCGTCACCGTGGCGCGGGCTGCGGCGCACCCGGTGCGCCGGCACGTCGATGTGGAACACGCGCAGGCCATCAAGGTGGAACAGCGTGAGTTCGGCCTCGTCCAGGCCGTCGTCCATGGCCTCGACGTCCAGCTCGCCGAAGTGCGTGCGATTGATGTCGGCCCACAGCGAACCCCGTTCCGAAGGCGGGACATGCCGGGTGTGCTGCCGGATGGAGTGCATGGGGCCGGGTGCCAATTTGCTTAGATCTTAGTGATTTAACCGGAAGCGCCCGGGCTGCGCCTCGGGACTATCCCGGGCATACCCGGGGTGCTTGTCCGTGGATGACGGACCTTTTGACTGTGCGTGCCTGAGGGCGTCCTTCGGTTGCCCCGGCCGGACCCGGCGTGGACGATGCGTCCGTCCTGATGGGTGCGGCAAGGAGTGGCGTGATGGCAAGTGCAGGTGAGTTCGACGCGATCGTGGTGGGTGGGGGATCTGGCGGCTGTGTGGTGACGCATCGCCTGGTCTCGGCCGGCTGGCGGGTGCTGCTGCTGGAGGCGGGGCCGAGCGATGACCACCTGTTCGTGCGCATGCCGGCGACCTTCGTGCGGGTCATCGGCACCGAGCGCAGCTGGATCTACGAGTCGCAGGAGCAGCCCGCGGCCAACCACCGCCGCATGCATGTGCCGCAGGGGCGCACGCTGGGCGGCGGCAGCTCGATCAACGCGATGGTCTACATCCGCGGCCAGGCCGAGGACTACGACGCCTGGGCCGCTGCCGGATGCAACGGCTGGGCCTGGAACGACGTGCTGCCCTGGTTCCGCCTGGCCGAGGGCAACCAGCGGCTGTCCGGTGACCTGCATGGCACCGAGGGGCCGCTGAAGGTCAGCGACACGCGCTTCCGGCACCCGCTTAGCCTGGCCTTCGTGAAGGCCGCGCAGGAGTGCGGCCTGGACTACAACCACGACTTCAACGGCGCCAGGCAACAGGGCGTCGGCTTCTACCAGACCACCACCCACGAGGGCGAACGCGCCAGCACGGCGGCCACCTATCTCGCCGCGGTGAAGGGGCGGCCCAACCTGAAGGTGGCCACCGGCGCCACCGTGCACCGCGTTGTCATCGAAGGGGGGCGTGCGGTGGGCGTCGTCTGGCGCGATGCCGCGGGCCTGCACGAGGCGCGTGCCACCCGCGAGGTGGTGCTCAGCGCCGGGGCCCTGGCCACGCCGAAGCTGCTGCTGCTGTCGGGCATCGGGCCGGCGGCACAGCTGCAGCAGTTCGGCATCGCGGTGCAGCAGGACCTGCCCGGCGTGGGCGAGAACTTCCAGGACCACCTGGAGTGCAGCGTCTACGGCCGCAGCCGCGAGCCGATCAGCCTGCTCGGCAGCGACAAGGGGTGGACGGCCTTGATGCACGGGGTGCAGTGGAAGCTGTTCCGCACCGGGCTGCTCACATCCAACGTCGTCGAGTCCGGCGGGTTCGTCGACACCGCCGGCACCGGGCGGCCGGACATCCAGTTCCATGTGCTGCCCACACTGGTGGGCGACGTGGGGCGCGACCCCTTTCCGGGCCACGGCATCTCCCTGAACCCCTGCTTCCTGCGGCCGGCCTCGCGCGGTGTGGTGCGCCTGGCCAGTGCGGACCCGGAGGCCGCCGCGGCCTTCGATCCCCGCTCCCTGAGCGCGCCAGAAGACGTGGCCACCCTGGTGCGTGGCGTCAAGCTCGCGCGCCGCATCCTGCGTGCGCCTTCGCTGGCGCGGGTGGTGAGTGAGGAGCTGGCGCCGGCAGCCGAGGCGCAGGTGCCGGACTCGGTCATCGAGGCCCATGTGCGCTCGCACGCCAAGACGGTTTACCACCCGGCGGGCACCTGCCGCATGGGGGCAGACGGCGATGCCGGCGCGGTGCTGACGCCGCAACTGCAGGTGCGCGGCATCGCCGGCCTGCGGGTGGCGGACGCCTCCGCCTTCCCTCTGCTGATGAGCGGCAACACCAATGCCCCGGTGGTGATGCTGGCCGAGCGCTGCGCCGCCGCCATGCTGGGGCGCAGCAGCCCGGCACAGGTGGACGCCTGACTTCCGACTTTTGCGCCCCACCCAGACACACGGAGACGACCGACATGAACCTCAACGACCTCAGCCTGGCCCAGCAGCGCAACCTCGGGTTCCTGGCACGCCGCCAGCGCGGCAATTTCATCGACGGCGCCGAGCGCGCGCCGGCCGAGGGGCGCCACCTGGCGGTGATCGACCCCGCCACCGAGTTGCAGGTGGCGCAGGCGCCGGACAGCTCCGCCGCCGACGTGGACGCCGCCGTGCGCTCGGCACGCGCGGCCTTCGAGGACTCGGCCTGGAGCCGCATGCGCCCGGCCGACCGCGAGGCGGTGCTGTACCGCCTGTCCACGCTGATCGAAGCCCACGGCGACGAGCTCAGCGCGCTGGAGACGCTGCAGAGCGGCAAGCTGCAGGGCATTGCCCGCATGATCGACGTGGGTGCGGGCGCGGAGTTCGTGCGCTACATGGCCGGCTGGGCCACCAAGCTGGAGGGGCAGACGCTGCAGCCCTCGATCGGCTTCCCGCCCGGCGCGCAGTACCACACCTGGACGCGGCGCGAGGCCATCGGCGTCGTCGGCGCGGTGGTGCCCTGGAACTTCCCGCTCGCCATTGCTCTGTGGAAGGTGGCGCCGGCCCTGGCCACCGGCTGCACCGTGGTGCTCAAGCCCTCGCCCGAGACGCCGCTCACCGCGCTGCGGCTGGCCGAGCTGGCGCTGGAGGCGGGGCTGCCGCCCAGCGCGCTCAACGTGGTCTGTGGCGGCGGCGCCACCGGTGCGGCGCTGACCGCCCACCCGGGTGTGGACAAGATCAGCTTCACCGGCAGCACCGCCACCGGCAGGGCCATCGCCCGCGCGGCGGCCGACAACCTCACGCGCATGACGCTGGAGCTGGGCGGCAAGTCGCCGCTCATCGTGCTGGACGACGCGGATGTGGACGCTGCTGCCCAGGGCGCTGCGATGGGCATCTTTTTCAACCAGGGCCAGGTCTGCACGGCCGGCTCGCGCCTGTTCGTGCAGCGCGGCATCTTCGACCGCGTGGTGCAGCGCCTGGCCCAGGCCGCTGAGGGCATGAAGCTGGGCTCGGGCTTCGACCCTTCGGTGCACCTGGGGCCGCTCGTCTCCAAGCGCCAGATGGAGCGCGTGATGGGCTACGTCGACAGCGCGCGCAGCGAGGGCGCCACGGTGCTTACCGGCGGCGCGCGGGTGGGGGAGTCCGGCTGCTTCGTCCGGCCCACCGTGCTGGTTCACGTGCATCCGCAGATGCGTGCGGTGCGCGAGGAGATCTTCGGCCCGGTGGTCTGTGCCCAGCCCTTCGACACGATCGACGAGGTGGTGCAGCTGGCCAACGACACGCCCTTCGGCCTGGCCGCCAGCGTGTGGTCCAACAACCTGTCGGCGGTGCACCGCCTGGTGCCGCGCCTGAAGGCCGGCACGGTGTGGATCAACTGCCACAACATGCTCGACAACAACCTGCCGCTGGGCGGGTTCAAGCAGTCAGGCCAGGGCAAGGACCTCGGCCGTGCGGCGGTGGAGGCCTGCACCGAGCTCAAGAGCGTGTGCATGGCGGTGTGAGGCCCGAGGCCCTGAGTGCCCGGGATCCCCCGCCAACGATCCGATTCCAACCCGCCCCTAGGAGACCCCCACATGCATCCCACCTTCATCCTGCGTCCGGTCGCTGCCAGCCTGGTCCTGATGGCCGCCTTCGCCGGCCAAGCCCACGCTCAGGCCACCGGCAAACCCAACTGCGGCCTGAACAACGGCAAGAAGGCCACCGGCGAGCCCATCGCCATCGGCGCCGTGGTCGGCAAGACCGGGCCGGACGACTTCAGCGCCCCCGCCCTGGCCGCGGCGGCGTACTTCAAGTGCGTCAATGAGAACGGCGGCATCCACGGACGCCCGATCGACTACGTCGTCGCCGACGACCAGTGGAATCCCGAGACCGCCACCCAGGTGGCCGGCAAGCTGGTGCGTGACCGCAAGGTGCTGGCGTTGGTGGGCAACTCCAGCTTCGTCGAATGCGGCGCCAACGCCAAGCTCTACGAGCAGGAGAACGTGATGGTCATCGCCGGTGCCGGTGTGCCGCGCGAGTGCTTCTTTGCCAAGAACTACGCGCCGGTCAACACCGGCCCGCGGGTGTCGGGCACGCTGGTGGCGGCGCACATGGCCAAGACCCACAAGGCCAAGAAGATGGTCTGCATCATCCCCAACATCCCGAGCCTGGGCAACTGGGCCTGCGAGGGGGCCAAGGGCTGGGGTGCGGCCAATGGCGTGGCGGTGGAGACCATCGCGATCGACCCGGGCTCGGCCGATGCCACCTCGGTGATGCTGCAGGCCGCCGCGGGCAAGCCCGACGTCATCATCCTCAACCTGCCCAAGGGCATCATGGTGCCGATGCTGGCCGCCGCCGAGCAGCAGGGCCTGCACAAGAAGATCAAGTTCGCCTCCACCACGCCGGCCTACAACGCCGACGTGCCCAAGACCATCGGCAAGACCTGGGACCGTGCCTTCGATGTGCACCTGGAGTTCATGCCGGTCGAGTCGAACGGCCCAGACAACAGCAACTGGAAGGCGGTGATGGCCGCCTACGCCGACAAGGCGGCGCCGCGTGACTCGTTTGCCCAGGGCGGCTACCTCGCCGCGCGCATCGCCACCGAGGCCTTGCTCAAGCTGGACGCGAAGACGCTGGACCGCGCCAAGGTGACGGCCGCGCTGCGCAGCGTCAAGGGCTTCAAGAGCGACATCCTGTGCAAGCCTTTCTACGTGGGCGACGGCGCCCGCCACAACGCCAACAGCAGCGGCCCGATCGCGCAGGTCAACGCCGGCAGCTTCAAGCAGCTCACCCAGGGCTGCATGACCGCCGACGAGCCCGAGCTGGCCGACGTGCGCGCCGACGAGAAGCGCCTGGGCCTGTGAGCCGCGTCAGCACCATCTGACCGATCGCACATGGACATGCTGCTGCCCTTCCTCGTCTCCGGCCTGGGGGTCGGTGCCGTCTATGCCCTGTCGGGTGTCGGCCTGGTGGTGCTGTTCCGCGCCTCGGGGGTGCTGAACTTCGCCTTCGGGGCCATCGGCGCGCTGGCGGCGCACTGCGCCTGGTCGGTGCTGGAGGCCGATGGCGGCCAGGCGCTGGCCTGGGCCGTGGCCATCGGCGTGTCCATGGCCGTGTCGCTGGCCTACGGGCGGCTGCTGGCGCCGGCGCTGGCCGAGCGCGACACCTCCATCCGCAGCATCGGCACGCTCGGCCTGGCCCTGATCCTGGTGGGCTTTGCCGAGTGGACCTGGGGCGAGGGCCCGCGCCGGCTGGTGCTGCCCACCGACGCGGACGGCCTGGAGTTTGGCGACGTGCGCCTGACCTGGACGCGTGTGCTGGGCCTGGCCACCGCCGTGGCCATGATGGCCGCCGTCGGCCTGCTGCTGGCACGCACCCGCGTGGGCCTGCGCATGCGCGCCCTGGCCGATGACCGCGGCCTGAGTGCCCTGCTGGGCGTGCGCGTGCTCAGCGTGGACGGCGTGGCCTGGGCGCTGTCGGGCGCGTTTGCCGGCGTCTGCGGCATGTTGCTGGCCAACATCGTGCGGCTGCAGCCCACGCTGCTGACCTTCCTGGTGATCCCGGCCTTTGCCGCGGCCATCGTCGGCCGGCTCAAATCGCTGCCGGTCACGGTGCTGGCCGGGGTGGTGATCGGCGTGCTGGAGGCCTGCGCCATCCTGCTGCCGGGCTTTGCGCCCTTCCGCACGGCGGTGCCCTTCCTGGTGGCGCTGCTGGCCATCCTCTTTTTTCGCAATACCACCCGCAAAGCCTGATGTCGACTTCCCTCTCGACGAGTGGTCGGACGAACGTTCCGGCACCCGATCCGGCGCCCGACCCAATGCAGGCCCTGGCGCCCGCCCTGCGCCAGCACGCCCGCCAGCAGTGGCGTGGCCTCTGGGCGATGGGCGCCGTCCTGCTGCTGCTCTCCGTGGCGCTGCTGCTGCTGAGCAACAGCTACTGGCTCAAGACCTTCACCTCCGCGCTGACGCTCAGCGTTGCGGTGGCCGGCACGGCCCTGCTGTACGGGCAGCTCGGGCTGGTCAGCCTTTGCCAGTACGCCCTGGTGGCCGTGGGTGGCTGGGTGGCGCTGCGGCTGTCGCACGGCTTCGGCCTGCCCTTCGAACTCTGCGTGCTGGCGGGGGGCTTGTGCGCCAGCGCCGCCGGCATGGTGGCAGGCCTGCCCGCGCTGCGCCTGAAGGGCCTGTACCTGGCGCTGGTGACGCTGATGATGGCCGGCGGCTACCAGGTGCTGGTGAGCGCCGTCGGCTTTCCGGACGGCGGCGCCGGCTGGCTGGGCAAGGCCCAGGGCACCGGGCGGCTGATGATGGCGCGGCCCGCCTGGGCCGAGTCCGATGCCGCCTATCTGGCCTATGTGGTGGCCTGGCTGGCGCTGATCCTGGTCTTGATCGAGTGGCACCGCCGCAGCCGCGCCGGGCGCTCCTGGGCGCTGATCCGGCGCGGCGAGGCCGCCGCCACCAGCGCCGGCGTGCACGTGCTGCTGTACCAGTCCTGGGCCTTCGGGCTGGCCGGCTTCTGTGCCGGCGTGGCGGGCGCGCTGCTCGCCGGTGGGGTGGGCCAGCTCGACGGGCGCGCGTTTGCGGCCAGCGAATCGGTGCTGATGTTCGCCCTCACGGTGGTGGGCGGCGCCTACCACTGGCTCGGCACGCTGCTGGCCGGGCTGCTGCTGCGCGCAGTGCCCGCGCTGCTGACCGAGTGGGGCGTCAACGGCTTTCTGGCGCAGGTCTTCTTCGGCGCCGCCCTGCTGCATGCCCTGATCACCGCGCCGCGCGGCATCGCGGGGCAATGGGTCGACGGGCTGACGCGCCTGTTTGCGCACCTGTTCGCCCGCCCACCCGGGCCGAGCCGGGAGCGCCGGTCATGATCCGCCTGGACAGCGTCACCGTGCAGTTCGGCGGCCTGAAGGCGATCGACGAACTCAGCGCCGAGCTGGACGCACCGGTGTGCGGCCTGATCGGCCCCAACGGTGCGGGCAAGACCACGCTGGTCAATGTGCTCAGCGGCCTGGTGGTGCCGCGCAGCGGCCGCGTCGAAGTCGACGGCAGCAACCTGCTGCCCCTGGCGCCCGTGCAGCGGGTGCGCTGGGGCCTGCGGCGCAGTTTCCAGACCGAGCAGGTGGTGGAGGACCTGACGGTGTGGGACAACGTGCGCGCCGTGCTCGACCACGTGCCCGCGGGCGAGCGTGCCATCGCGCAGGACGTGGCCGAGGTGCTGCACTACACCCACCTGGCGGACGTGGCGACCCGGCTGGGCAGCGAGATCGACCTCTTCCACCGCCGCATGGTCGAACTGGCCAAGGCCTTGGTCGACCGGCCCCGCCTGCTGCTGCTCGACGAACCCGGCGCCGGACTGGACGAGCGCGAATCGGCGCTGCTGCGCGAGGCCCTGCTGGGTGTGCAGCAGTTCCGCGGCGCGCAGGTGCTGCTCATCGACCACGATGTGGACCTGATCGCGGCCACCTGCCGGCAGACCCTGGTGATGGACTTCGGACGCCGACTGGCGCTGGGGCCGACCGCCGAGGTGCTGGCCGACGCCGATGTGCGCCGCGCCTACCTGGGAGCCTGACGAATGCTGGAAGTCAAGAGCATGGTGTTGCACCGCGGCGGCAAGCGGGTGCTGCACGGCGTGGACCTGGTCGCCCGGCCGGGCGAGATCACCGCACTGATCGGGGCCAACGGCGCCGGCAAGTCCAGCCTCGTGATGGCCGTGGCGGGGGTGCTGCCCCTCAGCGAAGGCCATGTCAGCGTGGACGGCCAGCCGTTGGTGGGCCTGCGCCCGGAGCGGGTGCGCGAGCGCGGCGTGGCCGTGGTGCCGGAGGGCCACCGCGTGCTCGGCGCCCTGAGCGTGGCCGACAACCTGCGCGTGGCGGCCAGCCACCGCCCGGCGCGCGAGGTGGCCGCGGCCATTGACGAGGTGCTGGAGGTGCTGCCCGAACTGCGCAGCAAGCTGCAGAACCCGGGGCGCTCGCTGTCGGGCGGGCAGAAGCAGATGGTCGCGGTGGCGCAGGCGCTGCTGGCCCAGCCGCGCTACCTGGTGGTCGACGAGCTGTCGCTCGGCCTGGCGCCGCTGGTGGTCAAGCGCCTGGCCGACCTGCTGCGGCAGGTGGCGGCGCGCGGCACCGGCGTGCTGCTGATCGAGCAGTTCACCAGCATGGCCCTGGCCATGGCCACCCAGGCCAACGTGCTGGTGCGCGGCCGCATGGCCTGGTCCGGTGCGGCCAGCGAGCTGGTGGTGCGGCCCGACATCCTGGAGCGCAGCTACCTGGGGACCTGATGAAGGAATCGACGATGCAGGACGAACAGACCGACCAGACCGACCCGCCTGAACTGGCGGTGGTGGCCGGCGCCACCGGCGCGCTGGGCGGGGCGATCACGCGCCGCCTGACCGAGCGGGGGCTGCACGTGCTGGCCATCGCCCGCAGCGCCGAAGCCCTGCAGGCGCTGGCCGCGGGCAACCCGCGCATCACGCCCCTGGTGGGTGACATGGCCGACAATGGCGTCATCGATACCATCCGCGGCGCCCTGACCGGTCCCGGCGGCGCAGCCCTGAGCGGCCCGGTGCGCATCGCCGTCCAGGCGGTGGGCCTGCCCATCCGGGCCCGGGATGCCGCCTTTGACCCGGCCTCACTGGGCGTGGCCGTCAACATCAAGGCCGGCGGGCTGTTGCGGCTGGCCAGCGCGCTGGAGGGGCACCTGCAGCCGGGCTCGCGCCTGGCCGTGCTGGGCGGCTACCACGGCTTCGAGCCCGATCCGACCGCCATCGGCCCCGGCGTCACCAATGCCGCGCTGGCCAACCTGGTGCGCATCCTCAGCCACCGCTTCGGCGCCCAGGGCGTCTCGGTTCACATGGTCTCGCCCGGCCCGGTGGACACGCCGCGCATCCGCAAGCTGGCCGATGACGCCTCGCGCATGCGCGGTATCCCGGCCGCCGAGATCCTGGCACAGTGGTGCGCCGAGTCCTCACTGCCGCAGCTGATCACCACCGACCAGGTCGCCTGGGCCGTGGCCCTGCTGCTCGACCCCGAGGCCCGTGCCCTGCACGGCTCGGTGCTGCACCTCGACGGCGGGCGCCGCCGCGGGATCTTCTGACAGGTAGACAGGTAGACAGGCAAACAGGAAGACAGGAAGGAAGACATGTCCAAAGTCTGGTTCATCACCGGCGCCTCGCGCGGCTTCGGCCGCGAGTGGGCCCTTGCCGCGCTGGAGCGCGGCGACTCGGTCGCCGCCACCGCCCGGAACACCGGCGCGCTGAGCGATCTCGTCGCGCAGTTTGGTGACCGTGTCCTGCCGCTGCGGCTGGACGTCACCGACCGTGCCGGCTGCTTCGAGGCTGTCAACGCCGCGGTGGCCCGCTTCGGCCGGCTGGACGTGGTGATCAACAACGCCGGCTACGGCCAGTTCGGCATGGTGGAAGAGCTGAGCGAGGCCGAGGCGCGCGAGCAGATCGAAACCAACCTGTTCGGCCCGCTCTGGGTCACCCAGGCGGTGCTGCCGCACCTGCGCGGCCAGGGCAGCGGGCACCTGATCCAGGTCTCGTCCATCGGCGGCATCTCCGCGTTCGCGGGCATCGGCATCTACCACGCGTCCAAGTGGGCGCTGGAAGGGATGAGCCAGGCGCTGGCGCTGGAGGTGGCGCCGTTGGGCATCCAGGTGACGCTGGTCGAGCCGGGCAGCTACTCCACCGAATGGGGCGACGTTTCCTCCCGCCACGCCCAGCCGCTGCCGGCCTACGAAGCGTCGCGCGCCGCTGCCGCCAAGGTGCGCGAAGCCCGCAAGGCCAGCCGCGGCGACCCGGGGGCGACCCGCGCCGCCATCCTGGCGGTGGTGGATGCCGCCGAGCCGCCGCTGCGCATCTTCTTCGGCGACGGCCCTCTCGCGGTGGCGACGCGCGACTACGAGCAGCGCCTGGCCACCTGGCGGGCCTGGGAGGCGGTGTCGAAGGCGGCGCAGGGGGCGCCAAAGGCAGGCGGCGCGTAGTCCGCTTGGCCCCTTCAGCGGCCGTTCGTTGGCGCCACCGCCACACCCTGCACGCCGATCCCGTCGCAAGCCACCTCGCGCCGCTCGGCCGCGCTGAGCCGCCCCAGGTCGAGCAGCTCCATCACCGCCAGCGCCTCGGTGGCCGGGACCGGGTTGGCGGCCGGGCCGAGCAGGGCGTCCCGGATGCCGGCGTAATAGTCGGGATAGCGGCCCGGCTCGTTGGGCCAGGCCTGCTCGGTCGTCCCACCGCTGGGTGCCGAGGCCTGTGCCGCCGTCACCAGCCGCCCGGCGCTGGGGTCCTGGCCCCAGTCCTCCGGCCGCGCCGGGTCGGGGTGCCGCCCGGCCTTCAGGTCGTCCTCCTGCCGGTCCAGGCCGTGCTTCACCCAGCTGCCCAGCGTGCCGTGCAG
>Ga0073899_10001782_pt1 | contig 19565 bp, 19 predicted proteins | sample KloWWTmetaKNB5Ph_FD_88975 | JGI IMG/M metagenome (GOLD analysis project Ga0073899, IMG submission 88975) | Active sludge microbial communities from Klosterneuburg, Austria, studying microevolution and ecology of nitrifiers - Klosterneuburg... | ecosystem: Engineered > WWTP > Aerobic digester >... | reverse complement strand
TCGACGGCGTTGGGCGTGATTTCCTTGTCCCAGCCGGTGAGCGCCTGCAGCAGCTTGTCCTTGTTGGCCGGCTTGGGCGCGTTGATCAGCAGGTACTCCATCACCGTCCACTCGCGCGGGCCCAATTCAAGTGGCAGCGCCGGCGCATCGGCGCCGTGGCGCAGGCAGGCCAGGCGCGTCGCGGTGTCAAGCTCCAGCGGCCCGAAGCTGAGCACCGAGGAAGTGGCCGCCTGCGAGCGGCGCAACAGGGCACGCAGGCGCGCCAGCAGCTCGGGCAGCTCGAAGGGCTTGACCATGTAGTCGTCGGCGCCCATGTCCAGCCCCTGCACCCGGTCGTGCAAGGCGTCGCGGGCGGTGAGGATCAGCACCGGCATGGCGTGTCCATCCTTGCGCAAGCGCTGCGTCAGCGCCAGGCCGTCCATGGTGGGCAGGCCGATGTCGATGATCGCCACGTCAAACGCCTCGCTGCGCGTGACCTCGATGGCGCGCTCGGCACTGCCTACCCAGTCCACCGCGTAACCGGCATCGGTCAGGCCCAGCTTGATGCCGCTGGCCACCATCACGTCATCCTCGACCAACAGTAGTCGCATGATCAGTGCGAGCGGATCATGGTGCCGTAGGCCTGCTCGGTCAGGATTTCGAGCAGCAGCACATGCGGCACGCGGCCGTCGATGATGTGCACCGAATTGACACCGCTCTTGGCCGCATCCAGCGCGCCGGCAATCTTGGGCAACATGCCGCCGGAGATGGTGCCGTCGGCAAACAGCTCGTCGATGCGCCGCGCCGTCAGGTCGGTCAGCAGCTTGCCGGACTTGTCCAGCACGCCGGTGATGTTGGTCAGCATCATCAGCTTTTCTGCCTTCAGCACCGTGGCCAGCTTGGCGGCCACCACGTCGGCGTTGATGTTGTAGCTTTCGTTGTTTTCGCCAAAACCGATCGGGCTGATGACGGGGATGAAAGCGTCGTCCTGCAACGCCTTGACCACGCTGGGGTCGATGCTGACGATGTCACCGACCTGGCCGACGTCGTGTTCGATGTTGGGGTCGGCACTGTCCATCATCTTGAGCTTCTGGGCGCGAATCATTCCGCCGTCGCGGCCGGTCAGCCCCACCGCCTTGCCGCCGGCCTGGTTGATCAGGCCGACGATGTCCTGCTGGACCTGGCCCGCCAGCACCCACTCGACCACTTCCATGGTCTCTTCATCGGTGACCCGCATGCCCTGGATGAACTCGCCCTCTTGCCCAGGCGCTTGAGCGCCGTCTCGATCTGCGGCCCACCACCGTGCACCACCACCGGGTTGATGCCGACCAGCTTGAGCAGCACCACGTCCTCGGCAAAGTCGGCCTGCAGCTCGGGGTCGGTCATGGCATTGCCGCCGTACTTGATGACCATGGTCTTGCCATGAAACTTGCGGATGTAGGGCAGGGCTTGCGCCAGGATCTCGGCCTTGTCACGCGCAGCAATGGTCAGGGGCGGGGTCATAAGGGGATGTGCTCGGTGGTGGTAACCGGCAAATTGTGCCGCATCCGGCAGCGCGCCGGTCAGCGCCCGGCCCAAGCGGGAGTCAGCGCCGCAACCAGTGCGGCACCTTGAAGCGCACGATCATGAAGTAGCCGCCCAGGTAGGACGCCACGAACATGGCGCAAAACAGCATCAGCACCGGGGTGTTGTTCCAGAACAGCACCGCCGGCGCCACAGTCAGCACCGTGAAGCCCCACAGATAGGGCGAGGTCTTGTTGTTGCGCATCAGCATGCGCCGCGCCGCGTCATCGTGAAACACGCCGCGCACGATGCGCCGGTAGATCAGCTGGTGAAAGTGCAGGGTGTCGGCCACGCCGGGCGAGCCGCCGCGCGCGAGCTTGCGGTAGATGGAAAAGACGGTCTCCCACACCGGGTAGATCAGCAGCAGCATGGGAAACCAGGGCGACACCTGGCTGTGGCGCTGCACCAGCAGGATGCTGGCCAGCGCCACCACCACGCCCCACAGGTAGGCGCCACCGTCACCGGCAAACAGCAGGCCGCGCGGGTAGTTCCAGAACAGGAACCCGGCCGTGGCGCCGGCCAGGCAGATCACCATGGCGGCGAGCTCGCGGTCGCCCATCATCAGCGCCACGTAGGCAATCGCCAGGCAGGCCATGATCGCCACGATCGCCGCCAGCCCGTTGTAACCGTCGATGATGTTGAAACTGTGCGGCATGCCGCACACCGCCAGAAAGGCCAGCGCCACGCCGATCCAGGGCAAGCCGGCCAGCCAGTTGTCGAGCATCGGCACGCCCAGGCGACTGATGCTGACATCGAGCAGCCAGCAGGCCAGCAGCGCCGACACCGCCGTCAGGGCCAGACGGGTGCGCACCGACATGCGTTGCGTCACGTCCTCGTAGACGCCGGCAGCCAGCGCCGGCAGCGCCACCAGGAACCAGGGCCAGGCGCTGGACCAACTGACCTGCAGATTGAGCGTGCTGCCCCAGTTGACCGACAGCGCGGCATAGGTCCAGCCTACCACCAGGCCCAGAAAGACGTTGACGCCGCCCAGGCGCGGCACATCGCCGGAATGAAAGCGCTGCAGCTTGGCATAGCCGTAATAGCCAGCGTGCTTGGGCGCCAGCCGGATCAACGGCGCCGCCGTCACCAGCGACACCATCAGGGTCAGGAAAACCAGGAAAGCCATGTGCGATTGTTTCATGGCGATTATCGTTGTTGCGTCACCCACGTGCTGCACCGCGTGCCGGCAGGACCGGGCGGCTCATCGGTCAATTCGTCGTTGCAGGAAGCGCCAGTAGCTGCCCGAGCACCACAAACGCAGCATGCTCTTCACGTGCCAGATCAGATGGCTCAATTGACGGCCGGTGGCGCGCTGCGCCAAGTGGACCACATCAGCCGGCGCCGGCCGCATGCGGTAGCCGCCAAGTTGTAAGCGAATGCAAATATCGACGTCTTCGCAGTACAGGCGATAGCGCTCATCAAAGCCGCCGAGCCGGCGGTAAACCTCCGCCTTGAACAACATGAATGCGCCGTTGACCCAATCCACGCCATCGGATCGCTTGTGGCGCAGGGCCACGCGCCGAAACAGCGTCCACGGCGTGGGCAGGCCACGCTCGAAGTCCTGGCGCTGGCCGCTTTCATCCAGTTGCACCGGATAGGCGCAACCCGCATCGGCGTCGGCCAGCGCCGCGCGCAAGGCGGCAAACGGGTTGGCGTGCAGACGCAGGTCGGGGTTCATCACGCAAAACAGCGGCGTGGCCAGCCGCGCGAACGCCTGGTTGTGGTTGGCGCCGAAGGAGCGCGGCTTGGGGTTCTCCAGCAGCGTGACGGTAAACGGCCAGCTCGGCTGCGCGACAAACTGGCGCAGCGCCGGCTCCGCCAGATTGAGCGTCAGCACCACCTCGCCGACCTCGCCGGCGCAATGGCGGGCGAGGTCCTGCAACAGGTCCTGCACCAGCACACCATGGCCATGGCTGACGATCGACACCCCCACCAGGGCGCCAGTCTGGCGGGCGGTGGCGGCTGCGCCGGCAAGCGGAATCGGGGTATCGGTCATGCGGCGCACCACTGCTGTCCCAGCCCTCTCCATGGCGCCATCCGGTTGACCTCTCAAGACGCGGACGCCGTCGGCCCGCAGAACCGCGATTCTATCCAGCAGCTATCCGGACCGGCTGCCACAGCGGCGCATGTTTGGCCGCTACAGTATCCGCACCGACGGCCTGACGCTGGCCATCGTGGCCAATCCGGGCGCGGCTGTCGCTCGAGTGCGCGCTCAAGTGCGCGCTCAAGGCCCGCGCGCTCAGACCGGCCAGACCACCCCGTGGTCGTTGAGGATGGCGTCCAGCGGCACGTCGTGCGGCTCGGGCTCGAAGTCGGGCAGGAAGGCGTTGGCAAATCCCAGCCCAACCGTGAACGGCTGGTGCGGCAGGGTGGCCAGCATGCGGTCATAGAAACCGCCGCCATAGCCCAGGCGGTAGCCGCCGGCGGCGTAGCCCACGCAGGGCGCGAACAGCAGGGTGGGCACGATCACCTCGGTGTCCTTCGGCTTGGGGATGCCGTAGGCGTCCTCTTCCATCGGACAGCCGGGATACCAGGCGTGAAAGGTCATGGTCTTGTGCACCTTGTCGACCACCGGCAGGCCGATGCGGCGCAATTGGGGCTGGTCCAGCAGCTCGCCGTCCTCCTTCCAGCGGTGCAGCGCCGGCAGGGGGTCGAACTCGCCCTTGATGGGCCAGTAGGCCCCAATCACCGTGTCCGTGCGCCCGACCAGCCAGATACGCATCACGCGCTGCAATAAATCGGCGCGCTGTAGCCGATCCGGCAGGTTCAGGCGTTGCTCTATCAACGCCTTGCGAAGGGCTTTCTTGTCGAGGCCTTGGGACGCGTCTGATTTATCCATAATCCCCACATGCAGTTTTCACCCATTTTGACATCGTTCGCCCTGCTGGGGGCGCTGACTTTGTCATCCGTGCCTGCGGCGCTCGCGCAGGGCGGCGCGCAGGCCCGCAGCAGCGCCGACGAGGTCATCCTGGAGATGCAGCGCGCCTACAAGCGGCTCGACCGCAAGCGCCTGAGCGCCCTGCTGCCCCAGGCCAAGGGCCACGCGCTGGAACCCTGGGGCGCCTATTGGGAACTGGCGGCGCGGCTCGACGAGGCACCGACAAGCGAGATCCAGGACTTCCTCACGCGTTACGCCGGTACCTACCAAGAGGACCGCCTGCGCAACGACTGGTTGCTGCTGTTGGGCAAACGGCGCGACTGGGCGACCTTCAGCGTCGAGTACCCCAAGTACCGCATGAACGACGACCGCAGCGTACGCTGCTACGCGCTGTTCAATGCCTTCGCCAGCAACGGCACCGACGTGGCCGAGCAGGTACAGGAAGCCTGGCTGGCGCAAAAAGAGGCCGATGATGGCTGCGCCGCCGCCGCCGAGCAGCAACTCAAGGCCGACAAGCTCAAACCCCACAGCGCCTGGCTGCGCGCCCGGCTCGGGCTGGAGAACGACCGGCCCCGCATCGCCACCCAGGCGGTGGCGCTGCTGGGCAAGGACCGTGCCGAGACGCTCAACACCGTCTACAGCGCCCCGGCCAAGTACCTCAACGCCAAGTTCACCGCGCTGCGCCCGCCCACCAAGGAGCTGGTCACGCTGGCACTGGTCCGGCTGGCGGTGGTGGACCCGGCCGCCGCCGCCAAGGAGCTGACCAAGTTGCGCTGGAAGACCCAGCTCACCAACGAGGAGCGCGCTTGGGTCTGGGGCGTGATCGGCAAGCGCGCAGCGCAGCGCCTGTCGGGCGACGCCCTGGGCTATTTCGAGCACGCCGAGAACAAGTACCTGCATGACGATCACCTGGCCTGGAAGGCGCGCGCCGCCTTGCGCGCCGGCCAGTGGCAGCTGGTGCAGGAGGCGATCGCGGCGATGAGCGAGACCCAGCGCAAGGACCCGGCCTGGGTCTACTGGAGCGCACGCGCGCTGACCAGACTCGCCAGCACCGAGGCAGCGCGCGCCCAGGCCAACGGCCTGCTGCAGAGCATTGCCGGCGTGCGCGGCTTCTATGAGCAACTGGCGCTGGAAGAGCTGGGCCAACGCATCACCACGGCACCCAAGCCGCCGGCCCTGACAGCCGAGGAGAAGGAGGCCGCGCGGCTCAACCCCGGCCTCAACCGCGGCCTGTACGCGATCCTGATCGGTCTGCGCGCCGACGGCGTGCGCGAATGGAACTACAGCATCGGCCTGCACGTGCGCGGCGGCATGAGCGACCGCGAGCTGCTCGCCGCCGCCGACTTCGCCTGCCAGCGCGAGGTGTGGGACCGCTGCATCAACACCAGCGAGCGCACGCGCACGCTGATCGACACCGAGCAGCGTTTTCCCATGCCCTACCGCGAGGCGGTGTTGGAGCGCGCGGCCAAGATCGGCCTGGACCCGGCCTATGTGTACGGCCTGATCCGCCAGGAGAGCCGCTTCATCATGGACGCACGCTCCGGCGTGGGCGCCTCCGGCCTGATGCAGGTGATGCCGCCAACCGCGCGCTGGACCGCCAAGAAGATTGGCCTGGTCAACTTCAGGCCGGAGCACATCAACGACCGCGACACCAACATCGCCATCGGCACCGGCTACCTCAAGCTGGTACTGGATGACTTCGCCGGTTCGATGCCACTGGCCGCCGCCGCCTACAACGCCGGCCCCGGGCGCCCCAGGAGCTGGCGCGGCCAGAGCGGCGACCCGGTGCTGGAGGCCGCCATCTGGGCCGAGAACATACCCTTTACCGAAACGCGCGATTACGTCAAGAAAGTGCTGTCCAACACCACCCAGTACGCGGCGCTGATCACCGGCCAACCGCAGTCGCTCAAGGCGCGGCTGGGTTCGATCGGGCCACGCGAGGCGGGTGCCTCGGATATCAATGCGGAGTTGCCGTGAAACGAGTCCTGGTCTTGGGCGGTACCGGGTTTGTCGGCAGCCACCTGTGCGAGAAACTGGCGCGCCAGGGCTGGCTGATCACCGTGCCAACGCGCCGCGCCGCGAACGCCAACCACATCCAGATGTTGCCCGGCCTGCAGGTGATCGAGGCCGATGTGCACGACCCGGCGGCCTTGATGCGCTTGTTGCGCGGGCACGATGCCGTGGTCAACCTGATCGCCATCCTGCACGGCAACGAAGCCCGCTTCAACCAGGCGCACGTCGAGTTGCCGCGCACGCTGGCACGCGCCTGCGCGGCCAGTGGCGTCAGGCGGCTGATTCACATCAGCGCCCTGGGCGTCAATGGGGCGCAACCCGAGGCCACGCCCTCGATGTACTTGCGCAGCAAGGGGCGGGGCGAGGCCGCGCTGGTGGCTGCCGCGCATGCCGGCGGGCTGACCCTGACGCTGCTGCGCCCCAGCGTCATCTACGGCGAGGGGGACCGTTTCCTGAACCTGTTTGCCCGGCTGCAGCGCCACTTGCCCGTGGCGCCGCTGGCCGGCGCCAACGCGCGGTTTCAGCCGGTGTGGGTCGAGGATGTGGCGCAAGCCATTGTGCGTTGCCTGCAAGACCCGGCCACCATCGGCCAGACCTACAACGTGGTCGGGCCCGACGTACTGACACTCAGGCAACTGGTGCAGCTCGCCGCGCAGGCCGGTGGCGTCCACCACGGCCGCCGCCGAGTGGTGTTGGCCTTGCCTCCTGCCCTGGCCCGGCTGCAAGCCTGGCTGATGGAATGGGCTCCCGGCGAACCCCTGATGAGCCGCGACAACCTCGACTCGATGAAGGTCGACAACGTCGCCAGCGACTCGTTGCCCTGCCTGCCCGACCTGGGCCTGACCCCGGCATCGGTGTTCGCTATCGCCCCAAGCTACCTCGGCCGCAGCCACCACCACGGCACCCTGCAACGCCTGCGCCAATCGGCGGGGCGATAGTCCCTCAATCAGTTGAGGACAGAGCTGAAAGTTTGTCCCACAAAGTATCAGGAGATCCCCGCATGCGCACACTCTACGTCGGCAACAAGAACTACTCGTCCTGGTCGATGCGACCCTGGGTGCTGCTCAAGCAGGGCAACATCCGCTTCGAGGAAGTCACGGTGCGCTTTGACTCCTTCGATGCCGGCTCGCAGTTCAAGACCACGGTGAACGCCCTCACGCCCACTGGCAAGGTGCCGGTGCTGGTGGACGACGGCCTGGTCATTTGGGACACGCTGGCGATTGCCGAATACGTGGCCGAACAATTCCCGCAGGCACAGCTGTGGCCGGCCGACCGTGCGGCGCGCGCCCGCGCACGCAGCCTGTGCGCCGAGATGCACGCCGGCTTCACCCAGTTGCGCAGCCATTGCCCGATGAACATCAAAGCCAGCCTGCCCGACATCGGCGCGCTGATCTGGCGCGACCAGCCGGGCGTGCGCAGCGACGTGGCACGCATCGTGGCGATGTGGAGCGCGCTGCTGGCCGAACACCGCGGCCCGATGCTGTTTGGTGCCTTCTCGGTGGCGGACGCCTACTTTGCGCCGGTGGTCATGCGCCTGCGCAGCTACGCCCTGCCGGTGCCGGCCGAGATCACGGCCTACATGAATCGCCTGTGCGCGCTGCCCGGCGTGCAGGCCTGGATCGAAGGCGCCCTGGCGGAGCAGGATTTCCTGGACTTCGAGGAGCCGTACCGGCTCAAACGCTGAGCACCCGGGCGCACCGTGACCTTGTCCCGCGTTACGCCCAGGCTCGGCCGGTGGCTGTTGTGGCTGGCGGCACTGCTGCTTGCGATGCCGGGCCGGGCGAGTCCGGCGGATTTTCAGATCGCGCACTACGACGTGCGCATCGAACCCGACTTTGCCAAGCGCGCCATCACCGCCCGGGCTACGCTGCGCCTCATCGCCACGACGGCCCAGGCCAGCCGGTTGGCACTCGATGCCGGTGCCCTGCAGATCGACTCGGTGCAAGAGAACGAGCGCCCGGTCCCCTACCGGCGCGCCGAGCAGAAGCTGCTGCTCAGCCTGCCGCCCGCCACCCATGCCGGACAGGTGCGCGAACTGGTGCTGAGCTACCACGGCACGCCCACCGACGGACTCCAGTTCTCGGACGACGGCGCCCAGGTCAGCACCGCGTTTTCCACCAGTCAATGGATGCCGTGTCAGGACGCCCCGAGCCAGCGCGCCACGCTGGCCTTGACGCTGGTGTTGCCCCCCGGCATGGCAGCGGTCGCCAACGGCAGCCTGGAAGACACGCAGGCGCTGCCAACCGGCAAGGTGGCCAGCCGCTGGCTGTTGCGCCAGCCCATGCCCAGTTACCTGTTCGGCTTCGTGGCGGGCGAATTCCGCGTGCTCAGCCAAACCAGCGGCGCCACCACGCTGCGCTTCATGGCGCCGCCCGGCTTCTCGGCCGATCAATTGCGGCAGGTGTTTCGCGACAGCGCCGACATGCTGCGCTTCTTCGAGGCCAGGGCCGGCGTTCCCTACCCGTTCGCCGACTACACCCAGGTGCTGCTGCGTGGCGCGGCGGCCCAGGAGATGAGCGGCTTCTCCGTGATGGGAGAGCGCTACGGCCAGCGCGTGCTGCAGGACGCCACACGGCTGTGGCTGGGCGCGCACGAGTTCTCGCACCAATGGTGGGGCAACGGCCTGACCAACCGGAGCTGGGAGCACTTCTGGCTCAACGAAGGCATCGCCAGCTTCATGACCGCCGCCTACCTGGAACACCGCTTTGGCGCCAGCGCCTACCAGCAACAGATCGACGCAGCCCGCGCCAAATACGAAGCCCTGCGCCAGGCCGGCCACGACAAGTCGCTGGTGTTTGCCAACTGGGATGCGCCAACGGCTGAAGACCGCTCGCTGGTGTACGACAAGGGCGCCTATGTCACCCACCTGCTGCGCCAACACCTGGGCGAACAAGCCTTCTGGGACGGCCTGCGCGCCTACACGCGGCAATACTGGGGCCAGTCGGTGCAGACTGCCGATTTCCAGCACGCCATGGAGCAGTCCTCAGGGCGAGATTTGTCCGACTTCTTTGATCGCTGGGTGTATCTGCAGTCCATTCGGTAAACTGCCCCGATGGAAATCTACATGGTCGGCGGTGCGGTGCGCGATGCCCTGTTGGGCCTGCCGATGAAGGACCGCGACTGGGTGGTGGTCGGCGCCACGCCGCAGGACTTGGTCGCGCAGGGTTTCCTGCCGGTGGGGCGCGACTTTCCGGTGTTCCTGCATCCACACACGCGCGAAGAGTACGCGCTGGCGCGCACCGAGCGCAAGACGGCGCGCGGCTACCACGGCTTTGCCATCCACGCCGCCCCCGAGGTGACGCTCGAGCAGGATCTGGCGCGACGCGACCTGACTATAAATTCCATAGCAATCCATGCCGATCTGACGGACCTGGAGGGCGCTTTTGACCTGCAAAGCGCGGAGTTCGTCGACCCCTACCAGGGACGCCGCGACCTGGCCGCCAAGGTGCTGCGCCACGTCACGCTGGCGTTTCGCGAGGACCCGGTGCGCATCCTGCGCGTGGCCCGGCTGGCGGCACGTTTTGCCGACTTCAGCATCGCGCCCGAGACCATGGCGCTGATGCGCACCATGGTGCACGACGGCGAGGTCGACCACCTGGTGAGCGAGCGCGTCTGGCAAGAGCTGGCCAAGGGCCTGATGGAGGGCCGGCCGTCGCGCATGTTCGAGGTGCTGCGTGCCTGCGGCGCGCTGGCGCGCATCCTGCCCGAGGTCGACAAGCTGTGGGGCGTGCCCCAACGTGTCGAGTACCACCCGGAGGTGGACACCGGCGTGCACCTGATGATGGTGCTGGACCTGAGCGCGCAACTGCAGGCCTCGCTGGCGGTGCGCACCGCCTGCCTGTTTCACGACCTGGGAAAGGGCAGCACGCCGGCCCACGTGTTGCCGCGCCACCTGGGACACGAGGAGCGCAGCGCCCGGCTGCTCAAGGACGTTTGCGAGCGCCTGCGCGTGCCCACCGACTGCCGCGAGCTCTCCGACGTGGTGGCGCGCGAACACGGCAACATTCACCGCAGCATGGACCTGAGCCCGGCGGCCACGCTGCGTCTCTTGGAGCGCTGCGATGCCCTGCGCAAGCCGGCGCGCTTCGAAGAGGTGATGCTGGCCTGCGAGTGCGACGCACGCGGCCGCCTCGGCCTGCACGACTCACCCTATCCGCAGCAGACACGCCTGCTGGCCGCGCTGGCCGCCGCACGCGCAGTAGTGACGCACGTGATTGCCGACCAGGCCCTGGCCCGCGGCCTGAGCGGCCCGCAAATCGGCGAGCTGATTCACGCCGCGCGCGTGCAGGCCATCAAGGCCGCCCACAACGGCACCGCATAGCCGCCCGGGGGCGGGCTTGTTATGCTTGGCGGCATGGCTCATCTGCTGATTGTTGAAGACGACGAACTGCTGCGCGACGCGCTCAGCGCCCAGCTCAAAATGGCCGGCCACACCGTCACCCCGGTGGCCGATGGCGCGCAGGCGCAAAGCCTGCTGGAGAGCACGCGCTGCGACGCGGTGATTCTCGACCTGGGCCTGCCCAAGGTGCACGGCATGGAGGTGTTGCGCTGGATTCGCCAGCGCCTGGCCGCGCTGCCGGTGCTGATCCTGACCGCGCGTGATGGCGTGGACGACCGCGTGCAGGGCCTCAATGCCGGCGCCGACGACTACCTGACCAAACCCTTCAACATGGCCGAGCTGCAGGCGCGCCTGCAAAGCATGCTGCGCCGCGCGCGCCTGCCGGCCTTCGGCGGCACGCTGGAGCTGCCCGCCAACAGCCTGGGGCGGCTGCGCCTGGACGCCAAGCTGCCGCTGGCCTGGCTGGGTGAGGAGCCGCTGGAGCTGACCCAGCGCGAGTGGATGCTGCTGAGCTTGCTGGTGGCCAACGCCGGCCAGGTGGTCAGCCGCGAGGATGTGCTGGCGGCCTGGCAAGGCGAGCCGGGTGAAGCGGGTGCCGCCGGCTCCAACGCGCTGGAGGTCTACATCCACCGCCTGCGTCGCAAGCTGGTGGACACCGAACTCAACATCCGCAACGTGCGCGGGTTGGGCTACATGCTGGAGCCGGCCGCGTCGTGAGCATCGCAGTGCGCCGCACGAAGGCATTCCCATGAGCGTGCCATCCGGCCACGGCCTGTCCCTCAAACGCCAACTGCTGCTGTGGCTGCTGGTGCCGCAACTGGTGTTGTGGCTGGTGGGCGGCATGCTGGCCTACCGCATCGCGCTGAGCTACGCCGAAAAGGGTATCGACCAGTCGCTGACCCAATCGGTGCGCTCGCTGGCGCGCCAGGTCAAGCCGATCGGCTCGGGGCTGATGGTGGATTTTCCGCGCGCGGCGCAGGACATCATCGAGCAGGACCCGACCGACCGCGTCAGCTACATGGTGTCCTCGCCGCCGGGCAGCTTCCTGCTGGGCAACGGCATGCTGCCCGCGCCCCTGCCCGGCGTGCACCCGATAACGGGCGAGCCACTGCTGTACAACGTCGCCATCGAAGGCAAGCCGATGCGCGTGGCGCTGCTGGAGGTGGACTACGGCGAGGCCAACGCCCCGCAGCGCATGCGCGTGCAGGTGGCCAAGAGCCTGGCGGTGCAGCGGCGCATCACCGCCGAGCTGGTGGCCGACATGCTGATGCCACTGCTGCTGCTCGGCGCGGTGCTGGGGGTGCTGGTCTATGGCGGCATCTCGCGGGGTTTGAGCCCGCTCAAGCGCCTGCAAGCGCAGCTGGGCGACCGGCGCGACCAGAGCCTGACCGCCCTGCGCCCGATCGAGATGACGCAGGCGCCCCAGGAGGTGCACTCGCTGGCCGGGGCCGTCAACCAGCTGCTGGCCGCCGTGCGGCGCAGCCTGAGTCAGGAGAAGCGCTTTCTCAACGACGCCGCGCACCAGCTGCGCACGCCGCTGGCCGGCCTGATCAGCCAGACCGAACTGGCGCAACGCGAGACCGATCCGCAGGCGATTCAGCAGCGGCTCACCAAGGTACTGGCGGGTGCCCAGCGCAGCGCGCACCTGGTGCACCAGTTGTTGTCGCTGGCTCGCAACGAAGCCGACGTCAACCTGCAGCCGCTCGACGCGGCGGCGCTGGCGCGCGAGGTGGCGCGCGAGTGGACGCCGCGCGCGCTGGCCGCCGGCGTGGACCTGGGCTACGAGGGCGAGGAGCGCCTGCTGCTGGACGGCGAGAAGCTGCTGCTGCGCGAGGCCCTGAACAACCTGCTGGACAACGCGCTGAACTACGCCGGCAGCGGCAGCACCGTGACGCTGCGCACCACACTGGAGCCGCAGCACGCGGTGCTGGAAGTGGAGGACAACGGCCCCGGCCTGGCCCCTGACGACCTGGCCCATGTATTCGAGCGCTTCTGGCGCGCCAGCGACCTGCCGGGTGGCTGTGGCCTGGGGCTGGCCATCATCGCCGAGATCGCGCGCCGCCACGGCGGGCAGGCCAGTGCCGCGCTGGTGCAGCCGCATGGGCTGCGGGTGCGCATTGAATTGCCACGGAAATCAGAATGACCAGGCACGCCCTCGCGCGCCTGCAGGCGCTTGTCAGCCGGGCCCGACCCGGCGGAGAAACTACCGTTGGTGCCCCACCCGCACCTCGATCGCCGGGTGCCGCGCCACCAGTTGCTTCAGACGGATCAGGCTCGTGAGGTTGCGCGCGTTGTCGACCGTGAAGTCCCCTGGCTCCACCGCGTGCTCCCAGCCCCAGCGGGTGTGGCAGGTGTCGCCGGTCAGCAGCACCGGTCCTTGCGGGGTGCGCACCAGGTAGGCGGTGCTGCCAGGCGTATGGCCCGGCACGCTGATCGCAAACACCGAGCCATCCCCAAAGACGTCCACCACCCCGTCCAACTGCTTTGCCGAATCGGGTTGGAAGTCCCACTCCTGCAGGCTCTGCTTGCCTTGCAGCAGTTGGTTGGTGGCACCGTGCACGAACACATTGATCAGGTTCTTGTCGGTCGCCTCGGCCCTGCCCACGTACAGCGGCACATCGCGGGGAATATCCGGCATGCCGGTGATGTGGTCGATGTGCAGGTGAGTGAAGAACACGCCCGACAATTTGCCCGGCAGCGCGCGCAGGATGTCCGCCGTGCCCTGCTGAATCTTCATCCTGTCGATCGGCATGCCCTGGCGCAACAGCCAGCCCAGGCCCGCCTTGCCCGGGTCGTCGAGCAACTGCTGCGACACGCCGGTGTCCACCATGAAGTTGCCGCGCTGCGGGTGCTGCAGCACGTGGGCGTAGACCTGGATCGGCTCCTCCCGGTCCTTCAGCCCGGCCTGGACGGCCGCCGCGCTCTTGAGGTTCAAGAGGCCCGCCAGCGGCACCGACCAGTCGGCGCTGTTGATGGTCTGCAACTGAACCGGACCGGGGAGGTCCAGCCAGCGTTCCATCTCGGCGCTGCTGACCGGCTTGCCCAGCGTCGATCGGGCCACCGGATGCGAGGTCATGCCACAGCCCTGCAACAGCGAGGTGATTGCGATTGCAAGTACGATCAAGGGCTTTTGCAGCATGGCCATGGTGCGCGGTTTCGATAAAGCGCGCATCATAGCGCTGGCGCGATGCGGCGCGCGCCATGCGGCCGCACCACGTCGCAGCCGCAGCAACCCAAGATCGGACCCCCCATGCTCATGGTGACCAACTCCAAGACTCCAGAGATGCTGGAGAAGATGCGCGCGGCGTCGACCATCGTCAGCGGCGTGCTCGAAATGATCGGCGAACACGTGCAACCCGGTGTTAGCACCGCGCGCCTTGACCAGCTGTGCCACGACTACATCGTGGACCACGGCGGCGTGCCCTCGTGCGTGGGTTACCAGGGCTACCAGCACGCGACCTGCATTTCGGTCAACCACGTGGTGTGCCATGGCGTGCCCGGCGACAAGCGCCTGAAGGACGGCGACAGCCTGAACATCGACGTGGTGGCCGCCGTCGACGGCATGCACGGGTACAGCAGCGCCATGTACTTTGCCGGCACCCCCTCGATTGCCGCCGGCCGACTGGCCCGCGTCACCCAGGAGAGCCTGTACCTGGGCATTCTGGAGATCAAGCCCGGCGCCACGCTGGGCGATGTGGGTGCGGCCATACACGCGCACGCGCAGCAGCACGGCTACAGCGTGGTGCTGGATTTCTGCGGCCACGGCATCGGTGCCGAGATGCACGAGGAGCCGCAGGTGTGCCACGTCGGGCGACGCGGCCAGGGCGTGCGACTGATGCCGGGCATGACCTTCACCATCGAGCCCATGCTCAACGCCGGTCGCAGCGAGGTGCGTGTGCTGGCCGACAAGTGGACCGTGGTCACCAAGGACCACTCGCTGTCGGCGCAATGGGAACACACGCTGCTGGTGACCAACACCGGTTTCGAGATCCTGACCTGGCGCCCAAGTGAAAGCGCCGCCTGGGACGCCTTGCGCGGCAAGCGCGCGGTCGCACCGGCCAGCTGACTGCCCGGCCCGACGCCGACGGCACGCAACGCTGGCCATGCAAGCCCACCTGCGCATCGCCCGACCGGTTGGCAATCTGGCCGTCAGCCGCGCGCTGTACTGCCAGGGGCTGGGGCTCCAGGTACTGGGCAGCTTCGTCGATCATGCGGGCTTCGACGGCGTGATGCTCGGGTGCGCCGGCATGGACTACCACCTTGAATTCACCCAATGCACCGCGCACCCGGTCGCGCCGGCTCCGACTGCCGAAGACCTGCTGGTGTTCTACCTGCCGGACCAGTTGGCGTGGCAGACCGCCTGCGCCAACATGACGGCGGCAGGGTTCCAGACTGTCACGCCCCTGAACCCCTACTGGGCGCTGCACGGGCGCAGCTTCGCGGATCCCGATGGCTACCGGGTGGTGCTGCAGCAGGCGCCCTGGCGCAATCAGGCGGCCACAGCCTAGCCGTCGCGACACGCAGGCGCGCTGCGTGCAAGCTCACATGTCGACCGGTGGCCGGCAGACGGCAATGGCACTCGAATACAGGATCTGGTTGCCGTAGGCGCCGAGCACGTCCTCGCGCGCACAGCGCTGCACCAACACGCGCCGCCCCTGCTGGGTCAGGGTGGTCACGGTCTCGTACTTGGCGGTCGCCCGGGTGCCCTCGGGGTCCAGGCTGATGTCGACCTTGTCGAGTTTGATCAAGGCCTTGTAGTGGTTCGCCTCCATGGAGCGCGCCATTTCCTGCTGTATGGCGCAGATCTCGCGACGCCCGCCCGACGTGACGGAGGGCGGGGAGGTGCTGTGATCGGTGATGCTGAAACTCAGATCGCGTGCCGCCAACGCGCACTGGCCCCGGTAGTCGGACCGCACCACCAGTACCGCTGCCTGCTCCAGGAACTTGGTCACCGCGCCCGGTGTCAGCTTGCCGGGCTGCACCGGCGCTGGCGGCGGCTGACCCGGTCGACGCGGTCCGGGAGGCCTGGCGGCGCTCACGCAGGGCATGTCCGAGTAGGTGGGGTCGCCGCGGGCATCCTTGCACTTGTACATCTGGGCCGCGGCGTGCGGCAGCAACGCGGCAAACACCAGGGCGAGAGCGAAGTGGGCGCAGTAACGCATGTGAACCGCTCCGGCAAGGTTGAGGGGAATGAGGCCGCTGGCAACAACGCCGAGCTCCTCCCCAAATGAGCCGCGACACCGCCACAACAATTCTACTGTCAGCAGCTCAGGCGCACCCCACTCCCGCCTTCAAACCAGTTGGCATGCTCGGCCTGCGCCTGCAGGCCCACCTGATCGCCCACCCTGGCCGTGCTGTCGGGCGCGCTGCGTACCGTGACCCTGCCTGCGGCCGTCTGCACCACCACGAAGGTATCGGCTCCGGTGGGTTCGACCAGGGTGACCTCGCCGCGCCAGCCCGACTGGTCGGCCAGCGCCAGATGTTCCGGGCGCAATCCCAGCAGAGTGCCGGCGGCGGGCGACGGGCAGCGCAGCGGCAGCACGCCGCCCTCGATCACAAAAGCGTGCCGATCGCCGCCGGCGTCAGCGCTGCCGGCTATCAGGTTCATGGTGGGCGAGCCAATGAAGGTGGCCACGTAGGTGTTGGCCGGGCGGCGATAGATGTCATCGGGCGTGCCGAGCTGCTGCAGCACGCCGTCCTTCATCACGGCGATGCGGCTGCCCAGCGTCATGGCCTCGATCTGGTCGTGCGTGACGTAGACACTGGTGATGCCGCTCAGGCTGTGCAGGCGCTTGATCTCGGCGCGCATCTCGACACGCAGCTTGGCGTCCAGGTTGCTCAGGGGTTCGTCGAACAGGAACAGTTGCGGCTGGCGCGCCAGGGCGCGGCCCATGGCCACGCGCTGGCGCTGGCCGCCCGAGAGTTGGGCCGGGCGGCGCTCCAGCAAGTGATCGATCTGCAGCATCGCCGCCACCTCGGCGATGCGCCGGTCACGCTGGGCCTTGGGCACCTTGCGCATCTCCAGCGCAAAACCGATGTTCTCGGCCACGCTCATGGTCGGGTACAGCGCGTAGCTCTGGAACACCATGGCGATGTCACGCTGCGCTGGCGGCACGCCCACCACGTTGCGCCCGCCGATGGTGATCTCGCCCTCGCTGGGTTCCTCCAGGCCGGCAATGATGTTGAGCAGCGTCGACTTGCCGCAGCCCGAGGGGCCCACCAGGATCAGGAACTCGCCCGGTGCCACGTCGATGTCGATGCGCTTGAGCACCTCGACGGCCTTGTCGGGTTTGCCAAAGACTTTGCGGATACCGGCGATATGAAGTGAAGCGGCCATGATGAGAGTGTTTGAAGTGTGCGACGGTCGGGGCGTGGGTGCGTTCTGCCAGCGTGGGGTGACTCAGCCCTTGACGGCACCGGCCGTCAGCCCCTTGACGAAATACTGGCCGGCCAGCACATACACCAGCATGGTGGGCAGGCCGGCGATGACGGCGGCGGCCATGTCCACGTTGTAGCTCTTGACGCTGCTCGACGTGTTGACCATGTTGTTCAGGCCGACGGTGATGGGTTTGCTGTCGGCGCCGCTGAAGGCCACGCCGAACAGAAAGTCATTCCAGATGTTGGTGAACTGCCAGATCAGCGTCACCATCACGATCGGGGTCGACATCGGCACCACGATGCGAAAGAAGATGCGCCAGAAGCCCGCGCCGTCGATGCGCGCGGCGTTGACCAGCTCTTTGGGAATCGACGCATAGTAGTTGCGAAAGAACAGCGTGGTGCCGGCCAGGCCGGCCAGGCAGTGCACCACGATCAGGCCGCCAATGGAGCTGGAGATACCCAGCCAGCCCAGCACCTGGCTCATCGGCAGCAGCACCACCTGGAAGGGCATGAACACGCCAAACAGCATGCAGCCAAACATCACTTCGCTGCCACGGAACTTCCACAGGCTCAGCACATAGCCGTTCATGGCGCCCCACAGGGTGGAGACCAGCACCGCCGGCACCACCATGATCACCGAATTCCAGAAGAAGGGCTTGAGACCCCGACAGTCGGTGCCGGTGCAGGCACTCGACCAGGCCAGCGTCCAGGCCTCGAAGTTCAGCGAATGCGGCAAGCTCAGCAGGTTGCCGGAGCGGATCTGTTCGGCATCCTTGAAGCTGGTGGCCAGCATCACATACAGCGGCGCCAGGAAGAAGCAGGCGGCCAACAGCAGAACGCCGTAGACCAGAGCACGAGAGATCAGTTTGTGCGGCATGGCGGTTGGAAATCTAGCGGTCATGGGGTTTGGCGCGCAGTTCGCTGTACAGGTAGGGCACCACGATGGCGGCGACGCTGGCCAGCATCATGGTGGCGCTGGCCGCGCCCAGGCCGATCTGGCCGCGGGTGAAGCTCATTACGTACATGAAGGTGGCCGGCACGTCGGTGGCGTAACCCGGGCCCCCGCCGGTCAAGGCCATCACCAGATCAAAGCCCTTGATCGACAGGTGCGACAAGACCATGACGGTGGAGAACACCACCGGACGCAGGATCGGCAGGATGATGCGCCAATAGATGCGTGGCAGCGAGGCGCCGTCCATCTGCGCGGCCTTGATGATGCTGTCATCGATGCCGCGCAGGCCGGCCAGGAACAAGGCCATGGCAAAGCCGGCCGACTGCCAGATGCCGGCGATGATGACGCAGTAGATGGCGGTGTCGCTCTGCACCAGCCAGTCAAAGTGGAAGCTGCGCCAGCCCAGGTCGTGCATGAGTTTTTCGAGGCCCAGGCTGGGGTTGAGGATCCACTTCCAGGCGGTGCCGGTGACGATGAAGGACAGTGCCATCGGGTACAGGTAGATGGTGCGCAGCGCGCCTTCCAGGCGCACCTTCTGGTCCAGGAAGATGGCCAGGCCCATGCCGATCAGCATCGCGCCGCCGACATAGAACACACTGAACAGGCCCAGATTCTTCAGCGCCACCCACCAGCGCTCGGACTCCCACAGGCGCACGTACTGGGCCAGTCCCACGAATTCGTTGTAGTTGGGAAGCATGCGCGAGCCGGTGACCGAGAGCACGCCGTTCCAGACCATGAAGCCGTAGATAAATGCCATGCCCATGACGAAGCCGGGCGCAAACACCAGCTTGGGCAGGGCGGTTTCAAAGTTCAGTTTCATAGGGCTTAACGGGCGTGGCGACCACCGGCCAGGGCCAGCCTGGTCATGGTGTCCTGGGCCGTGATCTTGTCGTTGTTCCAGTAGTCGGTCACGGCGGCGCGCAGCGCGGTCTGGGCCGCGCTCGCCACCGCCATGCCGTGCGCCACGGAGGGCAACAGCGTGCCGGTCTGGGCGGTGCGCACAAAGTCCTGGCTGGAACGCTTGGCGCATTCGTCAAACTGATCCATGGCCATGCCCAGTCGCACCGGGATCGACCCCTTGCGCAGGTTGAACTTCTGCTGGAATTCCTGACCCATCAGCAGGTAAGCCAGGTAGCCCTGCGCCTTCTGGGCCTCCCAACCCTTGAGCTGAAACATGGCAAAGGAGTCCACATTGAAGGTGTAGGCCTGCGCGGTGGCCGGCGCCGGCACGCAGGTGAACTCCTTGCCCGGCGCTTGCCCGGCCGCCAGGAACTCACCCTTGGCCCAATCGCCCATGAACTGGAATGCGGCCTTGCCGCGGATCACCAGATCCGTGGTGGCGTTCCAGTCCCGGCCGCTGGATTGATTGTCCACATAGGCCTTCATGCGGCGAAAGGTTTCCAGTACTTTTCTCATGTCCTCGCCTGTCAGGGCCGCACGGTCGAGTCTGACCAGTGCCCTGT
>Ga0073899_10001781_pt1 | contig 19567 bp, 13 predicted proteins | sample KloWWTmetaKNB5Ph_FD_88975 | JGI IMG/M metagenome (GOLD analysis project Ga0073899, IMG submission 88975) | Active sludge microbial communities from Klosterneuburg, Austria, studying microevolution and ecology of nitrifiers - Klosterneuburg... | ecosystem: Engineered > WWTP > Aerobic digester >... | reverse complement strand
TTCTTCGTGAACACCGATATCGGCGCCCCCGAGTGCGCCGAACGACTCGCACATATCCTGGGCGCGGCCGGCCACGGCGTGCTGATCCTGCGCTGCTGCGTGCCGCGCACATTCATCGACTGCAATCGCGTGGTCGCCGGGGTCCCCGGCGCGATGATCGACGGCATGACCCCCGCGCTCGCCAGCTACGTCCGCGAGCCCGGCGACGCCGCGATGCTGGGGGACCTGCACCGCCGCTACCACGCCCTGGTCGAGCGCGCATATGCGCGCGTCTGCGGCCGCGGCGGCCTGGCCCTGCAGCTGCACTCGTACGCCCCGCGCTCGGTCGGCGTCGATCGGGTCGACGACGACATCGTCGCCGCCCTGCACGCCGCCTACGAGCCCGAGGTCTTCGCCACCTGGCCCGAGCGCCCCGCGGTCGACCTGATCTGCGCCGGCCCCGAGGGCCTGCTCGCCGACCCGACCCTGATCGCCGACCTGCGCGCCCGCTACGCCGCGATCGACGTCGCCGCCGAGGAGAACGCGACCTACCGCCTCCACCCCGCGACCATGGGCTATCACTACGCCCGCAGCTACCCGGCCCAGGTGCTGTGCGTCGAGATCAACCGCGCCCTGATCGCCGACCCCTTCGTGCCCTTCGGCGAGTCCCCGCTCAGCGCCGCCAAGGTCGAGCGCATGAGTCGGCCGATCGCCGACGCCCTCGACAGCAGCCTCGTCCGTCGCGGCGCCCGCAATTGCGCCGACAACGATTGAGTCGATCCGGCGGCGCCGCTATTCCTGCAGCGGCGCCGCCGCCGCCCGCCGCTTCTGATACCGTGCCGGCCATGCGCGCCGCCACGGCTCATCATCACGATCACGACCCCGCTCGCGCCGTGCGCGAGGCCTACGCGGCGCTGGTCCGCGAACTCGGCGGGCCGCCGCAATGGCTGTTCGTCCAGAGCTCGGTCCGCCACGACGCCGGGGCGCTGCGCCAGGCCCTCGCCGACCTCGACGTCGCCGCGGTGCACGGCAGCAGCTCCTGCCTCGGCGTCATGACCCGCGCCGGCGCGACCCTCGACGGCCCCAGCCTCGCGCTGTTCGGCCTGCGCGACGGCGACGGCAGCTTCGGGGTCGGCGCGCTCAGCCTCGGCGCCGGCGCCTCCCCCGGCGCCACCGCCGGCCTCGCGCTCGAGCGGGCGATCGACGCCGCCGGCCGCCAGGGCGAGGTCCCGGCGCTGGTCTGGCTGACCGCCGCGCCCGGCCACGAAGAGGCCTGCATCGCCGGCCTCGAGGCCATCCTCGGCCCCGAGGTCCCGGTCGTCGGCGGCAGCGCGGCCGACGACGCGGTGGCCGGCGGCTGGTATCAGCTCACCCGCGACGCGACCTACACCGACGCCGTCGTCGTCAGCGCGCTGTTCCCCTCCGGCCGCGTGGTCTCGGCGTTCCAGAGCGGCTACACGCCGACCGCGACCCACGGCGTCGTCACCCGCGCGAGCGGCCGCACGCTGATCGAGATCGACGGTCGGCCGGCCGCCGCGGTCTACAACACCTGGACCGGCGGCGCGATCGAGGGCTCCCTGCGCGAGGGCGGCAGCGTGCTCGCCAGCACCACTTTGTCCCCGCTCGGTCGCCACGTCGGCGAGGTCGGCGGCGTGCCCTACTACCGGCTCGCCCACCCCGCCGCCGTCCACCCCGACGGCTCGATCGACCTGTTCGCCGACATCGCCGAGGGCGACGAGCTCGTGCTGATGGCGGGCGACATCGAGGCCCTGCTGAGCCGCGCCGGTCGGGTCGCCGCCGACGCCCGCGCGCTCGCCGACCTGGCCCCCGACGACGTCGCCGGCGCCCTCGTGATCTTCTGCGCCGGCTGCATGCTCACCGTCCGCGATCGCATGGACCGGGTCGTCGCCGGCCTCGACGAGGGCCTCGGCGGCGCCCCGTTCCTCGGCTGCTTCACCTTCGGCGAGCAGGGCTGCTTCGTCGGCGGCGAGAACCGCCACGGCAACCTGATGATCTCCGTCACCGTGTTCGCCCGCGAGTAGTCGATGGCCGCCGACGAAAACATCCATGAGGCCCTCGCCCGGCTCGAGCAGGCCCTCATCGCCGAGCGACGCCACCGCCGCGAGGCCGAGGCCATGCTCGCCGGCCTGCGCGCGATCGCCACCGCGCCGTCCCTCGCCACCACCGACCCCGCGCTGCTGCGCTACCTGCAGTCGCTGCTCGGCCTCGCCGCCGCCGCCCTGCTGGTCCGCGACCCCGACGGCCTGCTGCGCGAGCGCGCGACCACGGACCCGCGCCTCGCCGGCCTGCAGCTCACGCCCGGGCCGCTGCTGACGCGGGTGCTCGCCGGGCAACCTTCGGCGATCTTCGAGCTCTCCCGCGCCCCCGAGCTCGCCCCGCTGGCCGCCCTGCCCGACCTGCGCTCGGCGCTGTGCGTCGGCCTGACGACCACGAATCGCGCGGCCGTGCTGATCGGCGTGCACCCCGAGCCGGCCGCGTTCTCACCGCGGCACACCGCCCTCGCCCGCAGCTTCGTCCAGGTCGCCGCGCCGGTGCTCGACAGCCTCGCCGCCCGCGAGGACGCCCAGCACCGCCGCCTCGCCGAGGCCCGCGCCGACGCGCTCGAGCGCAGCAACCTCGCCCTGCACGAGCAGCTCGCCATGATCGTCCGCCAGCAGGCGCAGATCCAGCAGCTCTCGGCACCGATCCTGCGAGTGTGGCGCGGCGTGCTCGTCGTCCCGCTCGTCGGCAGCATCGACGACGAGCAGATCGCCAGCCTCAGCGAGCGGCTCTTGCAGGCGCTGTGCGACGATCGGGCCCGCGTGGCGATCCTCGACCTCACCGGCCTCGACGCCGTCGACGCCGCGACCGGCCAGCGCCTGCACGCGGTCATCGGCGCCGTCCGCCTGATCGGCGCCCGCTGTCACATCACCGGGGTCCGCCCCGCCCTCGCCGCGGCCCTCGCGGAGCACGACGTGCGCGGCCTCAGCAGCTTCGCAACCCTCGCCGACGGCCTCGCCGCGGCCCTCGCCCGCTGACCCTCGACCGCGTTACTCTCCGCCCCGTGACCCCCTCGCTCTTCTCGCCGATCTCCTTCCGCTGCGGCGCCCTCGCCCCCAACCGCGTCGCCCTCGCCCCGCTCACCAACGGCCAGAGCCACGCCGACGGCACCCTCTCCGACGACGAGCGCCGCTGGCTCGAGCGCCGCGCCGAGGGCGGCTTCGGCGTCGCCCTGACCTGCGCCGCCCACGTCTCCGCCGACGGCAAGGGCTTCCACGGCCAGCTCGGCGTCTGGGGCGACCACCTGCTCCCCGGCCTGCGGGAGCTCGCCGCCGGCCTCCACGAGCGCGGCGCCCTCGGCCTCGTCCAGCTCTATCACGGCGGCGTCCGCTCGCCCTCGCAGCACACCGGCCAGCAGCCCTGGAGCGCCAGCAGCTTCGACGAGACCCGCCCCGGCTTCGAGCGCCCGCGCCCGGCCACCGCCGCCGACCTCGAGCGCGTGCAGCACGACTTCCTCGCCGCCGCCCGCCGCTCGCAGGCCGCGGGCTTCGCCGGGGTCGAGCTCCACGCCGCCCACGGCTACCTCTTTAGTCAGTTCCTCAGTCGGACCATGAACCAGCGCGACGACGAGTGGGGCGGCTCGCTGGCCAACCGCGCGCGCCTGCTGCGACAGGTCGCCCGCGCCGTCCGCGACGCCTGCCCCGCGCCGTTCATCGTCGGCGTGCGCCTCTCGCCCGAGGACTTCGGCTTCGCCCACGGCCTCGACCTCGACGAGAGCCTGCAGGTCGCCGCGTGGATGGCCGAGGACGGCCTCGACTTCGTGCACCTCTCGCTGTGGGACGTCCGCCGCAACACCGCCAAGCGGCCCGAGGAGCACGCCATCCCGCTGTTTCGCGCCGCCATCCCGGCCGAGGTCCGGATCATCGTCGCCGGCAAGATCTGGACCCGCGCCGACGCCGACGCCCAGCTCGAGCGCGGCGCCGACCTCGTCGCGCTCGGCCGCGCCGCGATCCTGAACCCCGACTGGCCGCGCCTCGCCGCCGTCGACGGCTTCGAGCCCGAGCGCGGCCCGCTGAGCCCGGCGCAGCTCAACGCCCTGGCGATCAGCGACACCTTCGTCGCCTACCTGCGCCAGTTCCCCAACATGGTCCGCGACGCCTGAGCCCGGCCCGAGCAGCGCACCTGTTCTAAAGGACAGGGCCCACCGCCCCAGCGAGGTCCGACCATGAGCGACGAGAGCATCCTGCAGCCTGCGTGGGACTTCCTGCGCGACCATCTCGGCGGTTTCGTGGGATCCCCCGGCTTCCTTTTGACCGCGGTGGTGCTCGGCATCTACGTGCCCGGCATCGCCTTCTCGATCATCGACGTGTTCGTCGCCAGGCGCCTGACGTGGCGGCAGAGCCTCGCCGTCTACTGGCGAGCCATGAAGTGGTACAGCGCGGTGTACGTCGTCGCGCTGGGGGTCTTCATATTCGTCCCGCTGCCGTTCGCCTTCGACGTACCGACCGCCGCGCCGAGCGTGGGGGAGTTCGCCCGGGACCTGGTGCTCTACTTCCTCGTCGGCGACTTCTGCTCGTACTGGTGGCATCGCATCGAGCACCAGAACGGCTGGTATGCGAAGCGCGTCCACCGCGTCCACCACACGGAGCGGCCACCGCTCAGCATCTGGACGGCGATGGTCGTCCACCCCGTCGAGGGCTTCTCGGTGTTCGTGTTCTTCCACCTGTACGGGATCGTCTTCCCGATCCACCTGCTCACATTCGCCGTCGCGGCGTTCGCCATGACCGCGGTGACGATGATCACGCACTGCGGCTACCGCCTGCCGATCTACGACGCGCTCTTCGCCCACGCCGCAGCGCACGACCTGCACCACTCAAACCGCGAACCGACGAACATATCCGTCGTGCTGTCGCTGTGCGACCGCCTCTTCGGCACCTACGAGCGCGCCAGCTACCGGCCGCGAGGCCTGAGCTGTCCCCGGGGACAGGCCGAGCACGACGACGATTCGTGACAACGCGCCGAGCTCACCGCCGGCTATAAACCTCGATCTCCGTCAACGCCACGAAGCCGAGGCGCGCGAGGATCGGCGCCGAGCTGGCCGCCCGCGCCTGCGTCGTCACCAGCCGCAGGCCGCGATCCGCCCCGTGGCGCAGGCGCGCCGCCGTCAGCGCCCGATACACCCCGCGCCCGCGATACGCCGGCAGCACCACCCCGCCGATCAGATACGCCGAGCGCTCGAACAGCGCGAGATTGCCGACCCCGACCGGCTCATCGTCGATATACGCCACGCAGTTGTAAGTCCGTCCGCCCGCGTCATCCAGCAGCACCCGTTGATAGACCCGCAGCGGCTCCGGATCGCAGCCCCAGCCCGCCGCGCTGACCGCCACGAATGCCTCGAGGTTGCCCGCGTGCACCGCCTCGACCCGGATCGCCGGATCCACCGCGAGCGCGGCCAGCACCTCGTCGATCGCCGCCGCCATCACCACCGTGCGCTCGCCGACCAGCCCGTGCGCGGCCAGCCGCGCCCCGAGATCCGGCGGCGCGCTGTCCGGCCCGACCGCCCAGCGAAACCGGATCCCCAGCGCATCGTACTCCTCGATCGTCGCCGCGATCACGGCGTCGGCCTCCGCCGGCTCGAGTCGCGCCAGCGCCACCTCGTTGAAGCCGCCCTGGCGAAACAGCGGCGTCACGAGCTGCGCCCAGCCCGGCCGCCGCACCACCCGCAGCCCCGCGAACGGCACGAAGCTCTCGCGCGAGCGCACCAGCGCCTCGTGCAACAATTCCTCACGGCTCAGACCGAGCAACATCGCGCCAGCCTACCCGCGCGCCCCCGCGCCCCACAAGCCGTGATGCGCGGCGCGCCGGTAGCACCGCCGGCGCGCCGCCTCGCCTCAGGCGCGCTGCGCGAGGAACCACTCGCGCGCGCGCGTCTGCACGGCCTTCTCGACCTGCGCCCACGTCAGGCCCGCGGCCTCGAGCTCGGCCACCGACTCCTTGCGGACATCGGCGGCGACCCAGCCGAGGAACTTCCCGGTGCTCCGCGGCTCGACGGCCCCGCCGCACACCGCGGCGAGCCCCTGTTGCAGGCGCGCCTCGCCGACCATCAGCGCGACGAACTCGGCCACCGATCCCACGACCTCGGCCTTCACCTGCACGGCCGCCCTCGTGCCCGCCGTGCGGTGCTTGAGGCCCTTGGCCTTGAACATCAGCGCGGCGAGGCCCTCGGGGTCGACCCGCGGCGCCGCGTCGTCGACGGCGACCGGATAGAACACCAGCCCCTCGCCGAGCCCCGAGATCCCGAAGGTCCGCTTGACCCACGGGTCCTCGCGCTCCACCGCGTCGACGCGCTCGTTGAGCGCCGCCACCACCGCCTCGAGCCGCGGGGGCGAGCCATAGTCGATCGCGATCTCGTCGCCCTCCCACGGCAGCACGAACAGGTCCTCCGGCGCACCCTCCCGCAGCAGCCGCTCCTGCAGCGCCACGGGCTCGTACACCACCCGCTCGCCGTCCCGCACCGCGAACACGGCGAACACCTTGCCCGCCGCCGCCGAGATCGCCATCCCCTTCTCGACGCCGGGACCGCACCACTCGCCGAACACCACCGTGCCCGGCTGCAGCGACCGAAAGTACGACTCGTGCTCGCGCACCCACGCGGCGAAGCCCTTGTAGTCGGACTGCGGGCTCAACATCGTCGTCCGACTCTGCGCGAACGACCCCTCGTCGTGGACCTGCACGGCGCAGTTCGAGCCGTGCAGCTTGACCTTGGCCCGGTAACGCACCACCGGGTAGCTCTGTTGGTGCTCCTCGTGGAGCATCGTCAGCGTGCGAACAACATTGTGGAGGAGCTCGATGCTCCCCCAGGACACATGATTGACGGACATGGCCGAAGCCTTCGCAATTACGCCCTGCAAGAGCACAGGACGCCACCAGCGCAGCGCGCGTCAGCATCTTAGAGGCCGGCCCTGGGCCCGTGCAACCCGATTCTCACCGCCGCGACCGACCCGCACCATGAGCTAGCGCATAACACCAAGGTCGGCCGATACACGGCACGTCGGCCTTCGCGGCTCCCATACGTTTGCGAGCCCGGCCCGCCAGCCGGACGCGCTCGCACGCGCGCGCCCATGTGCTCGCATTGGTGTCGCCACCAAAGATGCTGCGATCGGCGTTCACGCCGGCGCACCCCGACGACGGCGGCGTGCGCTATCGCGCGGGGCACCGGGTGGATCCACTCGCATGACCGGGGGTTATCCCTCGAATTCGCGCCGTCGCTGTGATACCCCTGGCGGCATGCGCAAGACCTTGATTACGACCCTCTGTGCCGCCTCCCTCGCCGCTTGCGGTGATACCGGCGAGACCACCGTCACCGCCACGGGCACTGGCAGCGCCTCCGAGACGGGCACCACCGCCGACACGACCGCCCCCGCCACCATCAGCGCCACCGACCCGACGCCGACCACCAGCGCCGGCACGATGTCCGCGACCGGCACCGGCACCTCCGACCCGAGCACCACCGCCGGACCGACCACCGACCCGAGCACCACCGCCGGGCCGACCACCGACCCGAGCACCACCGCCGGGCCGACCACCGACCCGTCGACGACCATCGGCCCGGACACCACCGGCGAGACGACGATGGGCGTGTCCGACACCAACAGCTCCTCGAGCACCGGCGAGCCGGCGCCGGTGTGCGGCGACGGCCTGATCGACGTCGGCGAGGAGTGCGACGACGCCAACGCCGTCGATAATGACGCCTGCTCGAACGCCTGCACCAAGGTCCCCTGCGATCAGCAGATGGGCGGCGGCGGCGCAAACTTCGACTTCTCGTACCTGTGGGTCTCCAACTCGCCCGCCGGCACCGTCTCGAAGATCGACACCAAGAACGCCGTCGAGGTCGCCCGCTACGTCTCGGGCCCGGCCGGCAAGCAGGACCCGTCGCGCACCTCCGTCAGCGCCGACGGCCGCTTCGCCGTCGCCGTCAACCGCAACGGCGGCATCACCATGTACGCCGCAGAGAAGGCCGACTGCGTCGACAAGAACGGCAACGGCATGATCGAGACCTCGGCCGGCGCCAACAACGTGCTCGCGTGGGGCAGCGACGAGTGCCAGCTGTGGAACGTCGACCTGCCCGGCACCAGCAATCAGGGCCCGCGGCCGGTCAGCTGGAACATCGGCCCGCAGGACCCCGACACCTGCGCCTACGGCCAGGGCGACGTGTGGGTCGGCTGGTACTTGCAGGGCCAGAACACCGGCAGCTTCCGCCTGCTCAACGGCGAGGACGGCGCGACCCTGCAGAACGTCAGCGTGCCCAACTGGTCGGGCATGAACTGGGGCCCCTACGGCGGCGCGATCGACAGCGAGAACAACTTCTGGACGATCGGCTGGGGTCAGGCCGGCCCGGTCGTCAAGATCGACGGCAAGACCTTCCAGGCGACCAACTACGGCAACCCGGGCGGCTGGATCTACGGCATGGGCCTCGACCAGAAGGGCAACACCTGGGCCGCCGGCTGCGGCACCGCCAACGTCTACCGCTTCGACAAGGCCGCCGCCAAGTGGTCGACCGTCGCCAACGTCGGCGGCAGCTGCCTGCGCGGCCTCCAGGTCGACAGCGAGGGCCGGGCCTTCATCGCCAAGAACGGCGGCTGCGGCGTCGCGGTCATCGACACCGAGACCCTGCAGGTCATCAACGCCAACGTGCCGGTCCCCGGCTGCTCGACCCCCGTCGGCATCAGCATCGACGCCGAGGGCTTCGTGTGGATCGTCGATCAGGGCGCCTCGAAGGCGTTCAAGATGGACCCCGACACCTACCAGATCGTCGCCACCGTCGCCGGCCTGGTCTCGCCCTACACCTATTCGGACATGACCGGCGCCGGCATCAACCTGCAGACCCTCCCGCAGTAGTCACGCGTCGCGCACCGCCGCCACGCGGCGGTGCGGGTCAACGCGAGCGCGCCCCGACCCGGCTCTCCGCGAGCACGGTCGGGCCGCTCGCGCTGAACTCGAGCAATTGCATGTGCACCCCGCCCGCCGGGTCCGGGTCGATGACGAGCCCGGTCGGTCGGGAGATCAGGGCCGGGCACGGGCCGGCCTTCGGATCGAGGGCCGGGTTGGCGCGGCACTGGCCGAGGAACTCCTCCCAGGCCTCGATCGGCGCGTCCGCGGCCGGCAGCCGCATCAGGTAGATCCACGTGCCGGTGTTGACATACGTCAGGTCGGGCTCGCTGCGGAAGCGGGCCGCGTGCGTGTGTCCGAGCACCACCGCGTCGACCTCATACTTGGTCGCCAGCCGGCGCGCCTCGTCCCACTCGCCCGGATCGGGCGCCAGGCTGAAGTAGCTGTCCCCCGCAGCGCCCGCCAGGTGGCGCTGCGCCGCCGCATACATGCGCAGCCCCTGGCGCGCCAGCTTGACCCGCGCCGCGCCGAGCAGGTCGCTCACCGGCCCGAAGCTCTGCATCGCGTCCGGGTCGACCGCCTGCTCGAGCGCGGCGAGCTCGTCGGGCGTGAGCCCGGCCGCCGCGATGCCCGCGGCGAGGCCGAGGTCGGGCTCCTCCTCGCCGGGCCTGAAGGACATCGGCTCGTCCATGCGGCGAAACAGCTGCCATAACAGGCGGAAGGTCGAGCCCTGGAAGACCAGGCCCAGCGCGTTCGGGTCGACCGCGAGCACCGTCAGCACGCCGCCCTGGAAGTCGGGCTTGAGGAGGTCGGCGAAGCGCATGCCGAAGCGCCGCTTGAGCGGATTGAGCAGGGTCTTGACCAGCCGCGAGCCGGGCGGATAGCGAAACTCCCCCGCCTGCGCCGCCTCCGGATCGAGGGTCGCGTAATCGACGAAGTTCCACGGGTCGTTGTGCTCGCCGTGCGCCAGCAAGATCCTGGCGCCGTTGAGCTCGAGCAGGCCGGGCGCGTCGCCGCGGGTGAACACCAGGCGCGCCGCGACCTCCGGCGGCTGGCCGAGCGCGCCGCGCAGCACCTCCTGCACGGCCCGCAGCGCCAGCTCGGCGTCATGATTGCCGAGCCGGATCTCGACGCTGCCGCCGGCGGCCAGCACCCCGCCGAGGCCCGCCAGCACCGCGGCGCTCACCTTGTCGCGCACGATCGCCTGCGCCTGCGCGACCGCCTGGCCGAGCTCCAGCGCCAGCGGATCCTCGTTCATCAGGAAATCGAAGGTGTCACCATTGAGGATCACCGCGCTCCGCTGCGCCGCCGCCGCGGCCAGCGTCGCCGGCAGCACCGCCTCGCCCGCGAAGATGTCGTAGCCCTCGCCGTTGCCGAGATGAATGTCGCTGAGGATCAGGGTGTGCATCGTGCTCCTGCGCGCCGCGACCGGTCCTCGTCATCGACCCGGTCGTCGGCGGCCGCCAGGATAACGCGACCTCGACGCGATCCGCGACGCGCAGATCAGCGCTCAGCGCCGGAGCGTCATCCCCCGCGCCGCCACGAAGCGCTCGGTGTCGGCGAACTCCTGCCGCAGCTCGTCCTGAGGTCCCCACACGAACGCCGCACCCCGGGGGAACTGGGCCAGCCTGGCGTACAGCTGCGCGAGCGAGTCGAGGCTGTACTGCGCGACCGCGATCCTCACATCACCTGTATCGGAGCGGTGCATCCGGATCTTGAGCGGCCCCGACGTCCACTCCCGCAGCGCGCGCCCGACCTGCTCCCTCGGGTTGGCCGACAACAGCAGCCCCGCGAGCCGATCGAGCTCGAGCGCGCCGGTCAGCCACGCCCGACCCAGCGCGAGCGCCTGCCACAGCGCGCCCTCGAGGTCGCGCTCGTGCCGGTGCGGGCTCTCCTCGATCAGCCCGCCGCGGAGCTCCTCGGCGTGGCCCTCCCACCGCGCGTGCCAGCGCGTCAGCCGGGCCCACAGCCGCGACTGAACCGCCAGGGACCCGTGCTTCCCGAGCGCGGTCGCGGCGACGGCCGCGACCTCCGGCGCCGGATCCTCGAGCATATCGAGGAGCACCGACTCGAGCCCCGGCCCGCAGCGGAGCTCCGCCGCGGCGATCAACAGCTCGCGCGAGCGCCGGTCCGCGAACGCGAGCTGGCGCCGCGCCTCTCGCTCCCCGACCGCGGGGTCGACGCGCAGCAGATATGCGAGCAGCGCGGCCCCGACATTACGCTCGACGCCGTCCCTCGCCCTGGACCACACCGCCAGGACCCGCGGCAGGATGTCGGGCGTCGCATAGCGCGCGACCAGCCGCGCCGCGAGCCGCAAGTCATCGGGCCCGAAGCTCGCCGCCTCCAGCCGCGCGGCGAGCGCGTCGTCGAGCTCGGGCAGGGTCGCGTCGGGCAACGCGCCGAGCGCCGCCATTGCGAGCGCGCCGAATCGCAGCACCTCGGCGGACCGGATCTCGGCGACGATGCGCGCGCGCCCGGACGCCGGATCCAGCTCGACGATCCGCTGCAAGACGATGGTCCGCAGGTTCGGCGACGACCGCGGATCGTCCAGGAGCTCGGCCAGGACCGGGCGCAGCGCGAGCCCTGCGATCTGTCGCCAGTGGTACACGAGCAGGTTGCCGAGCGTCGCCGCGGGGAGCCTCGCCAGCACCGCAGGCAGCTCCGTGAGGGCCGCCGCGAACCACGGCGGCGGCGTCTGCCCCCGCGGCGTCCGCCAGGCGATCTGCAGCAGGGTCTCGATGGCGACCGCGCGCGCCGCCGGGCGCTTGCTCGCCAGGACTCCGGCGAGTCGGCCGGCGTACTCGCCGATCTTCGCCACACGCCGCGCTCGCGCCGCGGCTCGCTCGCCCTCCGCCCGCGTCTGGCGGCCCTCCCCCGCGTCGAGCTCGCTCCGCAGCAGCGCGAGCGTGTCGATGAAGCCCTCCGAGATCGCGGCGCCCTCGTCGAGCATGCGCGCTTCCATGCGCCGCACGATCGCCGCACGGTGCGGCGAGCCGATCAGCCCGAACCGGAGCTCATCGCTGAGCTCGTCGTCCGCGAACATGTCGACCATCGCCGCCGCCGCCTCCTCGGTGCCGAGGAAGCGCAGCCTGCGGGCCGCGGGGTGAGCCGTCTCGTCGCGGGCGCCGACGAGGGTCGACAACGCCGCCTGCACGGTCCGGGACGCCGAAGCCGGATCGAACGCCACGACCGTGAACTCGAGCACGTTCGAGGTCGCCGTGTCGGTGACGACCTGCGCTCGCACGCCCGGCGCCGCCTCGCGCTGGATCCGCCGCGACCGAACGAACAGGCGATAACGACCCGGCGCGTCGAAGCGCCGCCACTCGTTGAGCTCGAAGGTCATCCGCGCGGGCTCCTCGCCGAGCACCGGCATCGAGCGGATCCCGCCGCCGATGCTCACCCCGACCTCGAAGTGGTCACGCAGCGGATCGACGACGTGCTCGCCCGGATCGACCCGGTACTCGTCGAGGCCGAGCCGTCCGCTGCGATCGTGGAGGCCGCCGTCGAGGCGATAGGTCGCGGCGCGGCTGCTCGTGAAGGCGAGCTCGACGCGGATCGGCTCGCCCTGAGCGAACTGCCGGCGCCCGTCGACGAAGGCGATCGTGAACGACACGCCCGGTGGGTTGGCGGCGACGCCCGCGCGCTGCTCCGCGTCGAAGCGCGCCGCGGCCGCGATCGAGTGCTTCGCGGTTGGCATCGGAGACGATCGATTTTCGCCCTGGCGCGGGCGCGAGGGCGAACATCAGCGCGGCCGACCAATGATGAAACACACGACCCCCGTGGGGACCGCCGCGCCGACAGATCGGGGACGACGAGGGATACGCTCCAAGCCCACCGCGCAAGGAACACAGCGATGTCGAATGGATCTCTTCGCGCGACCCAGGGCTGGGCGCGCATGGCCACCCGGGCCTCCGACCTGGACATGAACGCCGCCACGCTCGCGGAGCCGGGCCGCCTCGCCGCGCCCGGCGGACCCGCGAGCATCACCGCGAGCCAGCGTCCGCGATCGATCTCCGTGCTCCCGACCGTGCACGCCGCGCCCGGCGGCGTCATCGAGCTGCTCCACGAGCCGGCCGAACGCTATCGACCCCTCGGCATCCTCGGCGCCGGCGGCATGGGCATCGTGGAGCGCGCCGAGGACGTCGACATCGGCCGCCCCGTGGCGATCAAGCGCCTGCTCCCCGAGGCCTCGCACGCCCTCGGGGTCGCCCGCTTCGTCAGCGAGATCCGCATCGTCGGCAGCCTCGACCACCCGCACGTGGTCCCGATCCACGACGTCGGCGTCGACGACGACGGCCGCTACTTCTTCGTCATGAAGTACGTCGAGGGCCACACCCTCGCCGACATCATCGACCGCCTCGCCGCCGGCGACACCGCGACCCTGCAATTCTGGACCTTCGAGCGCCGCGTCGAGCTGATCATCGCCGTGCTCCAGGCCCTCGCCTACGCCCACGAGCGCGGCATCATCCACCGCGACATCAAGCCCGAGAACATCATGGTCGGCGCCCACGGCGAGGTCCGACTGATGGACTGGGGCATCGCCCGCCGCATCGGCGAGCTCGAGCCCGGCGAGGCCCCCAGCAGCGCGGGTGAGGCCGCCCCCGGCCTGATCGGCACCCCCGCGTACATGTCCCCCGAGCAGGCCGCCTGCCGCGAGCTCGACGCCCGCAGCGACCTCTACTCGCTCACCGTCACCTTCCACGAGTTCCTGGCCCTGCGCCACTACCTCGCCCACCGCGCCGACTCGCTCTACGACCTCATCGACGCCGTCCAGAACGAGCCCATCGACCTCGTCCATGGCGACCCCGGCGGACACGCCCTCGTGCCCCCCGAGCTGCGCTACATCTGCGCGCGCGGCCTGATGAAGGACCCCGCCCAGCGCTTCCAGTCCGCCACCGAGATGATCGACGAGCTGCGCGCGTACATCGACGGCCGCTCCGCCGTGCGCTGCAGCTTCACGCTGACCAAGCGCATGCTGCGAGAGGGCGGGCGAATGGTCGACCGCCGGCCCCGCCTCGCCGTCGCCCTCGCCGTGGCCCACAGCACCCTCGCGGTCTTCGGCTTCGGCGCCCTGGTGTGGATGCTCGTCACCTGAGCGGGCCCGCGGTCAGGGCTCGACCGGCGCGAGCGACTGGAGCTCCAGCGCCGTCTCGTGCACGCAGTCGCGCGCGACCGCGTACCACTCGTAGCGCTTGTCGAGCAGCGCCCCGGGGAGCTGGGCCTGCGCCGTGCCGCCCCGCGACGTGACGACCCCGAGCGACGTGAACGGGCCCCCGGCACCCACGAGGTCGACGGCGAGGGTGAACTCGTTGCGGTCGTCGGTGTAGGAGGCGTCCTTCCTGGGGCTGTAGGTCTGGACGCGCAGCCGCTGCTGCGCGGGCGAGAAGCTCCAGATCCGCATATAGCCCTGCCCGCCGTTGGTGAGCGACTGCTCGACGACCACGGGCTTCTGGGGGTCCTTCGGGTCGGGCGCGCTGCGCTGATAGTCGGAGAGCATCGAGTGGATCACGTTGCCCCCGGAATCGTCGCTGCGGCGCGCGTCCTTGCTGACGTGGCCCGACGCCATCAGCTGCACGTTCGGGACGTCCTTGAGCGCCTCGTAGATCGCCGCGCCCTGGTCGCTGAAGCTCCCGCCGCCGGTGACGATATAGTGCGAGGCGACCACCCCGAGCGCCCGCGGATGGGCCGCGAAGACGCTGCGCGCCCACGCCAGCACGTCGGGGTCCGGGCTCACCGCGAACTGGAAGCTGAGGACGACGATCTCCAGCCCGCCCGCCGAGAAATACACGTAGTTCTCGTCGTTGTCGCCGTCGAAGTTGCCGCCGTAGTACGCCCGCCCGGCGAAGCGGTCGACGCCGAAGTACTTGTTCGCCGCCTCCGTCTCCTCGGCGACATCCTTCGGGAACTGGTCGTGATTGCCGAAGGCGACGCCGTACGGCAGCCCGTCCGGGAACGCGGGATCCCCCAGATCCTCGAGGATCGCCATCGCCTCGCTCGCGCGGCCCCACTGCGCGGCCTGGTCGGCGTTGTTGACGACATCGCCGACCCCGAACAGGCCCACGACCCTGAGGTCGTGCCGGTGCTCCCACGCCCAGCGCGTCTGCGCGTTGAAGTACTCCGGGTCGTCCGGCTCGGGCCGCGTCGGCGGCGCCGCGTCGCGCGTGTAGTACTGCGAATCCGGGAGCACGACGACCGTGAAGTCGTCCGCGACGGTCAGCTCGCGCGCGAAGAACTCGACCTTCACCTCGTCGCCGTCGGCGTCGAATGTATCGACGAGCAGCGTCCGCGCCGCCCCCCCGTCCATGGTGCGCGCATTCCCGACGCCCGGCGCCACCCCGCGATCGAGCACCGCGCCCGGGGTCGCGAACACCTGGCCCGCGAGCGTCCCCGGCGCGTCGCCGACGAGGTCGCGGGCGTCCGCGTCGGCCGCGTCGAGGCGATAGTGGGCGACCAGGCCGAGCAGGTTCGGGGTCGTCGAGTACATCGTCGCCTGGATCTCCCCGGCGTCGAGCGGCCTGGCATAGACGCGCACCTCGTCGAGCGCGCCGTGCAGCCCGCCCGCCCCCGCCCCCTTCGAATCGTAGGCCGCGCCGAGGCCGAAGTGCTGGATCGAGTCGTGACGCGGCACGGCGTCCACGACCTCCTCCGCGTCGAGGACCCCGTCCACGTAGAGCCTCCAGGTCGTCCCGTCGTAGCTGGCCGCCACGTGATGCCAGCTCCCCAGCGGGATCGGCGTCTTGCCCTGGACCGGGTGATTCTCGCCACTCGCCATATCCTCGAAGTCGGCCCCGAGCACGTCCCCGAAGAAGCCGAACGCGTAGTTGCAGTCCAGGTCGCTCCCGTCGCTCTCACCGCGCCCCTTGGCGATGATCGGCACCAGCTTCAATCCGCCGACCCCCGTGCCCGCCGCCTTGCCGCGACCGTCGCGGCGAACCCAGGCCTCGAGCGTGAAGTCGTCGAGTCCGAGGTCCGGCGCCGCGCCCATGACCACGCCTCCGCTCCCGTCGAACACCAGCCCGCTGCTGGTCAACGGCGGCTCGTCCGCGCAGACGTCGGGCGCCGGCCCGGGGTCTCCGCTCGAGCTACCCGTCGATGATCCAGCGCCCTCGCCGGCGCCCGTCGTCGGCGTCTGCGCCTCCGTCGCGCCGCCCTCGCCCGCGGACGACGACGACGACGACGAGGAGGACGACGAGGACGACGACGACCCGGTCCCACCCGTGCCCGCCGAGCCCACGCCGCGCGCCCCGTCGTCGCCGCAGCCGATCAGCGCGACGGCGGCGAGGACGAGGCCGCGCGCGCGAGAGCGGCGAGGGCCCATGAAGCTGCGGATGAGGCTACGAGCGGGTCGGCGAGTCACGCCGCGATGATGCGCCGATCCGCGCGCGCTTGACCAGCACCGCGGCCCACAGATCTTCGAGTGTGGACCGGAGATGGACGGGCGCGGGCCGGCAACGGGCTCGACGATGATTGTAATGCGATCAAGGACGACGGCTGCTGATTGAGGTGACGATACTACGCGCACCGCCGCGGTCGACAGCCGGTCCTCGAGCGCCCGACCAGCACGCGACAAGCCCGGGGCGCACGGCGTCGGCCGCAGCGACTCGGCCCGAGTCGGTGATGTTCCGGCTCCCCCCGAGCCCCGAGATCCGGCCCGCCGGTGTGATTTAGCGCGTTCGCCGGGGCTCCGCGGCCGCCCGGTCTGTATTACCATCGCTACGATGGTAGAGGATATTCAGACCCTCGCGCGAATCGCTACCCTGGAGCGAGAGCGGGACTTCTTCTGCCGCCTCCTCGATCTGGGCTCGTGCGACGCGATCGAGCCCTTCATCGCGGAGGCCCTCGCCCTCGTCTGCCAGATCGCCCAGGCCAGTCAGGCCTATCTCGAGCTCTACGACGACTCGCTGGAGCCGACCCGACCCGCCTTCACCGTCGCCCACGGCGGTGACGCGGAGATGTTCCGCGCCGGCGCCTCCCAGGGCGTGATCCTCGAGGCGCTCGCGTCACGCTCGACGATCGTCACCGCCTCCGCGGTCGACGACCCGCGCTTCCGCGAGCGAGGCAGCGTCCGCCGCCACCACATCGAGGCCGTGCTCTGCGCCCCGATCGGCGTCGAGCCCCCGATCGGCGTCATCTACCTGCAGGGCCACGCGGCCGGCGGGGCCTTCACCGCGGCCGACCGCCTGCGCATCGAGACCTTCGCCCGTCACGTCGCCGCCTTCGCGGACCGCCTGCTGCTGCGCCGCCGCCTGCAAGCCAGCGCCGACCCGAGCGCGGCGGCCCGCGCCCGGCTGAACGCCGGCGGCGTGATCGGTCGCAGCGCGCGGCTCGGGCGGCTGCTGCAGGAGGTCGCGCTGGTGGCCCCGCTCGAGGTCTGCGTGCTGCTCACCGGTGAATCCGGGACCGGCAAGACCCAGCTCGCCCGGGTGATCCACGACAGCAGCCCGCGACGTGGCGGCCCCTTCATCGAGCTCAACTGCGCCGCGCTGCCCGAGGGCCTGGTCGAGGCCGAGCTGTTCGGCGCGCTCCCCGGCGCGCACTCGACCGCGACCCGCAAGATCGAGGGCAAGGTCGCCGCGGCCGCCGGTGGGACCCTGTTCCTCGACGAGATCGGCGAGCTCGCGCCCCTGGCCCAATCGAAGCTGCTCCAGCTGCTCCAGTCGCACGAGTACTACCCGCTCGGCTCGACCCGGTCGATCCGCGCCGACGTACGCATCATCGCGGCGACCAACGCCGATCTCGAGTCCGCCATCGAGCAGCGTGACTTCCGTCAGGACCTCTATTATCGCCTCGCGGTGCTGCCGATCCCGGTGCCCTCCCTCGCGGAGCGGCGCGACGATGTCTGTCTGCTCGCCGAGCACTTCGTCGAGCAGGCCTGCACGCGCAATCGCCTGCCCGCCCTGCGCCTCTCGATCGCCGCCCGCCACGCGGCGATGACCGCAGATTGGCCCGGCAACGTCCGTCAGCTCGCCAACGCCATCGAGGGCGCGGCGATCCGCGCCGCGGGCACCGGCCTGCGGGAGATCGAGCCGCGGCACCTGTTCCCGCAGGTCGCCTCCGCCGCCGGGCAAGAGGCCGCGCCGAGCTTCCAGGAGGCCACCCGCCGGTTCCAGGAGTCGCTGCTGCGCAGCGTCCTCGAGGATACCGCCGGCAACGTCACCGAGGCCGCGAAGCGCCTCGACCTGTCCCGCGCGCACGTCTACAACCTGATCTCGGCCTTCGGCGTGGTCCTGAGCCGCTGAGCTCAGGGGTATGCACGCACACGCCGACGCTGCGGCCGATCTCTCGCGGTGATCGCCGCGGCACAATCACCACACATTGCCGCGGATAGGCGGGCTGCCCCTGCGGATAGGCGGGCTCACCCTGCGAATAGGCGGGCTGCCCCTGCGGATAAGCGGGCTCACCCTGCGGATAAGCGGGCTCACCCTGCGAATAGGCGGGCTCACCTGCGGATAGACGGGCTCGGCACCACAGCGTCGGGCGCGAGGATCAGCTCCAAGTTTGCAACGCGCGTGCCAGCGACTGGAGTGATGCCATCAGGGACGATGGCCGCGCATCCGTCCACGACGCTGGACACCCCGGCGCTGCGCGGAGCCCACAAGTGCCGCTGGCGCGGAGGACGCCGCGCCTGCGCGCGTTGTCGGAGATTTTATACATGGGCGACCAATACAGTGGACACCCCGGACCTGCGAACCGCGCGGGGCTGCAGTTCCTCGAGGGTCGCGCGCGTCGCGGCGTCGGCGAGCGGAGAGCGAGCTCGGGCCGAGCCTTTGCAGTTCCACCGCAGATCGCCGATCCTCCGCGTCGCATGTCGCGCGCCCCCCTCAGCCTCGCGCTGGCCGCCAGCCTGCTGGCCTGCGCCCCGAGCGAGCCTGTGCCCCCGGACAGCCCGATCAGACCTGTCTCCAAGGACATCCAAGATGGCCCGCGAGACAGCGTGACAGCGCCTGTCCCCGGAGACAGCCCACCCGCGCCTGTCCCCGGGGACATGCCACCGGCGCCTGTCCCCGGGGACAGCCCACCCGCGTCGCCGGGAGCCGCGGCCGCGCGCCCGCCCCCGCCCGGCTTCGTCGACCTGCGCGCCGCCCTCCCCGACGCCTGCTTCACCGCGGGCTACGCCGCCGCCGACAACTTCACCGGCGCCCCGCTGCCCGGCTACGCCGCGGCGGGCGCGTGGCTGCTCGCCGCCCCGGCAGCCGCGCTCGCGCGGGTCCAGGCCGGGCTCGCCCGCGAGGGGCTCAGCCTGCAGATCTTCGACGCCTACCGCCCGCGCCGCGCCAGCGCGGCGATGGTCGCCTGGGCCGAGCGGACCGGCCAGGCCCGCCTCGTCGCCGACGGCTACATCGCCCGCCGCTCCGGCCACAACCACGGCCACACCGTCGACCTCGGCCTCGCCCGCCGCGCCAGCTGCGAGCCGCTCGACATGGGCAGCGCCTGGGACACCCTCGATCCGACCAGCCACACCGCCAACGCCGCCGGCGCCGCCCGGGTCCACCGGACGCGTCTGCGCCAGGCGATGCGCGCAGCCGGATTTCGCGACTATCCGCGCGAATGGTGGCACTTCAGCTTCCCGCTCGCCGGCACCCGCCCGCTCGACATTCCCTACAGCCGCGCGGAGCCCGAGCCCGCGCCCGGATGAGGCCGCCGCAGGGGCCCCCTGCACATTCGCGGGCGCCGCTTCGCGGGCGCGGGAGGCCGATTC
>Ga0073899_10001780_pt1 | contig 19570 bp, 10 predicted proteins | sample KloWWTmetaKNB5Ph_FD_88975 | JGI IMG/M metagenome (GOLD analysis project Ga0073899, IMG submission 88975) | Active sludge microbial communities from Klosterneuburg, Austria, studying microevolution and ecology of nitrifiers - Klosterneuburg... | ecosystem: Engineered > WWTP > Aerobic digester >... | reverse complement strand
GTCGTAGAAACGGGCGTTCTTGATCAGGATCTGGGACTTCCATCGAGGCAGTGCTTCAAGCTCGATCGGATCGAGGCCACGCTCAGGGATCCACGCGTCAGCCCACAGTGGGAAGCCGGGGAGGCGGACGCCTCTTGCAGACCACATCCGCTGGACGAGGTCGTCCCACACATCGACCCAGGTTGTCTCGTCGGTCGTCAGCTGGTACTTGGACAGGTCAGCGATGGATGAGTCGTCGTCCAGGATCCATTCGGCATTCCAGTCGTGAACGTTCCAGCCGTCGACGGGGGCGCGGACCACTGTCGGTGGAACGTCCGTCTCGTTCAGCGCCCGCTCACGGCCGACGTAGGTGCCCAGGATGAAGACTCGGTCGCGGACCTGCGGCGTCCCTCCGAGTGAAGGTGGGAGGAAGTGCGGCGAGAACACCGATGGTGTCGACGAGACGCGGTAACCGATCTCACGCAACGTCTGGATGATGACGTCCCACTCGTGTGTGTGGCGGGGACCCGCGATGTTCCGCACGTTCTCGAGGAGGACAACAGCCGGCGTCCGGTCTTCGAGGATCCGTGCGATGTTCCAGAAGAGCGTTCCTCGTGCCTCGTCCATGCCTCGCTGATAGCCGGACTTCGAGAAGGGCTGGCAGGGAAAGCCGGCCGCAAGCACATCATGAGCCGGAACGTCGACCGGGCCGTCATCGGGAGTCGCCATCGTGATGTCGCTGTTTACGACAGGACGCCGTGACTCCGGCAGCGGGTCGACCCAGTTGCGGAGGTAGGTCTGGCGAGCCTCGCGGTCGATTTCTGAGACGTAGACGCACTGTCCGCCGGCGTGGTCCAGCATCGCGTGGAAGCCGCCGATGCCAGCGAAGAGATCTGCGTACCTGAACGCTGCAGAGTCCTTCGCCATACCAACAAGCTTAGCTGAAGAGACAGCTTTGTCAAGCTTTGGCGCGGACATGTTGAAGTGAAGCGGCAGGGTGTCGTTCATTGGAGGAGAGTCCTCTGGTTAGGCGCATCCCACAGGGTCGACCCGATGCGCTAGGGCGAAGCATCACCTCGCTGGTGGTACTTCATCAAGGGGGTCCGACAGGCTGTGGAAACGAGGTCCCTGGTCGGGCTCCTGTGTACTCATGACCGCGTGGGCCGCGGCGGCCGGATCCCGACGAACCTGGCACTCCCAAACCCTCACGACGTGCCATCCGTAATCCTGTGCCAGCTGAGTGGAACGGCGGTCGCGCGCGGCGTTGCGGCGCATCTTGTCGGCCCAGAGCTCTGCGTTGGGCCCGGCCCACGGCGTCTTGCGGCCGTGCTCAGGGCACCCGTGCCAGAAGCAGCCGTCCACGAAGACAGCGATGTGGCGCGATGGCAGGACGAAGTCGGGGGTACATCCCTTGGCGATCTGCCGGTGCAGCCTGAACCGCCCGCCGGCCGCATGGACCGCCTTGCGGAGCAAGACCTCGGGCGCGGTGTTGACCTTGCTACGTCCCCCGAGGTGTGCTCCGCCCTTCGTGCTTACCCACCGCTCCGCCACAACCCCAACCCCAACCTACGTCGCCATACCCAGATTCGTACCCAGAGAAGCATGGCAGTGGGGGTGCCATATTGGCGCGATCCGGTGGCCGGAGTGCCCTGACCTGTGCTTATGCACCCCATCACGGACCTCAGTCGGGGGATCTTGCATGTAGGCGGCTAGGGTTTGAGTCCACCTGAGGCCCTCCCTCGGCCTGGATACTCGCCTAGGTGCCGTCGCCGACAGGCACGTTCAGCCCGTTCGCGGCGGCCGCCCGAGGAAGCGAGCCGCCTGGGGTCAGGGTGTCCAGAAGCACCAAATCGTCCATCGAGTCGGCCTGACCACTGATGTCGCGATCTCCAGCCTCTATCTCCATCGGCCCAGCCGGCTAGCCAGACTGCAGTTGCTTCTCAACGGCGGAAGGCCATCACATACCCCCCCCCGGCGACGATCGGTCACCTGGCCGTGTGGGTGCGTGTCAGCGGGCCGATGGGGCTACCAGAGCGATACGCTGTGGCGTCTTGCCCGCATCTGCGTCCAGCGGAGCCACGCCGCCCGGGCTTCGCCCGAACTGCCGCAGCAAGGCCCCACTCTTGATAGGACTAGTGGGGCGGATGGGATTGCGGCGAGGGTCACGGGAGGGAGGCTCCGGGTGCTAGACGAGGACGCACTGTGGCGTCGCTGCGAGCAAGCCTGGGGATCCTGGCTCGAGGCCTACGGGTATGCCGTCACGCCATTGGGACAGGCGACCGGCAACACCAGCCGCTCGCAAGCTCCGCTGACGAAGGTGGGTGGTGAATATTTCCGCAGCCCGGACTTCTCAGCCATCAAGGACGGCCTGACTGAGTTCTGGGAGGTCAAGAGCCGGTCGCGCGCTGCCATTGACCCCTTGACGGGCGAGAGCCAGCACTGGATTGACCGTGCAGCATTCTCCGACTATCTCCAGATCAGCCTCAGGACCGGAACTCGAGTGTGGGTCGTGCTCTACGAAGCCCCGACGGCCACCAGTCCCGGGCGATGGCTCCAAGTTGACGTGCGGGAGTTGCGGGAGATCGGCACGGTCGAGTCGCGCCGCGGGGCGAGCGGCGCAACGCTCGATGCCTGGGTCTGGCCAGTCTCCGAGATGCGAGAGATCGGCGGTCCTGCCGTAGACGTCAGCAAAGGGGATGAGCCGCTCCTGCCGGCTGAGGGCGAGGGAGTACCTCTCGCTCCCATCGACCTGTTCCCGGTCGAGCGGACGCTCCGGCGCAAGCGGCGGACATCGGTGCTGCCATCGGAGGCACCGTCAGGCCAGGGGGAGGAGCCAGCCCCGATCCAGCCTCCCAGCCAAGGGCCCCTCCCTCATCAGTGGTTGGAGCATGAACCGGCGCTCGCTTTGGACGTCCTCCGCCGCTCCCTCGGGATTCCTTTCTTTCCCCGGTACTCGGTCCTCCGGGTCGGGCTCGACGGCATCGACGTCGATGACCTGCTAGGCCTGGTGGAGTACGGCATCAGGGTGTTCGTGGTGGCGGCCACGGGGCCAGCTCACTCGCAGTCCGACGACGTCCTGGCGGCATACCAGGATGCGCGGCTGCTGGAGTGGGCAGTCGTCCCCGACGCCGAACTCCTCGGGTCGTGGGTCGTAGATGGAGTCGGTGTCGACGACATCCCCGAGCAGGCACGCGCCGCCCTTAGGGCGGCGGACGACTCGGGCGGCCTGAACCTGGCGCAGTACAAGGTGGTGCACGCTCCGGCTGACGCCGACGTCTTGGTCAGCGCCGGAGCCGGGACAGGCAAGACAGAAACGATGGCCGAGCGCATCGTCTACCTGCTGGCCACCGGAGCCGGGCGGTCGACCGGCGAAGGGGCGGTGCCGAAGGACCTCCGTGCGGACGAGATCGCCCTGATCACCTTTACGCGCGAGGCGGCCTCCGAAATGCGCGAACGCATCGCTCGCACGCTTCTCCTCCGCCAGAGACTGTGCCGCTCCTGTGCCATTCCCGTCGTGGCCTGGATGCTGCAGTTGGCGCGCTCCGACATCACGACCATCCACTCCTTCGCCAAACGGCTGATCGCGACGGGCGGAGGAGCTGTCGGCCTGGGCCCTGAGGCCCGGGTCGCCCGCCGGACCCTTGACGTGCACACTGCGGTTCAGCGTGCCCTGTCTGAACGACTGGTCGGGCTGATCGACAAGTACCACGAGGGAGTTCCGGCGGCGTACGAGTGGCAGAGACACGTGCTGTCGGTCTGGGAGGCGCTGGAAAGCAACGGCATCGACTTGCTGGGGGTCGCCGGCCCCTCTGGAGTGGACGACGTCGACTGGGGCGCTGCGCCCGACGACGCGTTGGGTCAGGAGGTCGTCAACCTCACCAGGTCGGTCATCTCGGACGCCGCCGCCGAACTCGCAGTCGACTACCTGCGCGACCAGACGTTGCCGACGAACGGGTTGGTGCCGGCCGCAACGGCCGTGCTGCGGTCGAGTCCACTTCCGCAGGTCCGGTCATATCGCCACCTGTTCGTCGACGAGTTCCAGGACACCGACGCGGGACAGATGGAATTGATTCTCGACGTCAGGCAACTCATCGGAGCGCGGCTCTTCGTTGTCGGCGACGTGAAACAGGGTATCTACCGCTTTCGGGGTGCGGAGGGCAACGCCTTCAAGGAGCTCGAGGAGCGGGTTGTCAAGCGGGGACTGCCCAAATCTGAGGCCTTCAACCTCACCAGGAACTACCGGTCGGGTGAGAAGCTGCTTGACTCGATGCATCCGTGGTTCGCCGCATGGGGATCGCGAAACCTGTTGCCGTACGCGGATGTCGATCGGCTGCAGCCACACGTTCGTAGGGGCGGCGACGTCAGCACCGCGGCGTCGGTTGAGCAGCACAATGCCAAGAACTTCGCGGACGTTGCTGCAGCGCGGGTTCAGCGGTGGGACACGCTGCACCCCGGGAAATCGATCGGCGTTCTGTGCCGGGAGAACTGGCAGGCGATCGAGGTTCAGAAGGCCGTCCGGGAGCGAGGGTTGCCCTGTGAGCTGCGCGTCGGCGGCAGTTTCTGGGCCTCCCCCGCCGTGCGGGAGCTGCGCGTGCTACTCGAAGGTGCGGCTGATCCCGACGACGCAGCGGCCCTGCTCGAGATCTCCGAGACCCGCTGGGCCGCTGGCCTTCTTGGTGCTGCCTCCCCGACGGGGATCGAGAAGACTGCGTGGGGCGGAGACCTCGCTGCACCGGTGGCATGGCAGTCACGCTTCGCACACGTTGCGAGCACCGGGAACTTCCTACGGGCCGACCTCGAGCCCCTTCGCGGCAGGATGGTCCTCCTTGGTGCGCTGCTGTCGACGATGCCGCTCCTGGAGTGGGTGGTCGAGTGCACCCGAGTGTTCGCGCCCGATGCCTGTTCCCTCCCGGGGGAGGATGACGAGACCGAGCGACGCCGCTATGGCCGATGCCTGGACCACCTGCTGACGCTGCTGGACGCGCAGTTCCAGGATGGCCCGCTCAGCCTGGAGCGACTGCTGGGTTGGCTTCGGCTGCAGGTGGCAACCAACCGCAACGAGGACGAGCCCGACCCGGAGACCAGCGGGAAGATCGTGGCGCTCACGGTGCACAAAGCAAAGGGTCTGCAGTACAAACGAGTTGTGGTGCCGGCCACTGACCGGCCTTTCGGCCCGCCGCGGGGGCTCGCCACCCGGACTGCCGTTCTTCGGGCGCCAGGTGAGCAGGTACGAGTGTTGTGGCGCTGGCATCTCAACGCCGGCAGGCGAACCGAGAAGGACTTCACGAACGTCTCACAGGCCCGACAACAGGTGGACTGGGGAACCGATGACGCCGACACGGCTCGTGAGGAGGCCCGGCTGCTGTACGTCGCGATGACCCGCGCCAAGGAGGAGCTGGTGCTCATGGTCGACTCCGGAGCGCAGCCGAACGCAGGACCCCCCAGCTGCTGGGCGGACCTGCTGCTGGTGGGAGGACATCATGGGTGAGATTCGCGCGCTGGCCCTACCGCGAGTGTCGCGAGAAGGGATCACCGACGCGTTGCGTCAGGAGATCGGGCTTGGATGGGACGAAGTAGCCCACGTGACCGCGACCACGACCTTGGCTCGCGTCATCCAGGAGGACGGAGTCGCAGCCCTGCCTCTTGCCACCCTGCTCGACCTCACGATTCTTCCGGGGCTTCCGGGCGAGATGAGCCTTCCTCTCGCAGGGTTCCCTGACTCGGAGCACCTAGCGACATCACGGGCCACGTACCGGGCCAAGGTGCGCGCGTGGCAGCAGGAGGCTTCAGGTCGGCGACTGCGCACCGGCATCCAGGTCGACGACTCGCTTCGGCGGTTCGTGCGTGACGACGCCCCGGATCGCGTGGGCCGCGCCCTGCTCGCGTCGCGTCGCCAATATGCGACGACCATCCACACGCTCGTTGCGGCCGGGGTCCGCCCGGGCGAGTTGCAGGCCCAGAATCCTGTCGGCCAGCTCGCGGCTCGGGCCTGGGCGCAGGCGGAAGGCGACGTCCCAGCCCTGGGCGCTCCGCGGGAGTTGCTCTGGGTAGACCTCGACGACCTCGCCGCCGGATCGACACCCGAGGGGATCGGGTTGCGGGGCAGGATCAACTCCGCCCTCGAGAAGGCGTTCGGGAATGCCGCCTGCACCGTCGTGCACCACGGGTTCTACTTCTACACTCCAGCGCAGTGGGCCTTCTTCCAGGCCATGGCGCGCGTGCCGGGACTGGACCAGGTTTTCATAGTTCACGACGACGGCGAGAACCCCGCGTTCTCCACCTGGCGCTACTTCTTCCGCACCGAGTGGGAGATGCCCGTTCCGAGGCTGCTCTCGGGCTCCAACGACCTCAGTCGGGCAGCCACCGCGTTTCGGGGTGCGCTAAGTGGGACCGGTGCTGGGGCCCCGGAAGATGTGGAGGTGGTGGAGTGCCGCAGCCCGGCCGAGCTGGTACGCCTGTGGCGGAAGGAGACTGACGGTGACCAACCTCCACCGGCACGCTTCGCAGCGGCAGCGGAGCAGGTGGAACGGTGCGTGGGTCGGCTCGGTCGGCAAGTCACCGCTGACGAGTCCGAGCACGGCGCCTCGGAGCCGACGCTGTCCCAGCTCCCGGTCGGGAGCTTCCTGCTGGCCCTCCACGGCTGCATAGACGACCACAACGGCAGCGTGTCCTTCACGCTGAACGGCGACGCCCTGCTCGACATCGTCTCCAGCGGCTACCTGGACATGGCGGACTCCTCAGGTCGGGCCGGGGCGCCTCTGCTGCGCCGGGTGCTGCCCTACTTCACCGGGTGCCGGAGTGCGGACGACTGGACACAGCGGGCCCACCTCCTCCTCGAAACGGTCCAGCAAAGTGTCGTCCCCTTTGGAGCGCGAGACCCGGAGAATGATGACGCCACGCGCATCGAGCGGGCCGTCCTCAATCCCACTCGTCTGGTGCCTTGGGCGGACATCTCCAGCGGGGAGGCCGAATGGGTGCGGAGTACGGTCGTCGCCGTCGCTCGGCTCCTTGAGGAGATCACCGCAAGAGAGCGGGTGGTCCTGGGCGCCTATCTCGACCGGATCCGGCAACGTCTGGACCGGGCCCTGCGTCTCCTGCCTCCTGAGGAGGCCAGCGCGGTCAAGACCAAGCTGCGTGGCCTGGGCGTGCTGACGAACGAGGAGATCGATGTCGCGGGCTTGGTCGACGTGGTCGCCATGATCCTCGGGCGCCGCATCGACGGGCCTGGGCCGGACGACGACCCTGAACGCACCAAGGTCAAGCAACTGCGCGGTCTCGACGCCTTAGGTCTCGTCCGGGTTGCGGGCGACCTTCACCTGGCGAACATGGCTGAGGACGCCTTCCCAACTGGCGGGCAGGCCGTCGGCTGGCCGTTTACGCTCGCTGACCTGCGCGCCTCGCCCACGGAGGCCGTCGAGCCGATTACCGCCGGTCTGCTCGAGACCCGGGCACAAACTGCCGGGCTAAGCGATCTCTACCTCTTCTGGCTCGCCCTCGATGGTGTCCGCCCTGGTGGCAAGGTGAAGATCAGCTGGGTCTCCGACGCCGCAGGAGAACGTCGCCGGCTGTCGCCAATCGTGGCGCTGCTCACGGAGCCAAACTCCACCGAAGCAGTGAAGAAAGTCGCCGGGGGGATCCAGGTCACCCCCGGCCCGAACCCAGCGGAGCGCGAGGCTGACCGCGCACGACCCGAACTTGACCAACCCGTCGAGGATGACGACGTCCTCGCCGCGGCACTCGATTCGATCCACGTTCGCGCGGCAGCCGTTGCTCATGCGTGTCCCCGCCGCTTCGCGCTCCAGTGGGCATTAGGGCCGACGCCCTCCTTCGGCCCGTCGCACCTGCAGTCCATGCTCTACGGCAATGTGGTCGGCGCGCTGCGGGTCGGCGGCGCCTCCTCGAGCACCGCGAAGGCGGCCGGCGATGACCTGTGGCCGCACCTTACGGGGGGCCAGCGCGCCAGCAGCTTGGACAAGAGCGTCGTGAGGCCGGGTGGGGCACACCCCGCCTGGCTGCTAACCCTCAAGGGCAGCCAGGGCGGCCGTGGCTACCTGGACGAGGCTTACCGAATGGCCAAGGACGGCATCGCGCCTGACGAGCTGGACATAGCACCGACAGAAGCAACGGTGCTGCCGCCTCGGGCGCAGAGCGCCGGTGTGTGCTCGTTCTGCCCCGTCCAGTCGCGCTGCGCGCAGTGGCGTGATCCACGCGACGAACGAGGGTCGTGAGCAATGTCCGGCAACGACGACGTCGCCTACGACCCATCGCCCCACGGCGGCTGGGACGCACTTGGCCTGCCCATCGGCGAATGCCTCGTGCTGGGCGACCCACCGGCCGAGGTACTGGCCGGCGCCGAGGAACGTGGCGCCGCCGTGCGGATCGCGAACGGATCCGTCTGGGCGCCGCTGCTGCGGCGCGGCTCGTACGTGATCCGGGACGGCCCTAGGTGCGCAGTGCTCGTCGTCCTGGATGGGATCGAGCCGCGCCAGGCTGAGCGCGGTCGCATGCGATATCTGGTCGGCGCCCTGCCTCTTGCCAAGTCGGTCATGGAGCGTGAGTGGAAGGACGCAAAGCCAGCGCGTACCTCCGCCTTGATCAGCGAAGGCGACATCGTCAGGATCCGGTCCACCGGCGAGCTCGGGCGGGTCGCTCGGGTCACCGCCCACATGGGTGACTACGACGTCGAGGTGGACGGACCTGCCGGTCGGCGGACACTCGGTATCGGAGCGCTCGACCTCGTCGAAGGCGACCCACAGGACCCCACCTTCTGGGTCCGCCAACAGCCCGGACGCGTGGATGACCTTGCGCTGACCCTGACGTGGACCAAGCTCACGCATCCACTGACTGACACGGTCTACTCGTACGCGTCGAGCAAAACCATCTTCCGGCCGTACCAGTTCTCACCGGTCCTGAAGCTGTTGGGCTCCTCGACTGGTCGGCTCCTCATTGCCGATGAGGTCGGGCTGGGCAAGACCATCGAGGCTGGTCTCATCTGGAGCGAGCTTGAGCAGCGCGGGACGCTGGACAGGACGCTTGTCGTCGCACCTGCATCGCTGCAGCTGAAGTGGAAGAGCGAGATGGGACGGCGCTTCGACCGGGACCTTGAGGTAATGCGACCCGCGGACCTGCTCGAACGCGCGGATCAAATGGCGCGCGGTCGAGATGTCCGGTTCTCAGGCGTCATCTCGCTGGAATCGCTTCGCACGGCAGACCGCGCACTCCAGGCACTCACAGATGTGCACGCCCGGCTTGACTTGGTGATCGTCGACGAGGCCCACGCGCTCCGCAACCGAGGCACACGCGGCTACGAGCTCGGGCAGCTGCTCTCGGACTGGGCCGACGTCCTGGTGTTCCTGTCCGCGACCCCACTAAACCTGGGGCGGTCCGACCTGTTCAACCTCGTCAACATGCTCCGCGAAGATGAGTTCGCTGACGAGGCGGTCTTCGAGGCACAACTCGAGCCGAACCAGGTGCTGAACGAGATCGCGCGGCGGCTCCGGGTTGACCGGCTGGAGCCGCGCAAGCTGCTGGCCCTTGCAGACCGTATAGAAGGTATGGAGCTCGGGACAGCGGTTACCGCTCGACCCGACTTCGCGGTGCTGCGATCGATCCTCGACCAGGCCTCGCCGCTGGCCGATGAGCAGGTTGCCCGCGCGAAGCGCGCAGTCTCCAGCCTCAACACCCTGAGCAGCGTGCTCACCCGAACCCGAAAGGTCGACGTCCCGGATGCGAAGGCGAAACGAGAGGCGCAGCAGGTTGACGTCGAGTGGACCCCTCAGGAGCGCCGGATGTACGACGGCATCCGCGCCCGGTACCTCAGTGAGTTCGCCGCCAGGGGCACGCCGCCCGGGTTTGGGATGCAGATGCCGCTGCGCCAGGCGGCGTCCTGCCTGCCGGCGATGCAGGAGGTGCTGCGCCGAAAGCTTGGGCGCTTCGAGGACGACTACGAGGAGGGCTACGGCGCCGGCGAGGTAACGGAGGACGACGAGGCGGTAGAACCGGAACTCTCGGCCACCTCGCTGGGCGAATTGTTGACGCCCCTCCAAGTCGACTCGAAGTACGAGGCAATGGAGGCGCGGCTCTTGGAGTTGCGATCCAAGGGAATGCGCCAGGTGATGATCTTCTCCTTCTTCCGCGGCACTCTCGCCTACCTGGAGCAGCGGCTCTCGCAGCGGATGTCGGTGCGGTTGATGACCGGCGCCACGCCAATGGACCAAAGGCAAAAGGTCTTGCAGGACTTCAGGGCGGGCGGCTTCGAGGTATTGCTCCTCAGCCAGGTGGGTGCCGAGGGGCTTGACTTCGAGTTCTGCAATGTGCTCGTCAATTACGACCTGCCGTGGAACCCGATGCAGGTCGAGCAGCGGATCGGCAGGCTCGACAGATTCGGTCAGACGAGCGAGAAGATCTTCATTCTCAACATGCACGTCCCGGGGACGATCGAGTCCGACATCTTCGAGCGCCTCTACACACGGATCGGCGTCTTCGAGCAGTCGATCGGCGAACTGGAGCCGATCCTTCGCGACGAGCTTCGAAACGTCACGAAAGCACTGCTTGACCCGAGGTTCACGGACGCTGAGCGGCAGGACGAGGCGGACCGAATCGGTGTCGCGCTGGCGGAGCGCGCAGAGCAGCTCAAGGAACTGGAGGCTTCAAGGGGCGCATTGACAACCATCGACCAGCTCGAGGTCGACGGGATGACGAATGACGGGCCCTCGGACGGCCGTTTCGTGGGCCCGTCAGAGGTGCGTCGCGTCGTTCTGCGGCTCCTGCAACGCTTCGGAGGCAAGTTGACGGAACCGGCTCGAGGGATCTGTCGGTTGACTGGCACCGCCGAGCTGGCCAAGGCGCTGCTCACCTGGGCTCCGAAGGCAGCCGGAGGGAGCCGCTGGACAGTTGGGCAACTTGCCGCGCAGCTCCGCGACGGCAACTCCGTTCGGGTCACGTTCGACAACGACGTTGCCAGCAAAATGGAGGTCGAGCTGATCTCCAGCCGGCATCCGCTGGTCAGGGTGGCGCTCGAGGTGCTGAACGAAGTGGACCTCTCGCTGTGCCGCTTCGGCGTGGTCGGCCTCGCCGGCCTCGAGGGTTCGCCCGAAGGGGTCCTGACACGGGTAGATCTGGCGCAGTCGGGGGGCGTCCGTCCACGGCTCGAGATGTGGGTTAGCGGGTTGGACCTCGCGACCGGTCGGGAGGTCGACCTCGGCGGCGCCCTCCTTAGTGCCCTTGCGCACGGGCGCCTCGTCGACGTCCCTCACCAGCCTCATCCCGACCTCGATCGGCTGATAGGTGTGCTCGAGCAGAACCTCGCTATCCGGCGGCGCGACGTCGAGGCACAGCGTCGGGCCGACAACGACGCCTTGGTCGATGCCCGGATCGCCTCGCAACTGCGTTCCATCGACCTCAAGCTGGTGCGCGCTCGGGCAACGCTCCAACAGGTGATCGACCGGCAGCGCGACTCACGGGTGGTGCGCCTGCACGAGGGCCGGATCAAGAACCTCCTGTTGGACAGCGATGCGGTGGACGCGTCGATGCAAGAGCGGCGCGCGCTCGACGTCAGTTCTCAGACCGTGGCGGTCTTGCAGGTGCACCCGGTGTGATCAGTGCAGGAAAAGCGGGTCCTTGAACCAGGCGCGGGTGATCTCAGGGCGGCTTGACCTCTCGACTTTTCTCGCCTGCAGGTACGCGTGGTCGTGACCGCGGATGACGGGCCAGCGGGGGATGCGGAACGACGTGGTTCGGCCGACACCATCCGAGATGGTGACCTTCCCATTGGGGTAGATCAGGACTGCTGGCGGGTGGTGACCGAAAGCCACGAGCACCGCCCCCTGGTGGTCGTCACTCTCGAACTTGAGATCGAGCCCCTCGCCCCCCGGGCGGTAGACCCGGAGCAGGCCATACCCGCGTTGCGGGAGCTGGCCCCGGGAGCCGCGCCACTCGTGGTAAAGGACGTCGCGCTGCATAGCGAAGTACGGCGGATAGAACGGAGAGTACGCGTCGTAGACTGGGATTGAAACATGCCGTTCGGCGTCTACGTATTCCAGGACGAAGCTGAACGGTGGCCTGTGCAGGTTGACCCGCTCGTAGGCAGTGGTCTCGGCCAGGCCCATGACGATTGCCTCGTCGGCAGGTGCACCGACATCGGTGTGCAACTCCACGCCCGGGAAAAGGCGTTCGATCAGCCGTGCAAGGGCAGGTACCCGGGACATGCCTCCGGCTAGGAGCACGAAATCTACGTCCTTGGCGAGATCCTCGCGGGCGAGCTGCCGGATCTCGTACGACTTGAGCTGGACCTCTTGAGTCACGCGCGCGCCGCGGAGGACGGACCAGATCAGGTCTTGGGCTCGACGCAATTGCGGCGCAAACGCGACCTCGAGTTGTGCGCGCTCGTATGACAGTTGTGGGACCGAGGCACCGGGAGGAACGGGTACCGCCACCACCGTGTCGCTTCGGTCCGAGAGGTGCAGCTTAGCCTGCCGCGCCGCTTCGAGCAGGCCGCCCGCCCGGCGCACCTTCTCGACATCGACGCCTAAATCGACGAGGTCGCGCTCGAGCTCGGCAGCGATCGCGTCGTCGAGCGAGTCACCGGCTTCGTCAATGCCCCAACTGGACAGGACTGATATTTCCGGGTCGTGCCCCATCTCCGAGACAACGTCGAGGAGCGCCACGTCCAGCGTGCCCCCTCCCATGTCGAAGACGAGCAGTTTGCCCGCGACATCGCGGTTCAATGATCGCTGTCGCTGCACCCATGCGACACCAGCGGCCACCGGCTCGTCTATCAGGGTGTGGTCGGTGACCGGCAGCCCCGCCTGGCTCGCGAGGTCCAGGAGTCGCTGGCGTTGCCCGCCGGTCCACATCGCGGGGCATCCGAGTCGGGTGGTCTCTGGGGAGAGGTCCGCTCCGCCCACCCGCGCGTTCACCGCGATCGCGGCAAGGATGCCGCGAATGCCGTCATCCGCACTGAGCAGTGAGCCGTCCTCGAGCCAGATTTCGTCCTCGTTCCGAGTGATGCACTGCTTGACAGACCGCCTGACCCGAGCGGGCGCTAGGCCAGTAGCGTCGTCGCCGAACAGCATCCGGTTCTGGTCGTCCAAACCGAACACAGACGGCAGGTAGCGGGTCGTGCGTCCGAGCGGGAGCACCAGTGGCTGGCGGTTCGCGGCACCTTCCGCGAGGAGCGACGTGGTCGTGCCAAAGTCGACTCCGACAGATCGAAGGCGGCCTCCCATGGGAGCTCCTAACTGGCCACAACGTGGGCCTTGACGAGCACGACGCTCTGGTCGCCTTCCGCCCATCTATAGCCGCCACGTAGGACAGTTGCTGGGCTTCCGGGCAAAAGGTTGTCGCTGAGCGCGTCGTGGAGCTCGGGGTCGTAGACCGTCGGCTCGCCCGCGGAGTCGAACTCGTCGAGCCCTTCTCGTCTGCAGGCGTGCTCGACCTGGCGCATCAGCGCCTGGTCGTCGCTTGCCGCCGTGGACTGCCGGACCTGCGCCGCGAGGACGGCCAGGGCGCGCACCGCATCGATGCGGACCTGCCGGTCGTGGGCGTTCCGGTTTCCCGCCTCTGCGTTCCTGATCGCTGAAAGCTGCCCGGCAGTGTTTCGGAGCCTCTCGCGGAGGCTGTCCGCCTCAGTGGCTGCGCTCATTGCGGCCTCTTGGCCACGATCCACGTCGGCTTCGAGCACGGCGATCCTGTCCTGGAGGGACCTCACCAGCACCGTGCCCGCAAGAGTTTCGAGCCAGGACCCGAGCAATGGGTCTCCTGCGCTGACGCGCCGTAGGGCGAGCATCAGTTGCTCGCCCGTCACGTGCCGCGCTAACGGCAAAGGTAGACCCCAGACGACGGACACCCCGGCTCGCGTCGATACTCCGTCGACATACGCCCTAACAGTTGGTCCCACCGTGTGATCCGCGACGCGGTCGTCCTCGAGGATGGGGGCCAGGACGCCGCGAGCACCGTCTGACAGCGCCTCCAGCGTGGCTCCCTGCCACCATCGGACGTCGCTCACCTCGTCTGGAACCGTCCGGTACAGCGTGGACACTAGGCGGGCCCGTCCACCTGTCTTCGACAGGGGAGCCGAACGGGTCGCCCGGGCGAGACCACGAAGGTCGAGCCCTACTAGATCGCCCGCGGGTGCCGACGCCAGCCTCTCGGACAGCTGCATCAGACACAAGTCGAGACCACCCTCGTTCCACGTCCCCTCCGAGAACGTCTTGGCGAGTCGGATTAACAGTTCCGGCGGCAGGCGTCGACCCGTAGTAGCGCGCTGGAGAAGCCGCGCCAGCGCGCGGGCCAGGACCTTCGCCTCCGCTGAGCGGCTCTCGACCTCGCGTATACCTCCGACCAAGGCGGACTCGTAGTCGGTCACGCCTAGCGTGCCGACCTCGTCCGCGAGCAAACCTTTCTTGAGCTCGCCCGTCGAGACGGCAAGCAGACGGCGCTCGTTTGCATTGAGCGACGCGACGAGGTCGTCTTGCGCGGGCGCGGGCATGCGGGAGACAAGCGCCCCGACTGCAAGGAGATGACGAGCGATGTCCCTCGTGGACCGCAGGCCGAGGTCAGTGGCGATTGGCCCAAGCCGCTCGACGAACGTGCTCACTGGCAAAACTGCCTGCACTCGTGCCGGCTGGGCATCGGCGTCGTCGCCCAGAGATAACTCCGCAGGCCCCTCCGGCGCCAGGCCTGGGGCTGCGAACTCCGCTTTGGGCGGATCCACGGCGGCGCGTGCGGGCAGCAGGTCGAGGAGATCAATCAGGGTCTCACCGCGCAGCCGGTACTTCGGAATCCGGGCCGGGGATGCGATGACGTCCACGTCGGCCTCGAGCAACGGCTTCGCCCGGTCCCAGGCTCGCTGGCCGGCGGCCTCCAGAGAGGGACCAAGCTTCTCTTTCAGACCCCTTGCGGTGAGACCGGGAAAGTCGTGGATCAGCTGCTTGAAGATGCGAGCAGGCTCCTCGTCGAGCCCCCGCTCGACGGCGCCGGGCGCGACGCGCAACAAGTGAAAGTAGGATCCCTCGTACGGGGTGATGTCGCCCGTCCTCTTCTCTTGCTGCGCGACGTCGCCAGCGCGGGTCCGCACGGTCAGCGACTTGCCCCGCTGAGCGGTGATCAGACCGACCTCGACGTAGGAGCCACCCTCGGTCTTGCGAAGCAGCACCGTCCTTCGTTCCATGCGCTCAGCCTCCCACGCGCGCCGACCAGTCCTTACGGAGGATTCTTGGCCTGTCCCGGGAATGGCTTGGCTCCGGTCGGTGCTTGTGAGATTAGCGGCGGTCGCACCCTGACGTCGGCTCGCATGCGGACCGTACGAACCGGTGGGGGTCGGGGACGGCTGCGCCAGTGGCCTTCGGCCGACGCTTGTGGGATGCCGTACACGCTCCCGCACGCGGAGGACGCGCGGCAGGATGGCGCGACATCGCGCCTCGCGCAAACCCACCACGCTTGCGCGAGGCAGATCGTCTCGTACCCAGGGGGTCAAGCTGCCCGTCACGCGGCGATGAGACGCACCTCGAGTTCGCGCTCATGCCGATGAGCATGCGTGTCATTCCGCCTAGATCGGACGTCTGGTCATGCCGAGTGAGTGGAGTCTTCATTCAGACTGGATGCGAGCCTGGATTCGTGCTCTGCACGGTTACCTCACGCGCGCGACGACTCGGTCTAGGACGACTCTGACCGGACGATTGACCATTGGATGCGTCCGAAGGTGATCCGCCAAGCGTGGGCTGGCCCTGTAGTACGTACGAATGAGAGACCGCCCGAAGACTGACTTCGATAGGTATTCATCACGGAACTGCCGAAGAACCAGGACCTCGGGGGCGTCGTAGGAGCCATAGACGGCGGTTGCGATGTAGCACCCGCCGCCGGATTTGACTGCTCCCGGGCCTTGCAACGCGTTGCTCACTTTCCCGAGCGTCTCCGCGAAATCGGCCACCTGCTGAAAGGGGCGTTGCCACCCCTCTCCGGTATCTGGGTCAGCCTTGTACTTCAGGTCGTCGATCGATAGGTCGAACTCGACCGTAAGCGACGAGTTTCTGCGGCGCGTCTGGCGGATGGTCATCCGGACGCCGGCTCGATCACAGGCATCCCGGGCCCTGACCAGCAGGGAACCCTGAATGTTCTTACTCAGATCGTCCAAGTCCTTTGCGGAAAAGAAGGGTGTGCAGATCCCGGCCAACTGGATGCGGCCTTGCGAGGCGTCAGGTATCACGTGCATCGTTCCGAAAACGCAATTTGCGGGCACGTCAATCTTCATGTCGCCAACGCCAAGCTTGATCCACAACGCGTCCGGCTCTCGTTGGGATTCGACATACAAGGGGTGGCCCGAGTCCAAGGTTTCGAGGCTTGTGTTTTCCATCGCGACTTCGTCACCGGGCACGTACTCCAGCGGGTCGTACACCGCCGCGGGGATTCCCTTCGCCAGGAGCGTATTCATTAGCCGGGCGATCCACTTGGACGCCTTCTTGTTGAAGTCAGCCTTGCCCATTCCTTCCTCTGGGATCGACCGCGCCGGTGACACGAGGCCGCGCCGGATGACGACCTCCACGGTGCCGGAGCGGTCGGCCCCCTCGGCCCAGCGCCAGCGCAACGCGCCGAAGTCGTCCACGACGGCGTGCGTCGCGCCCTCCGGCAGGCGGTAAACGATGTGGTGCCGCAGGTCGCCCCCGAAGGCCAGGAGCCGGGACTGGGCCTCCAGCGCGCCGTCGCCGCGCGCGAAGCGGTTGCTGCTGACTGCGATGTACCGGGAGGTCGTGTGGCTGCTGAGGCCGGGGTAGAAGTAGGGGTCGTCGGTGGTCATGGCTGGTGCTCCTATTGGGTGTTGGGTGGTGGGGTTCAGTTCGGCCACCCGTCCTGGTCCGGTTCAAGGGCGAATCGGACCATCACCTTGCGTGCTCACGGGTGCATTCTGCCCGAGCGAGGAGGCGACCGCTCATGCCGCAGATAGCGCGGTTCCGGAGCCTGGGACTAACCTGAATCTGTGTCCGCGAAGTCCGACCGACAGGCCGCGCGCGAGGCCGTCGCGGCCTACCACGAGGGCCAGTTGGCCGGGTTGGTGGAGCGAGTGGGCGTGGCGATAGACCGATTCAGGGGCGGCCAACTGGATGCGTTCGGCGTCGACCAGGCGCTATTCCAGTACTCCCGTGCGGCCAAGGAACTGTGGAAGTTCTGCAACCTTGGCACCCCTGAGAGCGCCGCCAGGATCATCCATGAATACCCAGCGATCGATTGGTGGGAGCGCGGAGCGCCAAAACGACGTTGACGCCGAGCGCGAACGGCTCAAGCGGGCGCGGTATGGATCTCAAGGACGAACATGCGGCGGAAGGACGCACTGGCTAACTGCTCGTCTCCCCATCGCGGAGCGCAAGTCGGCCACGTCTATCAACCTCGTTCTGAGCCCGGCGCACAGCTGCCGTGACGTCCTTGCCCTCCTTCAGGGCGAGCACCTGCCTCACGGTTACTCGGCGCCCCGCGACCCAGACGGAAACGGACGACGACTTCTCGACCACCTCACGATCCACCTCAATGGCGCTAACCACCTCATAGGTCACGGAGTCCAACAGCAGGAAGACGCAGCTGTTAAACGCGAAGCTCCGAAAGGGCGAGTACGTCTGCGACTTCTTTGACGAGGCATCTGTCACTCGACACTTGACCTGCAAGTCCCTGTCGCCGACCCGTACGTCCCAACTCTTCTCCGAGCCCTTGGCGATGCGCCCGCCGAAGGCTTCGGCGACCAACAGCTCCGCGTAGTCACCAGCCGGCGCGTTCCGAGACCAGATGATTCGTCTACGGATCAGCTTCCGTGAGAATTTGTGAGTAGAGAGCCAACAGCTCGCGAGGGCTATGCACGGTGAGATCGAACGCAGATGTAGCCACGCGAGGACCCTACTTGAGCAGTCGATCGTCGATACCCGCTCGCCTCAGTCGTTCAGCAATCGGGCGCGCCCCCTCACACGCCGGACTGGCGGCGGTGTGACGCACGTTGGAGTCCCCGCTCGCACTGGACATTTGGGTGATGCGCGCGAGAACGGCCGAGCGCCGAGGCATCATTCGCCTGAGTGACCGTTGGACGGGTCCACTTCACTCCGCTGCCTGCGACGAAGGAGCGGAAGGTGGGAGTGGCCGTGTCGTACGTCGCAGTGTCGGAGGCGGACGAGAGACTTGGTACCTGGCCGTGAGAGGGGCTGCTATGCACGACGCAGGAAGGCCCGTGTGGGCATGGGACAGGTTGACCCAGTCGGAGTTCGACCGCGCAGTTGAGATGCTCGTTGAAATGGAGTTCGGCGACGAGCATGTTGTCGAATCGATCAACGGCCGAGGCGGTGATGGAGGGATCGACATCCGGATGCGGCGGGCGGACGGGGCGCTCATCATCTTCCAACTGAAGTTCTTTGTGGATGGGTTCTCCGGAAAGCGCAATGCACGTCAGCGACAGATCCGCGAATCTCTGTCTGCAGCCCTTGTCCACGATCCGGAGTCATGGGTCTTGGTTATCCCATCAGTCCCGACCAGGGCGGACTACGCCTTCGTCGAAGATCTGCGCGCCCAGTGTCGGGTGCCGATCAAGTTCTGGCACCGGACGAGGCTCGATACGCTGTTGGCCAAACATCCGAGTGTGGTCAATGTGATGCGGCGCGATTCGCCACTTCTGGAATATGCGACGACAGCGAGCATGGAGCAGGCAGTCCTGGCCGGAGGTGGTGCGGACTTGGCGGCTCGAGTATCGCGCCTTGGTTCGGTGGTCGACTCGGTGGACCCGGACTGGACGTTCGACTTCGCGCGCGAGGGGTCGAGGGCCGTCAACGTCCTGCGAGCGAAGCACGCGAACGCCGCGACGGTCAGTCCAATCAGCATTCATTTCAGCACCGCGTTCTCCAACGGCCATCAAGACATCGAGCGGCAGATGCAGCGCCTCATCGGTTGGGGCCTCGCCGGGGATGTCTCCCTCCCTCGCGAAGCGGTCCGCAACTTCCGCGTGGAGGGTCCCCCCTTGGTGCAACACGGTCCGTCGGAGGGGATGGCAATCTCGTTCGTCTTGCCAGTGAACACCGCAATCGCTGGGACCTCGGTAACGATGATGCTGCGTTCCCCTGATGGCTCCAAGGTCGGCTCGCACCGGGGAGTGGCGGTCGACGGCTCGCCCGGCACCATGGGCAATTCGCTCCAAGTTCTCTTTCACGGAGCCGTCACCCTTACGTACCTTGTCCCGCATGAGGCCTCGGGGACGTGCACCTTGGAGGTCTCGTATGACCCCGAGGCCGCGTCCGCGTCTCCGAGCGTCCTTCGTCGTGCAACTCGACTGCTTCTAGACCTTGGGGCTGCGGAAGTTATGGAAGTTGCCATCGACGGGAGCCCACTTCTGGAGGGTCGTGCCGATCGTGGATTCAACGTTCCCGACTCCGACGAGTGGCTGAAACAGATCGGCGATCTGCACGACCTTGCTGACGACCTGGATGCGATCGCGCGTGCGACAGGTTGTTGAGCGACACCCTGGCTGACCATGTCGGGGTGTGTGGGCGTCACTGGGGTTGACGACGCGTGACCTGGGGGTCTGTCTCTACGGTTGGCGTCAAGGGCGTGATGATGCGCTGAGGACGCG
>Ga0073899_10001775_pt1 | contig 19583 bp, 16 predicted proteins | sample KloWWTmetaKNB5Ph_FD_88975 | JGI IMG/M metagenome (GOLD analysis project Ga0073899, IMG submission 88975) | Active sludge microbial communities from Klosterneuburg, Austria, studying microevolution and ecology of nitrifiers - Klosterneuburg... | ecosystem: Engineered > WWTP > Aerobic digester >... | reverse complement strand
CGTCAGCGGCGGGGACGTCAGCGGCCGGGGCGGCGGGGGCGTCAGCGGCCGGGACATCGGGCGTGGCGGTGTCGGCCTTGGACTTGTTGCAGCCCATGGTGCCGATGGAGAGCGCAGCGAACACAAACGCGATGGTGGTCTTCTTCATGAGCATGCTCCTGGAATACCCCGAAAACGGGGCCCCGTCAGTGTGACGGACGAAGTGTCCTCTGCGGATACCGTGTTTCGGCGGCAATTGCCAGCATTCTACGCGCGCGGGTCCAGGGGGATCGAGGTTGGGGCTCCGAGCTCCCATCACCGCGCATGGTGGGGGGGCTGTAGACCTCGGCGCCGTCAGAGGTCGTCGTCGCGCTCGATCTCGTCGAGCGCGAGCTCGGCCGCGTCCAGCCCTTCACGCAGCTCGGCCAGCAGCGCCGCGAAGCGCCGCTCCCCGGCCACGTCGCCGCCGAGGTCGTTGCCCAGATCCTCCCACTGCCGATAGATGCGCTCGACCAGCGCCTGCGTGCTGCCAGCGTCGACCCCCTCGCGTCGCAGCTCGCGGTAGCGCCGGGCCAGGTCCTCGACCACGCGGGTCCGGCCCTCACGCCAGCGACGATAGGCCCGCTGCGGGTCGCTGGCGCGGGCCCAGTGCTGGGCGGAGCGGTCGATGTCATCGACGCTCCGGCGCAGCGCCCGGACCAGGCCGCGATAGCCGGCGAGGTGCTGTTTGACGTACTGGCGGCCGCCTTGCTCGCGGGCCCGGGCCTTGTCGGCGGCGAGGTCGTCATCCTTGAAGCCGGCCTTGCGGCGGGCCTCGGCGAGCTCCTCCGGGGTCATCGGCGCGGCGACGGGCGGCTGCTGGCGAGGCCGTGCCGGCGCGGCGGGTCGCGCTGCTTCGCCGCAGGCGCAGGCGACGAGGAGCAGCGCGAGGGTCGAGGAGCCACGCATGGCGGGGCCCGCTTTTTACGGCCCATGGCGCCGTGAGGCAAGGGCCCGCGCTGCTACACTGCGCCCGCGATGTCGAGCGCCGCCGCCATGTTGGAGGTCCTGCGGGCCACCGCCGAGGTCCTCTGCGGGCGCGGCGGGCCGGCTGCGCTGGCGACGGTGATCGGCCGCTCGGGCTCGGCCCCGCAGGTTGTCGGCGCCCGGCTGCTGCTGCGCGCCGACGGCTCGATGGTCGGAACCGTCGGCGGCGGCGCGATCGAGGCCCAGGTGCTGGAGGCCTGCCGGACGGCGCTGCGTGACGGCAGCCCGCAGCGGGTCAAGGCCCACCTCGTGCGCGACCTGGGCATGTGCTGCGGCGGTTCGATGGAGGTGTTCGTGGAGTATCTGAGCGCCGAGGCGCGGTTGATCCTCATCGGCGCAGGTCATGTCGCGCAGGCGATCGCCCCGCTCGCGCGCGGGGTCGGCTTTCGTGTGGTCGTGCTCGACGACCGCGAGGAGCTGCTCGCGCATCCGGCCTTCGCGGGGGACGAGCACCAGCTCGCCGACGTCGACGAGCTCGACGCGGCGATCCCCGACCCCGAGCCCGGTGATTATCTGGTGATCGCCACCCGCGACCACGCCCGCGACGAGCAGGCGCTGGCCCAGGCGCTGCGCCGCCCCCATCGCTACATCGGGATGATCGGCAGCCGCCGCAAGGTCCACGCCATCCTGGCCCGGATCCTTCGTCGCGAGCAGCAGATGGGCCGACCGGCCCCCGACCTCTCCCGCCTGCGCGCCCCCGTTGGCCTCGCCCTCGGCGGCCGCACCCCCGCCGAGATCGCGGTCTCGGTGCTCGCCGAGCTGCTCGCCGACCGCCACGGCGGTCACGGGGCGCCCATGAGCGTCGTTTCGCAGGCTCTGGAGCGCCTCGACCAGGATCCCGAGCCCGGCGAGACCGCCGGTTAGCGCGCGTCCGTGCGCGTCCTGCGTCGCGCGGCCTCCGATCGCGGTCGACGAGGGGGACGCGGCACTCGGCAGCGACATGTCCGCGCCGCGTCGATTACACTCCCGGCCGATGCCTCGCCTGCCCTCCGCGAAGATCTTGGCCCTCCTGGCCGTGCTGCTCCCTGCCTCGGCCTGCGCCAAGAAGACTCCGCCGGCGACCGTGACCGTCGTCGAGGATGAGCCGGCCTCGACGCCCGCCAACGACCTGGACAGCGCCCCCGGCGCCGCGGCCGCGAGCCCTCAGCCGCGCCCCCAGGGCAAGCCGCTGCACCTGAAGGCCAGCGTCACCGGGCTCGGCGACCTGCTGCAGCTGGTCAAGCAGGCCACCCAGACCTGGAACCCGAAGAACCCGATCGACGCCTCGGCGTGGGTTCAGGCCGCGCTGCTGCAGCTGGGCTACGGCCCGGGTCTGTGGAACAGCCTCGACCTGGCCGGCGTGATGGCGGTCGACACCAATTTCTACCTCGACGCGCCGACCACCGACTTGCGCCTGAGCGGCAGCCTCGCGGCGCTCAGCGCCAAGGGCGTGATGGACGGCATGCCGTCGTCGCAGCGCCCGCAGCCGCTCGGCAACGGCATGTGGGAGCTGGTCCAGGGCGAGCTGCGGGTGCTGCTGCGCGAGCGGCCGAAGGCGCTCGAGTTCGCGTTGACGGCGGCGGACCTCGAGCGCGCGGCGGGGGTTGCGAGCGCGGCGAGCGGCGGTCGGCGCCTCAAGGTGCACGCGGCCGAGCTGCCGCCGGGGATGCTCTCGGCCGACGCCTTCCCGCTGCCCTCGGGGCTGCGGCGGCAGGTCTCGGGGGTGCTGCGGGAGGCGAGCAGCGCGGCCCTGGAGCTCGACGCGGGGACCGACCGCGACCTCGTGCTCGAGCTGGCCGCCGACGCGCCCTTCGAGCGTCTGGGCCTCAGCCCGCTCGGGGCGGCGCGGGTCCAGCCGAGCGCGCTCGAGGGGCGGCTGCCGGCGGGTCCGGCCCTGGTGGTGGCGATCCCGTGGGGTTCGCCGGCGCTGCTGCACAAGTTCCTCGACGGCGCCCAGAAGGCCGTCGACCAGCTCGGCGCGGGCGCCTTCGCTGCCCAGGGCAAGGAGATGATCCTCGCCAGCCACGCCCTGCTCGATCTGGTCCAAAATGATGTGGTCCTTGCGGTCTACGTCGGGACCCGCGGTGAGTTCACCGTCCTGATCTCCGGCGATGTCAAGGATGAGGTCGCCGCGCGCAAGGCCACCTTCACGATGTTCTCCGCGATCAAGGCCGCCCTCACCGCCTTCAACACCCTCGGCGGCGACAAGAAGGACGCCAGCATCTCCGTCAGCCTCAGGTCCGGCGGCCTCCGGACCGCCTCCGGCAGCGGCGATGTCCTCAGCCTCGGCCTGCCCAAGAACATGGCCAAGGAGGCCGAGGACCTCAAGACCCTCCTCGACGGCAAACAGCAGCTCGAGCTCGTCACCCTGGTCGCGGGCGGCAGCGCCACCCTGGCCTTCGGCGCCAACGCCCAAAACCTCGCCGCCGACATCGGCAAGGGCGCCCGCAAGACCAGCCTCGCCGACGACGGCGGCCTCCTCCTCGCCCGCGCCGCCAGCAAAGGCTGTCACTTCTGCGTCGGCCTCGACCCCGTCGGCCTCGCTCGCCTCGCGTTCCACAGCAACCCCGAGCTGCGCGCCGACAAGGCCCGACTCAAGGACCTCGAGGCCGCCGCCGCCGTCGTCACCCGCATCGGCGGCGCCCTCGGCTTCGGCCTCAAGCTCGAGCCCAAACACGGCGCCCTCGCCGGCGCCCTCAAGAAGAGCCTGCTGGTGCTCGCGCCGGCCGACGCGGCCGCCGTCGGCAAGCTCCTCGACATCATCGTCGCCCCGCAATCCACCGTCGTCGAGGACAAGCCGCTGAGCGGCTCGGCGGGCATCATGAAGTCCGGCGCGTGACCGGCCGGGTCGTCGACCTGTTGACCTTTCGACATGTCCCTGGAGACATGTAACAGCCCGGGGGCGCCCGCGTGAGCCCGGCGGCGGTGGTCCTCGCGGCCGGGGCCTCGACGCGGATGGGCCGACCGAAGCAGCTGCTGCGCCACCGCGGCCGCAGCTTCGTCGGCTGCGCGGTCGAGCTCGCGCTCGCGGCCGGCTGCGCGCCGATCGTCGTCGTCAGCGGCGCGGTCGAGCTCGGCGAGGAGCCGCTGCAGCCGGCCGTGCTGGTCCACAACGCCGACTGGCCGATGGGACAGCTGAGCTCGCTGCAGCGCGGCCTCGCGGCGGTGCTCGAGCGTCGCCCGCGCTCACCCGGCGTCTTGGTCCTGACGGTCGACCGCCCGCACCTGCGCGCCGACACCGTCATCGCGCTGGTCGCGGCGGCTCGCGCGGAGCCCGGCGCGCTGTGGCAGCCCGAGCTGCACGGCCGCCGCGGCCACCCGGTGATCTACCCCGCTGCGCTGCTGGCGGCCCTCGCCGCGCTGCCGCCGACGGCCAGCCCGCGGGCGCTGGTCGCCGCGCACGCGGCCCTGCGACGCGGCCTCCCGGTCGACGACCCGGCGGTGCTCGAGAACCTCGACCGCCCGGAAGACCTCGCCCGCTTGCCCTGAGCATCGGCTACCCTGCGCGGCCGATGGACCTGCAGCCGCTCGCCGCCCTCCACCCGACCTTCGACCCCGCGCGCGGCTTGCTGCTGCTCGAGCTCGAGCACGGCAAGGCCAACGAGATCGGCAGCGCCGAGCTCGACGCCTTCGCGGCCCTGTGCGACCTGCTCGAGGCCCACGACGAGGTCCGGTGCCTGTGCACCACCAGCCGCCGCGTCAGCGCCCGCGGGACACCGATCTTCATCTCCGGCGCCAATGTGAGCGAGCGCGTCGGCTGGTCCGACGAGCGCGTCATGGAACACGTCGGTCGGCAGCGGGCCCTCATGCACCGCCTGCGTCACCTGCCGCTCTTCACCACGACGCTGTGTCACGGCGTGACCCTCGGATGGGGCGCGGAATTCGTGTTGACGGCCGACTACTGCCTGGCGACCCCTGGCGCCCGCTTCGGCCTCCCGGAGACCGGCCTCGGCATCCTCCCCGGGGCCCGCGGCACCGCCGAGCTGGCCCTCCAGATCGGCCCGGCCCAGGCGCTCCGCCTCGGCTGCACCGGCGAGGAGCTCGACGCCAGCGAGGCCCTCCGCATCGGCCTCGTTCACGAGGTCGTTGCCGACCTCGACGCCGGCCTCGCGCGCGTCCATGCGCTCGCCGCCCGTCTCCTCACCCGCTCCCCCACCGCGGTCGCAGCCTACAAGCGCGGCCTGCTCGCCGCCCTCGGTCGCCCCGGTGAGGAGCGCCTCGCCATCGAGCGCGCGGCGTACGAACATTGCATCACCACCGGCGAGGCCGCGATCGGTCGTGCAGCGTTCAGCGCAAGGCGCGCTCCGGGCGAGGCGCCGCCCTGGGGACCACGGCGCCTGTAACACCTCACATTGAAGACGAGGGCGCGCTCCAGCGCACGATGTCCGGGCGAGCGCCCAACATTTGAGCCCGAACGCCAGCGCAACTTACGTTTTTTCGTCCTCGCGCCGGCTATCGCTGTGGAATACTCGGCGTTCGCGGACAATGGGCCGGTGGGGCCCGTTGTCGCTGCGTGCGTTCGCCGTTACAGTCCGCCGCCCTCCGCGTCTACCGCGTCTACCGCATCTACCGCGTCTACCGCGTCTACCGCGTCCACTGAATCATGACCCTCCTCGACGCACAGAATAAGCCCACGGCGGGGGACGCGGCGGACGAGCCGGCGATGCCGGAGCGCATCGCCGGGCGCTACCAGATCCGCGGTCTGCTCGGGCGCGGGGGCTTCGGCGCCGTCTATGAGGCCTACGACGAGCTCGAGGAGCGCCCGGTCGCGCTCAAGGTCATCCGTCGCGACGCCAGCCTCGACCCGCCGGTCTCGCGCTCGAGCGAGCTGCCCTCGGGCGTGGTGGCCCCGCTGTCCCACGCGGCGACCAGCAGCGGCCGCTCCTTCGACGGCCTGCGCAAGACCCAGGTGACGCGCAGCTTCGGCAACACCCAGGGCCCGCCCGGCGACGACGTCACCGAGGCCTTCAAGTCCGAGTTTCGCCTGCTGACGCAGCTGCACCACCCGAACCTCGCCTCGGTCTTCGACTTCGGCCGCTGCGAGGGCGACGTCGTGTACTTCACGCAGGAGCTGCTGGCGGGCCAGTCGCTGGCGGACTACCTGCGCGGCGCGGCCCGCGAGACCATCGTCGAGATCTTCGTCCAGATCGCGCGAGCCCTCGACTACATCCACACCCTCGGCTTTGTCCACGAGGACATCAAGCCGAGCAACGTGATCGTCTGCCAGGCCGAGGCCGAGGGCGGCCAGCCGCAGGCGAAGCTGATCGACTTCGGCCTCGCCCGCCTGTTTCGTCGCCCCAAGATCTCCGCCGAGCTGCTCGAGGACCCCGAGGCCATCAAGGTCCTCGGGACCCCGGGCTTCTCCGCCCCGGAGAAGCTCAAGGGCGAACCCACCGACTCTCGCAGCGACATCTACTCGCTCGCCGCCACGATCTACACCGCCGTCCGCGGCGCCCGACCCTTCCCCTCGCGCACCTTCAAGGAGGCCCTGCGCAACCAGCTCGACTGGCGACCCGAGCTCGCCGGCGCCCTCCTCCAGCCCTGCGGCCCCGTCGTCGCCGAGCTCGTCGGGCGCATGCTGAGCCCCGACCCCAACCTGCGCCCCCAGAGCGCCCGCAGCATCGTGCTCGAGCTGCTGCGCCGCGAGTCGGTCCACATCCGCGACCGCCAAAAGACCGCGCAGGACCGCCGCGAGTTCGCCCGCGTGCTCGTCGAGCACCTGCCCTTCGTCGACCGCGCCGACTACCTCGACATCCTGCTGCGCAAGGCGCTCGAGGTGCTGCGCCCGGAGAGCGCGCGCTCGGGCCCGCAGCGCGGCCGGGTGATCCGCACGGTCATCGTCGAGGCCCCGGAGGGCATGGGCAAGGGCCGCCTGATGTCCGAGCTGCGCCGCGAGATCCAGCTCGGCGACGGCCTGCTCGTCGAGGGCAGCTGCTGGACCGGCGACGGCGACGGCCTCGGCCCCTTCGCCCCAGTCATCCTCCAGCTCGCCACGGCCCTCGGCGACCGCTCCCCGACCGTCAAGCAGTACGGCGAGCTGGTCCGCGCCGCCCGCGAGCGCGCCCACGAGACCACCGCCGCCGCCCAGCTGCTCGAGTTCCTGATCCGCGCCAGCAGCGAGCACCCCTTCGTGCTCTACCTGTCGGACCTCGCCCGCGGCTCCGAGCTCACCCGCACCCTCGTCGAGCAGCTCGCCCGCGCCGTCGACCACAACGAGTCCCGGATCCTCGTCTGCGTCACCACCGAGCCCCAGCCCAAGCTGCGGCCCGCGCTGCTCGGCCTCAGCCGCGACCAGATCGCCGAGCTGTGGAACCTGCGCCCGTTCCAGCCCAAGGAGATGCACGAGGTCCTCAAGGGCATCCTCGGCGACGCGCCGGCCCTCAAGGACCTCGTCACGATGCTCGACAAGCTCACCGGCGGCCACCCGCTGAGCTTCCGCGAGACCCTCCGCGTCCTCATCGAGGAGTCGATCCTCGTCCGCGACAACGACACCTGGGTGCTGCGCTCGGCCTCCGCCGCCGCCGAACAGCTGCACAAGACCCTGGCCCAGCGCTCCGAGGCCCGCCTCGACGCCCTCGGCGTCTCCGCCTGGGAGATCGTCAGCATCCTCTACCTCATCGAGGCACCCATCGACGAGGAGCAGCTCGCCGGCCTCACCGACCTCCGTCGCGAACGCTTCCGACGCACCCTCGACCGCCTCGAGGGCGAAGGCCTCATCCTGTGTAGCGCCATCTCCGGCAAGAGCCAGGTCGTGCTTGCCCACGCCTCCGTCCGCGAGGCCGTCCGCATCCGCTACGAAGACTCCCTCAACGAGACCCGACTCGACCTCGCCGAGCGCATCGCCGAGCTCGAGAGCAAAGAAGCCAGCCTCGTGTTCCTCCGCGCCCGACTCCTCGACGACGCCGCCGAGTCGCTCGAGGCCGTCGGCGAGCTCGAGAAGGCCGTCGAGACCCTCTTCGCCGCCCATCAGCCGCAGCTGGCCGCCCAGGTGCTCGAGCGCATCATCGTCCGCCTGCGCCGTCAGGGCCGCGTCGCCGGGCTGCCGCGCCTGCTCAAGGCCCAGCTGATGATGGTCGAGCGGGCCGCGGGCGCGCTCAACGACCCGCGCCGCGAGGCCGCGCACTTCGAGGCCGGGGTGCTGGTCGCGGAGCTGCTGGCGGACCACCGCGCGCAGGCGCTGTTCTGGCTCGGGCTGGTCGACCGCTACACCCTCGACGGCACCGTCGACGCCGAGGTGGCGCTGAGCCGGCTGGCCCAGGCCGCGCAGGCGGCCAAGCAGGCCCGCGACCGGATCCTCGAGCTGCGCATCGCCAACCGCCGCGCGGAGATCCTGCTCGGCGCCGGCGAGATCGAGCAGGCCGTGAGCTGCTCGAAGGAGGCGATGGAGATCCTCGACATCCCCGAGGCCCAGGACACGCACGCCTGTCACATCATCGGCACCCGCCTGCGCTGCCTCTCGCTCGCCGGCCAGCTCGCCGAGGCCCGCCGCCTCCACGACATCGCCAAGCCGCTCGCCGCCCGCGTGCCGGTCCTCCAGCGCCAGAGCTACATCTCGGGGATCGCCTACCTCGCCGTCCTCGGCAACGAGCCCGAGCGCGCCATCCCCGAGACCCGCCAGGCGATCGAGCAGCTGCGCGCGGTCAACATCACGCGCATGCTGATCAGCCCGCTGCACAACATCGGCGACCTGCTGCTGCGCAGCGGCGACCTCGAGCAGGCAGCAGAGGCCTTCAAGGAGGCCCTGCGCCTCGCCGGCCTGCACGGCTTCCTGTACCAGATCAACCTCAACGCGGGCTTCCTCGGCTACGTCATCGCCCGCATGGGCCAGGTCGAGGAGGGCGCGGCCATGCTCGCCGAGGCCCGCCGCGGCATGCAGCCGATCCAAAACGAGCAGTTCGCCATACAGCAGTTGCGCTTGCTCGACGCCGAGGTCGCGCACATGCTGGGCCAGAGCCCGCGCGCGCGCCGCGAGCTCGAGGAGATGCTCGCCGACTTCCAGTCCACCAGCGAGCTCTCACTGGCACAGTGGGCTCAGGAGGCGCTCAGCCGCATTGAGCGCGACCGCGGCACCTCGTTCATCGAGACCCCCGAGGAGCCCGAGTCACAGCCCGCCTCCCCCGACGAAGACACCGTTCGCACCAAGCCGCTCCGTTGATCTCACTTATGCTCCACCTCGCCTCCGTGGCGAGGCGCCCGATATGAACCTCGACCTCGCTCACAGCGCCCACAACGCTCGGAGGGCCCCCGCCCGATGACCGACTCGCAGCAGATCCACAACGATCTGGCGCGGCTCGTCGGCGAGGTGCTGGCGGGGACCTATCGCCTCGACGCGCTGATCGGCGAGGGTGGCATGGGCGCGGTGTTCCGCGGGCGCCACGTGCTGCTGCGCCGCGACGTGGCGATCAAGGTCCTGCACCCGGACTTCAGCCGCGACCCGGAGCTCGTCAAGCGCTTCGACCGCGAGGCCCAGAGCGCCGCGCGCCTGAACCATCCCAACTGCATCCAGGTGACCGAGTTCGGCTCGACCGAGGAGGGGATGAAGTACCTGGTGATGCAGCTGCTCGAGGGCACCGAGCTGCAGAACATCCTCGACGGTCCGGTCGAGCCGCTGCGCGCCTGCGACCTCATCCTCCAGATCCTTCGCGGCCTCGAGCACGCCCACGGTCAAGGCGTGGTCCACCGCGACCTCAAGCCGCAGAACATCTTCGTCACCCGCGACCACGAGGGCCGCGAGGTGCTCAAGCTGGTCGACTTCGGCATCGCCAAGATCATCGGCGGCGACGGGGCCCACGACCAGATGACCCGCGCCGGCATGGTCTTCGGCACCCCGCAGTACATGAGCCCGGAGCAGGCCCTCGGCCTCGAGATCGACGCCCGCGCCGACCTCTACGCCGTCGGCGTGCTGCTCTACCAGATGGTCACCGGCAGGCTGCCCTTCAACGGCGACGACCCCGTCGCCCTCATCCGCATGCAGGTCAGCACCGAGCCGCCTCCGCTCCCGCCCTCGGTCCCGCAAGAGCTCGCCGCCGTCATCATGCGACTGCTCGCCAAGCAGAAGGAGCAGCGCTTCCCCGACGCCCGCACCGTTCGCATCGCCCTCGAGCGCTACCGCGAGTCGCTCTCCCCCCGCGGCCGCAAAGCCGGCGGCTCGGACCCCCTCATGGACGTCGTCACCGCCGGCGGCCCAGACCTCTCCGGCCTCGTCGCCGTCGCAAGGCCGCTCCCCGACGCCCTCCGCCCGCGTCCACTCACCCTCGTCGAGTCGATGCTCAACCCCCACGCGCTCCACCGACGCGCGGGCTTTCGCGTCGCGCTCGCCCTCGCAGCGCTCGCCCTCGGCGGCCTCGCGCTGTGGTGGTTCGTCCTCCGCGAAGCGCCCGACGCCTCCACCGTGCCGACCGCCGCCCAGGTCGAGCCCGTCTCGCCCGCCGTCTCGCCCGCCGTCTCGCCCGTCACGCCCGTCACGCCCGTCGCGCCCGCCAGCGACCCCACGCTCGCCCCGCCCGCGGATGCCGCCGCCGAACGGCTGCGGGAGCTCGAGACCATCGATGGCCTGCTGACCCAGAACAAGGCCGACGAGGCCGCGCTGCGGCTCACGGCGCTGCGCGAGCGCTACCCGCAGGACGCAGCGGTCCGCTGGCGGGAGGCCGGTCTGCAGGCGCAGCGTCCCGATGGCGGCGCCGCGGCGCTCGAGCTGTACGCGGAGGCGCTGAAGCTCGACCCGACGCTGGCCCGCGACCTCGGCTTCCACGCCCAGGTCGACGCGCTGTTGCACCGCCGTCCGGTCCCGGAGGCGGCGATCGACCTGGCGCTGGCCCTCGGACCGCAAGGCCAGGGCGTGCTGCTCGGCTACATCAACGACCCCGAGGAGTGGGCCACCTACGCCCAGCGCCGGCGCATCCGCGACGCGCTCGAGCCCGTCGCCAGCGAGATCGACGTCGTCCTCAACACCCGTCGCGACCTCGCGCAGGCCAGCAGCTCGGCGACTCCGTGCCAGACGATGCAGGCCGTCCTCACCGTCATGCAGGCCGAGCCCCGCCGCGACTACGTCGAGGTCCTCAAGGCCACCACGTCGCCGCTGATGCCGGTCGCCTCGGTCGCCGACGCCGAGAAGACCGCCTGTCGGGCGATCGACCCGCTGCTGGCGAACGTGCGCACGCAGTACGCGGCCGCGTTTCCTGACGACTTCCCGCCGAGTAAGCCGGTGAAGAAGCGCCGTCCGGTCAAGAAGAAGCGCAAGCGCTAGCGCCGGTCAGTTGCTCCCGGGCCCGGGCTTCTCCGAGTACCGTGCGTCGCTCGAGGGGATGAGGCCCAGTAGATCCGCGACTCGGCAGTGGTCCTCGATCGGATGCCGCAAAAATTGCTGTTTGTGGACGGTGTAACTGTTACGCCGGCCGTTGCGCTGCCGGGTAATGTACGCGCCGATCTCGAGCTCGGTCACGATGCGCTGTACGGCCCGTTCGGTGATCCCGACCCGATCGGCGACATCCCGGAGGCGGATCCCCGGATCCTGGGCGAGGCAAAACAAGACGTGTGCGTGGTTGGTCAGGAAGGTCCAGTCGGAAATTCGATGGGCCACTGGGCGACGCTCCGGGGGCAAGACAAAGCAGGAAGTCGGCACGATGGTTCACACCATCGCGCAAAATTTGGTTTTCAGCGCATGATGCGCGTGGCACGACATGGGGTCAAGCCGCTGAGGGCTGAAAACCACAGTCGATTAAGACACCGTAACTTGGCGCATCGCCATGAGAGTTCCGCCCGAATCCACCTGTCTCTTAAGACATCCCCCACGGGTGGCGTTGCCAGCTCCGCCCGGGGTAAGGCTGTAGTTCCATGACTCGACCGCTGGTCCTTGCCTCGACATCGCGCTATCGGCACAAGTTGCTGGCCCAGCTGGACCTGTCCTTCGTGGCCGCGGCGCCGGACTTCGACGAGCGCACGGAGGACCATCGCTTCGCGGCGCTCGGCGCGGAGGGCTTCGCCCTGTACCTCGCGCATGCCAAGGCGAGCAGCCTGCGCACGAGCCACAGCGACGGGTGGATCCTCGCCGCCGACCAGATCGTCGTGCTGCCGCCCGGGGATCTCCTGCACAAGCCGGAGACCGCCGAGCGCGCGGTCGAACAGCTGATGCACATGTCCGGGCGCCAGATCCACCTGATCACCGGCGTCGTGTTGCTCGATGCCGTGACCGGCGTCGCCCACGACGCGGTCGACCGTCACCACCTGACCCTGCGCGCCTTCGGTCGCGCCGAGGCCGAGGCCTACGTCGCGCGTCATCTACCGCTCGACTGCGCCGGCAGCTTCCGCATCGAGGACGCCGGCATCGCCCTGTTCGAGCGCATCGAGGGCGCCGACTTCACCAGCATCATCGGCCTGCCGCTGCTCGCTGTCTGCCGCCTGCTGCGCAGCGTCGGCCTGCTCCCCGGCCCCTGACGCCGCCCGACCGCGAGCGGCCGCGGAGCCTCCGCCTCAGCGGCCGGATGGCCCGTTTATGCTGGGGCGATGCAACCTTACAGGCCCCACTCGCCGCTCCTGGCCCTCATGCTCGTCGCCGCCTGCAGCAGCGCCGAGGTCTCGCAAGATCCGGCGGGCGCCACGTTCTCCGGCTCCACGGACACGGCCACGGCCACGACCACCGGCCTGCAGAACTCCGCCACCGAGGTCACCGGCTTCCCGACCACCGGCGTGTCGAACTCGAACGGCGAGACCGGCGGTGATACGGGCGCCGAGACCGGTAGCCCGCAGGACTTCGGCCAGCCGGATCCGGGCACCACCACGGGCCCCGACACCGACACCTCGCCGCCCCCGGACCCCGTCTGTGGCGACGGCGTGCTCGACCCCGGCGAGGCCTGCGATGACGGCGCCGCGAACGCCGACGACGGCGCCTGCACCCTCGCCTGCGCGGTGGCCATCTGCGGCGACATGCTCGTGCAGGCCGGCGTCGAGGACTGCGACGACGGCAACGCGGCGAATGACGACCTGTGCGTCAGCGGCTGCAAGAACGCGGCCTGCGGCGACGGCTTCGTAGGCCCGGGCGAGGGCTGCGACGACGGCAATCAGGTCGACAACGACAAGTGCGGCAACGACTGCGCGGCCCCGAATTGCGGCGACGGCAAGCTGCAGGTCGACGAGGGCGAGGTCTGCGACGACGGCAACAAGGAGGACAGCGACGCCTGCCTGACGACCTGCGCGCTGGCGAGCTGCGGCGACGGCAGCGTGCAGGTCGGGGTCGAGGACTGCGACGACGGCGACGGCGACGAGTCGGACGCGTGCACGACCTTATGCAAGGCGCCGAGCTGCATGGACGGGCTCGAGAGCGGGAGCGAGACCGACATCGACTGCGGCGGCGCGAGCTGCAGCGATTGCAAGCTCGGCCAGGGCTGCCTGGTGGACACCGACTGCGAGACGGCCGCCTGCGAGGCGGGGGTGTGCGTGGTGCCGAAGAGCTGCAAGCAGGTCAAGGACGCGCAGCCCGAGGCGAAGGATGGGGTCTACAGCATCGACCCCGACGGAGCGGGCGACGGCGAGTCTTTCCAGGTCTACTGCGACATGACGGTCGACGGCGGCGGGTGGATCTCGCTGGTGCACCTCAGCGACCTGTCGAAGCTCAACTACAGCTTGCCGCACACCCAGGTCGCGGTGTCCGAGAGCACGAAGTTCTGGATCTTCGCCGAGAAACCCGACCCGACCTACGCCGTGATGCCCTACAACAACGTGCCCGCGGTCAACTACCAGGCCACCGGCCTGGCCCCGAGCGACACCGGCTGGAGCTGGAACGGCGTCCCGTGGAACAACCCGCCCGGCTGTCACACGGTCCAGCAGCTGATCCTGGTCCAGTCCGCCAACGACGCCCCGCGCGTGAACGGCAACCCTCACTACAACGCCGGCGCGGTGTTCAACGCCGCGCTGACGCCGGTCGCGCTGCCGACCGCCAGCACCATCGACGTCGCGGCGGTGGTCAACTTCCCGTCGATCCACGTCGGCTGCATCGGCTGGAACGTGCTCAAGGACCCGATCCTCTGGATCCGCTGAAACCCGTGAAAGTCCGCACGCGGGCGGCCGCAGCGGCGCCGCCCGCCGCGGCTACGATCGCCCGGCCATGCCACCGATCGTCCGCGCCCCCCATGGTTCCACGCTGTCCTGCAAGGGATGGCAGCAGGAAGCCGCGCTGCGCATGCTGATGAACAACCTCGACCCCGCGGTCGCCGAGGACCCGCAGCGCCTCGTCGTCTACGGCGGCACCGGCAAGGCCGCCCGCTCCTGGCCCGACTACCACCGCATCGTCGCCAGCCTGCGCGACCTCGGCGACGACGAGACCCTGATCGTCCAGAGCGGCCGCGCCCAGGGAATTTTTAAGACCCACGAGGACGCCCCGCGCGTGCTGCTCGCCAACAGCCTGCTCGTGCCGAAGTGGGCGACCCTCGCCGAGCACCAGCGCCTCGAGGCCCTCGGCCTGACGATGTACGGCCAGATGACCGCCGGCAGCTGGATCTACATCGGCACCCAGGGCATCGTCCAGGGCACCTACGAGACCTTCGCCGCCTGCGCCCGCGAGCACTTCGGCGGCGACCTGCGCGGCCGACTCGTCGTCACCGGCGGCCTCGGCGGCATGGGCGGCGCCCAGCCCCTCGCCGCGACCATGAACGGCGGCGCCATCCTCTGCGTCGAGGTCGACCCCCAGCGCATCGAGCGACGCATCGCCAGCGGCTACCTCATGCGCAAGAGCGACGACCTCGACGAGGCCCTGCGCCTGCTCGACGCCGCGCGCGCGGCCGGTGAGGCGCTCAGCGTCGGCCTGCTCGGCAACTGCGCCGAGGTCCTGCCCGAGCTGCTGCGCCGCGGCGTCATCCCTGACATCGTCACCGACCAGACCTCCGCGCACGACGAGCTGCACGGCTACGTGCCCGACGGCATGAGCCTCGAGCAGGCCGCCGAGCTGCGCGAGCGCGACCCTGCGGAGTACGTGGTGCGCAGCGTCGCGGCGATGGGCAAGCACGTCGCGGCGATGCGCGGGATGCAGGACCGCGGCGCGATCGCCTTCGACTACGGCAACAACATCCGCGCCCAGGCGCAGCGGGCCGGGGTCGCCGACGCCTTCGAGATCAAGGGCTTCATCCCGCTGTACATCCGCCCGCTGTTTTGCAGCGGGCAGGGCCCGTTTCGCTGGGCCGCGCTGTCGGGCGATCCGCAGGACATCTACACCACCGATAGCGCGATCCTCGAGCTGTTCCCGGAGAAGGTCGCGCTGCGCCGCTGGATCGAGCTCGCCCGCCAGCAGATCCAGTTCCAGGGCCTCCCGTGCCGGATCTGCTGGCTCGGCTACGGCGAGCGCGAGCGCGCCGGCCTGCTGTTCAACGAGCTCGTGCGCACCGGCAAGGTCAAGGCGCCTATCGTCATCGGTCGCGACCACCTCGACTGCGGCAGCGTCGCCTCCCCCAATCGCGAGACCGAGGCCATGAAGGACGGCTCCGACGCCATCGGCGACTGGCCCGTCCTCAACGCCCTGCTCAACACCGCCGCCGGCGCCTCCTGGGTCTCCGTCCACCACGGCGGCGGCGTCGGCATCGGCTACTCCCTCCACGCCGGCATGGTCGTCGTCGCCGACGGCACCGCGGGCGCCGCGCGCCGCCTCGCCCGCGTCCTCGTCACCGACCCCGGCATGGGCGTCGTCCGCCACGTCGACGCCGGCTACGACGAGGCCCTCGACTTCGCCCGCGAGCACGACGTGCGCATCCCCGGCCGGACCACCCTCCTCGACGCGGACGGCGGCGCGGAGGCGACGTGAGCGCGACGGTCCTGGTCGCCGCCGCCCAGGCGCTGACGCTCGCGGATGGCCCAAAGGACAGGTCGCGCGCCGGCGCAGCGCAGGCCGAGCTCGGCGTGCGCCACGACCTGAGCGTGGTGATGGAGGGCGGCCGCATCACCTGGCTCGGAGCGGAGCGGGACCGGCCGGCGATGCGCGGGGCGAGCGAGGTGGACTGCCGCGGCAAGGCCTTGCTGCCGGCGCTGGTCGACAGCCACACGCACCTGGTGTGGGGCGGCGACCGCAAGGACGAGCTCGAGCAGCGCCTCGGCGGCGCCGACTACGAGCACATCTTCGCCGCGGGCGGAGGGATCCTCTCGAGCGTGCGCCAGACCCGGGCGCTGAGCGACGACGAGCTGCTGGCGAGAGCGCGGCCCGGCTGCGTCGCATGCAGCGCAGCGGCACGACGACGGTGGAGATCAAGAGCGGCTACGGCCTCGACCTGACGACCGAGCTGCGCCAGCTGCGGATCGCCAGGCGCCTGGCGCAAGAGACAGGTGCTCGCGTCCGCACGACCTGCCTGGCCGCGCACGCGCTGCCCGTCGAGCTGCGCGGCGGCCCCGAGGGCCGCGCCGAATTCCTGCGTCGCGTCTGCCTCGAGATCCTCCCCGCGGTCGCGGCCGAACAGCTCGCCGACTACTGCGACGTCTTCTGCGACCGCGGCGCCTTCACCCCCGACGAGTCCCGCCAGATCCTCCTCGCCGCGCGCGCCCTCGGCATGCGCCCGCGCCTGCACGCCAACGAGTTCGGACACACCGGCGGCGCCCTGCTCGCCGCCGAGCTCGGGGCCCTCTCCGCCGACCACCTCCTCCACCTCGATGACCACGAGCGCTCCGCCCTCCGCGACGCCGGCGTCATCGCCACGCTGCTGCCCGGCACCTCCCTCGTGCTCGGCAAGCCCTTCGCCGACGGCCGCGCCCTGGTCCGCGCCGGCGTCCCGGTCGCCGTCGCCTCCGACTGCAACCCCGGCTCCTGCGCGCTCGAGAGCCTGGCGCTGGTCCTGGCGCTGGCCTGCTACGGCTGCAAGCTCTCGCCCGCCGAGGCCGTCTGCGCGGTGACCCACAACGCCGCCTGCTCGCTGGGCCTCGCGCAGGAGCTCGGTCGCCTCGAGGTCGGCATGAGCGCCGACATCCTGGTGCTCGCGACGCCCGACTATCGCGACCTCGTCTATCACGCCGGCTCGCCGCTGATCGCCGCGGTGTATCAACGCGGCCAGGCGATCGCCTAGGCGTCCTGGCCGCCGCGGGCGTTCGAAACGCCGACGCTCCGGAGGCGGCGCCGACCCCGGACCACGCCGCGAACGAGCAGCGCCTGCGCAGGGCTCGCGGTCGCTAAACAGGCCCTCTAACCGGGCTCGACGGGCCGTGGGGGCGAGCCAGCAAGGTTGACGCGCAACGGGCCGCGTCCGCGAGGATCTTTCGGGCCCTGACAGGGAGGTGAAAGTGGCATCCGCAGCTTCGGGTACTACACAATTTCGTGAGGCCGCTCCTCGAATGGACGACCGGGGGAGCGAGCCATGTACCTTCAACTCTGTAGAGCGCAGGCGACGGCCCAGCAGCCGACCCTCACGCAGGCGCCCTGCGACCCCTCGGGGCGCTGCGCTGGCGAGCCGTGCGCCTCCTGCGAGCCCGTGATGGCCTTCCCGGCGCTGCGCGTCGCCGAGGACCACGCCTACATTCGCGTGAGCACGGAGCTGCCGGGGATGGACCCCGAGGAGCTCGAGATCTCGATCGACGGCGCGACCTTGACCCTGAGGGCGTACCCCAGGAGCGAGGAGCGCAGGCCCGGCGTCGATGGCCGTCCCGCGATGCCCCGCAGACGGCACGAGGGCTTCCGCGTCGACCGCTGCTTCGAGAGCTTCCTGTGTCGCGTGCAGCTGCCGGACATCGTCGACGGCGCCCACGGCGAGGCCCACCTCGACGGCGGCGTCCTGTTCCTGACCCTGCCGCGCCTGGCGCCCGAGTTGGCCCGGACCGTCACGCTTCACGAGAGCGCGCCGGGCTCCGTCGAGCGCTAGCCGATCTGCACTTCGGTGAAGAACTCGCGGGTCACGGTCCGCAGCTTGCTGTCGACCATGAAGACGTGGGCGCGGCCCATGTGGCCGTCGAAGTCGACCAGCAGCCAGACCTCGACCGCCCAGTGCTTCGAGTTGGCGAGGCAGGGCGGCGACCAGCCGATCACCACCGGCGGGCCCAGGTTGTCGTGGCTGCGCTCCTTCATCGAGCGCTCGTAGCCGGGGTGCGTGCGGACGGCCGCCAGGACGTCGCGCACCACCGGCTGCTGGACGCTCTTGCGCCAGTCGCTGAAGAACCGCAGCTCCTCGACCTCGGTGCCGCCAGGGCGGACCAGGCCGACGTAGGTCTCGCTGGCGTCGATCTCCCCATAGTCGGGGACGTCGAACTCCGGGTACAGGTTGCCCGCGTCGATCTCCCGGTCGCGGGCCTTCAACGCGACCTCGACCTCCGCCGCCTCGCGGTCGGTGTAGCTCAAATAGAGCCGCAGCAGCAGCGCCTCGCTGGGGATGCGGTGGTCCCAGTCGAGCACCACGTGGGCCGCTGCGTAGCGGCGGTCGCCGAAGGCGAGGATGTCCGGCAGCGACGAGGCGAAACGCTTGCGCTGCTCGGGCGTCGGACCCAGCGCTTGCTGGCTGATGCGGGTGTGCACCTTGAGCCGCTGCATCAGGGCCGCGCGGACCAGGGCCGGGTCGTCGTGTTTGCTCATGCGGTCCTCGCGGGGGGCAGGTCGGCCGCGCAGGCCGCGGCGATGATGCGGATAGTGCGGATGATGCGGGTGACAGCCGCTGGCTTGAGCTTGAGGCTCGCCGGATGGACGATGAGCCGGCTGGTCACGTGAAGAATAGTATCTGCCTCCCGCAGGTTATTTTGCCGGAGGGTCTCGCCGCTCTCCACTAGATCGACGATCTGGTCGGAGAGCCCGGTGATCGGACCGAGCTCGACCGAGCCCGCGAGCGGGATGATCTCCGGCTGGATCCCGCGCGAGCGGTAGTAACGCAGGGCCAGGCGCGGATACTTGGTGGCCACCCGCAGCTGCATGCCCCGACGCAGGGTCACGGGGCGGTCGGCGGGCTCCGCGACCACCAGCCGACAGGCCCCCACGCCCAGGTCCACGGGCTCGTAGAGGTCACGCGCTTCCTCGCACAGGGTGTCGTAACCGGCGACACCGAGGTCCGCGACCCCGTGCTCGACGTAGGTCGGGACATCGACGGGCTTGACCAAAAGCACGCGCACCCCGCCGGGCAGGTCGAAGAGGAGGCGGCGGTCGTGCCCGTTCGCCAGCACCGGCGTGAGGTCGAGCCCGGCCTGGCGCAGCAGCGGGATCGCCTGCGTCAAGATCCGCCCCTTCGGCAGGGCGATGGTGAGGCCGTCAGTTGGGGGCGCCATGGAACCTGCGGATCTTCGCGCCGACCTGGCGGAGGCGCTTTTCGAGGGTCTCGTAGCCGCGGTCGAGGTGATACACGCGGCGGATCTCGGTCTTGCCGCTGGCGATCAGCCCGGCGAGCACCAGGCTGGCGCTCGCCCGCAGGTCGGTGGCCATCACCGTCGTGCCGGTGTACTTCGCCGGGCCCTTGATGATCGCCACGTTGCCGTTGACGTGGATGTCGGCGCCGAGCCGGCACAGCTCCGGCACGTGCATGAAGCGGTTCTCGAAGATGGTCTCGGTGATGATGCTCTGGCCGTGCGCGGCGGTCGCGAGCACCATCATCTGCGCCTGCATGTCGGTCGGGAAGCCGGGGTGCGGCCGGGTGACGAGGTCGATCGGTCGCAGCGCCTCGGGG
>Ga0073899_10001773_pt1 | contig 19609 bp, 15 predicted proteins | sample KloWWTmetaKNB5Ph_FD_88975 | JGI IMG/M metagenome (GOLD analysis project Ga0073899, IMG submission 88975) | Active sludge microbial communities from Klosterneuburg, Austria, studying microevolution and ecology of nitrifiers - Klosterneuburg... | ecosystem: Engineered > WWTP > Aerobic digester >... | reverse complement strand
GCGCCGCGCCTCGACGGCGTGCTCGTCAAGCCGGTGCGTCGGGCGCAGCTGGTCGAGACGTTGTCGCGGTCGGGGTCTCGCGCCGCTGCGCGCACGGCCCTCGCCGACCGCACCGCGCCGCAGCGCAGCGCGCGCGTGCTGGTGGCCGAGGACAACCCCGTCAACCAGCTCGTCACGCAGGGCATGCTCGAATCGCTGGGCTACCGCCCCGATGTCGTCGAAGACGGCCGCCAGGCGCTCGCCGCCTGCGCTGCGGCGCGCTACGACCTCGTGCTGCTCGATATTCACATGCCCGAGATGGACGGCTTCGAGGCGACGGCCGCGATCCGCGCGCACGAGCGCGCCGCCGGCGCGCACCGCACGCCGATCGTGGCGCTGACCGCCAACGCGATGGCCGGCGACCGCGACCGCTGCCTGGCCGCCGGCATGGACGACTACCTCGGCAAGCCGTTCCAGCGCGATGACCTGGCGGCGCTGCTCGAACGCTGGATCGCGACCGGCGCGCCGTCGGCGGCGGGTTGAGGGCCGAGCCGCCTCAGTCGCCGCGCAGACGCGGCACGAAGGCGGGCGTCGCCGCCGCGTAGCGCAGCCACGCATCGCCGTGCGTCGCGCGCAGCTCCGCGTCTTCCAGCCGCGCCGTGCGCGCATAGAACCATGCCAGCGGCGGCAGCAGCGCGAGGCCGAGCCAGCCCGGCCACAGCAGTAGCGCGCCCGCGGCGACGAGGCCGCAGCCCGCATATTCCGGATGGCGCATGCGCGCATAGACGCCGCGATCGGCGAGGCGGCCTTCGCGCCCGGCTGCGGCGATCGTGCCGCGTGCCGCCAAGAGAATGCCGATGCCGGCGGCGACGGCCGCCGCGCCCGCGAACTGCAGCGGCCCCCAGGGCGCGAGCGGCTGCCAGCCGAGCACCATCGCCAGCGTCTCGGCCGGCTCGCGCGGCCAGACGTGGCCGCCGAACTGGCGCGCGGCGGCACGGCCGCTCCACACGGCGAGCGCGAGCGGCAGCCCGTAGCGTTCGCCGACGACGGCCAGCAGGTAGACGGCGAGCGCGCCGACGCCGCGCCAGGCGTGCGCGCCGCGCGCGGCGGCCAGCGCGAACAGCAGTGCGGCGGCGAGCGCGCCGGCGACGAGCAGCAGGCCCCAGGCCCCGGCGACCGCGGCGTCGTTCATTGCTTCAAGGCCGCGTGAGCGGCATCACGACGCGCAACGCGTCGCGGTCGGAGCTCGTCTCGTCGACCTCGAAGCCCAGCGTCTGCGCCAGCTCGAGCATGCCGCGGTTCTCGGGCAGCACCAGGCCGACCAGCCGAGGCGTGCCGCGCCCGCGCGTGTAGCGCACGACCTTGTCGAGCAGCAGGTGGCCGAGGCCGCGGTGCTGCAGGTCGCTGCGCACGATGATGGCGAACTCGGCTTCGGCGTTGTCGGGGTCGGTGATCGCGCGCACCACGCCCAAGGTCTCGGGCGCGCCGTCGGCGCCGGGTGCGGTGGCGACGAAGGCCATTTCGCGCTCGTAGTCGACCTGAGTCAGCCGCGCCAGCTCGGCACGCGACAGTTCGCGCCGGTACTGGAACGCGCGCAGCCGGATGTCCTCGGGCGTCAGTTTCTCGATGAAGGCGCGGTGCTGCGCCTCGTCGTCGGGTCGGATCGGCCGCACGACGATCTCGCGGCCCTGCCATGTCGTGCGCTCCTCCAGCTCGTCGGGGTAGGGGCGGATCGCGAAGCGCGAGGCGCCGCCGCCGGCGTCGGCGGCGACGCGGATGCGCGCGTCGAGCGCGATCACGCCGTCGGCGTCGGCCCACAGCGGGTTGATGTCGAGCTCGGCCAGCTCAGGCAGGTCGGCCAGCAGTTGCGAGACGGCGACCAGCACGTCGCAGACGGCGTCGACGCGCGCCGGCGCCCGGTCGCGGTAGCCGGCGAGCAGCCTGGCGACGCGCGTGCGCGAGATCAGCTCGCGCGCCAGAGGCGCGTTCAGCGGCGGCAGCGCGACGGCGCGGTCGGCGAGCACCTCGACGGCCGTGCCGCCCTGGCCGAACAGCACGACGGGGCCGAACACGCTGTCGATGCTGGCGCCGACGATCAGCTCCTCGGCCTGCGGCCGGCGCACCATCGCCTGCACCGTGAAGCCGTCGAGCTGCGCGTCGGGCCGGCGCTCGCGCACGCGCGCCAGCATCGCGTCGACCGCCGCGCCGACTGCCTCGTCGTTGCCGAGTTCGAGCGCGACGCCGCCGACGTCGGACTTGTGCGTGATGTCCGGCGACAGGATCTTCAGCGCGACGGGGTAGCCGAAGCGCCTGGCCGCCGCGCGCGCGGCGGCGGCGTCGGGCGGCACGACGACGGTCGGCACGACGGGGATGCCGTAGGCCGCCAGCACTGCCTTCGCGTCGGCTTCGCTCAGCCAGTTCCGGCCGGCCGCCAGCGCGCGCGCGATCAGGGCGCGCGCCCCGGCGCGGTCGGGGGCCGCCGCGGGCGTGCGCGTCGGCGCTTCGAGCAGCTGCTCCTGGTTGCGGCGGTAGGTGGCGAGCAGCGCGAAGGCGTGCACCGCCTCCTCGGGCGTCGCATAGTCGGCGACGCCGGCGTCCTCGAACAGCTCGCGCGCCGCGGCGACGCTGCCGTCGCCGAGCCAGCACGCCATCACGCGCGCCGGGTTGTCGCGCACGATCGGCACGCAGGCGCGCGCGATATCTTCGCTGCGCACGATCGCCGTCGGCGCGTGGCAGAACAGCACCGCCGGCTGCGCTGTGTCGGCCAGCAGCGCGCGCAGCGTCGCCGTGTAACGCTCGACCGGCGCGTCGCCGATGATGTCGATCGGATTGCCGCGCGACCACGTCGCGGGCAGCGCGGCGTCGAGCGTGGCGAGCAGCTCGGGGCCGAGCGTCGCCAGCGGCACGCCGGCAGGCTCGGCGGCGTCGGCCGCCATCACGCCGGCGCCACCGCCGTTGGTCATCACGACGAGCTCATGGCTGCGGTTGGCGCCGAAGCGCGCCAGCGTCTCGGCCGCCATGAACAGCTCGGCCAGCGTGTCGACGCGCAGCATGCCGGCGCGGCGGATTGCCGCGTCGAACACGATGTCGGAGCCGGCCAGCGCGCCGGTGTGCGAGGCCGCGGCGCGCAGGCCCAGGCCGGCGCGCCCGGCCTTGACGACGATCACCGGCTTGTTGCGCGCCGCCGCGCGCGCCGCCGACATGAACTTGCGTGGCGACTCGATCGACTCGATGTAGAGCAGGATCGAGCGTGTCTCGCGGTCGCTCGCCAGCCAGTCGAGCAGGTCGCCGAAGTCGACGTCGCTGCGCTCGCCGAGCGACACCATGCGCGAGAAGCCGATGCGCCGCGACTTGGCCCAGTCGAGCACGGCAGTGACGAGCGCGCCAGACTGCGACACGAAGGCGATGTCGCCGGCCAGCGCGTCGGTGTGCGAAAAGCTGGCGTTCAGGCCGAGATGCGGCGTCAGGAGGCCCAGGCAGTTGGGGCCGAGGATGCGCAGCAGGTGCGGCCGGGCGGCGTCGAGCACGGCCTGCTTCTGCGCGGCGCTGAGGCCGGCCGTCATCACGATCGCGGCGCGCGTGCCGATCTTGCCGAGCGCGGCGACGAGGCCCGGGATCGTCGCCGGCGGCGTGCACAGCACGGCCAGATCGGGCGGCGCCGGCAGGTCGCCGACCGTGGCATGGCAGGGCTGGCCGTCGAGTTCGCTGCGCGAGGGGTTGACGGCGTGCACCGGGCCCTTGAAGGCGCCGGCGCGCAGGTTGCGCCACACCGTCGCGCCGACGCTGCCGGGCCGGTCTGATGCGCCGACGACGGCGACGGAGGCCGGTTCGAGCAGGCGGTCGAGGTGGCGGATCGTCATCGCGCGGCCCGCGCAACGGCGTGTTCGGAGTCAGCGAGAAGACGGCGGTTCATGGAGCCATCTTATGCCGCGCGCTTCGCGGCGGATCTCAGGTCATCGTGTTGACCAGCAGCGCCTGCAAGGTGTAGCGCCAGTCGCTGGCGCGCTCGGCATCGTCGACCGGCACGCCGCCCACGCGCAGCGTCCAGCACCCGCCGTCGCTCGCTTCGATGACGACATCGGCGTCGCGCGCCGCCTCGTCGGCCGTAGCGACCAGGCGCAGCCGCGCCTGGCTCTGCAGCGCGAGCTGTTCGGCGTGGCGCAGCCGCGGCGGCGCCGGCTCCTGGCCAGGCGTCGCGGCGATGCGCAGCTCGATGCCGGTCAGCGCCGCGGCCTGCAGCAGCGCGTCACCGCGCGGCGTGCGCGCGTCGCCGAGGTAGGCCACGCGCAGCTCGGTCAGCGGCTTGCCGCTGCGTTCGTGCACGCCCAGCAGGTCGGCGAGGGCGCGCGTCGGGTGGTTCTCGTCGCCGAGGCCGTTGTAGACGGGGACGCCGGCGTCGCTCTCGACGCGCTCGACCAGCGTGGCCGGCATCGCCGTGCAGTCGATGGCGTCGTAGAGCCGGCCGAGCATGCGCGCCGTACCGTCGAGCTCGCCGTTGTGCAGGTGCGAGTCGCTCGGCCGCAGCTGCGCGACCTGCGCGCCGAGTTCGACTGCGGCGCGGCGCAGCGCGACCGCGCCGCGCCCCGGCGCGTCGCAAAGCAGCGCGAGGTTCTTGCCGCGCAGCGGCGCCGCCCCGCGGCCGGCGCGCTCGGCACGCCGCAACTGGCGCGCCGTGTCGAACAGCGCGATCACGTCGGCATGCGTCAGCGCGTCGATCGACCACAGGTTGCGATGCGACAGGACAGGGCTCTTCGAAATCACGGCTGCTAGCGTAACCACGGCGCACGCGGGGTGTTTGATGCCGGTCAAGCGCCGCCGCGCGCCGGCGCGGCCGATACGCGCCGGACACGAAGCGTTCACCGAGCGTTACGCAGCGTGGCGCGGCGTTGTCACGGCGGTTGCCGTAGCTTCCTAAGCTCTCGGGCATTCGATCAGCCACAGGAGCCCCGGCCATGACCACGACGACGCACGAGCACCGCCAGATGGCGCAGCGCATCTCGGAGAGCCTGCGGTTGCTCGAGGACAACCTGCCGATCCAGCGCCGCGTCGTGCACGCCGGCGACACGATCTACCAGGCGGGCGAGTCGTTCGGCTGCCTCTACGTGCTGAACTCGGGCTTCGCCAAGATCGTCAACCTGTCGCAGGACGGGCGCGAGCAAGTCGTCGGGCTGCACTTCCGCGGCGACTGGCTGGGCCTCGACGGCATCGCCACCGGCCGCTACGGCTGCGACGCCGTCGCGATGGATACCGGCGAAGTCTGGAGCGTGCGCTACGACGCGCTGCTCGTCGCCGCCGCGAAGCAGCCCGCGCTGCTCGGCGTGATGCACCATGCGATGAGCCGCGAGATCGGCCGCGACCGCGACACGATGCTGTCTTTGTGCACGCTGCCGGCCGACGCGCGCGTCGCCGACTTCCTGCGCTACTGGGCCGACGCGCTGGCCGAGCGCGGCCTGCGCACCGACCAGATCACGCTGCGCATGACGCGCGCCGAGATCGGCAACTACCTCGGCATGACGCTCGAGAGCGTCAGCCGCGCGCTGTCGCGTCTGGCGCGCGGCGACGTGATCCGCTTCAGCGAGAAGGGCCGGCGCGACATCGAGATCCCGGAGGTCGGCGCGCTGACGCAGTTCATCCAGCGCACGGCGGGCGCTGCGGCGGTTCACTGACCTCCGTCGTACCGCGACGCCGCAGGGCGCGACGCGCGAGCGTCGCGCCTTTGCCTCTTGCAAGGCGCAGAAGGGACGAGTCGATGCGCACGACGCTGCCGATGCTGCTGCTGGGCGTGGCAATCGCCGCATCGGCACACGCCGCGCCGCTCGACCTGCACGAGCACTGAGACCAGCGCTGCAGCGCCTGTCACGGGCATTCGGCGGACTTCGTGCGCCGCACGTTGACGATCGAGAAAGGGCGCCTGTCGGGCCGCCACCATCGCGACGACCTGGCCCGGTTCCTGCGCAATCACTACCTGGCCGACGAGCTCGTCGAGCCGGTGATGCAGATGCTGGCGGCGCAGGTGGCGCAGCCGCCGGTCTTCAAGGAGCGTTGCGCCCGATGCCATGACACTGCGGCCGAGTTCGCGCGTCGCTCGCTCGAGTCGCGCGAAGGCGTGCTCTACGAGCGCGGCAGCGGCAAGCCCGTCGGCGATTACCTCGCCACGCACGGCGGACTCGGGGCCGGCGGAATCCGGCCGATGGTCGAGACGCTGACACGCATGCGGCGCGAAGTGGCGACCGCGCCGTGAGCCGGACGGCCGCGCGTGCAGCGGCTGCCTCTCGAGGCGCAGTCAGTCAGGCGGACTTCAGCACCCGCACGATAGCCCGTGCGAGCTGGCTGCGCGTGAACGGCTTGTGCAGCAACTCCCATGGCGGCGGGCGGTCGAGCACGCCGCTGGAATAGCCCGACATCAGCAGCACCGGCAGGCCGGGCCGGCGGCGCTCGGCCTCGGCGGCGAAGTCGGTGCCGCGCATGCCGGCGCCGAGCGCGATGTCGCTGAGCAGCAGGTCGAACGGCAGCGCCGCGTCGCCGGAGTCGGCGGCGAGCAGCGGCAGCGCCTGCTCGGCGTTGGCGCACGGCGTCACGCTGCAGCCCAGCGCTTCGAGAAAAGTCTGCGCGATGCGGCGCACCTCGGCGTCGTCTTCCACCAGCAGCACGCGCGTGCCGGGCGGCACATCGGCGCTCTCGGGCAGGGTCTCGTCGTCGCCGGCCGCGGCGCCCGGGCGCGGCAGGTACAGCGTGATCGTCGTGCCGACGCCGAGCGTGCTGTCGATCGTCACTGCGCCGCGCGACTGCTTGGCGAAGCCGTACACCGTCGACAGGCCGAGGCCGGTGCCGCGGCCGGCTTCCTTGGTCGTGAAGAAGGGCTCGAAGGCGCGCTCGCGGATCGACGCCGACATGCCGGTGCCGGTGTCGGCCACCGAGATCGCGACGTAGCCGGCGCCGCCGCCATCGCGATCACCCTCGCCGTCGGCAGGATCGACGTCGAGCCCCGGCGGCAGCGCGTCGCAGGGCCGGCACTGGAACGCGAGCGTGCCGCCGTCGGGCATGGCGTCGCGCGCATTGATGGCGACGTTGAGCAGCGCCGACTCGAGCTGCGACAGGTCAGCCAGACAGTGCGGGCCGTGGCGCGGTGCGTCGACCGAGATGTGGATGCGCTGGTCGAGCGTGCGCCGCAGCATGCCGGTCAGCGCGTGCAGCAGCGCGCCGGCGTCGACGGTGCTCGGCTGCAGCACCTGGCGGCGCGAGAACGCGAGCAGCTTGCTCGTCAGGTCGGCGGCGCGGCGCGTCGCGCGGCTGGCCGCCGCGAGCATCTGGCGGCCGAAGACGTCGTCGGCGAGCGCCGGCAGGTCTTCCAGCACCTGCAGGTTGCCGGAGATCACGGTCAGCAGGTTGTTGAAGTCGTGCGCGATGCCGCCGGTGAGCTGGCCGACGCTCTCGAGCCGCTGCGAGTGGTTGAGCTGCTCCTCGGTCTGCGCGCGCTGCAGGCTCGTCGTCAGCAGGCTCGACAGCGAGTCGAGGAAGCGCACTTCGTCGTCACCGAAGCGCTGGCGCTTGCGCGAGCGCACCGTCAGCGCGCCGACGATGCGCCCGCGGTCCGACAGCGGCACCGCCACTGCGCACGTCAGCCCGGCGGCGAGGTAGGACGTCGGCACGACGAAGCGAGTCTCGGCGGCGTAGTCTTCGACGATGAAGGGGCGGCCGCTGGCGAGGATGTGGCCCGGCGGCGTGTCGCGCCGGTTCGGCAGGCGGTCGCCGCGCTGCTCGCCCGGCAGCAGGTTGACGCCGCCGGCGACGCGGAACTCGAGGCCGTTGGGCTCGAGCAGGAAGATGACGCAGATGTCAGCGTCGAGCGCCTGCGTCGCGACGATCGGCACCTGCGCCAGCAGCACCGTCGGGTCGCGCGTGTCGACGGCCAGCCGGCCGATCTGCGCCACCTGCTCGGCGTAGTGCGCGCGCAGCAGCGCCTGGCGCACGCGCGGGTAGGCGCCGATGCCGCGCACCGCTGCGACGACGAACGGCAGGCCGTGCTGCTGCAGCGGGCTGAGCGCGATCTCGACCATCACTTCGCTGCCGTCGCGGCGCCGCGCGACGAGGTCCATCTGCGTGCCCATCGGCCGGGGCTGGGGGTTCTCGCCGTAGCCGTGCCGGTAGGCGGCGTGCCTCGCGCGCACGCTCGCGGGCACCAGCTCTTCCACCGGCAGGCCGTGCAGTTCGCCCGGGCCGTAGCCGAGCAGCGCCTCGGCGTGGGGATTCGCCAGCACGATGTCGCCGTCGGCGTCGACGACGAGCAGCGCGTCGGGGTAGGCGGCGAACAGCGCGCGGAACGCCGTCAGGTCGTCGATACCGGGCAGCGCGTGCTTGCTGCGAGGCATCAGGAGATCTCGACGGCGGGCACGAACAGGTAGCCCGCGCCGCGCACCGACTTGATGATCTGCGGATCGTCGCTGTCGGCCTCGAGCTTGCGGCGCAGGCGGCCGACCTGCACGTCGATCGTGCGGTCGAACGGGCCGGCCTCGCGGCCGCGCGTCTGCTCGAGCAGGAAGTCGCGCGACAGCACGCGCCCGGCGCTGCGCGCGAACACGGCGAGCAGGTCGAACTCGCCGGCGGTCAGCGGCACGTCGCGGCCCTGCGCGTCGGTCAGGCGGCGCGCCGCCGTATCGAGCGTCCAGCCGGCGAAGCGCAGCCGCGTGCGCTCGCCGCCGTGCGCCGGTGCGGCGGCCGTCGCCGTCGCCGGCTCGAGGCGACGCAGCACGGCCTTGATGCGCGCGAGCAGCTCGCGCAGGTCGAACGGCTTGGTGACGTAGTCGTCGGCGCCGACTTCGAGCCCGACGACCTTGTCGACGGCATCGCCGCGCCCCGTGACGATGACAAGGCCGCAGCGCCAATGCTCGCGCAACTGGCGCGCGATCGAGAATCCGTCCTCGCCGGGCAGGCCGAGATCGAGCAGCACGAGCGCCGGCGGATCGCTGGCCATCAGGTCGAGCAGCGATTGGCCGTCGTGCAGCCGGCTGACGCGAAAGCCCTGATTCGCCAGGTAGCCGGCCAGCAGCGTCGTGATGTCGACTTCGTCGTCGACGACGGCGAGGTGGATGGCGGCGTTCGTCACGGCGGCGATATTACCGTCGGCGCGGCGTGAGCGCCGACGGCCGCCGCAATGGAACGCCGGGCACCCCGAGATCCTCCGACCGCGAGGGGGAGGGCCGGGCGCAGCCCGGCACTGGGGGCGCTTACTCGATCGAGATCTTGCGGCTGCGCGCGCCCTCGCGCTTGGGCAGCGTCAGCTTGAGCACGCCGTCCTCGAGCCTGGCGGCGACCTGCGTTTCGTCGATGTCGCAGCCGAGCGTGAAGCTGCGCGCCACGCGGCCACGGTAGGTCTCGCGCACCAGCACGCGGCCCTTCTTCTCGTCCTTCTGCTCGAAGTCCTTCTTCACTTCGGCGCTGATCGAGACGTGGTTGCCGTCGACTTCGACGTGGATGTCCTCCTTCTTGGCGCCCGGGATCTCGGCGCGCACGGCGTAGTCCTTTTCGTTCTCGTCGACGTCGAGGCGGATCTCGCGCAGCGGCTCGATGTTGCCCGACGCTGGGGCCGGCCACGCCGACAGGCGGCGGAACAGCTCGGGGAACATGTCGTCGAGGCTTTCGAAACGGGTCAGTGCATTCATGTCGAAATACTCCTTTCTTGCGCAGGGGTCGAACCGCGATCGGCTCCAGGCCCCACAGATGGGAACGCTTTGCCGGAGGTCAAGACCCTGCAGGCACCGCGCGCGTTGACGCCGCGCAAGGCGGCGCGGCGCGCGCATCGCTACCGTGGTCGCTCTCGGAGGCCGCGATGTGGACCGCTCTGGATGTCTGGCGCAGCGGCGCCGTGGCGCTCGATGTGGCGCTGGCCGCGCACAGCGCGCCGGCGGCGATCGTGCTGCGCCGCGAGCGGCGCTGGGCCGCGCTGGTCGAGGCGGCGCGGCGCGTGCCGCTGTACCGCGACCGGCTCGGCCGCGCCCGCGCCGCCGTGCCTGCGCTCGAAGCGGTGCCGCCGCTGGCGCGGCGCGAGCTGATGCAGCGCCTGCCTGAGTCGTTCGCGCCCGACGCCGGTATCGACACGGCGGCGCTGCTCGCCTTCGTCACCGATGCGGCACGCATCGGCGAGCCGTTCCGCGGCGACTGCTGGGCCTGGGAAAGCTCGGGCAGCAGCGGCGAGCCCGCCGTCTTCGTGCAGGACGCGCAGGCGATGGCGGTCTACGACGCCCTCGAAGCGCTGCGCCGCGTGCCGCCGGCCGTGCCGGCGCGCTGGCTCGACCCGTGGTACCTCGGCGCGCGCATCGCCTTCGTCGGCGCGACGACGGGGCACTTCGCGAGCACGGTGTCGATCGAGCGGCTGCGCCGGCTGCAGCCGGCGGCGGGCGACCGGGTGCGCGGCTTCTCGTTCCTGCAGCCCGTCGACGCGCTCGTCGCGCAATTGCAGGACTTCGCGCCGACGGTGCTCGCCGGCTATCCGACGGCGGCGCTGCTGCTCGCCGAGGAGCAGGCGGCCGGGCGCCTGCGGCTCGCGCTCGCAGAGGTCCGGACCGGCGGCGAGACGCTGTCGCCGTCGATGCGCGTCGCGATCGGCGAGCGCTTCGGCTGCCCGGTGAGCGACAGCTACGGCGCCTCCGAGTTCCTCGCGATGGCGTCGCAGTGCCGCTGCGGCGCGCTGCATCTCAACAGCGATTGGGTGATCCTCGAACCCGTCGACGCCGACCTGCGCCCGGTGCCGCCCGGCACCGAAGGCCACACGACGCTGCTGACCAACCTGGCCAACCACCTGCAGCCGCTGATCCGCTACGACCTCGGCGACCGCGTCCGCATCCACGCCGAACGCTGCGCCTGCGGCTCGCCGCTGCCGGCGATCGACGTGCAGGGCCGCGCCGACGACATGCTGGCGTTCGCCGGGGCGGCCGGCCGCACCGTGCGCCTGCCGCCGCTGGCGCTGACGACGGTGCTGGAGGACGACGCCGGCGTCTACGACTTCCAGCTCGTGCAGCAGGGTGTGCGGCACCTGCGGCTGACCGTCGCCGGCGGGCAGGGCGACGACGCGCTGCGCCGCGCACGCGCGGCGCTCGCCGCGTACCTGCGCGAGCAGGGGCTGCGCCAGGTGCGGCTCGAAGCGAAGCTCGGGCCGGCGAGCGTGCGCGGGCGCAGCGGGAAGATGCCGCGGGTGGTCGCGAGCGGCATCGATTGACTGCATCGACACTCGCGGTGCGGGCGTTGCGGCAGTCGGATTGACCGAAGGCCGACGCGATGTGTATCCGGCTGGCTGCCGCCGGAGAAGTGGTTGACAGGAGACTCATGCGCCGCAATGGGCGCATGTGCGATGCCTCAGCGGCAATCCAGCACCGCCGCCCCCGCGATACGCCCCGCGCGCAGATCATCGAGCGCGCGGTTCGCATCGGCCAGCGCATAGCCCGTCGTAGCGAGCTGCAGCCGGTACCGGCCGGCGAAGGCGAGGAAGTCGATGCCGTCGCGCCGCGTCAGGTTGGCCACCGACCGGATCGCGCGTTCCTGCCACAGCCAGCGGTACGCGAACGACGGGATGTCGCTCATGTGGATGCCGGCGCAGACTACCGTGCCGCCCGGCGCCGTGACCTGCAGCGCGCGAGGCACCAGCTCGCCCGCGGGCGCGAAGATCAGCGCGCCGGCCAGCGGCTCGGGTGGGTCCTGCGTGCTGTCGCCGGCCCACTGCACGCCGAGGCGCCGCGCCAGCGCCTGTGCCGCGGCGTCGCCCGGCCGCGTGAAGGCGTGGACGCGTCGGCCTTCGGCCAGCGCGACCTGCGCGACGAGGTGAGCCGCGGCGCCGAAGCCGTACAGCCCGACGTTCGCCGCTTCGTCGGGCAGCATGTGCAGCGCGCGCCAGCCGATCAGCCCGGCGCACAGCAGCGGCGCGGCCTCCTCGTCGGAGTAGCCGGCGGGCAGCGCGAAGCAGCAGTCCTCGGCCGCGGCGGCGTACTCGGCATAGCCGCCGTCGCGCGACCAGCCGGTGAAGCGGGCGTCGGCGCACAGGTTCTCGCGGCCGCCGGCGCAGTAAGCGCAATGGCCGCAGGTGCTCGCCAGCCACGGCACGCCGACGCGCGCGCCGAGCGCGTGGCGCATGCAGCCGGGGCCCAGCTCGACGACGCTGCCGACGATCTCGTGGCCCGGCACGCGCGGCAGCGCCGTCGGCAGGTCGCCGTCGACGATGTGCAGGTCGGTGCGGCAGACGCCGCAGGCCTGCACGCGCAGCCTCAGCTCGCCCGGGCCGAGCGGTGGCATCGGCCGCTCGACGGCTTCGAGCCGGCGTCGGCCGGCGTCGACGAGCGCCATCGCGCGGTAGTGCTTCGGCAGCGGTGGTTTCATGGCAGCGGCACCGGCACCGGCAGCGCAGCCGGCCGCGCACGGTGCGCGCGCTGCGCTGCAACTGTCGCCGGGTAGCGTACGGCAAACGCCATCGCGTCGCGCGCGGCTACTGCCGCACCCGCACCCGCTGTCCCTCGTCGATGCCCGCGCCCGGGTACAGGATCACCGTGTCGCCGGCCTGCACGCCGTTGCGCACCCAGGCGTACTGCGGGTTGCGCTCGACGATCTCGACATGCTTGCGGCGCGCGCGGCCGTCGGCGACGACGAGCACGGACCAGCGCGTGCCGTCGCGCACCAGCGCGGCAGTCGGCACGAGCAGCACGCCGTCGTGCGCACCGAGCGAGATCGTGGCGTCGACGCGAAAACCGTCGCCCAGCGCGGCCGGTGCTGCCGCGCCGGCGTCGGCGTGCGCGATCACGTTGACGCGCTGTTCCTCGATGCCGAGCGCCGAGACCTTGGTGAACGCCACCGGTTCGATGCGCACGACGTGCGCCGCCACCTCGGCCAGCCCGCCGCCGGGCGCCAGCTGCACCGCGGCGCCGGGCGGGATGCGCAGCGCGTCGGACGACAGCACGTCGATCACGGCTTCGAGCCGCGTCGTGTCGGCGACCTCGATCAGCGGCGCGCCCGGCGCGACTGTCGTCGCGCTCTCGTGGTGCAGCCTGGTCACGCGGCCGGCGATCGGCGCGCGCAGCTGCCAGCGCCCGCGCGCCGACGCGCCGCCGCTGCCTTCGGCACGCGCCAGTGCGGCGCGCGCCTCGCCGGCGGCGTGCTTCGACACCCGCACCTGCGCCTCGGCGGCGTCGAGCGCCTTCTGCTGCGCGGCCAGCGCGAGCCGCGCCTGGTCGCGCGCCGATGCCGAGATGAAGTTGTCGCGCGCCAGCTGCGTCGCGCGCTCGGCTTCGAGCCGCGCCTGCGCCAGCGCCGCATCGGCGCGGCCGACCTGCGCCTCGGCCGCGGCGAGCGCCGCGTCGGCGCTGCCGACGCGCTCGCGCAGCACGCCGCGCGTGCGCGCGTCGATCATCTGCGGCGCGGCCGGCACCAGCGACGCGACGACGTCGCCCGCCGCGACGGCGTCGCCGACCTTCAGCGCGGGGCGCTCCAGCTCGGCCTGCGTCGGCGCGCTGACGGTCCAGCGCTGCACGACGCGCATGCGGCCGTCTTCGTGGATCGTCTGCTCGAAGCGGCCGGTGCCGACGCGGCCGACCTCGACCTCCAGCGCGCGCGGCCAGAACGCCCAGGCCGCCGCCGCGGCGGCGGCCAGCCCCAGCGCGGCCCACAGCGCCCGGCGCTTCATTCCATTGCCGTTCTTCTTCATGATGTCATCGTGATTGTCGTCTGCGTCATTCGCGCACCTTCAGCACCGCGACGAGATCCAGGCGGTCGATCTGGCGCCGCACGATCGCCGCGCTGACGATCGCCGCGGCGAGCACCGTCAGCGCCGCGACGCCGTAGGTCGACGGGTCGACGACGACGGGGAAGTCGATCTCCTCGCTCTGCATCGCGCGCATCAGCAGCGCCGCGAGCCCCCAGCCCGCGAGCGCGCCGAGCGGCAGCGCGGCGAGCAGCTCGACGCCCAGCTCGGCCAGCAGCAGCACCGACACTTCGGCGCGCGTCATGCCCAGCACGCGCAGGCTGGCCAGCTCCCAGGCACGCTCCGACAGCGCGATGCGCGCCGCGTTGTAGGTGATGCCGACCGCCATCGCGACGGCGAACAGCGTCAGCACCGCGGTGAAGAAGCCGAGGTTGCGCGCCGTCGTCTTCTCGAAGCTGCGCTGCGAGCTGGCCTTGTCGAACACCGCCGAGATGCGCGGCGTCGCCTTCACCGCGGCGAAGAATTCGCGCTCGGCGTGCGGGTCGACGAGCAGCGTGGCGTCGCTCGCGCCATGGCCGTCACCGGCGACGCGGTTGAGCGCCGCGAGGTCCATGTGCAGCGTGCGGCCGAACAGCGTGTGCGCCGTCTCGGCGACGCGCAGCGCGACGCGCCTGCGGTGCCACAGCCGGAACTCGACCTCGACCGTGTCGCCGGGGCCGACGCCGAGCTCGCGCGCGAGCAGCGACGACAGCAGCACGCCGTCGGCAGGCATCGGCCGGGGGCCGTGCTCGACGTCGATGACGCGCTGCAGTTCGTCGCCGGCCTCGTGGCCCGTCAGCACGGTGTCGATGGTGCGGCCGCGCGCATGCACGCGCACCGGCTCGCTGCGCAGGAGCCGCGCGTCGATCACGCCCGGCATGCGGCGCAACTCGGCGGCGGCGTCGAGCCCGACCGGCTCGACGAAGTCGATCATCACATCGCCCTGCATCACGCGGCGGTACTGCGTGTCGGTGATGAGCTGGATCGTGTCGGTCCAGAACGCGCCGGAGATCTGCAGCGCGACTGCCGCGGCGATGCCGGCGACCGTCAGCGCGGCGCGCAGCGGCCTGCGCTCGATGTTGCGGATCACCATCATCGCCGCCGGCGGCACGCGGCGGCCGTAGCCCAGGCGCTCGACCAGCGTCGGCCGGAACACCGGCGGCGCCGGCGGCTGCAGCGCCTGCGCCGGCCGCAGCCCGACGACGGCGCGGATCGCCGTCCACGCGCCGAACGCGGCGGCGAGCGCGACGGCCGCCGTCGCCGCGATAGCGATGCCCGGCACGGTGCGGTAGGCGAGGTGCGAGAAGCGGAACGCCTCGGCATAGAGGGACACGAGGCCGTGACCGATCCACAGGCTGCCGGCGATGCCGAGCGCGACGCCGATCGCTGCGATCGCCACGGCGAGCTTGACGTAGTGCGCCGCGATCTCGCCGTCGCGGTAGCCGAGCGCCTTCAGCGCGGCGATCTGCTGGCGCTGCGTCGCGACCTGGCGGCTCAGCACCACGTTGAGGATGAACACCGCCACTGCGAGGAAGATCGACGGCAGCACGGTGCCGAGCACCTGGAGCTGGCGCAACTCGTTGTCGACGATCGCCGCCGAGAGCTGGCGGTCACGGCCCGTCGCGCCCCAGGCGCCGTAGGGTTCGAGCAGGCGGTCGAGCGCATCGATCACGGCCGCGCGCTGCGCGCCCGGCGCGAGCTGCAGCGCGACGCGGTTGAACGCGCCTTCCATGTCGAACGCCGTCTCGACGCGCTCGCTGTCGATCCAGACGACGCCGAACCATTCGTCGTCGGGCGCGCCGCCGCGCGAGGCGAAGACGTACTCGGGCGACAGCACGACGCCGACGACGTGCAGCGTCTCGCGCCGGCCGTTGAGCAGCGCGACCAGCGTCGAGCCGGGACGCAGCCCGCGCACTTCGGCGAAGCGCGCGTTGACGACGGCTTCGGCCACCGCCGCGCCGCGCTCGGGTAGCCGGCCCGCGACGACGGTCAGCGCATTGAGGCCGGGCGGCTGCAGCAGATCCAGCCCGGTGATGCGCCCGGTCAGCGGCTGTTCGACGCCGGGCAGGTCGAGCTGGGTATCGAATGCCGTCGCCAGCTCGAGCGCCGCGACGCCGTCGATCGCCTCGATGCGCGGCGCCAGCGACGCCGGCGCGCGGCGCACGCTGGCGAACACGTCGGCGAAGCGCGCCTCGCGGTAGTAGGCGTCGCGCGAGGCTTCGAGCGAGCGGAAGGTCGAAAACGCGCCGACGAAGCCGGCGACGCCGCACGCCACGACGAGCGCGATTGTCAGCACCTGCATCGCGAGGCGCTTGAGGTCGCGCCAGAGCTTGACGTCGAGCAGGCTCACCACGACAGGCTCGACGCCGGCAGCTTGTGATCGTTGAGCGTCGACTGCACGATGCGGCCGTCGGCCAGGCGCAGCACGCGGTCGGCCATCGAGGCGATCGGCGCGTTGTGCGTGATCACGATCGTCGTCGTGCCGATCTCGCGGTTCACGCTCTCGATGGCCTGCAGCACCAGGATCCCGGTCGCGCAGTCGAGCGCGCCGGTCGGCTCGTCGCACAGCAGCACGTCGGGGCGCTTGGCGATGGCGCGCGCGATCGCCACGCGCTGCTGCTCGCCGCCCGAGAGCTGGGACACGAAGTGATCGAGCCGCTGGCCCAGGCCCACCAGCGCGAGCGCGTCCTCGGGGGTCATCGGCTCGTCGACCAGGTCGGTGACGAGGGCGACGTTCTCGCGCGCCGTCAGGCTCGGGATCAGGTTGTAGAACTGGAACACGAAGCCGACGTGCTCGCGCCGGTAGCTCGTGAGCGCCGCGTCGTCGGCCTGCGTCAGGTCGTGGTCGCGCCAGCGCGCGACGCCACCCGTGGCGGAGTCGAGGCCGCCGAGGATGTTGAGCAGCGTCGACTTGCCGCTGCCCGACGCGCCGAGCAGCACGACGAACTCGCCGCGCCGCACCTCGAGGTCGACGCCGCGCAGCGCGTGCACCGCGGTCGCGCCTTCGCCGTAGGTCTTGGTCAGGCCGCGCGCGACGAAGACGGGCGCGTCGGCGCCGGGCGGGGCGCCATTGCCGCCGGTCGGCGCGGCGGTGCTCATTCGCCGGCGCGGCGCACGAACGCCGTCAGCTCGTTCATCAGTTCGGCGTGGTGGCCGATCCAGACGTGGCCGCCCTGCTCGTAGTCGACGAAGCGCGCGTCCGGCAACTGCCGCGCCGTCCAGCGCGCGCGCCGCCAGGTGTCGAAGCGGTCGTCGCGCACGCTGACGACGAGCGCCGGCGCGACGATGCGCTGCAGCGGCACGCGTTCGAGCGTCGAGACGACGGCGGCATCGTTGAGCAGGCCGGCGCGGCGTAGGCTGATCGGCAACACCTCGCGCAGGATCGCATCGGCGCGCGCCTGCTCGCCGGCGTCTGCTGCGTGCACCAGCCCGGGCGGCGTCGCGAGCACGCCGCCGAGCAACGCGTCGCGCGCGAGATGCAGTGCGGCCCAGTAGAGCGCGTCGCTGCGCAGCGCGGTGTCGAACAGCCACGCCGTCGCGCGCGTCGTGCCGGTGCCGCCGGCGGCATCGGGCATCCAGGCGGCGGGCACCAGCAGCGCGATGCCGCTCGTGCGCGCCGGGTGGCGCAGCGCGACCTGCAGCGTCGACGGCGCCCCCGCCGACGCGCCTACGACGACGGCGCGCGCTATGCCCAGCGCGTCGAGCAGGCAGGCGTGCGCGTCGGCCTGCGCGGCGGCCGACGCGTCGGCCGGCAGCGGCGTGCGCAGGTAGCCGAAACGCGACATCGCGACGACGCGAAATCCCTGCGCCGCGAGGTCGCGCCCGAGCGCCAGGCCCTGGTCCCAGCCGCCGCCCGCGCCGTGCACCATCAGCACCGCGGGGCCGGCGCCGAGCGTGGCGTATTCGATCGGCCCGCAAGGCGTGGCGGCGATCGCGCTGCCCGCGGCGACGCGCGCCCGGGCGGCCGCGATGTCGCGCGCCGCGGCGGCGCCGACGGCGGTCAGCGCGACGACTGCGCCGAGCAGCAGCAGGGCGCCGACGATGCGGCTCGTGCGGGTCACGACGGCCTCGTACAGGTTGGCGGCCGGCCGGGCCGCGACGCCGGCCCGCGGCGCGCCTGCATCACCGCCCTGGTCATCGTGCCGATCTTGCTCTTGTGTTGCGCACGGTTCGAATGATGCGTCGGCGCTGCGCAGGTGTTGTTGCGCTGGATCAGGGGTGCCGGCGCCGCCGCGCGGCATGCTGGCGACCGATGTCCGCTGCTGCCGTGCTCGCCGACCGCGAGCGTCTCGTCGTCGCGCTCGCGCGTTCGCTCGAAGCGGCGACCGGCGCGCCGGTCGAGCGCGTCGAGACGCATCTGTCGTGGCTGCTGCTGACGCGCGACCGCGCCTTCAAGATCAAGAAGCCGCTGACGCTGCCGTTCGCCGACTTCGCGTCGCTCGAGGTGCGTCGTCACTGCTGCGAGGAGGAGGTGCGCCTGAACGCCCGGCTGGCGCCGACGATCTACCTCGGCGTCGACGCGATCACCGGCAGCGTCGACGCGCCGCATTTCGGCGGCGACGGCGCGACGATCGAGTACGCCGTGCGGATGCGCCGCTTCGCGCCGGGCGCGCTGTTCTCGCAGCGGCTGGCCGCCGGCACGCTGACGGCCGGCGACATCGACCGGCTCGCCGAGCGCATCGCGCACTTTCACGCCGCGGCGCCGCGCGCCGCACAAGACAGCGACTGGGGCACGCCCGCGGCGCGCGCCGTGGCGGCACTGCAGGCCTTCGACGGCTGCGCCGTGCTCGCGCCCGACCACGTGCTCGGCTGCGCGACGCTGCGCCCCTGGCTCGACGCGCAGGCCGAGCAGCTCGCGCCGCTGTGGGCGGCGCGCCGCGCCGCCGGCTGCGTGCGCGAATGCCACGGCGACCTGCACCTGGCCAACGTGCTGGTCGACGGCGACGAGGTGCTCGCCTTCGACGGCATCGAGTTCGCGCCTTCGCTGCGCTGGATCGACGTGATCGACGACGCCGCGTTCACGGCGATGGACCTGCAGGCGCACGGACGGCCCGACCTGGCGTGGCGCTACGCCAATGCCTGGCTCGACCATGCCGGCGAGCACGCCGGCATCGCCGCGTGGCGCTACGCCGTCGTCTACCGCGCGCTGGTGCGTGCGCACGTCGGCTTCATCCGCGCGGCGCAGCGCCGCGAGGCCGGGCTGCACGGCGTCGATGCCGGCGCGGGCGAGGTCTCGCCGGCGGCCTATCTCGCCGTCGCGGTGCGCGCCGCGCAGCGCAACGACCGGCGCCTGCTGATCACGCACGGGCTGCCCGGCTCGGGCAAGAGCTGGCTCACGCAGCACCTGCTCGAGCGCGCCGGCGCGATCCGTCTGCGCTCGGACGTCGAACGCAAGCGCCTCGCCGGGCTGGCGCCGCTCGACGACTCGCGCACGCTCGGCGTCGAGATCTACGATGCGGCGAGCACGGCGCGCACCTACGAGCGGCTGCTCGCGCTGGCGCGCGTCTCGCTGCAGTCGGGCCACGCGACGATCGTCGACGCGGCCTTCCTGCGTCGCGACGAGCGCGCGCCGTTCGCCGCGCTGGCTCACGAACTCGGCGTGCCGTACACCGTCCTCGCCTGCCACGCGCCGCTCGCACTGCTGCGCGAGCGCGTCGCCGCAAGGAGTCTGCGCCGCGACGACGCCTCGGAGGCCGATCTCGCCGTGCTCGATTCGCTGCATGCCGTCGCCGAGCCGCTGGACGCCGGCGAGCGCGCCGCGGCGCTCGACATCGACACCGCGGCGACCTGGGACGCCGCGGGCACGACGGCAGCCTGGCTGGCGCGCCGCGTGGTGTGACAGGCCCTGAACCACGGCCGCGCGTTTGATGACCGTCAAGCGGGCAGGGCGGGTCGTCGCGCAGACTCGCGGCT
>Ga0073899_10001771_pt1 | contig 19621 bp, 13 predicted proteins | sample KloWWTmetaKNB5Ph_FD_88975 | JGI IMG/M metagenome (GOLD analysis project Ga0073899, IMG submission 88975) | Active sludge microbial communities from Klosterneuburg, Austria, studying microevolution and ecology of nitrifiers - Klosterneuburg... | ecosystem: Engineered > WWTP > Aerobic digester >... | reverse complement strand
GACGGGCCGCGAAGCTGTACTGAACGTACCGCGAGCGGCCCGGACACCGCCCGGCGCCGCGGATCGGCCGCGAAAACTCCGCTTCCCGAGCTGGACGGGGTTTAGCCGCGTCAGCGCTGCGTCGCTTCGGCGGCGATGTCAGCGCGGCCGTACCCCGCCAGGTTTGAAGGGCTGGACGGGGTTTTGTACACGCCCCCCATCCTCGACTTGCGCGGTTTCGACTGGGAATACTGGGCGACGTGTGCATCTCGCGATCGGCAACCCGTCAAACTCGGGTCCATCGAAGGCGCGCCAATTGGGGTGGGTGCGGTCGCCCTGAGGACAGTGTAGCTTCGTCGGGGAGGTGAATACGCATGAAGGTCGGGCTCCTGACGCCCCTGGGGATTCTCGCGCTCGGCTGCTCAACGACGCCGACACTGCAAGGGGACGCCGCGAGCGAGGCGAACGATGTGCCCGCCGCCCTCGACGCATCAGAGGGCCGCGATGCCTCGCAGGACGCGTCGACCGCCGACGCCACGTCTGCGCAACGGAGCTGTGACCCGCCGGTGGCGGGCTGTGGACGGGTGCGCCTCGAGGGGGCACCTTCGCGATGGGCGACCCGATGGCGTTCGACGCTGCCGGACCGGGCAATCGCGCGGCGCCGACGCAGGACCGCATCACGGTGCGCGCGTTCATGCTCGACCGCCACGAGGTGACGGTGGCCCGCTTTCGGCGGTTCGTGACGGTGATGGGGCGCTCCGCGGGTGCCGGCTTCAGCGCGCGGGCGAGCGGGGCGGGGTTGGAGTGGGTCGACGGGGCGAACACGCTGGTGGATAAGGCATCCAACGCCCCTCGTCGCCAAGACCGTGGCCCCTCCGCCCGACCGATGCCGCGCATAACGAGTGTTTGGTCTACTCTCGCTGTACTGCGCGCAGTGTTGCTGGAGTGGTTTCGCACGCCCCACGCAGGACGGAAGGGTCACCGCGCCCGGAGGCGCTCGATCTCCGCGCGGAGAGCGGAGAGCTCGGCCTCCGCGGCCGCCGCGCGCGCGGCTTCCTTGTCGGCGCGCGCGGTCTCCCGCTCGGCGCGCGCGGTCTCCTGCTCGGCGCGGATGGACTGCTCCTCGACGTTGACAGCGAGCTCGGCGACGGTCTCCTCCAGGCGCTCGATGAGGTCTTCGGCCGTGAGGAGCTCCGAGGTCCCCTGCCGGAAGCGGAGCTTGCGGCCGACCACGAGGAGCTCGAGCCCGAGCACCAGCGACGCGAACGAGTCCCCTGTCTTGCGGATGGGCTCGTAGCGCCGCACGCCGGGCGCCGCCTGGCGCCACGCGTGGAGGCGGCGCGTGCGAATGTCGAAGACGAAGTAATCGAGGACGCCGAGGGACGCGTAGCGGACGACGTTGCGGTCGAGATCCTTGGCGCGGCGCCCCGACGCGAGCACCTCCAGGATCCACTCGACCCCCTTCCCCTCCTCCGTGACCACCCAGCTCTTGCGCCAGTGCGTGGGGACGTCGCGGACCGCGAAGACGTCCGGCGACGCGGCCTCCTCGCCCGGGTAGTACACCGCCATCTCCGAGCCGACGTACACCCGCCGCTCGCGCGAGCGGTACCAGCGGCGGAGCGTGTCCCGCGCGTGGTAGCGCGTCTCAAGGTGCTCGTCTCCCTCGGCCATCCCCCGCTGGATGATGTGGGCCAGGGGGAGCATGAGCGGGAGGTCGTCGATGGTCGCCGCGCGCTCGGCGGGCGTCATCGCGTCCCAGGCCGCCTGCGATGGCGCCCGGGGCAGCGGGGGGAGTGGCGCCGGGGGCTGGGAGTCGATCGTCATGACGCGAGCATGCCAGCAGGCGGGGCGCACGGGCAATCGTCGGGGGCGGTGGACGCGAACCTCCAACGCATGGGTCTCGCCGCGGCGCCCGCCGCAGACGAGCGGGAGCGCCCCAACCGGGCCGATTGCCAGATCCTCGGCGAGTGCTCGCCCACGGCGCACTCCCGGGACCTCGACTGATCCTCCCGCGCGCTCAGGCCGTCGCCCGCAGCGCCTCCATCACCGAGCGCACCGAGGCCACCAGCGACGCGCTGGGCTTCGCCACGGGCCGCGCGAGCGAGTAGCCCCCCGCCACCTGCGCCCCCTTCACCGCCAACGATACCGTCACCGCGTTGCCGTCGCTCGTGTCGAAGGTCACCGCCGCGTCCCGGCCGTCATCCGTCACGGTCGCCTCCCGCCACGCCAGCTCGCCGAACGGCGCCCGCGCCCGCAGCCGCCCGAGGCACGCGCCGATGCGCCGGTCGACGTGCGACGCCAGCGACGCCTGCAACGTCGCGTCGTCGCCTGGCGGGTGGATCACCGTCACCGGCTCCACGTCGCACAGCGTCGCGAAGAGCGCGCGCAGGAGCGCCACCGCGACCTTGCTGTCGTGCGCCGCGACGAGGTGGAGGACCCAGCGGTCGGTGGCCGCCACGCCCCCCGCGCCGGGGCCGCCGCGGCGCAGCTCGACGCGCGCGTGGGCGCCGTGGGGGCCGTCGAAGCGGAGGAGGACCACCCCGTCGCGCGAGTTGGTGAAGGTCGACACGCGCGTGAAGGGAGGGGGCGGGGTCCAGCGCTCGGCGGCGTCGACGAGGGGGCGCGCGTGGAGGGCGAAGAGGCGCTGCCGCGGGTCGAGGCGGACGAGGTCGTCGCGGGTGACGGGCTGGAGCTCGTCGAGGCCGTAGAAGCGCTCGTAGGTTTCGAAGACGCCGCTGCACTGGCCGTCGAAGACGCACTCGGCGCAGCGGGTGGGCTTCACCTTGTCGCGGCGCTGGACGCGGTATTTGTCCTTCGCCTCGCTGAGCGAGTAGCGCTGGTTCACCGAGACGGTGAAGGTGGTCTCACCCTGGTGGTGGATCCACGGCGCGAGGGCGGGGGCGATGCAGTAGGGGAGGTTGCCGACGTTGACGTCGAAGCCCGGCGCGGCGGCTTCGAAGCCCTCGATCATCGCGGTGAGGGCGGGGACCATGTCGGAGTAGCGGGGGATGGTGGCGCGGAGCTCGTCCTCGGTGCGGACGCCGGCGTCGAGCGGGCGCATCATGTCGAGGTGGACCTGGCGCACGCCGTAGGGCAGGAGGAGCGCGGGGAAGGCCGAGACGGAGGCGTAGTTCGACTGGACCACGCACATGTTGACGGTGACGCGCTGCCCGCGGCGGTGGAGGTTGGCGAGGGTGTCCTTGAGGCGGCCGAAGGAGCCGAGCTTCTTGGTGGTCCGCTCGTGGGCGAGGAGCGTGGCTCCCTGGAAGGAGAGGCGCCAGGTGACGTTGCCGCCGGTGTCGAGCACCTCGGCGATGAAGCCGTCGCGGGCGGTCTTCACGCCGTTGGTGAAGAGCACGATCTCCTTGAAGCCGAGGGCCACCGCGCCCCGCATCACGTCCATGAACTCGGGCTGCAGCGTGGGCTCGCCGCCGAGGAGGGTGACCTTCTCGATCCCCTGGGCGCGGGCCTCCTGGAGCTTCGCGAGGACGGGCTCGGCGGCGATGGGGAAGGCCTCCCGCATCGCGGTGCGCTGGCCGCTCACGCAGAACACGCAGCGGTTGTTGCACATGTGACCGAGCTGGATCTCGACCTGACGTTCGGGCTCCACGGGGCGATGCTACCGCGTTTCAGCGGCCAGCGGGCAGCACCCGGTAGAGCCCGACGCGCACCCACGGCCGGTCGAAGGGCAGGTGCGACAGGCTCCACCGCGCGGGGTACGTCGCCGTCACCACGGGCTCCAGCGTCGCCCCGCGCTCCACCCGCTCGCAGAAGCCCCGTCCCTCCTCCGTGCTGCACACCGACGAGTGGTACCAGTACGATCGGTCGCCGCCCGGCAGCGAGGCCCCGACGTCCTGCGCGACGTGGGGGAGGAGCCGCCGCCCCTTCGGGTCCGTCGGGTAGAGGGGGATCGCGAGGATGTGGTGGTCGGCGCGCAGGAGCCACGACACCGTCGCCCCCGCGGGCAGCCGCTCGCGCCAGCGGAGGAGCGCGCGGAGCTCGAGGTCGTCGGTGGGGTTCATCGTGAGCGCGCGGAAGTGGGCCGCCGACCAGCCGAGGCCGCCGAGCGCGACGAGTGCTGCGAGGCCGTAGGCGTGCGAGGCGCGGCGGGGGATGTCGCCGAGGGCCGCGGCGAGGCACGCCAGCGCGACGGGCGCGTGGAGCCAGAAGAAGGCCGACGCGATGTGCTCGCGCGCCCCCGACGGGGTGATGACGTCCGTCAGCGGCCCCAGCGCCACCACCGGGAACAGCGGGAGGAGCCGCACCAGCACCCGCCGCGGCCGCCGCGCGCCGCCCAGCGCGGCGACCGTCGCCGCGAGGCACGCCAGGAGCACGGGGGGGAGCGCCGCGGTGTTGAGCGGAGGCTTGTGCGCCCAGCGCTCGCCGAGCTCGCTCCGCAGGATCGCCACCACGCCGGGGCCCGCGGTGACGAGGACCACCGCCCCCACGACGGCGTACGCGAGCGCGAGACGTCGCAGGCGGCGGCGGAGGCTCCCGGGCGTCGAGAGGAGCACCAGGGGGACGGTCGCCGCGGGCACCCAGCTCGCGGGATGGACCGCCACCGCGAGTGAGAGGAACAGCGCCCCCGCGACGGTGGGGGCGAGGGCGCGGAGCTTCGCCGAGGTGGCGCCGCGCGGGAGGTTCCCGTGGGTGAGGGCCCAGGCGCCGAGGAGCTCGAGGGACAGCGCCGCGGCGAAGTACGACTCGCTCACGGCCATGCGACCGAGCGTCGGGTGGACGAGGAGCCCGAACGCCAGCCCCGACGCGAGCAGCGGGGCCCACGGCGAGGGGACCATGCAGCGGCGAGCGAGGCTCCACGCGGCGCAGAGCGCGAGGCCCGCGAGGAGCCCCTGGGCGGCGAAGAGCGCGAGGTCGGGCGCCGCGGGGTGGAGCTTCACGGCGAAGTGGAAGAGCTCGGGGAAGCCGCTCCCGTAGGAGATCCAGCCCGACGCGGCGGAGTCGACCCACATGGGGCCCTGGCCGTTCTGGTGGAAGAAGTTGGGGCCGAAGACCCACCAGCGCGCGAGGAGCATCGCGAGCGACGCGCCCAGCACCGCGGCGACGCGCCCGGGGAGCCGCGGGAGCTGACGGGCCCGGCGCGGCCACCACGCGGCCAGCAGGAGAGCGCCCGCGAGAAGGAGGCGCCAGGGGACGATCCGCGGGGGGACGGCGGGCTGGGGGAAGGGCTGCCTCCCCTGGTCGGTGATGGGCCGGCGTCCCTGCCCGGGCTGGGTCTGGCGGGCGTCGCGGGGCCGTGGGTCGTAGGGGGAGCGGGGGCGCGGCGGCGGCGACCCCCGTTGGGCGCGGAGGGCCTCGGGGGAGGCGCCCGCGGAGGGGAGCGAGCCGTCGGCGGTCACGCACGCGAGGACCCGTTCGAAGGACGTTCGCTTCGCGATGCTGAGGGACTCCCAGGCGGCGTCCTCGTCGACGAGCGAGAGGCCCCAGCCGCTGGCCTGGCGGAAGCTGCGCTGGGCGTGGCGGTTGAGCTCGACGCGGGCCGCGTCCGTCGTCACCACGAAGAGGCCCGCCACGGGACACTCGGCGCGGAGGATCCCCGCGTGTTGGGAGGCGTTGCAGCGGGCGATCCAGTCGAGCGTCCCGGCCCCGCACGCGTCGCCCGAGGGGGTCTGGGCGAGGGCCGAGGGGGCGGCCGCCAGCAGCGCGAGGAGCACGAGGAGCGCGCGGAGCATTGCGCGGCGAGATGCTAGCGCAACGCCCCCGCGCGGAGCTCGTGTATCGTGCCGCCCGTGATCGAGCTCTCCGTGGCCGCCCCGGTGTTCAACGAGGCTGAGGGCATCGAGCGCGTGGTCCGCCACTGGCGCGCCGTCCTCGACGGGAGCGGTCTCTCGGCGGAGATCGTCCTCACCGACGACGGGAGCACCGACGGGACGGGCGCCGTCCTGCGCCGCCTCGCGGGCGACGTGGCGGGGCTCCGGGTGCTCACCCACGCGCCCAACCACGGCTACGGCTTCGCGCTCGGGAAGGCCATCGAGGCCACGCGCGGGGAGTGGGTGGTCACCCTCGACTCGGACGGGCAGTTCGACCTCGCCGACGCGCTCCCGATGCTCGCCCGGTGCCGCGCCGAGCCTCTGGATTTTGTCACCGGCTACCGCCGCGCCAAGCACGACGGGCTCGTTCGTGTCGCCGCCGACCGCGGGCTCAACCTCCTGGTGCGCGGGATGTTCGGCCTCACGTTTTGCGACACCAACTGCGCCCTCAAGGTGATCCGCGGGGACTTCGCCCGCTCGCTCCGGGTGGAGGCCCGGGGCTATCCCACCCCGACGGAGGTCACGGTGAAGCTCCTGGCGCTGGGGGCCCGCGCCGCGGAGATGCCCGTCTCCCACGGCGAGCGCCTCGCGGGGAGCTCGAAGCTCAAGGTGCTCGCCACCAGCGCGGACATGGCCCGCTTCCTGCTCTACCTTCGCTGGAAGGTCCGGCTCCACCGGGCCGGTGTGATCCAGTCGTTGTGACCGAAGCGGAGGTAGCGCGGTTGAGCGGGTTCGTCGGAGTGATCCTCGCAGCGGGCAAAGGGACGCGGATGCTCCCCTTCACGAAGCGCTGGCCCAAGCCCGTGCTCCCCATCCTCGGGAAGCCGCTCATCCGGCACCAGGTGGAGATGATGCGCTCCCTCGGGATCGAGAAGGTCTTCGTGGTGATCGGTCACCTCGGGCACGAGGTGGTCCGCGCGCTCGGCGACGGCGTCGACGGGGTGGCGGTGGAGTACGTCGAGCAGACCGAGACGCTCGGCATCGCCCACGCGCTGGCCCAGCTCGAGGGGCGCCTGCACGGCCCCTTCCTGCTGTGCCTCGGGGACGTCTACGTGGTCTCCTCGCGCCTCGCCGAGATGATGGACCTCTACGCGGCGGGCGCGCGGGCAGTGCTGGCCTCGAAGGTCGAGCCCGACCCCGAGATGATCCGCCGTAATTTCGTCATCGTGGCCGACGCGGACGGGCGGGTGCGGCGCGTGATCGAGAAGCCGCGCGCGGACTACGGCCGGCTCAAGGGATGCGGGCTCTACCTCTTCGGCGTGGAGGTCTTCGACGCGATCCGGCGGACGCCGCGGAGCGCGATGCGCGACGAGTACGAGGTCACCGACTCGATCCAGATCATGATCGACGACGGGCACCGGGTGGTCCACGCGCCGGTGATCGACGACGACCTCAACCTCACCGTCCCGGGCGACCTGCTCGCGATCAACGCTTCGGAGCTCCGCCGCCGCGGGCTCCAGAACTTCTTCTTCGAGCCGCCCGCCCGGGGCGAGTGGTCGCGCTACACGGGGGTGGTGGGCGGCGCGGGCGTCACCCTCGGGCACGGCACCACGCTCGTTCGCTGCGTCCTCTTCGACGGCTGCGACGTCCCCGACGGGACCGAGCTCACGGACGCGATCGTGACGCCGGGTGAGGTGATCCAGTGCCGCCCGACGACGATCCCGCCGGTGTCGCCGTGAAGGTGCTGGTGACGGGGGGCGCGGGCTTCATCGGGTCGCACCTCTGCGAGGGGCTCCTCGCGGACGGGCACGACGTCCGCGCGCTCGACGACCTCTCGGTCGGCCGCCGGGAGGACGTCCCCGACGGGTGCTCGTTCGTCCGCGGGAGCGTGCTCGACGAGGGGGCGCTGGCGGAGGCGATGGGGGGCGTCGAGGCGGTGTTGCACGAGGCCGCGCGGGTGACGGTGCGCGGCTCGATGGACGCCTACGTGGAGGACGCCGAGACCAACCTCCTCGGCGCGCTCAAGACGTTGCGCGCGGCGCATCGGGCGGGCGTCAAACGCTTCGTGTTCGCGTCGTCGATGGCCGTGTACGCCGACTCGCCCGACGGCGCTCCGGTCATGGAGTCGCACCCGCTCGCGCCGACGTCCCCGTACGGCGTCACCAAGCTCGCCGCCGAGCGCGAGCTCATGCTCCTCGGGCCGCACCTCGGCGTGGAGACGGTGGCGCTGCGGTACTTCAACGCCTTCGGCCCGCGCCAGGCCTTCACCCCCTACGTGGGCGTCGCGACCATCTTCGTCACGCGGCTCCTCGCCGGCGAACCCATCACCGTCTACGGCGACGGCGGGCAGACGCGCGACTTCGTCCACGTGGGCGACATCGTCCGGGCCAACCTCCTCGCCCTCACCGCGCCCGGCGCCGCGGGGCAGGTGGTCAACGTCGGGAGCGGCCGCGGCACCTCCGTCGCGCAGCTCGCCGCGATGCTCACGGCGCGCCTCCGCCCGGGTGCTCCGTGGCGCCACGCGCCCGCCCGCGGGGAGGAGCTCCGTCACGCCGTGGCCGACCTCACCCGCGCGCGGGCCGTCCTCGGGTACGCGCCGACCACCGACCTCGGGGCCCAGATCGACGGCGTGATCGCGTCGGTGCGAGGGAGTTCGTGATGGACAGAGTGACAGAGTCCGATAGTGCCGTAGTGCGGTACTCGGGGGAGGTAACGCTGCGCGGAGAGCCTTCGCCAGAGGCTATTTCGCGCGCGGTGGGGGAGGGTTTCGCGCGGGTGGGGCTCCACGGCGTGCACCCGCTGCTGGCCACGGCGGAGGGAGCCGAGGCGCTCGCCCGACACGGGGTGACGGACGTCCATGTGGCGCTCCACGGGGCGGCGGCCAACGTCCACGACTACCAGGCGGGCGAGGGCAGCTTCGCGGCCACGACCGCGGCGATCACGAACGCGCGGGCGGCGGGGATCGCGGTGGCGGTGTCGTCGCTCCTCACGCGCTCCAACGCGCGGGCGCTGGGGGAGCTGCCGCGGTGGCTCACGGCGCGCGGCGTGGCGGGCTGGCTGGTGGAGGTCCCGCGGACGAACGGTACGCGAGGGAAGGGGTTTGATCGGGTGTACCCGCGGCTGGCGATGGCGGTCCCCTACGCGCTCCACGCGATGGAGGCGGCGCGTCGGTCGGCGCTGCTGGCGTGGGTCCGCGGGGCGCCGTGGTGCCTGCTCGGGCCCTACGCGCCGCGGGCGCTGGCGGAGGCGCCGCGGGCCTATGGGGCGATGTGTGAGGGGTGCCCGGCGCGGGGGAAATGCTCGGGCGTCGACGGGGTGTACCTGGCGCGCTTCGGGGGCGACGAGCTGTCGCCGGCGCGGGCGCGGGCGGCGGCGAGTGCGGCGGTGGGCTTGCGGGAGGCGGCGATCGCGCGGATGTTCGCGGTGCCGTTCGAGCTCGCGTCGCTCGGCGAGGAGTAGGCGTTGGCCAACATCGGGTACATCCAGGTCGTCCGGCACTGCAACCACTTCTGCGGGTTCTGTTCGAACCCGACGACGCCGTACGTGCACACCTTCGAGACGATGAAGGTGCTCGTCGACGACCTCGTCGCGCGGAAATACTTCGGCGTGATCCTCACGGGCGGCGAGCCCTCGCTCCACCCGGAGCTCCCGCGGATCGCGCGCTACGCCACCGACCAGGGGCTCCACGTGCGGATGATCACCAACGGGTGGCGCATGGCGGACGAAGGCTTCGCCAAGGAGATGGCCGAGGCGGGGCTGAAGATCGTCCACGTGTCGGTGTACTCGGCGCGGCCCGAGGTGGAGGCGCGCCTGCGAGGCACCCCCGCGACGCTGGAGAAGGCCTACGCCGCCGTGGACAACGCACAACGATACGGCGTCGAGGTGAACATCAACTGCGTCATCAACAAGCTCAACGCCGACCACCTCGACGAGAACATCCGCCACTGGCTGAAGCACCACCCGCACGTCCGCCATTTCGTCTGGAACAACCTCGACCCCTCGATGGGCCGCGCCGAGGTGAATCAGGCCGAGTTCACCCCGCGGCTGGCGGATTTCGAGCTCTCGCTCTACCGCGCGATGCGGCTGCTCCACCAGTCGGGGAGGACCTTCCGCGTGGAGAAGGTGCCCCTCTGCTACATGGCGGACTTCGCCTGGGCGAGCACCGAGACGCGCAAGATCGTGAAGGGCGAGGAGCGGATCGTTCACTTCCTCGACGCGAAGCAGACGGTGCGGCAGACCGACTGGGGGCACCGCTACGCGCGCTCGTGCGACGTGTGCTCGCTCCGGACCATCTGCGGCGGGCTCTTCGACCGCGGCGACGCCTACGACCCGGCCGAGCTGCACCCCGTCTTCGTCGACCGCGACGCCGTCGTCGAGTCGATCCTCCGCGACCCGCGGGACCCGAGCTACGAGTTTCGCTCGCTCGAGGCATGGCGCGAGGACTTCGAACGGCGCCTCGTCGACGCCCGTGCCCGCCACGCGCAGCGCGACCCGAACACCGACGGCCCCGCAGGCATGTCCCCGCCCGGCGCCCCCACCGTGGGCATGGTCACCGACCAGGGCCAGCGGCTCTTCGAAGCCAAGCGACTCACCGAGGGCCGCAAAGCGGAGCGCCTCGGCATCGCCCTCGAGCGGGCCGACGGGGCGCTGAAAAGCCCTGAAACCCAAGGGGACAAGCCCTGACGACGCCCCCGGGGGTCCCCCGCGGCGCGTGGCTCGTTCCTTGCTCAATTCCCGGGTGTTTTCAGCCTTTCACGCGAAGAGCCAGGGACGTGACCTCGACGTTTGCAGAGAATCCTGACGGGATGAGCGGCTTCTGGACCGTCCGCACCTTCTCGCCAGTTCTTGAAAACTTTGCGAGGTACCGCCTCTGGCCGTTCATCTCCATCGGTTACGGTGGCGGCGACGAGGGATCTTGATGCACTATCGGAGCGTCGCATGGCGAAGTGGAATCGACGCCAGTTCCTGAGCGGGCTGCTGGCGGCCGCAGGGGCCGATGCGACCCTGAACACCCCCGAGGCGCAGGCCGAGGCGGTGCTTCCGCTCGCCTCATCGCTCCCCGACGCAGCGCACGCCCCGTTGGCCGCGCGCCCCGTGGACTCCTCCGTCGCGTCCGCCGTCACCCCAGAGCCCCCGGTGGCGGAGGGCGCCTCCCACGCACTTCAGGAAGCGCTTCCGGAAGGGACGCGCTTCGGCCGCTGGCGCATCGCCGCCGTCCTCCCGGTGAAGCTCGGCGCCGTCCCGGTGATCCTCGAGACGCGCCACGGGGTCCGCTTCCAGGTGGACATCCTCCGGCGTGACCGGCGCCAGGGGGCCAAGCGCGGCATCGCCGAGACGCGTGGCTACGCGCTCTACCTCGCCAACCTGGGCCGCGGGATGAAGCCCACCCGCGAGGAGCACGGCCTCGGGCTCATCTGGCTCGCCGCCCTCCTCCGCTCGTGCGAGTCGCGCCACGCGACGCCCGCGCTCCTGACGCTCCGCGAGCGCCTGATGCGCCACCCGGGCGGCCGCTTCAGCGCGCTCACGTAGGGGCGATCAGGCGTCGGCGAGGTCTTCCACGAGAGGTTGCATCACGGTGTAGCCGTGCGCCCGGACGTAGTTGATGTGGACCCCGTCGCAGGACGCAGCGTGCGAGCACCCCGTGCAGCGCAGCGATTTCGTCCGGTAGTGATCGAGGATGTAGCGCTTCGCATAGTGGAAGATCTCCATGCGCCCGTCGGGGAGGAGCATCGTGGCGTCGAGGGTCTCCTCGCGCTCGCGCGGCGCCCGACCCGTCACGCACGCGGGCACGCCCTCCACCGGGACCGCGTAGGGGAAGGCCGCGAAGAACTCCCGCAGGTCGACGTCGTGGGCGCCGTTCTCGGTGAGGCGCTCGTAGGTGGGCTGGTAGAGCGCGAGGCGCGGTGAGGGCTCCGTGAGCGAGAGGAGCCACGGGGCCGTCTCGCGCGTGAGGGCCACGGTGACCTCGAACTCCCCCGCGTGGGCGAGGAGCGCGCGGGCCTCGTCGACCGAGCGCGTGCGGACGCGGCGGACACGACGGCCGTGGAGCGTCCCGTCGGGCGAGAGCGCCTCGCGGAGGCCGTCCGCGGTGCCGAGCTGGAGGTCGAGGGACGTAACGCTCGGGAAGCGGGTGATCTCGGGGAGCGCGTCGGCGAGGGTCGGCGCCTCCACCCAGAGGACCGATGCGCCCGCCGCGGCGACGCGCTCGTCGACGGTGGGCACCTTCGTCGGCGCCTTGCCCGCGAGGAGGGGGAGGCGGAACTTCGGCCTCTCGTCGCGCAGCTCGTCGGAGGTGCGGAAGGTGTCGCCCATCGCCGCGCTCTCGAAGCCCACGCGCTGCGCCTCCTCGAGCGCCTGGCGGGCCTTCTTCGAACTCGCAGGGTCGCCCCCGAAAATGGGGCCCATGCGCGACTCCCATGCGGTGTCGACGCGGACGGCGCGGAAGGTCTCCGCGCGGGCCGTCTCGCGGGCGGTCTCGAGCGTGTCGCAGAGGCGCTGCAGGTAGCAGTAGCGGCAGCGCTCGGGGGCGCGGCAGTCGAGGGGGGTGCCGTCGTCGAGGAGCCGGGCGTACTCCTCCTTGCGGCCGCGCACCTCGTCGTTGAGCTTGTAGGGGTCCTGGATGAGGTGCTCGTGGCCCTCGAGGTGCTGCGGGGGGAAGCGGTTCATCCAGAGGTGGATGTCGGGCTTCTTCGCGAACTCCAGGGCCCGCGCGATGTACGGGTGCATCTCCTCGAGGTCGTAGAAGAGCGTGTCGCGGCCCACCGTGTACGCGCGCCCGAAGGGGATCACCTGGAGCAGGTCGTACTCCTTCACCCCCATCCCGTAGAAGAGCTCGAGCATCTCCGGGAGCTGGCGGACGTTGCCCCGGTTGATCACCACGTCGATGTTCACGATGGGGCGGCCGTCGTCGAGGGCGTTGCGCAGGCCCTCCATCTCCTGGTCGAAGGCGCCCTTCACCGCCACCAGCGCGTCGTGGATGCGCGCGTTGGGCCCGTGCACCGAGAAGGTGATCTCCGAGAGCCCCGCGTCGAGGCAGCGCGTGAGGAAGGGGCGGTAGGCGAAGAGCCGCCCGTTGGTCACCGTCTGGATCTTCCGGTAGCCCGCGAGACGTCCCAGCTTGATGAAGTCCACATACTGCGGGTGGATCGTCGGCTCGCCCCCCGAGAGGATGAGCCGCGTGGCCCCCTTGCGGCGCCCGTCGAGGATCTGCTGCTTGATCTCCTCGCGGTCGCGCATCTCGCCGTCGTGCGCCTGCGAGTCGAGGCAGAAGATGCAGCCGTTGTTGCAGTCGTAGGTGAGCCGCACCCAGTTGCGCTTGTCGTGGGCGGCCTCCTCGTGCTCGGCGATCCTGTCGGGCTCCATCGTCACAGCATCCTCATGGCCGGATCCCTGCAAGAATACAACCCCCGCGCCGCGTGATCTTCACCCCGTCTTCTTCTGCCCATGGAGGATGCGGGCCACCTGGGTGAGCTGCAGGGAGTTGCCAGAGCGGGAGCGGGCGCCGTCGTCGGCGAGGGCCTTCACGATGCCGCGGAGCGAGCTGCCGCTGGCGCGCAGGGAGATCACGCGCTCGACGACGTCGCGCTCGGCGGCGTTGTCGCGGAGGGTGCCGTCGGCGTCGGCGTCGTAGCCCCAGGGGACGGCGCCGGCCCGCTTGTTCTGCGCGCGGCGGGCCTTGAGGGCGGCGCGGGTGCGGGCGCGGATGAGCGCGCGCTCGTAGGCCGCGGCCCCGTCCAATATGGTCCGCATGAACGCGTCGGCCGGCGCGTCGCCGTTGCCCACGCCGTCGGCCGACTGCACCCTCGCGCCGCAGCGCAGGGCGGTCCGCTCGATGGTCGCGGCGATCACCACGTCGCGGGCGAGGCGGTCGCGGCGGGCGACGACGAGGACGCCCGCCTTGTGAGCGACCAGGTCGTCGAGGGCCGCGCCGAGCGAGGGGCGGTCGGCCACGTCCGCCGCGCCGCTCACCCCGGCGTCGGTGCGCCAGGAGACCACGGTAACCTTCCCGAGCTCGGCCCAGCGGGTGATGGCCATGCGCTGGGCCTCGGGGCCGAGGTGCTGCTCCTCGGTGGACACCCGGAGGTAGGCCACCGCGCGGGAGGGATCGCCGGGTCGGACGCGCGCCATCAGGCGACGGAATCTACACCCGGACGGGGCCCTACTGAACAGACGAACGTACACAGACCGGGCGGTGTGTGTACGGGCGGAGGGGTGGGTCAGGGGCAGAGGCCAGCGACGCAGGGACGATCGCCCCCGCAGGCGTTGTCGCAGCGACCACAATGGAGGGGGTGCGTCTGCAGATCGACGCAACGGCCGCTGCAGTTTGTCATCGGGCTGGCGCAGGGAATGGGTGAGCACGTTCCCGCGCGGCACTCCTCACCGGAGGCGCACGTGTGGCCACAGCGACCGCAGTGTTCCAGGCTGGTCTGCGCGTTGACACAGACCGAATCGCACGCGGTGAGTTCCGGCGGACACGCGAACGTCTCGCAGCTACCGCTGCGGCAACGTCGACCCATCGGGCAGACGTTGCCACAGCGACCACAGTTCGCCCCGTCGAAGAGTGGGTTGGTGCAGGCGCCGCCACAGACCGTATCGCCCGGCGAACATTCGCAGGCGCCGCTTCGACACACCTGGCCGCCGGTGCAGGCGGTGCCACAGCGGCCGCAGTTCATCACGTCGAACTGCACGGCCACGCACGTCCCAGCGCATCGCATGAGCCCGGCCGGGCAGGCTGCGAGCGGCAGGCACGCGGCGCCGCTGCACGCCTCCTCGCTGCCGCATCGGCGACCGCAGCGGCCGCAGTTCTCGAAGTCACTCGTCACGTCGATGCAGACGGTGCCGCACAGCATCCTCGGCGTGGTACAGGTTCCTCCGTCGCCGGGCGTCGTCGCGTCGGGGCGGGGCATCACCGCGTCGGGGGGAATATCGGCCAGCCTGTCGACCATGGCTGGGGCGTCCTTGCTGAGCGTCATGTCTGGCATGACGTCCAGCATCGTTGCGACCTCTTCGGGCGCATCCACAGGAGTTGTGTCCATGGACGCGTCGACTCTGGGAAGAGTCATGTTCACAGGCGCGTCGACCGTAGCGGGAGCGTCGCTCGCACGGATGTCGTCCCGCTGGACGTCCTTCTTTGCACCGCCATCTCGCGACGACGAGGCGTCCGCACGTGAGGTCATCGACTGGGTGCACGCGGTGGCCCCCAGGACAACCAGGAGAGCTGCGATGCCTCCGCAGAAAATGCCGTGTAGCATGGTCATGGAATCGTATAGCGTGTGTAGGCTCGCCCGGTGCTGGAACTCCATCCGTCGATGTAGAACGCGCGAATCCCAGGGCCTGCCGTGACGCCCGACGACATCGTCGACCGGAAACCGCATCCGTCGTCGTTGCACCCGGTCGCGCTGGTGGTGCCGTCGCGGTAGGCGAGGACGCTGTCGTAGTTCGTGATGCTGCTGCAGGTGTTCGCGCTGAACGTCCCGCCACCAACGCCCGGACAGAGAAGCCAGTAACGGGTGATGTCGCCAGCGCTGCCTCCGCAGCCGATGTTCACCATGTTGGCCTGACCGACGGTGCTGACGTCCAGGAGCGCGTTGGACGCGGGGCGGCCCACGGTGGTCACCGAGTTCGACGCGGGCACCGCCTGGACCCGTAGGGTGTTGCTGCCGCAGCCTCCACCGTAGCCGCCCACGGCGATGTAGTACCAGCCGGCGTTCACCACGAGTGAGACCTGGCTCTGGACCGTCCCGCACGAGTCGTCGTTGCAGGTCAGGCTCGTGGTCCCGGTGCTGCTGATGTTGACGACGTTGTCGTAGGAGCTGCCGAAGGTGTCGGCGTAGAGCACCGACCGCTGGGAGACATAGACCTGGTAGTAGATGTCCGTCCCGCTGTTGCAGCCCGTGATCTGTTGGGTCGCGTTGCAGTTGCTAGCCGTCACCGAGAGCTGCGGACCGGGGAGGCTCCCGAGATAGATCGCGCCCGAGGGCTGATCGTTCGTGGGCCGACAGGTCCCCGCTCCATCGCAGCGACCGATCGAGCAGGCGGTGCCCGATGGCGAGTTGCCAGTCGTGGTGCACACCGACGACGCGCCCGAGCAGGTGATCCGGCCGGTCCTGCATTCCGCGGGTGTGCAGGCTGTGACGGGGATGTCGTCGATCGTGCCGTTGCAGTTGTCGTCGACGAGGTTGCACGTCTCGGTCGTTGGAGAACCCGCGCCGACGCTGCAAGCCGTGCTCGTGCCCGAGCACACGATCGAGCCAGAGCGGAAGCACGCGCCAGTGCCAGCCGAGCACCCAGCGCCCGTAGTCCGGCAGACGCCGCTGCAGTCGGTCTGACCCGAGCACACGCAGGTGCCCGAGCCATTGCACACGCCGCCAGAAGGTGACGAACATCCGCCCGAGGTGCGCGGACCGACGCTGCACGCCGTCGACGTGCCCGAGCACACGCGCGTGCCCGACTGGGCACAGCCGCCCGTGCCCGCCGAGGTGCACGCCGTGCCCGTGACGTTGCACACGCCGCTGCAGTTGCTCTGACCCGCGGCGCACACACAATCACCCGAGCCGTTGCACACGCCGCCAGAGGGCGACGTGCACGCACCGGAGGTGCGCGGACCCACGCTGCACGCCGTGCTCGTTCCCGAGCACACGGTCGTGCCCGACTGCGCGCAGCCGCCCGTACCCGCAGAAGTGCACCCGCCGCCCGTCACACGGCAGAAGCCGCCGCAGTTGGTCTGGCCCGCCGGACACACGCAGGTGCCCGTGCCGTTGCAGTTGCCTCCGCTGATCTCGGTGCACGCGCCCGAGGTGCGCGGACCCACGCTGCACGCCGTCGTGGAGCCCGAACACACGATCGACCCCGTTTGGCGGCAGCTCGGCGAGACGCCCGCCGAGGTGCACGCCGCGCCGGTCGCGCGGCAGAAGCCGCCGCAGTTGCTCTGGCCGGCGGGGCAGCCGCAGGCGCCGCTGGTGCAGATGCCGCCGGTGGGCGAGCCGCAGGCGGTGCCGTTGGCGACGTTGGTCCATACCGCGGGGGGCGCGACGTTCGCCGCGGCCACGCAGGTCTGGCAGGTGGTCGCCGGGTTGGCCTGGCCGTTGTTGTAGCAAACGCCACCGATGCGGCAGAAGCCGTCGTCGACGATGCCGTCGCAGTCGTTGTCGATGCCGTCGCAGGTCTCCGTCGCAGGGAGCGTTTGACCGGTGCACGCGCCGAAGGAACCCGCGCTGCAGGTCTGCGTGCCCGCGCGGCAGGCGCCGATGCCCGCCGTACCGCCGGGGCCCGTGTAGCAGCTCTGCGTCACCGACTCGTCGACCATGCCGTTGCAGTTGTCGTCTATGTTGTTGCATGTCTCGACCGTGGGGACCGCAGCCGCCGCGCTGCACGCGGTGTTGGCGCCGTCGGAGCGGCAGACGTTGGTACCCGTTCGGGCGCAGCCGCCGACGCCCTCAGTGCAGGCCGTCGTCAGGGCGGCCGGGCAGCCGAACACCCGCACCTCGGCAATTGACAGATAATCGACCGAGAGGCGCTGCAGGCGGACGTAGCGCGTCGTGCGGTTGGAGTAGGTGGTCGTCGAGGTGGGCACCGCCGTCGCAACGACCGAGCCCGTCACCCACGTGACCCCGTCCGAGGAGAACTGGATCGCGAAGTTCTGCGACTGCGAGGCGCAGCAGTCGGTGCGGCCGTACACGACGATGCGGTTGATCTGGTAGCGGTCGCCGAGGTCGACCTGCCACCAGCCGGTGCCATTCTCAACGATGGTGAGCTCGCTCGGGACTGCGCCCGTGTAGGCGCCGGACAGGCGATTATCGACCGCAATCTGGGGTCCGAACTGCGCCACCGACGAGTACTGCGTCGAGAGCGTGGCCGGGCGGCTCAGCGCGAGGTTGCGCTCGCCCGCGCAGGTGGTGGGCGAACCGAGGAAGGGATCGTCGACGGTGCCGTTGCAGTTGTCGTCGATGCCGTTGCACGTCTCCGTCGTAGGCGTGCCAGGAACCGCGTTGCAAACCGTTGTCGTGCCTGAGCAGACGACGGTGCCCGAACGAAGGCACGGACCCATACCCGCTGTGCAGGCCGCGCCCGTCACACGGCAGGTGCCAGCGCAGTTGGTCTGACCCGCAGGGCACGCAGGAACACAGGCACCCGCAGAACAGGTGACGGAGCCACCGATCGGCGCGGCGCACGCGTTGCCGCAGGTGCCGCAGTTGCTCACGTCCGTCGCGAGCGCGCGGCAGGTGCCCGAGCAGTTGGTCTGGCCACCCGTACACGCGCAGGCACCCGTCGCGTTGCACACGCCGCCCGAGGTGAGCGATGTGAGCGTGCAACTCGTCGCCGTGCTCGTCACCGCCGTGGCACTGCAGAGGGTCGTCGCGCCGCCGGGCGCGCACACGTACGTGCCCGTGGCGCGGCAGCCCGTTCCGATGCCCACGCTGCAGGAGTTGCCGAGGTCACGTCCCGTGCCGCGGCGGTCCGAGCCGCGCACCCACACGATGGTCTGCAGCGTCGTCGACGACCACGAGCCACCCGTCGAGCAGTACGCCGCGGAGCCTGCGCCGCAGAACGCCGCGTTGTTGCCGATGCCCGAGTTGACGTCGTTGTTGGTCACCGCGCCGCAGTACGGCGGCAGGCCATCGGCCGCCTGGTAGCAGAACATGCACGTCTGACCGCAGCCGTTGGGCGTGCTCCCAGGATTGGTGCGGCAGAAGTTGCCCGCCGTCACCGCGACGCCCGCGCGCATGAAGATCGGAGCCTGACCGCGGTCGTGGCCGAAGGTCGTCCGCCACTGCGTGTAGTTCGGGTACTCCAAAAAGCCCGTCGTGTTGTTCGTCATCAGCGCCCGCGCCGTCGCCTGCCCTGAGAACGGAACCATCACACCCGTCGCGTTGAGCGTCGAGGTCATCCGGATCTGGCTGTTGCCATCGAGCAGGTAGAACGCGCGGTTCTCCGAGTCCGCCGCGCCAGGGAACGCCGCCGAGAGCGTCGCCGCCTCGTTGAGCGGTGTGCTCGCGCTCCACTGCGCGCTGCCGTAACAGAGCGAGCCCGCGCCGAGCTTCATCACCAGCGTCCAGCCGCCGCCGTCCGTCACCATGTCGCAGTACACCTGGAACGCGCTCGCTCCAGCCACACCCGTCGGGCTGATCCAGTACACGCCGCTGCCACGCGACGCGCCCGCACCCATCACCTGCTGACAAGAGATCGCGGGACACGCGCTGGACGCGCCCAGCGTCGCCACCGTGCAGCCCGTGCCGCTCGAAGTGAAGGGCTCGTCCACCGTGCCGTTGCAGTTGTCGTCGATGCCGTTGCACGTCTCCGTCGTAGGCGTGCCAGGAACCGCGTTGCAGACCGTTGTCGTGCCTGAGCAGACGACGGTGCCCGAACGAAGGCACGGACCCAGGCCCGCTGTGCAGGCCGCGCCCGTCACACGGCAGACGCCAGCGCAGTTGCTCTGACCCGCAGGGCAGCCGCAGGCGCCGCTGGTGCAGAGGCCGCCGGTGGGCGCCCCGCACGAAGTGCCATTGGTGACGTTGGTCCAGGCGCTCGGGGGCGCGACGTTCGCCGCCGCCACGCAGGTCTGGCAGGTGGTCGAGGGGTTGGCCTGGCCGTTGTTGTAGCAGACGCCACCGATGCGGCAGAAGCCGTCGTCGACGATGCCGTCGCAGTCGTTGTCGATGCCGTCGCAGGTCTCCGTCGCAGGGAGCGTCTGACCGGTGCACGCGCCGAAGGAGCCCGCGCTGCAGGTTTGCGTGCCCGCGCGGCAGGCGCCTACGTTCAGCGTGCCGCCAGGGCCCGTGTAGCAGGTCTGCGTGACGCCGTTGTCGATGACACCGTCGCAGTTGTCGTCGATGTTGTTGCAGATCTCCGCGACGGCCGCGCCCGCCACGGCGTTGCAGGTCGTCCCGGTCCGCGCCGAGTTGCACACGTTGGTGCCGGTGCGCAGGCAGGCCCCG
>Ga0073899_10001769_pt1 | contig 19633 bp, 17 predicted proteins | sample KloWWTmetaKNB5Ph_FD_88975 | JGI IMG/M metagenome (GOLD analysis project Ga0073899, IMG submission 88975) | Active sludge microbial communities from Klosterneuburg, Austria, studying microevolution and ecology of nitrifiers - Klosterneuburg... | ecosystem: Engineered > WWTP > Aerobic digester >... | reverse complement strand
GGGCAGGGCATCGGCGGGCAGACGCGGCTGCCACGTCGCAATGCCAGGTGCAACGGTCGATACCGCTTCAGCCGGCGCCGTCTCGAGCAGCAGGTGCAGCTCCTCGTGCACGATGCGCATGGAGACCGGCCGGTCAGCGGGTCGTTTGGCGAGGCAGCGCGCGACCAGGGCGCTGAAAGCCCCGGGCGGATCCGGCCTGCCGGCAACCGGGGGCGGGATCTCTTCATGCACGCGCGCAGGCGTGACGTCCGGGTAGAAGGGCGGATGCCCACTCACGAGTTCGTAGAACAGCACGCCGAGGGCGTAAATGTCGTCCGCCACGGCGGCAGCGGCGCCGTCCAGCCGCTCTGGACTGGTCGAATACGGCGACGCGCCGGCCGGCTGCGTCGAGCCGATCCTGCGCGCGCTGCCGAGGTCGACGAGTCGCGGCCGGCCATCGCCGTCGAGCACCACGTTGGCCGACTTGAGATCGCCGTGAACCCATCCCGCCGCATGCAGTTGCGACAGCGCTTCGATCACCGGCAGCAGCCGGCGCGCGATCAACGTCCACGGACGCCCGCGCAGGCGGCCGATCTCGCCGCCCGGGAGATATTCGAAGACATCGAACGATTCATCGACCGTGTCGTGCGTGGCGAGCGGCGCGAGCAGCGTCGCGTGATCGACGCCGGCGCGGATGCGTTCACCGGCGACGTCGTCGGCCGCCCGGAAACGCAGCACGACGTCACGGCTGGCATGGGTATCCCGCGCGAGCCAGGTGCCGCCGTCATGCCCGGCGGCGAGTGGCCGCGTGAGCTCGTATCGCGCAGCCACGACCTGCCCGCCTGCGAGCGCCGCCATGTTGGTCATCGGCCTGGACTCAGCGCTTGCCGGCCGCCGGCTGCGTGGCTTCCGCCGTCGTCGCCGGCAGGCCCGTCTCGTTCTCGTACAGCTCGCGCAGCAGACGCCGCCATTCCGCGTACTGCTGCTCCGCCGAGCCCTTCAGCTCGAGCGTGCGGCCCTCGATGTCGACGACGCTCGGCTGCACTTCGTTCTGGAACGAGCTGCCGAGCTGCTTCAGCGACTCGTCGTGCATCTTGATCTCGGCACGCATGTCGAGGCCGCTCTTGAACGCATAGATGCCGCCGATGACGGCCGCCGTCGCGGCAGCATTGCCCGCGCTGCTGTTCGTGTTCTGTCCCGCCATGACGCCGCCGATGACGGCCGCGGCGCCGAGCAATCCGCGCGTCAGCGCCTTGCGTTTCGCCTCGGCTGCCGCCGCGAGTTCCTCGTGCGAGTACTTGCGCCAGTTGACGTAAGCGTCGTCGATGGTCTCGCCGAAGTTCGTGTAGTGCTCGTTCAGCGTATCGATCAGCGCGTAATCGCGCTCGTGCACGCGGTCCATGCGCTGCACCACCGGATCGTCCTCTGCCGGCAGTCGCGCGATGGCATAGGTACCGCGCTTCGGGTCGTGCGCCAGGTAGGGATTGAATGCATACGGCGCCAGTTCGGAGGCGAAACGCAGGTTGGCGACCTGGTGCACCTGCACGCGCTGCTCCCGGGTGAGCTGGTTGCGCGCGGCGAGCAGGTCGTTGGCGATCGTCGCGTACACGTTGTCGAACGGGTCACGCGGCTTGACCGGCACGTCCTTGTAGGCGCGCGTGTCCGCCAGGCCTTCATAGTCCTTGCGCAGCCACGTGCGGCCGGTGGCATCCGTCACGGTGACCGCGAGCTGCAGCACGCTGCCGTCGGATTCGATGATCCGCGCGCCGATGTTCACGTCGCTGCTCGAGCTTGCGGCCGGGAGCACGCGCACCTGCCCCCACTGCCCGGTGCTTTCGAGCGTGTCACGCAGCAGGACGGGCATGTAGCGCGACTCTGCCTTGCGCACGTCCGGGTAGATGCCGAGCTTTTCCTGCTCGACCGGATCCGGCGGGATGTTCGGATCGAACATGCGGATGCCGACGTCGAGCAGTTCGGCCTGCGGGATTTCAGCCGTTGCCTTCTGCGCGACGACCGGCGCCATCGGGCGCTCGTCCTGCACGACGCAGCCGGCTGCACCAGACACGAGCGCCAGCACGGCACAGCACGCGCGCCACACGCGGCCGGACCCAACGGGAATGGTCGAAGACGTCACTGCGTGCTCTGCTTGTACTTGCGGTATTCCTCCCAGAGCCGCTCGCGCAGCTCCGGGTCCATTTCCTTCATTGCTGCCTCGCGCAACTGGCGCGCAACGATGTCGTCGTCGCGACCGTCGGGGATATCGGTCGGCACGTCACGCGGACCGCCGCCGCCTTTCGTGCCGCCGCCGACGCCGCCGCCACCGCCCTGGGTGCCCGAGCCTGCTGCAACGTCGCCGCCCTGGCCGCCTTCGCTGCCGGTGCCGGATGCGCCTTCGCCACCCTGGTCGCCTTCGCTGCCGGTGCCGGATGCGCCTTCGCCTGCGCCGTCCTTGCCCTGTCCAGCCGATCCGTCACCCGCGGAGCCGCCGCCATTCGCGGCGTCGCCACCCTCACCTTCGGCACCGCCGGCACCTGCCGGGCGGTCGCGGCCGGCGCGCTCCTGCGAGATGGTCTCCTGTTCCTTGCGCATGCGCGCGTCGAACACGGCGAAGGTTTCGTCGAAGCGGCGATCGATCTCCGCCCGCTTGTCTTCGGCGGTCGCGGGACCACTGCCGCCACCGCCACCTGAACCGGCGTTGGCGCCGCCAGCGTTTTGCGATCCAGCCGTACCGCCACCGGCACCCGCGCTACCGGGTGTCGGTCCTTGGCCGCCTTTGCCGGCCGTGCCCGCCGAGCTGGTCGTGCCGGATTGACCGGACTGGCCGGACTGGCCGGACTGGCCAGCCTGGCTGCCCGGCGAACCTGCCTGTCCTGCAGACCCGGCGCTCGTCGTTGCCCGTTGGCCGGCCGCTCCGGGCTGACCTGCGGCACCCGCCGAACCGGTCGAGCCGGCGGGGTCAGTCGAGCCGCCACTGCGCGTCGAATCACCCTGCGTGCCCGGCGCGCCTCCGGCGGAACCCCCGCCGGCCGGTGATCCGGACGATGAGGGTGCGCTGCCCTGCGAACCGCCGGAAGACGGAGGCGTGGGCCAGCCTTGCGGCTGCGGCGGTGGGGGCGGCCCGGAACCATCGGAGCTGGAGCCACCGCCCGCGGATGATCCGCCGGACTGGGACCCACCAGGCGACGACGACCCCGGGCTGCCGGAAGAGCCGGAGCCACCCGAGGGCGATTGCTGACCGGGGCTGCCCGAAGCGGAGGGCGAGGACGACCCCTGGCTCCCCGACGACGAGGGCGACGAGCTCGGCATGCCGCTTGGCATCGAACTGGAACTGGTCGTCAGGCAACCGCCCGTGGCGAGCGCAGATGCCGCCACGAACGCCGCCGCCGTCAGTCCTTTCAAACCGTGCATGCGCTGGAACCCCTGGACGGTGGGCGGCGTGGACGATCCCGCAGCTCTGGTCCTGCGAGATTGGATGCGCCCGGCGGCCGGCAGTTCAACCGTCAACGCGAACCCGCGGCACTGGCCGCCCCGGCAGCCGCCGCCCCAGGGGCCACCAGGTCGTCCCCGACGAGGAACCCGCGCAGCTGTTCGCTCAGGCGATTGCAGGCGGTGTTGCGCACCGGTGTGATGATCGGAATGGGCGCGATGGCGCCGATCAGCACGGAAGTACCGGTAACGTCGGCGCTGACCGAGCCGATTTCGCTCGCATTCTGCATGTCCCACACCGACGCGACATAACCCGACTCCTTTTCCCACCAGCCGACGCCGAAACAGCCGCCGCCACCCGGTCCGACCGCGCACGCCACGCTGCCACCGCCATCGGTCTTGCGGGTGTTGCCGTCGACCCAGACCACGTAGCGGACACCGATTTCCTGCAGCCGCTCGGTGACGCCAGGCCGCTGCAGCAGCACGCGCAAACCATCCGCATTGGCCGGAGCCGTGCTCGGCTCGAACCATGGAAACAGCGCGTCGGTGAATTCCTGCTCGCCGTAGATCTTGAACGCCGTGCGTGCGGCCTTGCCCGAATGCGCGCTCTGCCCCTTCTCGGGATGAACCAGCTCGCCGCCCAGCCGCTCCTGGACGCAATCGAGGAATTCCTCCTCGGTGCCCACGCCTTCCAGCTGCGGCTTCTTCAGCAGGACGATCGATTCGTTGGCCTGGATCGGCGACGCGATCTGGCGCGTCTCGTCGACTTTGGAGGTCATGCAGCCGGACGCCACGACTGCGAGCAGGACCACTCCCGCTGCGGCGCGCCCGGGCGCGCGGGCATTCGCCGGGAGACGGCGATCGAGCCTTGCGTGTGTCATGGCAGTCCTCCTTTTGGCTGAGCGGCCTGCACAGCGGCAACGAAGTCGGGGACGCCCGATTATACGTCAAGGTTTCGGACCGAAATATGCGCGCGGCGCGAGTCAAATTCAGTCGAATAGTCCTGCCTGCCGCGGTGCGTCGGGTTCGCGCTCGAACTGCAGCGTATCGAGCTGCGGTGCGGCCCCCTGGTTGAGCCCGAGGCGCCGGCAGGCGCTTGCGAACCGGGCCCCGACCATCGCCGCATAGGCACCTTCGCCACGCATGCGCTTGCCGAAGCGAGGATCGTTGAGACGGCCGCCCCGCATCGCGCGCACGTGGTTCAGCACGCGATCGGCGCGCGCGGGGTAATGCACGCGCAGCCACTGCTCGAACAGCGCCGCGACCTCGTGCGGCAGTCGCAACATCAGGAACGCCGCACGCCGGGCACCGGCCGCAGCCGCGGCCTCGAGTACGTGCTCGACCTCGTGGTCCGTCAGGGCCGGTATGACGGGGGCCACCATCACCCCGACAGGTACGCCGGCCGACGTGAGTTCCCTGACGACACGCAAACGCGCCTGTGGCGAGGCGGCGCGCGGTTCCAGCGTCCGTTTGAGTTTCTCGTCGAGGCTCGTGACGCTGATGAAAACCGAGACAAGCCGTCGCTCGGCCAGCGCCTGCAGCAGGTCGAGGTCGCGCAGGATCAGCGCACCCTTGGTGATGATCGACAGCGGATGCCGTCTTGCCAGCAGCAACTCGAGCACCGCGCGCGTTGACCGCAGGCTGCGCTCGGCCGGCTGGTAGGGATCGGTGTTGCCGCCGATGTGCAGCAACTTGCAGACGTATCGCGGCGACGAAATTTCCCGCTGCAGCAGTGCCGCAAGACCGGGCTTGTGGAAGATGCGCGTCTCGAAGTCGAGTCCTGGACTGAGATTGAGGTAGGCGTGCGCGGGCCGTGCGAAGCAGTAGATGCAGCCGTGTTCACACCCCTGGTACGGGTTGAGCGACTGCTCGAAAGGAACGTCCGGCGAACGATTGGTGGTGATCGCGTGCCTGGGAAACTCGGGCGTCAGCGTCGTCGCCGGGTTCTGCAGCGGCTCGTCCAGGCTGCCCCAGCCGTCATCCTCCGGCGTCAGCGTGGCCGATTCGAAGCGACCGGCCGGGTTGGTGACCGCACCGCGGCCTTTCTCCACCTGCTGCCGGTCTGCGCGCCGCATTCGTCGAGACTACTGTATACATATACAGTTGTCACTCTTCCTGGTCTGGAAACCGGTCCATGCGCCACAGCTCGGGGAACAAGCGCGTCCACGCCAGCGCAACGAACAGCGTCGCGCCGCCGCCGATGACCACCGCCGGGATCGCGCCGACCCACGCGGCTACGAATCCGGACTCGAATTCACCGAGTTCGTTCGAGGCACCGATGAACACCGCATTCACCGCGCTGACACGGCCCCGGATGTCGTCGGGCGTCTGCAGCTGCACCAGCAAGTGGCGGATGTAGACGCTCACCATGTCGCCGGCGCCGAGCACGGTGAGTGCGGCGAGCGAAATCCAGAGGCTCGTCGATACGCCGAACACAAGCGTGGCGAAGCCGAAGACGATCACGCCGCCGAACATCCAGTGGCCGACACGCCGGGTCACGGGCAGCACGCCGAGCACGACACCCGTCAGCGCCGCCCCGACACCCGGAGCCGCACGCAGCCAGCCGAGCCCGCTCGGACCGACGTGCAGCACGTCGGCGGCATACACCGGCAACAGCGCCGTCGCACCACCGAACAGCACCGCGAACAGGTCAAGCGAAATCGCTCCCAGCACGGGACGCCGGCCACGCACGAACCGCAGCCCTTCGAGCAGCGCGTGGCGATCGAGCGGCGCCGTGCTGGCGGCCGCGCTCGCGTCCCCGCCCCGACGCAGCATGGCGAGCATCACCAGCGACACCGCGAGCAGGGTCGCCACGGTTGCGTATACGGCAGTGGCGCCCGCGAGGTACAACAGGCCACCGAGCGCGGGGCCCGCGATCGTCGAGACCTGCCACAGCGAGGAATTGAAGGCGATCGCGGTGCCGAAATGCTCACGGTCCACCAGGTTCGGCAGCAGGGCCTGGCTCGCCGGCATGGCGAAGGCGCGGGCGACGCCGAACAACGTCATGATCCCGAACACGGGCCATGCGCTGCGCAGGCGATGCCACGAGAACGCGAGCAGCAGCAGCGCGCAGAGCAGCAGCAGCACGTAGCAGCCGGCGATGATGCGGCGACGGTCACGGGTGTCCGCGTAGTGCCCTGCCGGCAGGATCAGCAGCACGAACGGCAGGAACTGCGACAAACCGATCAGGCCGAGATCGAGCGGCCTGCGCGTGATTTCGTATACCTGCCAGCCGACGGCCACGGTCTGCATCTGCACGGCCAGCGAGCCGAGGAAGCGCGCGAGGATGTAGCGCGTGAAATCCGCGTTGCGCAGCAGCGCACGACGCTCGTTCCTCATGCGCGGCCGCAAGCGCGATGGCGTGAAAACTGGCGGTTCATCGGTGCGCGGCAGGATAGCCGATGCCAGCTCGGCGCGCGGCCAGCCAGTAGCATCGGCACGTGGATTCAAGTGACAATTGCGCACCTGCCACCCTCACGCGTGCCCGTCGCCAGGACCGGCCCGCATGCCATCCCCCGGGAGAAGTCATCGATGTGCCGAGCCCACGTCTTCGTCCGCTGGTCTTGCGCGCTGCTGCTGCTGGCGCTGTGCGTCGCGCTGCAGCCCATAGCCTTCGCTGCCAGCGCCAGTGCGGACGCGCGCTTTGACGCCCTCAGCAAGCGCTTCGTCGACGAGTTCGGCCGCTATTCGCCGGTGTCGGCGACGCAGCTCGGCGATCACCGATTTGACCGCGAACTCGACGACCTCAGCGCCTCCGGCCGTGCACGCACGCTGGCGTGGACCAAGGGGGTGCTCGGCGAACTGCAGGCGATCGATCGTTCCAGGCTCTCGCGTGCGAACCAGGTCGACGCGGCGATGCTCGACAACCAGCTGCGCTACTCGATCTGGTCCGAGGAAAGTTACCGCGACTGGTCGTGGGACCCGCTCGTCTATACGCAGCTGGCCGGACAGTCGCTGTACGGACTGCTGGCGCGCGAGTTCGCGCCGTTGCCCGAACGCCTGCGCTCGGTGACGAGCCGGCTCGAGCAGCTGCCCGACCTGCTCGAACAGATGCGCGCCAACATCGTGCCTGCGCGCGTGCCTGCGATCCACGCCGAAACGGCGATCAAGCAGAACCCGGGTGTGCTGAGCCTGGTGGACGAACTCGTGGTGCCGAACGTCGCGCGGCTGCCCGCTGCGGATCGCGAGCGCCTGGAGCAGGCGATCGTGAACGCCCGTGCCGCCGTGAAAACCCACCAGGAATGGCTCGAAAAGCAGTTGCTGCCGCAGGCGCAGGGCGATTTCCGCATCGGCCGCGACCTGTACGACGAGAAGCTCCATTTCGCGCTGATGTCGCCACTCGACCGGGCCGAGATCCGGCGTCGCGCCGCAAGCGAGGCCATTGTCACGCGCGCGAGGATGTACGAAGTGTCACGCAAGGTGCTGGCTGGCCGCGCCGACGCGCCCCCGACACCGGCCGAGCCGACGGCCGCCGAGCAGCAGGCCGCCATCCGGGCCGCGCTCGACATCGCAGGTGCCGAGCGGACGCCGCGCGACGGTGTCGTGGACTTCGCGCGCGAGAAACTGCGCGAGACGACCGAGTTCGTCCGCGCGAAAGGCTTCGTGACGGTACCCGACGAACCGCTCGAAATCATCCTGATGCCCGAGTTCCAGCGCGGCGTCGCGGTTGCGTACTGCGACTCACCCGGTCCGCTCGACAAGGGCCAGCGCACGTTCTACGCGGTGTCGCCGATTCCCGCCGACTGGACCGCAGCACAGGTCGGCTCGTTCCTGAGCGAGTACAACACGCGCTCGATCGCGAACCTGACGATCCACGAGGCGATGCCGGGCCACTACCTGCAGATTGCGCACTCCAATCGCTATCCCTCCACCCTGCGTGCGATGCTCGGCTCGGGTCCCTTCGTCGAAGGCTGGGCGGTTTATGCCGAGCGCGTGATGCAGGAACAGGGTTTTGGCGGCGGCGACCCGCTCATGCAGCTGGTGCAGCTCAAGTGGTACCTGCGCTCGATCACCAACGCGATCATGGACTCGTCCATCCACGTCGACGGCATGACCCGCGACGAGGCGATGCAGCTCATGGTCGAGACCGGCTTCCAGGAAGAACGCGAGGCGGCGGGCAAGTGGGTCCGCGCCCAGTTGAGCTCGACACAGCTGTCGACGTATTTCGTAGGCTACCAGGAACACTCGGACATGCGTGCCGAGGCGGAACGTCGCCAGGGCGCGAAGTTCGACCTCAAGGCCTACCACGACCGGGCGCTGTCGTATGGCTCACCGCCGGTGCGGCTGGTGCGTGCGCTGATGTTCGATGAACCGATTCACTGACTTTGCCGCTCATGGACGGCTGAGCCTCAAGCCTTCTCGTTCAGATGAAAGCGATGCAGCGCCCGGTGCAGGACCGGCGTGATGACGAGCGCGGCGGTCACGATGAAAACCAGCCCGGCGTAGAGCGCGTATAGGCCGGCGAACAGTTTTCCCGCCAGCGTCAGCGGCGGGTTCACCGGACCCATGCCGCCGAGCAGCATCGCTGCATTCAGGAAGCCGTCGATCCAGGGCAGGCCCTCGAAGACACGGTAACCCAGCATGCCGCCGGCGAGGGACACGACGAGAACGCCAGCGGCGAGGCCGAAATGATGCGCCATGCGCCGCAGGAAGCGCTGTCGCGTCAGCAGCGACTGGTGCCTGGATTCGTACATGTCACGTTCCTCCCGCGCGCTCCGGGGCTGGCTCCCACTTGTATCGCAGGGATGGCTGCAGCCGCAGCAGCTGCCGGTCGTGACCTCGAGACAGCAACACCTGCGCGACGATGGCGCCACAGCCGGCCAGGAACATGTCCCACTGCGTATCCCAGACGTCGCCCTGCGTGCCGAGGAACGCGCCTGCCGCGTCGCCGCCGGCGATTGCAGCCCACCACTCGGTGAACTCGTAACAGGCGCTGATACCGAGAATGCTGAGCGTGACCAGCGCAAACAGCCACTTGCCCGGTCGCAACGGCGACGTGCGCAGCAGCAACTCGCGCGCGATGATCGCAGGCCCGAAACCCTGCATCAGGTGACCGATGCGATCGTAGTGATTGCGCGTGAAGCCGAACACGTCCTGCAACCAGTCGCCGAACGGCGTCAGGGCATACGTGTAGTGACCGCCATACATGAGGATCAGCGCGTGCCCGGCGATCAGCACGTAAGCGAGCGGCGTCAGCGGAAAACTGCGTGCCGTCCACACCAGCAGCGGCACGGCGACCAGCACCGGGACGACCTCGAGAAACCACGTCAGCCGGTCGTACGGTCCGATACCGGACCACAAGAGTCCGAGCAGCACGACGACGGCGAGGAACAGGGGCAGTCGCGGACTGGTCGTCGTGACGTTCATGGTGCCGATTATAGGAGCCTAGCGGCCGAGGAATTCCTGGACGAGCTGCGCAACCTCCGCGGGCTGGTCGTGATGCACCATGTGGCCCGCGGCAGCGACGATCCGTGGCTCCAGTTGCGGCACCAGCCGGCGCACCTGCTCCGGAGCGCCCGCGCCCTGCAAGCGGGCGAGGAAATCCGACTCCTCGCCCGCGACATACAGCAGTGGCGCACGCACCTCGGCCCAGCAGGCTTCGACCTCCGCGCGCCGGTACAGGATGGGATTGACGCGCTTGTGCGCCGGATCGAAGCAGGGACGGACGCGGCCGTCGGGCAGCGGTTCGCTCCAGGCACGCGCGACGAAATCGGCGCGCGCGGCCGACAGGCGCGGATTGCGTTTGCGCAGCACGCCCGCAAACACGTCGACGCTCGCAAAGACTGTTGCGGGCTCCGGATCGCGCCATTGGTCGAGCCAGTCGCGGTAGCGGCCGGGTGCGAGTTCCGGCGGTGCGCCGGGCAGGCCGAAGCCTTCGAGCGTCACCAGCCGACGCACGCGCTCAGGCCTGAGTCCCGCATAGATCATCGCGACGTTGCCACCCATGCTGTGGCCAACGAGATCGACCGGCGTTGCGGGCGCGAGCCACTCGAGCATTGCGTCGAGATCCGCGAAGTAATCGGGGAACCAGTAGCCCTGGGGGTTCCAGCCGGAGCGGCCAAAGCCGCGCCAGTCCGGTGCGATCAGGCTCCGTGACGGCGCGATGGAGTCGGCGACGAACTGGAACGTCACGCCGCAATCCATGAAACCGTGCAGCAGCACGAGCGGCGGCGCATCGGCCCGGGTTCCCGCCCAGCGGGTGAAGTGATGCCGCAGGCCGCGGATGTCACGCTGCAGCGATTCAGGCAGTCGGCGAGGCAGGTAGTGAGCGCTCATGTGCGCTCATACTGCATCAACCCTGCGGCAGTCGTCCGACCTTCGGCCGGCCGTTCGAGGCTGCGTCACAGCCGGCATTGAGCGCTCCGCCGCATTGACGCCAGAATGGTCACTGCAGCCCGGTTCGCCAGGCCCTCGAAGAAAGCGCCCGCACATGTCGAAACTGCTCGTCTTCCAGCACGTCGCCTCCGAACCGCTCGGCCACCTCGATCCGCTGCTGCGTGCGTCGGGAATCCGCATCCGCTACGTGAATTTCGGCCGCGAAGCGCAGGCCCAGCCGGACATTCGGCGGTATGACGGCCTCATCGTGCTCGGTGGACCGATGAATGTCGACCAGGTGCAGCAGTTCCCTCACCTCAAGACCGAAATCGAGCTCATCCGCGAGGCGGTGAACGCGCAGAAGCCCGTGCTGGGCATCTGCCTCGGTGGCCAGCTGCTGGCGGCAGCGATGGGGGGACGGGTACAGCCGAATGCCGTTCCCGAAATTGGCTGGTACCGCCTGCACACCCGTCCGCGGGCCCATGGCGACCGGCTGTTCCGCCATTTCGAGCAGACGCCGCGCTACGTCTTCCAGTGGCACGCGTACGCGTTCGAGCCGCCGCCGGAGGCCGTGCCGCTCGCGTGGACCCGCAGCTGCCGGCAACAGGCCTATCGACTGGGCGATCACGCATGGGGACTGCAGTTTCACCTCGAAGCCGATGCCGCCCTGATCAGCCGCTGGCTGCACCTGCCGAGGGGGCGCCGCGAAATCGAGCGGCACTGGAGTCCCGCGCGGATCGCGCGGATCCAGGCGGCCACGCAACGCCACCTGCCCGTTGCCACACCGCTGAGCGAGCGGGTGTTCGGCGAATTCATCCGGCTGTTCTCACCGCGACGCTACGCGCACCTGCCCTCGCGCTGACGCGGGTCAGTCGCCCAGGAACATGCGGTAGGCAGGGTTATCGGTCTCTTCGGTGTAGACGTACCCGAGGTCACCGAGATGTTCGGCGAATCGCCCCGCGTCGTCTGGTGCCACCTGCACACCGGCGAGCACACGCCCGTAGTCGGACCCGTGATTGCGGTAATGAAACAGGCTGATGTTCCAGTGCGCGCCCACGGCCTCGAGGAAACGCAGCAGCGCACCCGGGCGCTCCGGAAATTCGAACCGGAACAGCCGCTCGTGCTGCAGCCCGTGCGCGTGGCCGCCCACCATGTAGCGCACGTGCAGCTTCGCCATTTCGTCGTCGCTCATGTCGATGACGCGGTAACCCGCGTCGGCAACGAGCTGCAGCAGCGCTTCCTTCTCGCGCTTGCCCTCGGCGAGCGAGATGCCGGCGAATATGCGGGCCGAACGCGAGTCGTCGTAGCGGTAGTTGAACTCGGTGACGCTGCGGCGCCCGAGCAGACGACAGAAGCGCAGGAAGCTGCCGGGTTCCTCGGGAATCTCCACTGCCAGCAGTGCTTCGCGCTGGGCGCCGATGTCGGCCCGCTCGGCGATGTGACGCAGGCGGTCGAAGTTGACGTTGGCGCCGCAATTGAGCGCGACGAACGCCTGGCCCGTGCATCGTTCGCGCGCGACGTAGCGCTTGATGCCGGCGACCGCGAGCGCGCCCGCGGGTTCGGCGATCGTGCGGTTGTCCTCGAAGATGTCCTGGATAGCCGCGCAGATCTCATCAGTGCTCACCAGCAGCACTTCGTCGACGTACTTGCGCGCGAGACGGAACGTCTCCGCGCCGACGCGCCGCACGGCGACGCCGTCGGCGAAGATGCCGACACGGTCGAGCGTGACGCGCTCACCGGCACGCAGCGAGTCGTGCATGCTCGCCGCGTCCTCGGGTTCGACACCGACGATGCGCACCTGCGGATAGAGCGACTTCACGTAAGTCGCGATACCGGCGATCAGTCCGCCGCCCCCGATCGGCACGAAGATCGCGTGCGGCGGCGAGGAACACTGCCGCAGGATTTCCATGCCGATGGTGCCCTGGCCGGCGATCACGTCCGGGTCATCGAACGGGTGGATGAAGGTGAGCCCGCGCGCGTGCGCCACGCCCGTCGCATGCTCGAACGCATGATCGAAATCGTCGCCCTCGAGCACGACTTCGCCGCCGAGGTCGAGCACTGCCTGCACCTTGATGTGCGGCGTCGTCCGCGGCATCACGATCACCGCCGTGATGCCGCGGCGTCGTGCCGCGAGCGCGACACCCTGCGCGTGGTTGCCGGCCGACGCACAGATCACGCCACGCGCCGCGGTGGCGTCATCGAGCGCGGAGATCTTGTTGTAGGCGCCACGCAGCTTGAACGAGAAGACCGGCTGCAGGTCCTCACGCTTGAACAGCACGTCGTTGCCGAGGCGCCGGCTCAGCCGGCGGGCCGGCTCGAGCGGGGATTCGATGGCGACGTCGTAGACGCGCGCCTTCAGGATGCGTTCGATGTAACTTTCTTGCATGGCCATGGCTCGCAGGATCACCTCGTACGTTAACATCCTTCGCTTCCGGAACCCGCACCCTGCACCAATGGCGAACCCGTCTTGCGCATCGAATTGATCATGACCGTGCTCGCCGGTTTCGCGGGCGGGCTCGCCGGCACGCTCTGGGCCGGCCTCGTCTCGGCGTCGCTCCTTGCACGGCGAGCCGAACTGAGTGCCGCGGGCTGGCGTCCCGACACCGCGTGGCGCGTCCTGCACACGGCCGTCGTATACGGTCTGTGTGGGGCAGCCGCGGGTCTCCTGTTCTGGCTGGGCTGGGGCCTGGTCGCGTTCGCCAACTGGCCCTGGTTCGTGGTCGGCGCCAGCTACGGACTGCTGCTCTGGTTTGCCGCAGCCTTGCCGGCCTTGCTGCTGCTGTCGCTCCGACTGCCCACCCTGCGGGCCGCCGGCGTCGTGATGGCCATCGAGGCGCTGGTCGCAGCGATCTCGGTCGGCCTCCTTTGCGCTTTCGTCTGGCGCCGCGCCTCGTAGCATAGAACGACGGTGGGGCGGCGGCTCGCGCCTCGTGCTGCGCCTGCGCGCGAGTGACGCGCCTCATGCAGACCTGTGCAGGGCTTCCCTAGCGCAGGGCCTGTCGCGCTTGCTGCGCCAGGCCCATGAGCGCCATGGCAATCGCACCGGCGACGAGCCCGACGAGCAGGCTGGCCAGCACCGGCGTCAGTGCCGACAGGGCAGATCCGACGCCGTTCACGCCGGCGACTTGCGCGGCGACGCCCTTGATGCCGTGTTCGAGCCACGGCATGCCGTGCGCAAGGATGCCGCCACCGACCAGAAACATCGCCGCCGTGCCGAGGACCGACAGCAGCTTCATCAGCCACGGCGCGAAGGCAAGCAGACCGCGCCCGGACAGGCGCTGCAGCTTCGTCAGCACGCCATCACCTTCGCGCTGGACGAGGTGGAGACCGGCATCGTCGATCTTCACGATGCCCGCGACGAGACCGTAGACACCCACGGTCATCAGCAGCGCGATACCGACCAGCACCGCGACACGCACGGCAAAAGTGGCCGCGCCCACGATACCGAGCGCGATGACGATGATCTCGGCGGAAAGGATGAAGTCGGTGCGGATGGCGCCCTTGATCTTGTCCTTCTCGACTGCGCGCAGGTCGACCGCGGGATCCACGATGGCTTCGTGCAGTTCCTGGCGATGTTCGTCCACTTGCGCGCGGTGCGCCAGCAGGTGCCATATCTTCTCGAAGCCCTCGAAACACAGGAACAGGCCGCCGGCCATGAGCAGCGGCACGATCGCCCACGGCGCGATGGCGCTGATCGCGAGCGCCGCCGGCACCAGGATCGCCTTGTTGACGAGCGAACCCTTCGCGACTGCCCACACCACGGGCAGTTCGCGGTTCGCCCTGACCCCGGCGGCCTGCTGCGCGTTGAGCGCAAGATCGTCGCCCAGGACCCCCGCGGTCTTTTTCGCCGCAACTTTGGTCAGGACCGAGACATCGTCCAGCACGCTGGCGATGTCATCGAGCAGGGCAAGAAGGCTGGCGACTGCCATGGGGTCACTCGGACTGCCGGGACGCCCGCATGTTACGGCTCGCTGCAGGGTCGTGCGACTGCTCGCGCATCGCGTCGCTCCCGCCACTCCGGGGAGTGCTCGCACGACGGGAACTTGCGTGGCCGTGCATGGGTCCATGTTGGGCATCCACGGGCGAGCAGGCCGGGCAACGTCGCGCCGCATTCGACCAAGGCTTCTTGTACTGTACTCACCGCGCCGGTGCTCGACTCACGCTGCCTCGCCTGGAACGACCTTGAATTCACGCCTGCCCCTGCTGCTGCTCTCGGTCCTGGCGAGCGCGGGATGTACGGTCGGCCCGGAGCCGAGGACGCCGTCCCCGGAATCGCTCGGGGTGCCCGCCCGCTTCCACTCGTCAGCGGCACCGCAGGCCCCGCACGCCGCTGACCTCGCGAACTGGTGGGACACCTTCGACGATCCGGTACTTACCCATCTCGTCGAGCAGGCGCTGGCCGCCAATTCGAACATCGATGCGGCCGGCGCGCGAGTGCGGCAAGCCCGTGCCGCGCTCAAGAGCACTCGCTCGGGATCGTGGCCGACGCTCGATTTCGGCACCTCGGCGTCGCGACTCATGGGCGTTGGGCCGGAAGCGCAGATACCGGACCGAACGACCTACGACGCCGGCTTCGATGCCCGCTATGAACTCGATCTGTTCGGTGGACAACGCAGAGCGGTGCAGGCATCCACGGCCGACCTCGCGGCGGTCGAGGCGAACCTGCACTCGACGCAGCTCACGATCGCCGCCGAGGTCGCGCTCAACTACGTGGCTGCCCGGCTGGCGCAACGCCAGCTGGCGATCGCGCGTGCGAACCTGGGCTCCCAGGACGAGACGCTGCAGATCGTGCAATGGCGCGTGCAGGCCGGGCTGGTCGGCGCGCTCGATCTCGAGCAGTCGCGTCAGCTCCGCGCGCAGACGGCCGCGACGGTCCCGCTGCGCGAGCAGGCGCTGTCGTCCGCGCTGAACCGGCTCTCGGTGCTGACCGGCTCCGCGCCAGGAGCCGTCGACGCGCTGTTCGCGCCGGTAACCCCGATCCCGATGGCCGTCGCAGGCGAGGTTTCGGTCCCGGCCGAAATGCTGCGGCGGCGTCCGGACGTGACCGCCGCCGAACGCACGCTGATCGCCGAGACCGCCCGCATCGGTGTGCGCGAGGCCGACCTGTATCCCTCGCTGGGACTCGCAGGCTCCATCAGCGGCAACACGTCGAACTGGGGCGATCTGACGAACGCGTCGTTCGGCAGCCTCGCCGCGGGACTCACCGCGCCGATCTTCCAGGGTGGCCGACTGCGCGCGGCCGTGGAGCAACAGCGGGCGGCGGCGATCCAGGCGCTAGCCGTATACCGCGACACGGTGCTCGTGGCGCTCGAAGAGTCCGAGAACGCGCTGATCGCGATCTCGGTGACGGAGCAGCGCGAGAGGGAACTCGCCATCGCCGAGGAGGCCGCACGCAACGCGACCGTCCTGGCGCGCAGCCAGTACCAGGCCGGCATCATCGATTTCAACAGTCTGCTCGATTCGGAGCGCAGCCTGCTCACGACCGAGACCAGCCGCGCGGCCGCCCACGCCGACCGCGCAGCGGCGGCGGTGCAACTTTACAAAGCGCTCGGCGGCGGCTGGGAGCGCGCGCCCGCTCCGCGTTCTTTGACGTCTACCTTTCCGTGAAGGATCCAATGGAACCGCAGGCAAGCACGAGTCCGGAGCGTTCGACGCTCGATGAATTCCTCGGCCGGCAGCCGTCCTCGGAGCGCATGCGGCAGCTGCGCAGGTTCGCGCCCGCCGCCGCGCTGTTGCTGCTGGCAGGTCTCGCCGCCCTGTATCTGACCGGACGCGGCAACGACCAGCCGAACTACGCAACCACACCCGTGCAACGCGGCGACCTGCGCGTCACGGTGTCGGCCACCGGCAACCTGCAGCCAACGAACGAAGTCGAGGTGGGCTCGGAACTTTCAGGTCTCGTGACCGAAGTGAACGTGGATAACAACGACCGGGTAGCGCGCGGACAGGTCCTGGCGCGGATCGACACTGCGCGGTTGCAGGACTCCATCGCGCAGAGCCGGGCGTCGCTGCAGTCGGCCATCGCCGGCGTCGCGCAAGCCGAAGCCACGGCGCAGCAGACGCAGGCGGCGCTGGCGCGCTTCCACGAAGTGCACGCGCTCTCGGGCGGCAAGGTGCCCTCGGCCGCGGAACTCGACACGGCCAGGGCCGAGTACGCACGGGCAGTCGCAGGGGTGCGCACCGCGGAGGCCAGCGTGGCGCAGGCTCGGGCGCAGCTGTCGTCCGACCAGACGCAGTTTTCCAAGGCCCTCATCCTTTCGCCGGTGACGGGAGTCGTGCTCTCGCGCCAGATCGATCCCGGCCAGACCGTGGCTGCTTCCTTCAATGCACCCGTGTTGTTCCTGATCGCCGAGGACCTGAGCGCGATGCGGCTGGAGGTCAAGGTGGACGAAGCCGACGTGGGACAGGTTGCCGCCGGGCAGCCGGCCACTTTCCAGGTCGATGCATTCCCTGGCCGCACGTTCCCGGCCCAGGTCGAGCGCGTGGATGTCGGTGCCAACGCCGGCACCGGTTCGACGACGTCGAGCACTGCGTCCAACACGGTGGTTGCGTACACCGCCGTGCTCACGGTGGACAACTCCGATTCGACGCTTCGCCCAGGCATGACGGCCACGGCGGAAATCGTCACGAGCGAGAAGCGCGGCGTACTGCTGGTGCCCAACGCGGCACTGCGCTTCTCGCCCGATGCCAGCGCGGCCGGTGGCGAGCGCAGCGGTGTCACCAAGGTATTGATGCCGGGTCCGCCGCGTGGAACCGCAGGTGCCAAGACTCGCGAGGTCAAGATCGGGCGTGGCAGCGCGCAGAGAGTCTACGTTCTCAATGCGCGAGGCGAGCCGGAGGCCGTGGCAGTCACGACGGGCGACACCAACGGCACGCTGACGGAGGTCACCGGGGACTCGTTGCACGAAGGGACGGCAGTGATCACGGGCAAGCTCGCGCTGGGGGACAAGAGTGGGTGATGACCCCGGTGCCGCACGCGCGGACCGGGGCGATCCCATGATCCAGCTGCGCGGCGTGACCAGGACCTTCGGCTCCGGTGCCGCGAGCTTCCAGGCGCTGCGCGGCGTCGACCTCGACGTTGCGGCCGGCGACTTCATTGCGGTCATGGGGCCGTCGGGATCCGGCAAGTCGACGATGATGAACATCCTCGGCTGCCTCGACGTGCCGACTGCCGGCGAATTCCTGTTCAAGGGCTTCCACGTCGAGAAGCTGACCCGCGACGAACGCGCGCTGCTGCGTCGCCGCTACCTCGGCTTCGTGTTCCAGGGCTTCAACCTGCTGGCCCGGACCAACGCCCTCGAGAACGTCGAACTGCCCCTGCTCTACCGTGGCGAGAAGCCGCGCGCGCGGCACGCAGCCGCAATGGACGCGCTGGCGCAGGTGGGCCTTGCCGACTGGTGGGATCACACTCCCGCCGAGCTCTCGGGCGGCCAGCAGCAGCGCGTGGCCATCGCGCGCGCGATCGTCACTTCGCCGCAGGTGCTGCTCGCGGACGAGCCGACCGGCAACCTCGACACCGCGCGCGCACTGGAGATCATGGAACTCCTGACCCGCTTCAACCGGACCGGAATCACCATCCTCATGGTCACCCACGAAGCCGAGATGGCCGCCTACGCGCATACGGTGGCGCACGTGCGCGATGGCCTCGTGCAGCAAAGCGAGGCGCGCGGGCCATGAGCATGCTCGGCCCGACGCTGGTCCTCGCCCTGCGGGAAATCCGGCGCCACGTGTTGCGCTCGTTCCTGACCGTGCTCGGCATCGTGATCGGCGTCGCAGCCGTCGTCACCATGGTGACGCTCGGCAACGGCGCGACGGCGGCGGTGCGCGAGCAGATCTCCGGGCTCGGCGTGAACATCCTGCAGATCCGCCCGGGGCAGGGTTTCGGTCGCGGCGGCGGTGGTCCGGCGCCCGCGGACTTCGACATGGACGACGTCGCGGCCATCCGCGACCAGGTCGCGGGCGTCGTCGTGGTCGCGCCCCTCTCGCAGTCGTCGGGTACGGCCGTGCGCAATGCCGCCAACTGGTCGACGACCGTGAACGGCACGACGTCCGACTATTTCACGGCACAGCAATGGGAGACGGCCTCCGGGCGCACCTTCGCCGCGGCCGAGGAACAGGCCGGCAAGGCCGTGTGCGTGATCGGATCGACGGTGCAGCGCAACCTGTTCCGCGAGAAAGACCCGCTGGGGCAGCGCATCCGCCTGCGCAACCTGTCATGCGAGGTCATCGGCACGCTCGTGACGCGAGGCCAGGGCGGCTTCGGCAACGACCAGGACGATGTCGTGCTGATGCCGATCAAGACCGTGCAGCGGCGCATGACCGGCAACCGCAACATCCGGCTGATGATGGTGAAGGTCGACCCGGCCTACGACATGGCGGCCGTGACAGCCTCGATCCAGTCGTTGCTGCGTGAGCGCCGCAACATCCGCGGCGCAAAGCAGGACGACTTCAACATCTTCGACACCGCGCAGATCTCGCAGACGCTGCAGGGCACCACGCGCATCCTCACCTCGCTGCTGGGTGCCGTCGCCGCGGTCAGCCTGCTCGTCGGCGGCATCGGCATCATGAACATCATGCTGGTGTCCGTGACCGAGCGCACGCGCGAGATCGGCATTCGCCTCGCGATCGGCGCGGTCGGACGGGAGGTGCTGCTGCAGTTCCTGGTGGAAGCCACCGTGCTGGCCTGCCTCGGCGGAGTCGTCGGCCTGCTGCTGGCCCTGGTCGCCAGCTGGGCGCTGGCGCCGATGCTGCAGGTGCCGTTCCTGTTCGACGTCCGCATCAACGCCGTCGCCTTCGCTTTTTCGGCGCTGATCGGCGTGATCTTCGGCTATTTCCCGGCACGCCAGGCGGCGCAACTCAATCCGATCGACGCGCTGCGACACGAATGACCGTGTGCCGTGTGCCGTGTGCCGTG
>Ga0073899_10001767_pt1 | contig 19636 bp, 15 predicted proteins | sample KloWWTmetaKNB5Ph_FD_88975 | JGI IMG/M metagenome (GOLD analysis project Ga0073899, IMG submission 88975) | Active sludge microbial communities from Klosterneuburg, Austria, studying microevolution and ecology of nitrifiers - Klosterneuburg... | ecosystem: Engineered > WWTP > Aerobic digester >... | reverse complement strand
CCGGTGTTGACCTCCTGGTACATGTCGATCGGCGCGAGCTGCGAGTAGCGCAGGTTCGACGTCTGGTAGGTGTCGAAGACGCCGCGGGCGATCGCCGCCTCGTCGCCGCCGCTGGTGACGACCAGCTGCCCCTTCTTGCCCATCACGATCGCGGTGCCGGTGTCCTGGCACATCGGCAAGACGCCGCCGGCCGCGATGTTGGCGTTCTTGAGCAGGTCCAGCGCGACGAAGCGATCGTTGGCCGACGCCTCCGGATCGTCGAGGATCTTGCGCAGCTGCGCCAGGTGGCCCGGGCGCAAGAGGTGGGCGATGTCGCGCATCGCGGTCGAGGTGAGCAGCGTCAGCGCCGCCGGCGCGACCTCGAGGAACGTGCGCCCGCCGGCGGTGAAGGTGCTGACGTGGTCGCCGGTCAGCTTGGTGTAGGGCGTCGCGTCGTCGCCCAGCGGCAGGATCTCGGAGAAGGCGAAGTCGGCCATGGCGGCCGGAAGCTACCAGATGGAATCAGAACGCGCCCTGCAGCACCGGCAGCACCCGCGGCGCGGTGGCCGGGGCGTCGTTCGACGCGAACAGCCGCTCGTGGCCCTGCAGCACCAGGTAGCCGAGCCCGGCCGACGCCACGGCGAAGCCCAGGCGGATCGGGAACCGGCGCAGCTCGTCGGTCGCGCCCATCAGGTTCATCGCCTTCACCAGATCGTTGTGGCGGCGCCACATGATCGTGTCCTTGGCGAAGTCGAGCCAGAAGCCGGTGGCCAGCACCGTGACCACCAGCTGGCCGTAGCTGCCGTCGGGGTACGCGCCGGAGCGGTAGTAGGCGACGTACGCGCCGAGCAGCGCGAGGTCGGCGACCTTGGGCGCCAGGTAGAACGCCAGCCGGGCCTTCGTGCCGAACAGGCCGCTCACCCGGGTCAGGCCGAGCTGGAACGCGCCGGTGTGCTTCGAGGTCCCCGGCCACGGCCGGAACTCCTCGATGCGCGCCCCGGCCAGCTTGGCGGCGATCGCGTGGCTGCCCTCGTGCGTGACCACGCCGACCGCGTAGGTCGGCAGCGCCAGCCCCAGGCCGACGATCACCAGCGTGCGATCCGACGGCGGATCGGCCGCGGCGGCGCGCGGCCGCGCCAGCAGCACTGCCAGCGCCACGAGGCCCGCCGCCGCCACGCCCCGCGCGCTCATTTGCCGCGCAGGCCCTCGAGGTAGGTGATCGCGGCCTTGGCGTCGTCGACCAGGCAGGCGTTGACGTTCTTGCCCTTCCACTTGCCGACGGTGCCCAGCCGCACCAGCGCCTTGGTCAGCGCCGGGATCGCCGCGGGATCGCCGAGCGCGCGCAGCTTGGCCACCGCCGGCTTGCGCTGCGCGCACAGCTCGCCTTGCTCGAGGTCGTAGCGGTAGCTGCCGAGCCAGTCGACGCGATCGCCGAGGTTGAGCTTGCCGACCGCGGGCACGGCCGCGGCGCGGCGGGCCGGATCGTCGCTGCCGGCCCACGCCACCAGCTTGTCGAACGCGCCGGCGTCGCCGAGCGCTTGCTGCTGGAAGATCAGCGCGGCCACCGCGGCGGCGCCGTCGGTGTCGGTGACGATCGCGGCCACCGCGGCGCGCAGCTGCGGGTCCTTGGCCAGCGTCGGGTCGAGCTCGAGCGCGCGCTTGTAGGCGCCCAGCGCGTCGCTGTTCTTGCGCTGCGCGGCGTAGGCGTGGCCGAGCTGCAGCTGCGCCGCCGGATCCGAGGCCGCGGCCTTCTTGCTGCCCTCGATGGCCTTGATCGCGCCGGCGGCGTCGCCCTGATCGAGCTGCGCCGCGGCCTTGCCGGCCAGCGTCTCGGGCGCCGGCTTGGGCGGGGCCTTGGGTGGATCGCCGCGCAGCGCCAGCGCCGCCAGGATGCCGACCGCGGCGGCGGCCACCAGGATCAAGGTCGCGATCGCGGCCCGGGGTGGCTTCTTGCGCGGCGCCTTGGGCTCGGTCAAGAGCAGCGGCTGCGACACCTGGGCCGGCGCGGCGAACATGTCGACCAGCGGCTCGGCGCCGGTGGGGATGCTGGGGCGGCTGCCGGCCGCCATCGGCGCGCCGAGGATCGCGTCGATCGCCGCGATGTACGCGGCGGCGTCGGGGTAGCGATCGTCGGGGCGCTTGGCCAGGCCGCGCGCGATCAGCGCCTCGACCGCGGCCGGCACCGGCGGCGCGGGGCGGCCCAGCACGGCGGCCAGCGTCTCGCTCATCGGCGGCGCCGGCCGGGTGGTGTGCATCGACAAGATCTCGAGCTTGTCGTCGGAGTAGAACGGCGGCCGGCCGCAGATCATCTCGTAGGCCATCACCGACGCCGCGTACAGATCGGAGCGCCCGTCGAGCGGGTTGCCGATGGCCTGCTCGGGCGACATGTAGATCGGCGTGCCGAACGCGACGCCGGCCTGGGTCAGCTTGACGCCGTCGTCGATCTCGCCGCCGCCGATGACCTTGGCGATGCCGAAGTCGAGGATCTTGGCGAAGTCCGGGTCGCCGTCCTTGGGCACCAGGTAGACGTTCTCGGGCTTGACGTCGCGGTGGACGATGCCGGCGGCGTGGGCGTGGCCGAGCCCGCTCAGCACGTGGCGCAAGATCGCCAGCGCGCGGTGCGGCGCGATCGGCGCGTCGGCGTCCATCAGATCGCCCAGCGACCGGCCGTCGAGGAGCTCCATCACCAGGAACAGCGACCCGTCCTCGAGCTTACCGAAATCCGAGACGTCGACGCAGTTGGGGTGGTCGATGCGCCCGATCGCGATGGCCTCGCGCTCGAACCGGCTGCGCAGCTCGGGCATCGCCGCCAGGGTGGGGTGGAGCAGCTTGACCGCCACCGCCCGCCGGATCGCCACGTGCTCGCCGCGGTAGACCACGCCCATGCCGCCCTTGCCCAGCAGCGCGTCCAGCCGGTAGCGCCCGTCGATCACTGTCCCCAGCCGCCCACGGTCGTCCTGCGCCGGAGGCGCAGTCTTGACGCGAGGTTCGGTCGAGGCCATGACCCCACGGTTCTATCGCGTTCCGCGCGATCGCGCCTGCTTGAAGGGCGGTCGGCTCGGAAAATCCGCACGCCTCGTCTTTACAGATCGTCGCGGTGTCGGTAGGGTCCGCCTCCGACGCCCAGGTAGCTCAGCTGGTAGAGCAGCGGACTGAAAATCCGCGTGTCGGCGGTTCAACTCCGTCCCTGGGCACGAGCAAGGTGGTTGGTGAGTGGGTCACGCAGCAGCGGCGGCTAGGCCGCCGCGGCCGCGATGCTTGGCGTAAGGTCGGCGCGTGGCGCGTGTGCTGACCTACGACGCTCTCCCGCCCGATGTTCAGGCGAACCTCGACCTCGCGTACCGCGCCTTCGGCCGGCGGCGCTATGACGAGGCCATCCGCGGGTTCACCGCGGTGGTGGACGCCTACCCGGCGTACATCCACGGTGTGTTCACGCTGGTGCGGGCGTTGCGCGCGAGCGACGACCGCGCGTCGGCCAACGCGCGCTTGAGCGCCGCCGCCGCGATCGCCCCTGACGATCCGCGGATCGAGCTCGGCCTCGCGTGGAAGGCGCTCGACGCCGGTGACGCGCGCGACGCCGAGGCGCTCGCCACGCGGGCGCTGCCGCGCATCGAGCCAGCGCTCCGTGGCAACGTGCTCGCGGTGCTGGCGCGCGCCGCCGAAGCGAGCGGCCGCACCGAGGACGCGGCGCGGCTGTTCCTCGAGGCGTACGAGGCCGGCACGATGCTCGGCTGGCTTGAGGAGCACTGCAGGCTGGCTGGCATCGAGTACCTGGACCCGGGCCCCGACATCATCGTGCCGTGGCCGACGACCGCCGTCGCGCGGCGATGGATGTACGAGGCGATCGAGGCATCGCTCGTCGTGGCCGCGCGCGCGAACGACCCGACGGTCCCGGACGAGCGAGTGCTGATCACGGGGTGTGATGGGACCGCGCGTCTGACGTCCGCCTGGGCCCAGCGCGCGGGCGTCGATCGCGCACGGCTGTACCAGGCGCTCGCCAGCCGCGGCGGTTACTGCGACTGCGAGGTGCTGATGAACGCCGCCGAGCGCGATGGCCACGACGGGTTCGCGCTCGTCGCCGGCGCGATCGACGGCCCGCTCGACGAGGTGGTCGCCGTACTCGAGCCGTTGCGCTCCGACGACGTGCCGCCCGGGAGGCCGCGCTTGGACCCGGACGCGGAGCCCTCCGAGCACTACCTCGGCATCTACCTCGACGAGGCCCACAGGCAGATCCCGCTCCAGGTCACCGACAGCGCGTCCCTGGGCCGCGTGCTGCGCGCGGTGGCCGACCGACCTCCGACGCGCGCACGTCTCCGGTTGCTGGTCGGCTTCATCGACGAGGCCCCGGCGATGGTGCTGGCTGGCCCCGATGAGGCGCCGCTGCGGATCCAGGAGCTCGACGACGGCCCGGTGCCGAGCGACCTCGCCGCCGCCTGGCCTGACCTGGCCGCGCAGCTCGCAGCGCTGCGCGCCGGGCTTCCCGGACCGGGCAGCTGAACGGGGCACGGCGAAAGCGTCGGCGGTGATGGCGGGGCTGGTAGCGTCCCCGCGGTGCACACGCGCCGCTCAGCACAGCGGATTGTCGGGCGGGCAGTTCGGTCGGCGCGGGGGCGGGCGACGGGCCTCGTCGATGTCGAAGCCCCAGAGGCGCGCCTGGCGGTCGGCGAGTTGCCGGCGCTCGGCGTCGGTGCGGGCGGCGAGGAGGTCGCGGTGGGCCGCCGTCAGCTCGTCGCGCAAGGTGCGCAGCGCGCTCGCGCGAGCTTGCTCGGCGGCGAGGTTGTCCGCGAGCTCGCGCAAGAGCGCCTCCGCCTTGCGCAGTTCGCGGAGCGCTTCGTCGCGCTCGGCGCGCGCCGCGTCGCGCGCGCGCTCGGCCTGCTGCTGCGCCTGGGTTGCGCCGCCGCGCGCGCCGCACCCGAGCCCGAGCGCCACAGCCGCGATGAGCACGACGACGGCCACCTTCATGGACCCGATCGTCGCGGACCCGCCGGGGCCGGTCAAGGCTCGGCGTCGCGTCGGCCCCACGCCGGGGCCGGCCGCAGCTAAGATGGGACCGGATGAGGCGCGCGGCCCTGACGATCGTCGGCGTGATGGCGGTCGTCGGCTGCGGCCGGATCGGCTACGACCCGGCGATCGACGCCGGGGCGGGCGCTGGCGAGCTGCGCTACCCGACCGACGACGTCGCCGCGGTGGTGAACGCGACGGTGATCGACCTGCGGCCGGTGGCCAGCCCGCCGGGCGCGACCTTCACGATCGCGCCGGCGCTGCCGCTCGGGGTCGTGCTCGACGCCGACAGCGGCGCGATCCTCGGCGTGCCGACCGCGGCGGCCGACGCGATGTTCACGGTGACCGCGCGCGCCGCCGCCGGCGTGACGGCGGAGTTCGAGCTGCGGCTGACCGCGCTGCCCGGCTGGATCGTCGACGTGCCCGGCGATCAGCCTGACGACGACGGCGGCGCCGACACCACCTGCCTGGCCAGCGCCGCCGGCGGCTGCACGCTGCGCGCCGCGTTCCAGACCGCCAACCAGCGCACGCTGCGCCAGCTGATCCTGGTGCCGGCCGGCGCCTACGCGATCGGCGCGTCGCTGGGCGTCGTGACCAACGACGTGGTGATCGCCGGCGCCGGCGCCACCGCGACGATCGTGCGGGCGGCGACGTTCCGCCCCGGGTTTCGCGCCTACGGCGTGACCTCGGCCCACACCCTCGCGCTGCGCGGCACCACCTATCGCGACTTCGGCAACGCCGACGGCGCGGTGGTCCACGCCACCGCGGGGCGCGTCGAGATCGACGACTGCCACTTCGCGGCCAACGCCTCGGCCGGGTCGGGCGGCGTGCTGTTCGCGTCGGACGGCGCGGTGGTCGTCGCTCGCGACTCGCTGTTCATCGACAACGAGTCGTTCGGCGGCTGCTGCAGCGGGTGGGGCGGCGTGATCGATGGCGAGGGCCCGGGCACGACGATCGACGTCGACGGGTGCACCGCCACCGGCAACACCTCGGCGTGGGGCTCGTTCGCCCACGTCACCAGCGGCACCAACCTGCGGCTCATCAACTCGACCCTGGCGCGCAACGTCGCGACCATCGCCGGCGCGCTGGCGTCGCCGGGCGGGCACTACCTGGTCGTCAACAGCACGATCGTCGCCAACACCAACACCCGCGACGACGCGGCCGGGCTCTACGTCCACGCGTCGCCGGCGCGCTACCAGCTCGTCAACACCATCGTCGCCGGCAACACCGACGCCAGCGGGGCCGAGCACGACTGCCGCAAGAACGACCCGGCCACGGTGGTGACCTCGCTGGGCGGCAACCTGATCGGCGACGCCGCCGGCAACTGCGCCGCGTCGTTCGACCAGCCCAGCGATCGGCTGTCGACCGATCCGCTGCTCGAGCCGGGCGCGCCGAGCGACCATGGCGGCCCGACCCCGACGCTGCTCTTGCAGGCCGGGTCGCCGGCGCACGCCGCGGGGGTGAGCGCGCAGTGCCCGCCGCGCGATCAGCGCGGTCGGCCGCGTCCGCCGGGCGCCGCCTGCGACCTGGGCGCCACCGAGACGCCGTAGCCGACAGCGGCGGCGATGTAGGTCAAGCGATCCGCAACCCGAGCGCTGCCCGAGCGCGCGGCCCGAACGCGCTCGTCGGATGCCACACTCGGGATCGTGGGTCCCCTCGCGCGTCGTGGGGCGATCGCCGGCTGCGCGATCGCCCTGGTCTTCCTCGTGGCGCCGCGCTCGAGCGCGGCGGCCCCCTGCAACACCGCCGGCCCGGCGCTGGTCGTGGACGGCATCACCTGCCAGCTGTCGGGCGTCTACACGTTCACGTCGGTGACGATCCGCAACGGCGGCGTCATCGAGGTCGTGCCCTACGCCGGCGGCAGCAAGCTCGCCACCGGCAACCTCGAGCTGCGCGCGCCGACCATCACGATCGACGCCACGTCGCGCATCGTCGCCAAGGGCGCCGGCTACCAGACGCGGATCTGCGGTGACGGCAGCGGTCCCACCGCGGCGGCCGGCGGTCAGGGCGGCTGCGCGGTGCGCGACTCCGGCGGCGGCGGCGCTCACTTCGGCCGCGGCGGCCGCGGCACCAAGGACATCGCCGGGACCCAGTCGTTCCCGCGCGACTTCGAGGAGGACTGCGGCAACTCGGTGGTCCACGACGCCGGCGGCGTGCCGTCGTGCAGCGACACCAGCAACTGCCGCGCCGGCAACGACGGGCTGCCGACCGTCGCCGGGCAGGAGTTCTACCACTCGATCTATCAGCCCGAGTTCGGCGCTGCGGGTGGCGACAAGGGCTGTCGCGACGGCGACGGGACGACCGTCAACACCGCGGGGCCGGGCGGCGGGCGCGTGGTGCTGGCCGCGCTCGACGCGACCGCGACCGGCCAGATCGCGATCGCCGGGCGGATCGACACCAACGGCAAGCGCGGCTGCGGCAACGGCAACGACTCGGCCGGCGGCGGCGCCGGCGGCACCGTGTTCCTGGTCGGCGACAACGTCTCGATCGCCACCACCGCGCGCATCACCGCGTCGGGCGGCCTCGGGGGCGACACCCAGGGCCTGGCCGCCGATCCGACCGGCGAGTGCGCGGCGCCGGCGCAACAGGGCGGCACCTGCGACGACTGCGGCGGCGGCGGCGGCGGCGGCATCATCTCGGTGCTGTCGGTCAACGCCGACATCGCCGACGAGTCGGTGTTCAGCGTCAGCGGCGCGCTCGGCGGCACCTGTCCGATCTGCCAGGGCGAGGCCGGCGGCGGCGTCGGCGAGCTGCAGATCTCCGGCGGCTACGTCGCCGAGTTCTGCGACGGGTTCGACAACGACTTCGACGATCAGGTCGACGAGGGGCTGCCGCCGCTGGCCTGTGCTGGCGGCCCGCTCCCGGCGTGCGTCGGCGGCGTGCCGCAGAGCTGCCCGCCGGCGGTGCCGGCGTGCGTGGGCCCGGTCACCGACACCCGCGCGCGGTTCCTGGTGGTGGTCGACACCTCGGGCTCGATGCTGGGCTCGCTCACCGGCGTCCCGACGTTCGGCGACGGCTCGGTCGATCACCCCGGCCTCGATCAGGACGGCGACGGCGCCGCCGACGACTCTCGCCTGTTCAAGGCCAAGGGGGCGCTGTCGACGGTGATCGCCGCGTACCCGGAGATCGACTTCGCGCTGGCGCGCTACCACCAGGACACCGCGATCGATCGCAGCTGCCAGGTGGCCGGCTGGTTCGAGTGCGCCTCGATCTGTTGCAGCTACGACAACCCGACCAACAACACCGGCGCGTCCTTGTGCAACGTCAACGGCGGCAGCCTCGGCACCGTGGCGGTGCGCGCGACCTCGCCGGGCGACGAGTGCGTCAACTACGCCGGCAACTGCGGTCCGCCGCGCCGCGGCGCCGACGTGCTGGTCGGCTTCGGCGCCGATCCCGATCGCTACCTCGGATGGCTCGACGGCGCCGAGGCGGCGTTCGACCCCGGCCAGGTGCCGGGTGACTTCTGCCCCGGCGGCGACTGCGAGCTCCGCGGCACCGGCCCCACGCCGCTGGCCAACTCGCTCGCCGCGGCGCAGGACTACCTGACGCCGATCAAGGCCTGCGACGCCGCCGCCGGGGGCGGCTGTCGGCGCTACGGCGTCATCCTGTTGACCGACGGCGCCGAGAGCTGCCAAGGCGACCCCGTCGCGGCGGCCACCGCGCTGCGCGGTGCCGGCGTCGACACCTTCGTCGTCGGCTTCTCGGTGCTGGGGAGCGAGCAGGCCCAGCTGAACGCCGTCGCGGCGGCGGGCGGCACCGGCGCGGCGTTCCTGGTCGGCGACGAGAACGCGCTGGCCAACGCGCTGGCGTCGATCGTGTCGGGCTCGATCGTGTTCGAGACCTGCAACGACCTCGACGACGACTGCGACGCGCGCATCGACGAGGACTTCCCGACCAAGGGGCTGGTGTGCGACGACGGCCGGCTCGGCGCGTGCCGCGGCACCGGCGCCTACGTGTGCGCGGCCGACGGTTCCGGCGTGGTGTGCGCGATCACCAACCCCGGCGCCGCCCCGATGGCCGAGGTGTGCAACGGGCTCGACGACGACTGCGACGGCGCGATCGACGACGGCATCGCCTGCATCCCGGGCTGCGTGCCGACCGCCATGGTCGATCTCTGCAACGGGCTCGACGACGACTGCGACGGCGCCTTCGATGAGGACGATCCGGCGATCGGCGCGCCGTGCGGCACCAACGGTCTGGCGCCGTGCCGGCTGGGCACCCAGGCCTGCATCGGCGGCACGCTGGTGTGCGTGGGGGCGATCGAGCCCGGCACCGAGTCGTGCAACGGGCTCGACGACGACTGCGACGGGCTCGCCGACGACCTGGCGACCTGCCCCGGGACCACCTCGTGCGTCGAGGGCGCGTGCCGGGTGCCGTGCGGCAGCGGCGAGTTCCCGTGCCCGGCCGGGCTCACCTGCGAGACCACGCCCGCCGGCGCGTTCTGCGTGCCCGACGCCTGCGCGGCCTGTGGCCCCAACGAGATCTGCCAGGGCAACCAGTGCGTCGACCCGTGCGCCGACGTGACCTGCACCGCGCCCGAGGTGTGCCGGCTCGGCACCTGCGTCGACTGCGACGTGCTGGGGTGCCCGAGCGGCGAGATCTGCGTGGCGTCGGCGTGCGTCGCCGATCCGTGCGCCGACGTCGACTGCGCGGCGGGGTGCACCGACTCACTCGGGTGCAGCTGCTACGCTGGCGCCTGTCGCGGCAACTGCGATGACGGCAGCTGCCCCGACGGACAGCGCTGCGACGCCATCGGTGCCTGCGTGCCCGACGCCTGCGCTGGCGTCGCTTGTCCGGGCGGGCAGGTGTGCACCGCCGGCGCCTGCACCGCGGATCCGTGCGTCGGCGTCACCTGCGGGCCGGGCGCGGTGTGCCAGGGCGGCGGCTGCATCGACGACCCGTGCAAGCTGATCGACTGCTCGCCGGGGTTCTCGTGCGTGCTGGCCCCCGAGGGGCCGCGCTGCGCGATCGACCAGAGCGGCGGCGGGTACCGACCCGACCTGGTGACCGCGGCCGGCGGCGGATGCGCGGCCGGTGGCGACGGCGCGGGCGGCGCCGGCGCGATCGTGCTCGGCCTCGCGCTCGCACTCGCGCGGCGGAGGCGGTCGTGAGCCGCGTGATCCGCGGCCCGCTGGTGGCCCTGGCGATCGCGCTCGTCGGGTGCGACGTGTCGCCGTACGATCTGAACCGCCCCGCGGGGGGCGGCGACGGCGACGGCGGCCGCGACGACGGCGGCGGCGACGGCGACGGCGGCAGCGGCGACCCCGACGCCAGCGGCTGCGTCGCGATCGGCCCCGACGATACCTGCGACGAGATCGATCAGGACTGCGACGGGATCGTCGACAACGGCTTCGACAAGCTGAACGACCCCAACAACTGCGGCACCTGCGGCCACCGCTGCTTCAGCCCGGGCGCCTTGCAGACCTGCACCGCCGGCGCGTGCACGCTGACCGGCTGCCAGCCGGGCTTCGCCGACCTCGACGCCGATCCGCTGACCTGCGAGTACCGCTGCCCGTTGTTCCCGACGATCGCCGAGGACTGCAACGGCGTCGACGACGACTGCGACGGGATGGTCGACGAGACGCTGCCGGCGCCGCCGTCGGGCCAGTGCCGGACCACGCCGGGTACGCCGTGCGCGGGCACGACGATGGTGTGCGCCAACCGCGGCGGCGCGACCCGGTGGTACTGCGACTACGCGGCGGCGGTCGAGTTCGATCCGAGCGTGCCCAACGGGATCGTGCTGGCCGAGCAGCTGTGCGACGGCCAGGACGGTGACTGCGACGGCGTCGTCGACGACAGCTTCCCCGATCTCGGCACCACCTGTGATGACGGCGGGGTCGGGGTGTGCCGCGACGGCGGGGTCCGGCGCTGCGATCCCGCCGATCCCACCCGGACCACCTGCGACCTGACCGCGCCGCCCGACGCGCAGCCGGCGAGCGCCGAGGCCTGCGACGGCCTCGACAACGACTGCAACGGCACGTTCGACGACGCCACCGGTCCCGGTCGGGTGATCGACGCGATGGACCACGTCACGCTCGCCGGCCTCGACTACTACATCGACCGCTACGAGGCGTCGCGGCCCGACGCCACCGGCGCCGCCGCGGGCGCGTCGTCGGCGCGGGCCTGCTCGAAGCCGATGGTCCAGCCGTGGCGGGCGGCGACGTTCGCGACCGCCGCCGCCGCCTGCGCCGCCGCGGGCAAGTCGCTGTGCACCGCGACGCAGTGGGAGACCGCGTGCGCCGGCAGCCCGGCGGCGACGTTCCCCTACGGCGCGACGTTCGCGCCCGACCGATGCAACACCGAGAGCCACGACGGCGTGCCGGGCGGGATCGACGACGACGTCGTCCTCGCCACCGGCGCGATGGGCATGTGCACGTCGAGCCTCGGCGGCTTCGACCTGTCGGGCAACCTCAAGGAGTGGACCAACGACATCACCGGCCAGATCGGCGGCACGGACATCGCGGTCCTGCGCGGGGGCGCGTACGACAGCCCCAGCATCGGCGCGACCTGTGGCTTCCGCACGTCGCGGGCCACCGTCGACACGGTGCTGCCGACGATCGGCTTCCGCTGCTGCAAGCTGACGCCGCCGTGACGTGAGGCCGGCGCTCGCGGCGACCGTGTTCGATGCTGCCGCCCGACATCGCGGCCACACTCCCGCCGATGAGCCTGGCTCGCACCTTCGGCACCCTTCCGGGTTCCCCCCCCGCAGCCTCTGCGCGAATCCGGCGCCTGCGCGCGTTCCCTGCGGCAGCAGGGCGCAGGCAGCCCGCTTGCGCGACTCCCGCGGCGTGCCGACCTTCAGGGCCGTGACGACGCTGGACCTGGCCGCGATGCTGCAACGTCACGGCGGTGATGCGACGCGGCTGGTGCAGATCCTCCACGAGGTGACGGCGGCGCTGGGCTACGTGCCGCCAGCGACGATCACCGAGCTGGCGGCGCGCCTCGGCGTGTCGCGGGCCCACGTCGAGGGCGTGGTGGGGTTCTACAGCTTCTTCTCGGCGGAGCCGCAGGGGCGGTTTCGGGTGCGGTTCAGCGACAACATCACCGATCAGATGGCGGGCAGCCACGCGCTGTGCCAGCGCATGCTGGACGCGTTCCGGGTGGAGCTGGGCGAGGTGAGCCGCGACGGGCTGGTGTCGATCGCACGCACGAGCTGCACCGGGCTGTGCGATCAGGGGCCGGCGCTGCTGGTCAACGATCGGGCCATCGCGCGGCTGACGCCGCAGCGGATCGGCGCGATCTGCTCGCTCATCCGCGGCGAGGTGCCGCTCGCGCAGTGGCCCGAGAACCTGTTCGCGATCCACAGCCACGTCGAGCGCCGCGATCGCATCCTGGCGGCGGTCATGCAGCCCGGCGAGGGCCTGGCGGCGGCGGTGGCGCGCGGCGCGGCGGCCACGATCGCCGAGCTCGAGCGCTCCGGGCTGCGCGGGCGCGGCGGCGCGGGCTATCCGACCGGCGCCAAGTGGGCCGCGTGCGCGGCGACCCCGGGGCCCGAGCGCTACGTGGTGTGCAACGCCGACGAGGGCGAGCCCGGCACGTTCAAGGATCGCGAGCTGCTCGCGCACCACGCCGAGCTGGTGATCGAGGGCATGACCGTCGCCGCGTTCGCCGTCGGCGCGCAGCGCGGGCTCATCTACCTGCGCGCCGAGTACCCGTTCCTGGTGGCGCCCCTGCTCGAGCTGCTGGAGCGTCGACGCGTCGCCGGGCTGCTCGGGCGCGCGGTCGGCGGCGTGGCCGGCTTCGCCTTCGACATCGAGCTGCACATCGGCGCCGGCGCGTACGTCTGCGGCGAGGAGTCGGCGCTGATCGAGTCGCTCGAGGGCAAGCGCGGCATCCCGCGCAACCGCCCGCCGTACCCGGTGACCCACGGCTACCGCCAGCGGCCCACCGTCGTGAACAACGTCGAGACGCTGGCGGCCGCCGCCCTCGTCGCGCGCGACGGCGCCGACGCCGTGCGCGGGCAGGGCACCCCGAAGTCGGCCGGCACCAAGCTGCTGTCGGTGGCGGGCGACGTCGCCCGGCCCGGCATCTACGAGTACCCGTTCGGCGTGACCGTGCGCCAGGTGCTCGACGACGCCGGCGCGGTCGGCAGCCAGGCGGTGCAGGTGGGCGGGCCGTCGGGGACGCTCCTGGCCGCGCGCGAGTTCGGGCGGCGGATCGCGTTCGAGGACGTGCCGTCGGCCGGCGCGTTCATGGTGTTCGATCAGGGCCGCGACATGGTGGCGGTGGTCGAGAACTTCGCGCGGTTCTTCGCCCACGAGAGCTGCGGCTTCTGCACGCCGTGCCGGGTCGGCACCACGCTGGCGGCGCAGATGATGACCCGCATCGCCACCGGCGTCGGCTCGCGGCGCGACGTCAAGGACCTGGCGCGGGTGGCCGGCGTGATGAAGGCCGCCAGCCACTGCGGCCTGGGCGCCACCGCCGGCGCGCCGGTCGTCGCCGCGCTCGAGAAGTTCCGGCCGGCGTTCGATCAGCGGTTGCGCTCACTCGACGTGGTGCCGACGTTCGATCTCGACCTGGCGCTGGCGCCGGCCCGCGAGGCCACCGCGCGCGACGACCTGGCCGCGCACCTCGACGAGGAGGGCCCGTGACCGACGCCCCGGCTCCGCAGACGTTCCAGATGGACGGCCACGACGTGGCGTTCGCGCCCGGGCAGTCGATCATGACCGCGGCGCTGGCCGCGGGGCGCTACATCCCGCACCTGTGCTTCCACCCCGAGTTCACCGCCCACGGCAGCTGCAAGGTGTGCACGGTGAAGGTCAACGGGCAGCCCCACGCCAGCTGCACCACGCCGGCCCGGGCCGGCGACGTGATCGAGTCGGACACCGACGAGCTGACCCAGCTGCGGCTGAACCTGGTGCAGTTCCTGTTCACCGAGGGCAACCACTTCTGCCCGAGCTGCGAGAAGAGCGGCGGCTGGACGCTGCAGGGCGTGGCCTACGAGCTGGGCATGACCACCGAGCACTTCAGCCCGCTGTTCCCGGATCGGCCGGTCGACGCGTCGCACCCCGACGTGCTGCTCGACTTCAACCGCTGCATCCTGTGCGAGCTGTGCATCCGCGCCTCGGCGATCCACGACCAGAAGCACGTCTTCGCGCTGTCGGGGCGCGGCATCACCAAGCACCTGATCGTCAACGCCGAGTCGGGCCGGCTGGTCGACACCGCGCTGGCGCTGTCGGACAAGGCGATGACCGTGTGCCCGGTGGGCGTGATCCTGCGCAAGCGCCAGGGCTTCGCGGTGCCGATCGGCCAGCGGCCGTACGATCGCCAGCCGATCAGCGCGGTCGCGACGGCGCACCCCGACCCGGAGGATGGCCATGAGTGAGCGCGCGCGCGAGCCGGCGATCGTGCCCCGGCGCAAGCTGCGGGTGGCGACCGCGTCGTTGGCTGGGTGTTTCGGCTGCCACATGTCGCTGCTCGACATCGACGAGCGGCTGGTCGACCTGCTGGAGCTGATCGAGCTAGACGCGTCACCGCTGACCGACAAGAAGCGCTGCGGGCCGTGCGATCTCGGGCTGATCGAGGGCGGGCTGTGCAACGCCGAGAACGTGCACACGCTCCGCGCGATGCGCGCGAACTGCAAGATCCTGGTGGCGGTGGGCGCGTGCGCGCTCAACGGCGGGCTGCCGGCGCAGCGCAACCACATCGACGTGCGCGACTGCTTGCAGACCGCGTACCTGTCGGGGCCTGGCGTCGAGCGCGGCTTCATCCCCAACGATCCCGAGCTGCCGCTGCCGCTGGCGCAGGTGCACCCGCTGCACGACGTGGTGAAGATCGACTACTTCCTGGCCGGGTGCCCGCCGTCGGCCGAGGCGATCTGGCAGTTCCTGACCGATCTGATCGCCGGCCGCACGCCGGTCACCACCCACGGCCTCATCCGCTACGACTGACCATGCCCACCTCCCTCGACACCGCCGCCAACCCCGAGGCCCTACGCCGGATCGTCATCGAGCCGGTGTCGCGGGTCGAGGGCCACGGCAAGGTCACGATCCTGCTCGACGCCGAGCGCAAGGTGCAGCAGGTGCGGTTGCACATCGTCGAGTTCCGCGGCTTCGAGCGGTTCATCCAGGGCCGGCCGTTCTGGGAGGTGCCGGTGATGGTGCAGCGGCTGTGCGGCATCTGCCCGGTCAGCCACCACCTCGCGGCGTCCAAGGCGATGGATCAGATCGTCGGCGCGACCCGGGTGCCGGCGACGGCGACGGCGATCCGCCGGCTGATGCACTACGGCCAGATCTTGCAGTCGCACGCGCTGCACTTCTTCCACCTGGCGTCGCCCGACCTGCTGTTCGGCTTCGACAGCGATCCGGCGAAGCGCAACGTGGTGGGCGTGCTGGCGGCGCACCCCGATCTGGCGCGCCACGGCATCCTCTTGCGCAAGTTCGGCCAGGAGATCATCCGGATCACCGCCGGCAAGCGGGTCCACGGCACCGGCTCGATCCCCGGCGGCGTGAACAAGCGGGTCACGCCGGCCGAACGCGACGAGCTGCGCGCGCCGCTGGCCGACGTGCTGGCGTGGGCCGAGGCCGGGGTGCGGCTGGTGGCCGAGCTGTTCGCGGCCAACCGCGCGCTGTACGAGGGCTTCGGCACGGTGCGCTCGAGCCTGCTCTCGCTGGTCGCCGCCGACGGCACGCTCGATCTGTACGACGGCGTCCTGCGGGCCCGCGACGCCGACGGCGGCATCCTGTTCGACGGCGTGCGCTGCGCGGACTACGGCGCGCGCATCCACGAGAACGTGCGGTCGTGGAGCTACATGAAGTTCCCGTTCTTCGCGGAGCTGGGGCCCGAGCGCGGCTGGTACAAGGTGGGGCCGCTGGCGCGCGTGCAGAACTGCGACGCGATCGGCACGCCGCGGGCCGAGGCGGCGCGCCAGGACTTCCTGGCGCAGACGCTGGGGACGATCCAGCACGCGCCGTTGGCGTACCACTGGGCGCGGATGATCGAGCTCTTGCACGCGGCGGAGGTGATCGAGCGGCTGCTGGCCGATCCGGCGCTCCTGGGCGACGAGCTGACCGCGACCGGCGCCCGGGGCACGACCGGCGTCGGCGTGATCGAGGCGCCGCGCGGCACGCTGATCCACCACTACGAGGTCGACGCCGACGATCTGGTGACGATGTGCAACCTGATCGTCTCGACGACCCACAACAACACCGCGATGAACGAGGCGATCCGCCAGGTGGCGCGGCAGCACCTCGACGGCCACGAGCCGACCGAGGGCCTGCTCAACCACATCGAGGTGGCGATCCGCGCGTTCGATCCGTGCCTGTCGTGCGCGACCCACGCGCTGGGCAAGATGCCGCTGGCGGTCGAGATCGTCGACGCCGCCGGCGCGCTGGTGACCCGGCTGGTGCGCGACGCGGAGGCGCTGTGACCGCGCGGCCGGCCGGCGTGCTGGTGGTCGGCGTGGGCAACCCGTCGCGCGGCGACGACGCGCTGGGGCCGGCGTTCGTCGAGCGGGCCGGCGCGGCGCTGGCGGCCGAGGTGGCGCGCGGCGAGCTGGAGCTCCTGACCGACTTCCAGCTCCAGGTGGAGCACGCGCTCGATCTGCAGGGCCGCGCGCGGGTGGTGTTCGTCGACGCCAGCGTCAGCGCGGCGGCGCCGTTCGCCTACGCGGCGGTGGCCCCGGCGGCGGGCCCGCCGGCCTACACCACCCACGCGATGTCGCCGGCGGCGCTGCTGGCGACCTACCGCGACGTCGTCGGCCCGCCGCCGCCGGCGTTCGTGCTGGCGATCCGCGGCGAGGGCTTCGAGCTGGGCGCGCCGCTGTCGGCGGCGGCGGGCGCGCACCTGGACGCGGCGCTGGCGTTCTTCGCAGGCAGCCTGCGGGCCGAGGCCGTGCCGCATGCATGAGCTGGCGATCGCCGAGTCGATCGTCGAGCTGGCCGCCGAGCACGCGGCCCGCGACGGCTTCCGGCAGGTGCGGCGGATCCACCTGGCGATCGGCGCGCTGTCCCACGTCGATCCGCGGGCGCTGGAGTTCGGGTTCGCGGCGGTGGCCAGCGGCACGGTGGCCGACGGCGCGACGCTGGTGATCGATCGCCCGCCGGGGGTGGCGCGCTGCCTGGCGTGCCAGGTCGACGTGCCGATCGCGGCGTACGGCGATCCATGCCCGGGCTGCGGCGGCGCCGAGCTGATGGCGGTGGGCGGCGCCGAGCTGCGGGTGATCGACCTGGAGGTGGTGTGATGTGCGGCGTGTGCGGCTGCGGCGCTGCGGACGGGCCGGGGGCGACGCGCGATGGCCGCGCGCCGGCGCTGGCGGCGGCGGCGCGGATCGTGCGGGTCGAGCGCGACATCCTGGAGAAGAACGATCGGTACGCTGCGACCAACCGCGCGCGGTTCGCGGCCGGGCGCACGCTGGCGCTGAACCTGGTGTCGTCGCCGGGCGCGGGCAAGACCGCGCTGCTGGTCCGCACGCTGACCGAGCTGCGCGACCGCTACCCGCTGGCGGTGATCGAGGGCGACCAGCAGACCAGCCTGGACGCCGACCGGATCCGGGCGACCGGCGCGCCGGCGGTGCAGATCAACACCGGCAAGCTGTGTCACCTCGACGCGCGGCTGGTGGCCGACGCGCTCGCGGGCCTGCCGCCGCTGGACGGCGGCGTGCTGTTCATCGAGAACGTCGGCAACCTGGTGTGCCCGGCGGGCTTCGACCTGGGCGAGGCCGGCAAGGTGGTGCTGGCGTCGGTGACCGAGGGCGAGGACAAGCCGCTCAAGTACCCGGACATGTTCCACGCGGCGCGGCTGGTGCTGATCACCAAGACCGATCTGCTGCCGCACCTGGAGTTCGACGTGGCGGCGCTGGCGGCCAACGCGCGGGCGGTGAACCCGCGGGCCGAGGTGCTGCAGGTGTCGGCGCGCACCGGCGCGGGGCTGGACGCCTGGTACGCGTGGCTGGCGGGGCGGCGGGCCGACGCGATCGGGTGACGGTCACGGCGTCGCGGCGGCCGTGCGCACGTGGTCCCAGTCAGCGAGGTAGGCGGCGAACACCGCGTCGTCCTCGATGGTCAGCAGCGTCTCGTCGTTGATGGCGCGGGCGGCGTCGGTCCAGTTGTGCGAGCCGGTGTAGACCCGGCGGTGGTGGGCCGGGCCGGCGGCGTCGGGCGCGTCGATCAGCATGTACTTCGAGTGCAAGGACCAGCCGCCGCGGTCGGGGTAGCGGGTGAGCTCGACGCCGGCGCCGGTCAGCGTCGACGCGACCACCGCGCCCAGCGGGATCTCGGCGTCGCCGGCCACCACCCGGACGTCGCAGCCGTCGCGGGCCCGGGCCGCCAGCTCGCTGGCGACGCCGCGGCGGCCGTCGGTGAAGTACGCCATCGCGACCCGGATGCGCGCGGTGGGGTCGCAGCGGACCGCGGCCAGCGCCTCGATCACCGGGTCGCCCGTCGGGCGGGGGAAGAACTGCACGTGGGTGGGGCCGTCGCCGTCGGCGCGGCGGTCGTAGGCCGGGATCTCGACGTCGGCGAACAGGTCGTCCCAGGTGCGGCGGTAGGCGGCGTACAGCGTCGCGTCGCCGGCGACGATCACCGCGTTGTTGTGCATCGTCAGCTGGGTGGTCGTCAGGTTGTGCGACGCCTGCGCCACGACGTCGCGGCGGCCGTCGGTCAGCGCCGAGAACAGGAACGTCTTGTGGTGCATGATCCCCGAGCCGACGCACGCGCTGCCCGGCGCGTCGCACAGGTGGACCGCGGCGGCGCCCAGGCCGGCGATCAGCGCGGGGACCTCGGAGCCGACGCCGTCGGCGCCGCCGTCGAGCACGATCGCGACGTCGACGCCGCGGGCCGCGGCGCGGACCAGCGCGGCCGAGGGCGGCGACCGGGTGAAGGTGTAGAGCGCGACGCGGATCTCGGCGCCGGCGGGGGTGGCGTCGATCAGCCGGACCAGCGCGTCCTCGATGGCGGTGTCGCGGCCGTTGGCGGCGTCGCGGCGCGAGAACACGGTGGCGAAGGTCGGCGCCGCGGCGGGCGCGTCGAGCGCGGTCGGCGCGTCGGGCGGCGGCGCGTCGTCGAGCGCGGCGGCGTCGGTGGCGTCGGCGGCGTCGGGATCGGGCGGGGGATCGCCGCCGCCGCCGCTGCAGCCGAGGGCGAGCAGCGCGGCGGTCGCGGTGAGGGCAGGGGCGCGGCGCGGGGCCATGCCTGACGTTCGCACGGCCGACGAGGCGGCGCGCGGCGCGCGAGGCGCCTTCAGCGTGACGAGGTGGCGCGGCGCTCGGGAACTTGCTGAGCGGGTGGTGTAGGCCGACTCCCGGCACGTGTCCGCATCCCGGACAGTACCCGCAACACCGTGGGCGTGAGCTGCGCGACCAAATCCAGACCCCGTTGATCGTTGCCGCCGAAACCCGCACAACGGTGATCGTGGAGGGATCCTGCTCGACGGTTCTGCAGCGTAGGTCGTGCACCGCGGGTGGCGCGCCGTGACCGTCGAGCGCACCGCCGCGCGGGTCCGGCCGCGCAAGCCGACGCTGGAGATGGTGCCGCCGGGGACCCGGCTGGGGCGCTACGAGCTCTTGCGGCGGTTCGCGTCGGGCGGCATGGCCGAGCTGTACCTGGCGCGGGTCGCAGGCTCGGGCGGGTTCGAGAAGATCTGCGTGGTCAAGCGCATCCTGCCGCAGTACGCGAGCGACCCCGACTTCGTGCGGATGTTCCTCGATGAGGCCCGCCTG
>Ga0073899_10001766_pt1 | contig 19638 bp, 16 predicted proteins | sample KloWWTmetaKNB5Ph_FD_88975 | JGI IMG/M metagenome (GOLD analysis project Ga0073899, IMG submission 88975) | Active sludge microbial communities from Klosterneuburg, Austria, studying microevolution and ecology of nitrifiers - Klosterneuburg... | ecosystem: Engineered > WWTP > Aerobic digester >... | reverse complement strand
GCCGGGGTGGGAGCCGGAGCCGGGGTGGGAGCCGGTGCCGGGGTGGGGGCCGGTGCCGGGGCCGGGGCAGCGACGGGGGCGGCAGCCGGTGCCGGCGTCGGCTCAGGGGCCACCTCCGGCTCGGGCTGCGGTTCCGGCTCGGCCGGGGCGGCGGGCGCCGCCGGGGCGCCGGAGCCGATCACGGCCAGCACCGAACCGACGGCAGCGGTGCCGTCCTCACCGACGCGGATCTCCAGCAGGGTGCCGGCGGCGGGGGACGGGATCTCGGTGTCGACCTTGTCGGTGGAGACCTCCACCAGCGGCTCGTCGGCCTCGACGGGGTCGCCCACGTTCTTGAGCCAGCGCGAGACCGTCCCCTCGGTGACCGACTCACCGAGCTGTGGCAGCAGCACCTCGACGGTGTCACCGCCGGGGGCGGGCGCGGCGGCGGGCGCCGCGGGGGCGGGCTCGGCGACGGGTGCCGGGGCGGCGGGTTCGGGTTCGGGCTGGGCGGCGGGCTCGGCGACGACCGCGGCCTCCGCCTCGGCCGGGGCTTCGTCCGTGGGCGCCGCGCCACCGGGGGCCTCGCTGGGATCGCCGATCACGGCCAGCACCGAACCGACCGCGGCGGTGCCGTCCTCCTCGACCATGATCTCGAGCACCACGCCGGCGACCGGGGACGGGATCTCGGTGTCCACCTTGTCCGTCGAGACCTCGACCAGCGGCTCGTCAGCGGCGACGGTGTCGCCGACCCGCTTGAGCCAGCGGGAGATGGTTCCTTCGGTGACCGACTCACCCAGCGCAGGCAAGGGAACGGGAGTGGACATGGCGCAGGCTCCTTCGACGCAGGTTCTCACCGACAGACTAGCCGCGACTCACCGCCGACGCTGCCCTTGCCGCGCGCGCCCCACCGGACATCGCCCGGGTGAAGGCCGGCAGCGCCGGGCCCACGGCCCGGCGGAGGCCGAAGAACGCGGGCGCGGCAGGTGCCCGGACGGCCTCGGACCCGTCCGTTCCCGCCGGTGCGCGATAATGCGGTCGTGGGTTGGTTCAAGCGACGCAGGGCAGTGCGGACGGATCTCGTCGACCGCGCGACATTGGCGCACCTGGAGGATTTCATCTCCTCACGCCGCGGCGTCGAGGCGTTCGTCGAACTCCCCACCACCATGGCCCGCGCCACCCTGCTGCTGATCGCCCACGACGGCGAGTGGACCCGCCGCAGCGTCGACTCCGTCGACTGGGCCCGCCACTTCGCCGCCCGCCACCGGCTGCCCACCTACGACGCCGGCGTGGTCGGCTACCCCCAGCGGATGCGCGACTACAACGCGCGCCGCCGCGCCGGGCACTGAGCCCGGACGCCCCGCTCAGCCCTGGGGCTGGTCCCTGGTGACAGCCCGGAAGGCCTCCACCAGCGCGGCTCCCAGCGCGGCACCGGGTGCGGGCGACGTCCGTCCCATCAGGGACGCGGCCGCGCCTCCGCAGGCGAACAGGCCCGGGATCACGGCGCCGGCCTCGTCGAGCACGGCAGCGTCGGCGTCCACCAGCAACCCGCCCTTGGTGCCCTCGTCGCCGGGGTAGACCCGGACGGCCCAGAACGGCGACTTCTCCACCTTGCCCAGCGACGGGTTGCGCTGCTTGCCTGCATTGCCGCGGGCCTTGTCCCAGGCCGAACGGCCGCGTCCGAAGTCGAGGTCCCGACCACTGGTGGCGAAACTGTTGAAACGCACCACCGTGCCGAGCAGTCCGGCCCGGTCGACACCGAGCGCCTCGGCCAGGTCGTTGAGCGTGTTCGCCTTGACGATCTCGCCAGCCTCCAGCGCCCGCTTCGGCACCGCGCCCGGCGCCCACGGCCCGAGCGGGTAGTGCTGCCGGTGCCGGTTGTCCACGATCAGGAAGGACGGGATCGCCCGCACCCCGCGGCTGCGCTCGTACAGGTGCCGGCCGAGCAGGACCCCGGGCGCGACCTCGTTCACGAACCGGTCACCGGCCTGGTCGACGATCAGCCCGTGTGGCATCGCCCGGGCCCTGGTGAGCGGGTAGGCGACACCATCGGTGAGCATCACCGGCTGCCACCACGCGTCCTCCAGGGCTGCCGTCGCCGCTCCGGCGGCTTTCGCGGCGGCGAGCAGGCTGCCCGTGTTGGGCACGCCGGTCACCGTCCACGCGGCGTCGGTCGGCAGTGGGAGGTACTCCTCGCGCAACTCCTGGCTCGCCTCGAACCCGCCGTTGGCCAGCAGGACGGCGGCCGCGCGCACCTCGACGGTCGCGCCCAGGTGCTCCACGACGACCCCGTGGACGCCGTCGGCGTCATGCACCAGCCCCGTCGCGGGCGAGTCGAGCCACACCTCGACGCCGGTCGCGGTGGCCCGGCGCAGCAGTGCGGCGGCGAGCGACTCCCCGGGGGTGGTGGACCCGCTGCGGCGGGTGAGGCCGTCCAGCACCCGGTCGCCGAACGGACGCCGTCCGCCTTCCTGCGGTCGGCGCAGCAGGTCGGTCCACTCCCCGAGCGAGCGGCGGTCGACATGCTGGCTGGCGAGCACCCGGCCCTGCTGGCGGGCGCCTGCGGCCTCGCTGTGGAAGTCGGGCAGCCCCTTGACGGCAGCGAGCGGCAACCGGGAGGAGATCAGCCATCGGGCCAGCTTCGGCGCGGTCTCGACGAAGGCGGCCCGGCGGGCCGCCGTGGAGGCGGCGGTGGGCGCCCCGAGCACGGCGTCGAGGTACTCGGCCGCGGCCTCGGGGGTGTCGGTGGCCCCGAGCTTGCCCGCGAGCGGGTTGCCCGGCAGCCACATCCGGCCGTCCCCGACGGCGGTGCTGCCGCCGGCGAGCGGGCTGGCTTCGACGACCAGCACCTCCTGGCCGAGCCGGCGGGCGGCCACCGCAGCCAGCAGCCCGGCGGCGCCCGCGCCGACGATGACCAGGTCGGTCCGTACCGTCTCCATGGCCACCCGGGGCTCAGCCGGCGAGAGCATGCGCGAGCGCGATCAGGGTGCGGACGGCCACGCCGGTGCCTCCGGAAGGCACGTAGTGGTAGGGCTCGTGGGGGTTGAAGGCCGGTCCGGCGATGTCCAGGTGCGCCCAGGGCGTCCCGGCCGGCACGAACTCGGAGAGGAAGGCGGCCGCGGTGAGCGCGCCGCCCGGGCGGTCGCCGGTCGATTTCAGGTCGGCCACCTTCGAGTTCAGCTTCTCGCGGGCCTCCTCCGGCACCGGAAGCTGCCAGAACAACTCCCCGGCCGCCTCCGCGGCGTCCAGCACCAGGTCGGCGGTCTCGTCCTCGCGCGCCATCAGCCCTGCCACCCGCTCGCCGAGGGCGACCACGCAGGCGCCGGTGAGCGTCGCCACGTCGACCACGAGGCTCGGTTCCTCCTCGCACGCCCGCACGAGCGCGTCGGCCATCACCAGCCGACCCTCGGCGTCGGAGTTCCCGTTCTCGACGGTCCGGCCGCCGTACATCGTGAGCACGTCCGAGGGACGGTAGGAATCCCCGGAGGGCAGGTTCTCCGCCAGCGCAGCCCAGGCGGTCACCCGGATCCGGACCCCGGCCTGCGCGATCGCCTCGGTCGCGGCGACGACGGCGGCGGCGCCGGCCATGTCGCACTTCATCGTGTACATGCCGTCGGCGGGCTTGAGGTTCAGCCCGCCGGAGTCGAAGGTGATGCCCTTGCCGATCAGGACGAGGTGGAACCTTGCCCCGCGCGGGGCGTAGCTCAGCTTCACCAGCCGCGGCTTGCGGGAGGAGCCGCCGCCGACGGCGACCAGCCCGCCGAAGCCCTCCCTCTCCAGCGCCTTGTCGTCCCACACCTCCACGGCGACCTTGGTGGCCTTGGCGCTGGCCCGGATCTCCTCGGCGAAGCTGTCGGGGTAGAGGTCGGACGGGGATGCGTTCACCCACGTCCGCGCCTGGCACACGGCCTGCGCGGTGCCGAGGCCGAGTTCGAGCGCCTGCCGCGCGTCGGGGCGCTTGTTGGAGGAGATCACGTGGATCGACCCGACGCCCGGCTTGCCGTCGACGACCGGGCCGTAGCGGTAGGCGCCCAGCAGCGCCCCCTCGACCGCGCCCTTGATCACCTGCGGCTCGACCGCGTCCAGGCTCACCGCGACCCGCAGCGGACGGTCGCCCGGCAGCCCGGACGCGGCCCGCAGCGCGGCCCCGGCGGCCCGGCGGACCTGCTCGGGGGTGACGTCGATGTCGCCGAGCCCGACGACCACGAGCCGCAGCCCGTTCGGGCCGGGCAGCAGCACGGTGGTCGAGTTCTTCGAACTTCCCCCCAGGTCCTTGGCGGTGCCGGCGAAATCCCGGCCCAGCGGTCTGGTGAGTTCGTCGGGCAGGCCGACCACCACGTCGGCGCCGGAGGCCTCGGCGAGGCCGACCACGAGTACGTCGCAGTCCTTCGGGACGCTGGCGGCGACGGTGACGGTGGGCAACGCGGTCACGTGGGGATCCTCTCGACACAGCAGGTGGATGCGTCCTAAGGCTAGCCCGCTGCGGACTCACCCGGCGAGGGTGGGACCAGCGGGCCGGCCCACTGTGCGGCAGACTGGCGCCATGTCGCACTTCAGCTTCGCCACCGCGGGCCGGATCGTCTTCGGCGAAGGCGAGGCGGGGCAACTCCCGAGCCTGGTGGCGGCCCTGGGCGCCCGGCCGTTCGTCTGCACCGGCGGGCACCCCGACCGGCACGCCGCGCTGCTGGAGCGGATCGGCGAGGGAACCCACGCGATCGCCCACGAACCCACTTTCGACGACCTCCGGACGGCGACCGCGGCCGCCCGCGAGCACGGCGCGGACGTCGTGATCGGGCTGGGCGGCGGCGCGGTGCTGGACGCCGCCAAGGCGGTGGCGGCCCTGCTGGCCAATCCCGGTGACCCGCTGCACTACGCCGAGGTGGTCGGCTGGGGCAACCCGCTGCTGAACCCGGCCCTGCCGTGCGTTGCCGTGCCGACCACGTCCGGCACCGGCTCGGAGGTGACGGCCAACGCGGTGCTGACGTCGGTCGAGCACGGGGTGAAGGTGAGCCTGCGGTCTCCGTCGATGCTGCCCACCATCGCCCTGGTCGACCCCGGCCTCACCCTCGGCTGCCCGCCGGCGGTCACCGCCCACGCCGGCCTGGACGCCCTCGTCCAGTGCATCGAGCCCTTCGTCTCCGGCTTCGCCAACCCGCTCACCGACGGGTTCTGCCGCGAGGGCATCGCTCGCGCCGGACGCAGCCTGCGCCGGGCCGTCGCCGACGGCTCCGACCGGACGGCCCGCGCCGACATGAGCCTCTGCTCGCTGCTCAGCGGGCTGGCGCTGGCCAATGCCAAGCTCGGCGCCGCCCACGGCCTCGCCGGCTCGCTCGGCGGGCTGCTCGGGGTGCCCCACGGCGCCCTGACCGCGGCGGTGATGGTCGCGGTGAGCCGGGCCAACCTCGCCGCGCTGGCCGACGACCCCGACCACCCCGCGGTGCGGCGCTACGCCGAGGTGGGCGAACTGCTCACCGGCACCCGCGACGCCGACGCCTTCCTGGACTGGTTCGAGGCGTCGGCCCGGGAGTTCGGCGTCGGCGGCCTGGCGAGCCTCGGCCTGCGGGAGGAGCAGATCCCGCAGGTGGCCGACGCGGCGAGGCGGGCCTCCAGTACGGCGGGGAACCCGGTTAGGCTGCCGCTGTCCACGCTGGAGGAGATCCTGCACTCCTCGATGGCCCGGGAGGCCCGATGACCGACCTGATCCACTCCCCGCTGCACGACCGGCACGTCGCACTGGGCGCGAAGTTCGCCGAGTTCGGCGGCTGGGAGATGCCGCTGCAGTACTCCGGGATCGTCGCCGAGCACCGGGCGGTGCGCAGCGCCGTCGGCCTGTTCGACGTCAGCCACCTCGGCACCCTCAAGGTGACCGGGCCAGGCGCCGTCGCCTTCCTCAACACCTGCCTGAGCAACGACCTCGACCGGATCACGGCCGGTCAGGCCCAGTACAGCCTGGTCTGCAACGACGCCGGCGGCGTGGTGGACGACCTGATCGCCTACCGCTTCGGCGACGCCGAGGTGCTGTTGATCCCCAACGCCGCGAATGCCGCCGTCGTCGCGGGGCTGCTGGCCGCCGCCGCACCCGCGGGCATCGCGATCGAGAACCTGCACGCCGACTACGCCGTCCTCGCCGTCCAGGGCACTGCCTCGGACGAGGTACTGGACGCCCTCGGCCTGCCGACCGGGCAGGACTACATGTCGTTCGCCCAGGGCACCTGGGGCGGGCCGATCACCGTCTGCCGCACCGGGTACACCGGCGAGCGGGGGTACGAGCTGGTCGTCGCGGCCGACCGGGCCGCGTCGCTGTGGGACGCGCTGGTGGCCGCCGGCGGCGAGTACGACCTGCTGCCCTGCGGGCTGGGCGCCCGCGACACCCTGCGCACCGAGATGGGCTACGCCCTGCACGGCCACGAGCTCTCCCCGGAGATCTCCCCGCTGCAGGCCGGCGTCGGCTGGGCCGTCGGCTGGCGGAAGCCGTCCTTCTGGGGCTCCGACGCCCTGCGGGCCGAGAAGCAGTCCGGTCCGGCGCGGGTGCTGCGCGGGCTGCTCTCGGCCGGCCGCGGCATCCCCCGTCCGGGCATGACGGTGGTCGACGCCGACGGAGGGGGAGTCGGCACGCTCACCTCCGGGACGTTCTCGCCCACCCTCGGCAAGGGCATCGGACTGGCGCTGGTGCGGCCCGACCTCCCCCTCGGCGAGCTGGTGGGCGTCGACGTCCGGGGCCGGATCGAGCAGTTCGAGCTGGTCAAGCCGCCGTTCGTGACCCCGGCGGTCCGCGAGGCATGAGCCGGAGCCCGGTGAGCGGCCGCTGGGCTGGTCGGCGGTGGGCCCACCTCGGGTTGGGCCTGGTCGGGCTGCTGGCGCTGGGCTGGGCGTTGCTCTGGGGTGCCAATCCCCAGATCACCTGCCGCGACCAGGTGATGGGCCCGGGCGACACCTGCACCCACGCCGGCGACACGCGCACCCAGACCTACGAGGAGCGGCTCGGCGCGGCCCAGGTCGCGCGCCCGGTGGTGGGCACGGCCGGGTTGCTGGTCGTGGGTTTTGCGACCTACCTGTGGGTGACCTCCGCGACCCGGGACGAGTCCTGAACTCAGCTGAAGCTGATCGACACGTCGTCGTGGGAGAGGTCGGCCTTCACGAGCTGGATCCGGGACGTGGCCGTCCAGCGCCGTCCGTCGGTGGAGGTGAGGTTGCCCGCGACCCGGATCCGCACCTCGGCCCAGGCCGTCGTCGGGGTGTCCAGGGTGAGGTCGAGCCGGCCGAGCTGGCTGCGGCCGCTCACCACGCGCCAGGTGATTCCGGACTTGGCGAACGTCACGCCCTCGGCCGCTTTCGCGCCGAACCCGCACCCCTTGGGCATCAGCTGTCGCCGTTCGACGCACTCGTCGAGGTGCCGGCGTGAGGCGGACGCGATCGCGGCGCGTCCCTGCTTGCTGAGGGCCAGTTCGGCGGAGTAGAGATCCGGGGAGCGGCCCGGGGTCTCCACCTCGAAGCCGCCCCCGCTGATCCGGAACCGCTGGTCGGTGGTGGTGAGGGCGTAGCTGCCCGGGAACAGCTGCACCTCGGTGCCGTCCACGGCCATCCCGTTGAGCGCCAGGCCGGCCTCGCCGGTGTCGAGCAGTCCGAGCCGGGCCGGTGCGCTCACCTCGTCGAGCTTCCACTGCTCGCCGGAGCGCACCACGTCGAAGCTCGCGCTCACCGGGTGGTCGCCGATCCGGTAGCGGGCGGTCACCTGCTCGTAGCTCGCCCCGCCCGAGCTGGGATCCACCGAGATCCCGGTCAGCGGTGCCCGCGCCAGCGCCGTGGCGAGCACCGCGTCGGTGAGCAGGCTGGTGTCCGACGGCGGGGAATCGGCCCACGCCAGGGCTGCGGCGGCGTCCCCGGCGGCGAGCGCCTCCAGGTACCCGCGGACGGCTTCGGACGCGCTCGGACCGCTCTCGGGCGGGGGCGTTCGGGTGGCGTCCCGGAACACCAGCACGGCGATCACCGCGACCGCCAGTACTCCGGCCACGATCCCCAGGATGAGCGGGACGCGGCCGCGGCGCCGCGGTGTCGCCCCGGCCTCCGGGGGCTGGAACGGTTGGGGCTCGTGGAGCTCGGGCTGGGTCGGCGGCTGGAGGTAGGGATAGCCCGGCGGCGGGCTGGGCGGGGCGGGGGAGGGGTCCGGCGACCCGAGCTGCGCGAGTGCCGCGCCGGAGGGCGACACGGGGCTCCCGGGAAGGGACGGCGACGCGGGCCCGGACGGCGACGGCTCGCCACCCGGCACCGTCCCGGACGGCGACGCGGGGCTCCAGGGACTGGCCAACGGCGCACCGGAACCCGGCTCGGGCCCCCAGTCGGGCTCGTCGGCGTCGGTCACGGGATCCTCCTGCGCGTGCAGCGTCCCGGCCACGATAGTTGGCCCGCGCGCTGGCGCGGGCCCCGCCCACCGATCAGTTCGCGGCGGTCGCCCCCGCCGGCACCCGCACCCGCAGGGCGCCCGGCGCCACGGTGCACGTGAGCCGCTGCCGGGGGCCGGTCGTCTCCCCGTCCACCTGGGTCTCGACGGGCTGCCGGGCGGTCACCTCGATGCGCTCACCGGCCACCTGTACCAGGGCACCGTGGCTGAGCCGGTGCCCGCTGAGGACGTGCAACGCGACGGCGAACCAGCCTGTCAGCGAGCGGGGCGAGACCATCACCGCGTCGAGCCGGCCGTCGTCCACCTCGGCGTTGGGCATCAGCCGCAGGCCGAGGGTCACCTCACCGCAGTTGCCGATCATCACGGTCGCGGCGTGCTGGGAGGCGACCCGGGCGCCCGGGGCCTCGACCCGGACGGGGAAACCGACCCGGACGAGCGCAGCCAGGCCCGACCAGGCGTAGGCGAGCCAGCCGATCCGCCGCTTGAGTTCGGTGGACGCGCCCGCGACCGCGTCGGCGTCCAGGCCCATGCCCGCCATCACCAGGAAGATTTCGGGCTCCCCGGCGTCGAGGCTGATCAGGCCGACGTCGACCGTCCGGTCGGTGCCGGTGAGCGCCGTCCGAAGGGCTGCCTCCAGGTCGTCGACCGGCAGCAGCAGGTTGCGCGCGAACAGGTTGCCGGTGCCCGCCGGCAGCAGCCCGACCGACACGGTGGCGGTCCCGTCCGTCTCCCCGGCCAGCACCCCGCTGACCACCGCGCGGACGGTCCCGTCCCCGCCCATCGGGCACACCAGCAGCGCGCCGTCGGCGACCGCCTGCCTGGCCTGGCCCAGCCCCGGGTCGTCGACCGAGGTCTCGTACCAGCGTGGCGGCTCCCACCCGTTGGCCCCGCACACAGCCTCGACCCGCTCGCGGGCCTGGCCGGGGTCGGAGAACTTGCTCGGGTTGAGCACGATCGCCCAGGGGGTCATCGCCGTCCTTCCAGCAGGGTGATGGCCGCCCGGGCGTAGGCGCGTTCGGCGTCGATGTCGAGGTGCCGGCTCCCGTCCCGGAGCTGGACGGCGAACCCGTCCGGCACGGCCTCGAGGCGGTCGAAGGCAGCTCCCAGCAGCGTCCGCACCTGGTCCTCGCGCGGCAGCCACAGCACGCGGGCGGCGTCGATGCTGTCCAGTGCCCACTCGGTGGTGCCGTTGAAGCGGATGATCCGTCCGCCGGGCACGTCGTGGGCCTCGATCACCATGTCGGCGATCACGAACACCTCGACCAGGTCGGTGCCGGGGATGACGAACCGGTCACCGGCTGCCGGGTGCCAGGCCGGGGTGAGTTCTCCCAGTCGCAGGGCGAGTTCGGGGGTGATCACGGGCCGCCTCCTCACGGCGAGGGTACTACCCGTGATCACCCCCGACGGCTGGCTGGGAGCACCCCGGCGCGCCGCTCGAGCCTGAGCCCGTGGCAGGCGGGCCGGGGGCCGCGCGGACCGGGGGACGCCGGCGGTCGTCCGGGCCGCGGGCCCCTGCGACAGCCGGCGCCCCCGGGTGAGTTCCTAGGTGCCGGTGATGACCGCCACGGTCTTCGCCGTCGTCTGGGTCCCGGTCCTGTAGCCGGACTTCGACGCGGTCACCCGAGCCGAGATCCGCTTGCCCAGGTCCGCGGCGGTCACCGTGTAGGTGCCCCCGGACACCCCTTTGATGAGCTTGCCCGAGCGGAGCCACCGCGTGGTCACCTCGTCCGGGGTGGGAGTCCAGATGCCCGGGTCGACCGTGAGCACCGCGCCGACCATGGCGTCGCCGACGATCTCCGGCGTCGCAGGGGCGGTGAGGATGCCTGCGGCGACCTTGTGCGTCCTGGCGGAGGTCCTGGTCACGGAGGTGTAGCCGTCGCGGCTACCCGTCACCTTCACCTTGATCCGCTTGCCCTTGTCGGCGGCCACCAGGGTGTAGGTCGACGCCTCGGCCTCCTTGATCAACTTGCTGTTGCGGTACCAGCGGTAGCGGAGGTTGACGACGCCGGGCCCCCACGTCCGCGGGTTGACCGTCAGCATCACACCGACCCGCGCCTTGCCCTTGAGGAGCGGCTTCGGCGTCGTGGTCAGGACGGCGGCCTTCACCTTGGCCGTCAGCTTGGACTTCTTGGCGACTGGCTCGTAGCCGACACTGGAGCCGGTCACCTCGACCGCCAGCCGGTGCCCGAGGTCGGCAGCGGTGAGCCGGTAGCCGACCGCGATGGCGTCGGGGATCGGGACCCCGTCCCTGAGCCACTGATAGGCGAGGGCGACCGGCGCAGGCTTCCACGTCCCCGGCTTCGCCGTCAGGGTGCGTCCCACCTGGGCCTTGCCCGTCACCGTCGGCGCCGGCGTCTTGGTGAGGGACACGAACTCCGGGACCGCCGTTGTCTGGGCGGACAACCGTGACACGTCGGCGTACCCGTCCTTCGACCCGATCACCTCGACCGAGAGCCCGAACCCCCGGTCGTCGGGCACCACCCGGTAGATGGCCTTCGTGGCGCCGGTGATCGGCTGGTCGCCGCGGTACCACTGGTAGGCGAACTCGACCGGTACCGGCTCCCACGGTCCGGGCTGTGCGGTGAGGTCGACGCCGACGACAGGGTCGCCCCCGATGGTCGGGGTCGGCGTGCTTGTGAGGACCTGGAGCACGACGTGGACGGTACGGGTGAGCTGGATTGCGTGGTTCCCGGCGGCGTCGGTGACGTCATAGGTCAGCTGGTAGAGGCCCACCGCGGCGGTGTTCACCGTTCCACCGACGACGATGTCGTCGGTGATGTCGCCGTCGACGTTGTCGGATGCGGTGGCTCCGGGGTCGGTGAAGGTGCCGTCGACCGGGATGGTCAGGTCGGCGTCCCCGAGCAGGGTGATGACCGGCTTGGTGGCGTCGGCGACCTGGACCGTCCGGGTGACCTGGGTTGCGTGGTTCCCGGCGGCGTCGGTGACGTCGTAGGTGAGGTGGTAGGTCCCCACGGTCGACGTGTTCACGGTTCCTGTGGCGACGATCTTGTTGGTGATGTCTCCGTCGACGTTGTCGGATGCGGTGGCTCCGGGGTCGGTGAAGGTGCCGCCGACCGGGATGGTCAGGTCGGCGTCCCCGAGCAGGGTGATGGTCGGCGGCGTGGTGTCGACCGGCTCCAGTGCCAGCATCACCGCGCCCGCACCGAAGGCCTCCTCGGCAGCGGCGTCGACCGTCGACGCCAGCTGGATCTCCCCGTCGTCACCGGGCTCGATGCCGGTCCAGCGGGCGACGTATCCGGTCAGGGTGTTGTACCCGGAGGAGAACGTGATCGCTGAGCCGTCGACGCTCGCCTGAGTTCCCGTCGAGGAGGTGTTGGTCCAATCGTCCGCGCCGAGCAGCGCGAAGGTGGTCAGACGGCTCTCGTAGCCGGGCCGATTCCGGTTGGCCGTGGTGACGAGGGTGTAGCTCCGACCCGGGTCGAGGCCGCTGAACGACAGCTCGGTCGAACTGCCGGGCGAGATCACCAGAAGCCCGGCGAGGTCCACGACCCCGCCAAAGACCTCCGACGCGTCGGTGCCCTCGGCTACCTCGGCCGAACTGCCCGACTTGGTCACCGTGCCGGTCGTGCTCCCCGTCACCTGCACGCCGACGATCGCGGTGCCGTCCGCGATCCGCTTTAGCGTCCCCGAGCCGGTCGGGCTGGTCAGCTTCAGTGCCTCGGGGACGGTGAGGTCGCCGGCCGCGCCGTTGGTGTCGATGAAGGCGACCCACTCCGCCTCATCGTCGGGAAGTGCCTGCGCGGTCGTGGTCTGCAGGGCAGTGGCACCGGCGAGGGTGAGGCAGGCGCAGGCGGCGATCCACCACCTCCAACCCCTCGGGTGGCCGGGAGCGGTCGAACCGACGCTTCCCGAAGCTGGTTGTGTGGACGCCAAGAACACGCTCATATGTGATCCCCCCGATCAACCGAGCCGCACATCGTCGATGGTGGGCGGCCCCAGGTTTCCCCAAACCTGATGGTGGCCACACTACGCCGGGGCGGCGCAGGCGTCCGGGAATCCGGCCATCCCGTACACCGGCGAGGAGAGGCGTCGCGCCGCCGTCCTGTCCGTTTCATCCTGCGTCAGAGCGGAGCGGTGAGCGGGCCCTGCCACCCTGGGGGCCGGCGGTGCCTGCGGGTAGCCTTGTGACATGAAGAGCAACGGTGCCCTGCAGGTGATCTTCGCGTTCTTCCTCGGCCTGGTGGTGACCGGGTTCGTGGCCATCGGGGTTTCGACCTTCTACCCCGAACCGAACTGGGAGCAGGTCGGTGACGACGGGTACCAGTCGTGGCGGCTGGTGACCTCCATCATCCTGCTCGTGCTCGCCACCGTGTTGCTGGTGGTGTCCCTGACACTGCCGGACGACCTCACCGTGATCTCCAACGGCGTGCTGTTGGGCGGGGTGTTCACAATGCTCTACGCGGTCGGCATGACGCTGTCGACGACCACGAGCCTCTACCGGTTCCTCGTGGTCGCGGTGGCACTGGCCGTCACCATCGGTATCGGCTACCTCCGCTTCACCCGGCGAGGCCGGACGGGGCCCGCGGCAGCCTTCCCGTCCGGGGCAGGAGGCGTCGCCGGCACGCTGCCGCCGGACGCAGCCGCCCGGATCGACTCCCTGGAGCATCGGCTGGACGCCCTCCGCAGGGCGCTGGACGACCCGGGTCGGTAGGCGTCGGGTCGGAGGGCGATGGGCGGCAGCCGAGACGGGCTCAGCGACTGTTCCCGCGCCGATCGCCGAGCTTGGAGGAGGGTCCCACCCCGGCGACGGGACAAAGCAGCCACCCGCGCCACCGAACCCGCTCCTACGGGGCTGATCCGCTCCCGTGCGGCGCGAATGTCCCACCGGAGGCTTCGACGGGCCCAGCCATCCTGGGGGTTCAGCCTTCGTTCGTCCGCACCAGCAGGTGCGGCCTGGTGCCGTCCGGGGTGGTGACGGCGGCGCTCAGGCCGTCCGCACCTGGAGCGGCATGGAAGCCGACCGTGCCCGGCAGCAGGATCGGACGGGTGAACTGCGCGTCGACGCGGTAGGCGGGCGGCAGCCGGTGCTCCAGCGCCGCGAGCACCCGGGCGTGGGTCCACATCCCGTGGGTGATCGGACGGGCGAAGCCGAAGGCCCGCGCGACGAGCCGGCTGGTGTGGATCGGGTTCGGGTCGCCCGCGACGGCCCGGTAGCGCCGGCCGAGATCGGCGGGCAGCCGCCAGAGCGCCTGCGGCCGCACCGGCTCGAAGGGCTCCCTGGCCGGCTCCTCCGGCTCACCGGAGGGACTTTCGGGGAGGGTGACCCCGGTGGAGAGGTAGGTGCTCACGCACTCCCAGACGACCTCGTCGCCGACCTCGGCCCGGCTCACCAGATCCACGAGCACGCCGCGGCGGCGTGCCCGCAGGTTGTCCGCCCGAACGACCAGGTCGAGCGGCTCCGCCACCCCGACCGGACGATGCAGCACCATCCGGTTCGCCACGTGCACCACCCCGACCAGCCGGAGCGTGGCGGCGGGGTCGGCGAGCAGGTGCACCTGCAGCGGGAAGCTCAGCACGAACAGCCAGGTGGGCGGTACGTGGTCGCGCAGCGTGAAACCGCAGGTGCGCGAATAGGTCGCGTACCGGGCCGAGTCCTGGCGCAGGCCCGCCAGCACCACCGTCCGTTCCGGCACCCGGGCCGTACCGCCGCCGCGCGGCAGCAGCGCGCGGACGAAAGCGGGACCCAACGCGGGCAGTTCCGCCACCAGTTCGACCGATCGATCCCCGAGCCGGTCGAAGGGTGGCCCGGACCCCTCCTCGCCCCTCACTGCCCCACCAGGTTCTGGCCGCACACCCGCACGACCTGGCCGGTCACCCCGGCAGAGGCCGGTTCGAGGAACCACCCGATGGTCTCGGCCACGTCCACCGGCTGACCGGCCTGGCTGAGGCTGTTGCTGCGCCGGAACACCTCGCGCTGCACGAACGGGATCCGGGCGGTCATCTCGGTCTCGATGAAGCCCGGGGCCACCGCGTTCACCGTGATGCCGCGGCCGGCGAGGTCGCTCGCCATGGCCCGCACCAGCCCGGCCACCCCTGCCTTGGAGGCGGCGTAGTTGGCCTGGCCGCGGTTGCCGGCGATACCCGAGGTCGACGAGATCGCGACGATCCGCCCCGCCTCGGACAGCCCGCCGGCAGTGGCCGGGTCGAGCAGTGCCTCGTTGATCCGTAGTTGGGCAGCGAGGTTCACCGCCAGCACGGACGCCCAGCGGGCCGCGTCGGTGTTCACCAGCAGCTTGTCCCGGGTGATGCCGGCGTTGTGGACGATGCCGTACAGGCGCCCTCCGCCGTGCCGGTTGGCCACGTGCGCGGCGATCCGCGCGCCGGCGTCTGGAGCGGTCACGTCGAGCTGCAGGGCGCTGCCCCCGACGGCGTTGGCGACCGCCGCGAGCGCCTCCCCGGCGGCCGGGACGTCGATGGCGACGATCGTGGCCCCGTCCCGGGCCAGCACGCGGGCGATCGCCGCGCCGATGCCGCGGGCGGCTCCGGTGACCGCGATCACCCGACCGGCCAGGGGGCCCCGATCCGTCCAGCCGGTGGCGCTCCCGGCGGCGCGGACCGTCCAGGTCTGGCCGTCGACGAAGGCGGATCGGCCCTGCAGCAGGAAGGCGAGCGTGCTGGTCAGGTCGGCCGGCTCGACACCGGGCGCCGCCTGGACGAGGTTGGCGGTCGCGCCACCCCGCAGTTCCTTCCCGACCGTCCGGACAATGCCGTCCAGCGCCTGGGCGACCGCGGCGGCCTCCCAGCCGGCGACGTCAGCGACGCCAGCGGCATCGGCGGGGGAGCGGGCCAGCAGCACCACCCGTCCGGAGGGCTCCAGGGCCTTCACCGCCGGGCGCAGCACGGCCCGCAACTGCTCCAGCTCGCCGATCCGGCGGACGGCGGTCGCGTCGACCACCACCGCACCGATCCGGGACGGGTAGCCCGGCACCGGTTCGGACGGGGCACTCCCCGTCGACGCGGCGTCGAGGACGGCAGCCTCCGCGGCCCGCCCGAGCAGCCGCAGCGTGGCTGCGGCCAGGGAGTCGACCGGGTCCTGGCCCAGCGCGGCGAGCACAAGCGGGCCGTTCGGCCACGTCCGCCCCCGCCGCAGCGTCGCCGGCTCGGGCAACCCGGCCCGGGCCGCGACGGCCCGGCCGAGCCGGGAACCGACGATGCTCTCCAGCGCGCCCATCACACACCCTCCAGCAGCGCGACGACGCCCTGGCCGCCGGCCGCACAGATCGACACCAGGCCGCGGCTGCCCGGCCCCCGCTCGTGCAGGCGCTTGGCGAGCCCGGCCACGATCCGGGCACCGGTCGCGGCGAAGGGGTGGCCGGCCGCGAGCGAGGAGCCGTCCACGTTCAGCCGCGTGGTGTCGACCCGGCCGATCGCCCCCGGCAGGCCGACGCTGCGGCAGTACTCGTCGGACTCCCAGGCCGCCAGGGTCGCCAGCACGGTGCCGGCGAAGGCCTCGTGCACCTCGTACAGGTCGATGTCGTCCACGCCGAGACCCTGCCGGGCCAGCAGCCGACCGGCGGCCTCGACGGGGGCGAGCAGCAGGTCGGCGCCCGCGGGGTGGTCGACGGCGGCGACCTGGGAGTCCACGACCCGCGCCAGGGCCGGCAGGTGCTGCGCGGCGGCCCAGTCCGGGCTCGCCAGCAGGACGGTCGCGGCGCCGTCGGTGAGCGCGGTCGAGTTGCCGGCGGTCATGGTGTCGCCGAAGACGGGCCTGAGCGCGGCCAGCTTCTCCTCCGAGGTGTCGGGTCGCAGCACCCCGTCCCGGCTCACGCCGAGGTAGCCGGTGACGAGGTCGTCGAAGAAGCCCGCCTCCCAGGCTGCGGCGAGGCGGTGGTGGGAGGCCGCGGCCAGTTCGTCCTGGGCATGCCGGCTGATGCCCCACGCCGCATTGGTGAGGGCCTGGTGCTCGCCCATCGACAACCCGGTGCGTGGCTCCACCACCCGGGGGGTCTCCGGGGCGAGGTGGCGCGGACGGATGCCCGCGAGCGCCTTCAGCCGGGCCGACAGGCTGCGCGCGGCGTTCGCCGCCAGTAGCGCCCGCCGCAGCGGCTCGCTGACCGCGATCGGAGCGTCCGAGGCGGAGTCGACGCCGCCGGCGATGCCGACCTCCGACTGCCCGAGCGCGATCTTGTTGGCCAGGTACACGACCGCCGCCAGGCCGGTGCCGCACGCCTGCTGCAGGTCGCACGCCGGCGTCCGGGGGTCCAGCGCCGAGCTGAGCACCGCCTCGCGGGTGAGGTTGAAGTCCCGGGTGTGCTTGAGCACGGCCCCGCCGACCACCTCGTCGAGCCGCTGCCCGGCGAGCCCGAACCGGGCGACCAGTCCGTCCAGCGCGGCGGTGAGCAGGTCGTGGTCGCTGGCGGCGGCGTAGGCTCCGCCGGCCTTGACGAAGGGGGTGCGATTGCCGCCCACCACCACCGCTGCTCGCTCAGGCGCTGGGGTCGTGGCTGGACTCATGGCTGGCCTCCAGGAGGGGAAGGGCGGGAGATTAGACGATACCTACGGTAGCAGGTACGGCAGGTATCGGGTAGAGTCGGGCCATGACACTCGCTGGGACACGCCCCGGGCCGGCAGAACCGGCGGCCGGACGGACGGACGGCCGCGACACCCGCTGGGCGGCCCATCGCGAGAGCCGCCGCAGCGAACTCGTCGAGCAGACGTTGCGCGCGATCCGGCGCCACGGCGCCGGGGTGGGGATGGACGAGATCGCGGCCCAGGCCGGCACGTCCAAGACCGTGATCTACCGCCACTTCGGCGACCGCTCAGGGCTCTGTGACGCGGTGGTGGCGGCCGTCCACGACTACATCCACACCGACCTGACGGCCGCGCTGCAGCTCACCGACCCCGGCGACCTGGGCCGGCTGGCGACCGATCTGGCCGACGCCTACCTCGCCCTGGTCGAGCGCGATCCGGAGATCTACCGGTTCGTGCTGAACCGGCCGCTGGAGCCCTCCGCGGTGCGGTTCGACCCAACCGGCGGGCTACCCGAACTGATCGGTGACCACGTCGAGGCCGCCATCGCCGTCCACCTGGCCGAGAGCGGCCTCGACCCGGCGTGCGCGCCGACGTGGGGGCACGGGCTGGTCGGCTTCATCCGGGCCGCCGCCGACCGCTGGATGGCCGGCGACCCCCGTCCGCCCCGGGCCGAGGTCGTGGCCCGGATCACCGCACTGTTCACCGCAGCCTTCGCCGCACCGCTGGCCGCAGCCGCCGTCACACCGATCGCAGAGGAGCACCCATGACCCTGCTGGCCGAACGCACCGAGACCCTCACAACGCTCGGTTCCGCCCTCCGCCGCGCGCTGGACGGCGCCTTCGCCGACGTCCGGGCCGCCGGACGGGAGTCCTTCCCCGCCGACAACCTGCTGCGCGACCCGACGCTCGGCGTCGAGGCGTCCCGCGACTGGGTGTTCGCCCGGCTGCGGGAACTCACCGAGGCCGGCTTCGGCTCGACGGGTCTGCCCAGGGCCGCCGGGGACGCCCCCGACCCCCTCGGCGCGGTGACGACCTTCGAGCTGCTCGCCCACGGCGACCTGTCGGTGACGATCAAGTCGGGAGTGCAGTTCGGGCTGTTCGGGGGAGCGGTCGCCAACCTCGGCACCGAGTGGCACCACGACACCTATCTGGGCGACATCGCCGCCCTCCGGCTGCCGGGCTGCTTCGCGATGACCGAACTGGGCCACGGCTCGGACGTGGCGAGCCTGGAGACGACCATCACCTTCCTGCCCGGGCAGGACGCCTTCGAGGTCGACACGCCGACGCCGGCCGCCACCAAGGCCTACATCGGCAACGCCGCCCGGGACGGGAAGCTGGCGGTCGTGTTCGGCCAGCTGGTGGTGGCCGGCGAGCGCCACGGCGTCCATGCCGTGCTGGTGCCGCTGCGGGATCCCGCCGGCGACCTGCTGCCGGGCGTCCATGCCGCCGACCAGGGCCACAAGGGCGGCCTGCTCGGGGTCGACAACGGGACGCTCGCGTTCGACCACGTCCGGGTGCCGCGCCGGATGCTGCTCGACCGCTACGGCGGCGTGGCCGCCGACGGCGGCTACCACTCGTCGATCGACAACCCCAACCGGCGCTTCTTCACGATGCTGGGCACGCTGGTGCGCGGCCGGGTCTGCATCGCGGCCGGCGCCGGGATCGCCGCGCGCCGTGCGCTGTCGATCGCGGTGCGCTACGGCCTGCGGCGGCGGCAGTTCCCCGCGCCCGGCCGTCCGGACGGTGTGCTGCTGCTCGACTACCTCACCCACCAGCGCCGGCTGCTCCCCTTGGTGGCTCGCAGCTACGCCCTCGGCTTCGCCCAGAACGAACTGACCGCCGCGCTGGTGGCCGTCCAGGGCGGCTCCGAGCACACCGAACGCGACGCCCGCGAGCTGGAGACCCGGGCCGCCGGCCTCAAGGCTGTCACCACCTGGTTCGCCAACGCCGCGATCCAGGAGGCGCGCGAGGCCTGCGGGGGCGCGGGCTACCTCAGCGCCAACCAGCTCACCGGGCTGCGCGGCGACGCCGACATCTTCGCCACCTTCGAGGGCGACAACACCGTGCTGCTGCAGCTGGTCACCAAGGCGCTGCTGACCGACTACCGGCAGGCCTGGAGCGGGCTCGACCGCGGCGGGCTCGTGCAGGCCACCGCCCGGGTGGTCGGCGGGACGGTGCTGGAGCGGACGGCCGCGAACCTCGTGGTGGAGCGGCTCGTCGCCTCCGTCCGGCGCCGGCCCGAGGAGACGACGCTGGTCGACCGCGGCTGGCACGCGTGGATGTTCGAGGAGCGGGAACGTCACTCGCTGGAATCGCTCGCCCGCCGGATGCGGGCCGCCGGCCGGGCAGCCGGTGACTCCTTCGAGGCGTTCAACGCCCTTGGCGACCACGTCGGCTTCGTCGCCCGCGCCCACCTGGAGCGGGTCACCCTGGAGGCCTTCATCGCCGGCATCGCCGCGTGCCCCGACCCTGAGGCCCGGCCGGTGCTGGAGCGGCTGTGCAGCCTGTACGCGCTGGGCTCGATCGGTGCCGACCGCGCGTGGTTCCAGGAGCACAACCGGCTCAGTTCCGGTCGCGCGAAGGCACTGGGCGAGCAGGTGAACCAGCTCTGCCGCGAACTCCGTCCGCATGCCCTCGGGCTCGTGGAGGGACTCGGCATTCCCGAGGGTTGGCTGGGGGCCGCGATCCTGCAGGACTGAGCCCAGGAGAGGACCGGACCGAAGAAGGACGCTGGCACGAAAGGGGACGGTTCTCTTTTCGTTCACCGTT
>Ga0073899_10001760_pt1 | contig 19661 bp, 14 predicted proteins | sample KloWWTmetaKNB5Ph_FD_88975 | JGI IMG/M metagenome (GOLD analysis project Ga0073899, IMG submission 88975) | Active sludge microbial communities from Klosterneuburg, Austria, studying microevolution and ecology of nitrifiers - Klosterneuburg... | ecosystem: Engineered > WWTP > Aerobic digester >... | reverse complement strand
GCCAGCCGGCATGCCACCAGCGACTGGATGGGGATCGAGAAACAGCGCGGCATCTCGGTGGCCAGCTCGGTGATGCAGATGGAATACCGCGACTGCGTCATCAACCTGCTCGACACCCCCGGCCACCAGGACTTCAGCGAGGACACCTACCGGGTGCTCACCGCGGTGGACGCTGCGCTCATGGTGATCGACGCCGCCAATGGCGTAGAACCGCAGACGCGCCGGCTGCTGCAGGTCTGCCGTGCCCGCAACACGCCCATCCTCACATTCGTCAACAAGATGGACCGCGAGGTGCAGGAGCCGCTCAACCTCATGGACGAGATCGAGCGCGAGCTGGGCATGACAGTGGTGCCGTTCACCTGGCCGGTGGGCATGGGCAAGATCTTCGGCGGCGTGCTCGACCTGCGCAAGGATCAGATGCGCGTCTTCACCCCCGGCGAAGACCGCGCCACGCAGGACGGCGAGATCATCGAGAGCGTAGCCAACCCGCTGCTTGGCCAGCGCTTCGGCGCCACGTTCGAACAGGCCGCCGGCGAGGTCGAACTGGTGCGCGAGGCTGCGCCCGCATTCGATGCGGCCGAGTTCCTGGCTGGCCGGCAGACGCCGATGTTCTTCGGCTCGGCCATCAACAACTTCGGCGTGCGCGAAGTGCTCGATGCGCTGGTCGACCTGGCGCCGCCGCCGGGCAACCGTCCCGCGCTGCAGCGCGAGGTTCTGCCCGAAGAAGGCAAGTTCACCGGCGTGGTGTTCAAGATCCAGGCCAACATGGACCCGGCCCACCGCGACCGCATCGCCTTTGTGCGCGTGGCCTCGGGCCACTTCGAGCGCGGCATGCGTCTGAAGGTGGTGCGCTCAGGCAAGGAGCTGCGGCCCAACACGGTCGTGAGCTTCCTGAGCCAGAAGCGCGAACTGCTCGACGAAGCCTACGCCGGCGACATCATCGGCATTCCCAACCACGGCGTGCTGCAACTGGGCGACACCCTCACCGAAGGTGAAGGCCTGCAGTTCACCGGCCTGCCCTTCTTCGCGCCCGAGATGTTCCGCATGGTCGAGGTGGCCGACCCGCTGAAGACCAAGCAACTCAAGGCCGGGCTGCAGCAGCTCGGCGAGGAGGGCGCGATCCAGGTCTTCCGCCCGGTGGCCGGCAGCGTGCTGATGCTGGGCGCCGTCGGCCAGTTGCAGTTCGAGGTCGTGGCGCACCGGCTCGAACACGAGTACGGCTGCAAGGCCCGCATCAGTCCCTGCCGCTTCCAGATCGCGCGCTGGGTGACCTGCGACACCGCCGACGGCGGCGAAAAGGAGCTGCAGCGCTTCATCGACGGCAACAGCCATCGCATGGCGTTCGATGCCGTGGACGCGCCCACGCTGCTGGTGGAATACGCGCCCGAGCTGCGCGCGATCGAGGCCAACTGGCCGAAGATCAAGTTCCACGCGCTGCGCGAGCACGCGGGGCTGGTGTTCCAGAAGCGGCTGGATGGGTGAAGGCGCGCCCTGGACGGCACCTGCGCCAGGTCCCGGACGGCCAGCCCTTCAGGGCAACGTGATCGTCACATGCGCCGCACGGGGTGCCATCTTTACCACGCCCTGATATGCCGCCAGATCGGCGTGGGTCTGGTGCTGCAGCGCCCAATTCAGGCCGACAAAGGCCAGCAGCGCGGCGAGTGTGAACACCGATCCCACCACCCACAGAGGCACCTCTGACTTCAATTGGTGCGCCACGCGGTCGGGCGCTTCCCAGTACGGCGCGAACTCCGGACGTCGGCCACGCAAGTGGGCGATCTCCTCGCCCAGGCGGGCGGTCATGTAGGCGAGCTTCTCGGGACCTTCGAGCAGGTAGCGACCCTGGAAGCCCAGCAGAAGGCACAGGTGGTAGACCTCCAGGACCTGCACGCGGGGTGCACCACCCTGGCGCAAGCGCTCGAGAAACTCAAAAAAGCGCTCTCCGGCCAGCTGTTCGCCGAAGAACTCGAGCTGCAACGGCCGACGCTCCCACTCGTCGCGGATGCGGAAGTCGGCGTTGAGCACCACTTCGTCGACCAGGGCGCAGAACGCGAACTTCGACAGGTAGGCGTCTTCCGCGGCCGCACCCAGGCGCTGCGCGCCGCGCTCGAAGCCGACCAGGAACTGACGCACCCGCTCGCGAAAGGCGGCGGCCACAGTCGGCGCCTGCCCGTTGCGCAGCAGGAAAATCATGTAGCAGCCTTCGTAGAGCAGGTCGACGAGGCTGCGGGCCTCCCGCGTCGGGGCGGCTTGGCGGTGCCTTTCGAGCAGCGCGAGATCGTCGGCGCTGAACAGGCTGGGCGGGGCGTTGCGGGCCATGGTGGGAGGTCTCAACCGTTGAGCGCGAACAGCTCCAGCCGCAACTCGGGGATGCCGGCCGGCGCATAAAGCATGGCGCTGTGCGCTTGCAGCATGCGCTCATAGAGCGGGCCACGTGCGTCGAGCGCGAAGTACACCGACTGCGGCCGCACCGGAATGGCGGCGGGCACCTGGGGGGTGTGCGTCAGGCGCACTCCAGCGGTAGCCGACAGCACCAGTTTGTCGACGTCGTCGGGCGCGCCGACCTTGAAGCGCGGCGGCACGATCTCGACCAGCTCGACCAGAGGCAGCGCCGACTGGACACACAGGAAGAGCTGTGTCTGCCCGTCGATCCTTTGCGAGTCGAGGCGCGCCAGGTGGAAGGAGGGCTTGATCTCCTCCAGCGCGACCGCAAAGCACCGCGTGGAAATCACCGTCTCGAGAAGCTCGAGCACCAGGGCGTCGAGCCGGCCGAAGCAACGGCCCGGATCCTGGTGGTCATAGGGCGGCAAGTCGGCCAGCGTGGCGCTGCGCGAGAACGTCATCAGTGCACCCGCGAGCTCCAGCATGCTCTCGTACAAGCGCTCGGGGTGCAACAGCGGATGGTGATACAGGTGCGACAACCGGGCGTATGCCGAGCTGGCCGTGTGCAACAGCCAGAACGAGGCAATGTCGCCCGAGCGGAACTCGATGACATGGCGCGAGGGCTCGCGGTGGAAGCCGTAGAGCGCGTCGACTTTGGCCTGGAGCACGTCGAGCAGCCTGCGCACCATGGCATGCAGCGTGGGCGAAGCGCCGATTGCCGTGCACGGGGGCACGAAGCGCTGGTCAACCTCGAACGCCCCGGCGCCGCTGCGGCGCAGCCGGCACACCGGAAGGCTCACCAGGTGATCGCGCGGCGCCGTGTCCGGCAGCACGCGCAGGCAGCGTCCCAGCGTGCTGATGTCGGACTCGGCAGCGGCCGTGAACCAATCGATCGCCGGCTGATTGCGTTGCGCGTAGCGCATCGATCCGTCCGCCGGCTGGCCCAGTGGCGTGAAGTTGCTCGCGTGGCTGCGCATCGGCGGCAGCGCGGCGTGAAACACCACCTCGGCCGTGCCCGCCGGTACCCCTGCCAGCGACACCGGATCGGGCAGCGGATCGTCCTGCGGCGCGGCATACAGGTCGCCGTCGGGAAGCACGAGCTGCAGTTCGTCGAATCGCAAGACCCCTGCGGCCAGTGCGTCGACATCGATCTTCATGCGACGCACGCCCCAGGCATAGGGGTGCAAGGTTTGAGCCTGCTCGGCCAACCGCCATTCGTGATAGGCGTCCTGCCGCTGGAAATGCTGTGGCCGCAGGAACAAGCCCTCGCCCCACAGCACCTTGGATGTCTGGATCAACGTATACCTCTCGCGTTCACGAGAAATGCTCTACTGGCACTGCACGCCCGCCAGGCGCGCCGTCTCGGGCAGAACATCGACGGCCTGCCCCTGCGCCACACTCATGGCGCAACCGTGCAAACCCAGGGTGACGCCGCTGGCTGCGGCTGTCTTGGTGTTGAAGACGAAGCGCCAGCGCTGGGGCGCCGGGCTGCGGAACAGCGCTGCCACGGCCAGGTGTGTGGCCTCGGGCGGCATGGTTTCGATGACCTCGTGGCGCTGGCCCGGTGCCAACACGACCTCGCGCACGTCGATCACATCCTGTGGCAGCAGCGCGCCGCGCTCGGTACCCGCCTGCGCCACCGCTTCATGGGGCAACTGCAAGAACGAGCCGCTGGACCGCAGCTTGTAAACGCGCGCAACAACCGAAAGCGAGCGTCCATTTCCATCGGTGTTGAGTACCTCGCTGGCGTGCAATCGCAGCGAAACCTGTCGGCTGCGCGGCAGCAGTTCGGAGGGCAACTCCTTGGGCAGAGACTGCACGGCCGCAGGCTTGCGCAGCCCGACGAGCTCCAGCGCCTTGTCCAGCGTGCCGCTCTCGGTCGGGCTCGTGCCGCAGCCGCCCAGCGCCATGACGACGGCCAGCAGCGTGGAAACCGAGCCGCGCCGCCTCAGGCGCCTCGGATTCCATGGAGCGACCGGGCTCGGAACGATTGGCATGAACGCGATTGTCTGCGCGCGGTAGGGGTCGCGGGCGGTACCCGACCCCCCTAACTCGTTCCCAAGAACTGGGGGGGTGTCGACCTCCCCGCGTACATCGATTGCCTTTACATTGCGCCACCTGGACGCGGCCATCGGCGCCGCGTCCACTGTTCACTAGCTCAAGAAGAGGGAGTCGTCAGCATGCCGAAACGCCCGGCCACACACGGGGCGCGCGTCCATCGCCAGGTCTGGGCGCCCACCTGGGCGATTGCAGCTTGTGCCTTGGTCGCCGGATGTGCTTCCGCCCCACCGCCTGCGCCCGTGGCGCCAGCAGTGCCCGCGCCGGCGCAGCCCTCGCTGGCCGAGCTCATGAAGCAGGGGCAAACCGCTGCTCGCGATGGCCAGCGCGACAAGGCACGCATGGCCTGGCGCGCCGCCACTCGTGCCTACCCCACCGAGGCCCAGCCCTGGCAGCGCCTGGCCGAAGACTTCTTCGATACAGCCGACTACGGCAATGCCATCCTCGCCGCTCAGGAAGTGTTGTTGCGCGACAGCCAGGACACGCTGGCACACAGCGTCCTGGCCGTGAGCGGGTTGCGCGTATCCACGGTCTCGTTGCTGGCGCTGCGCGAGCGGTCGAGCTTTCGCGTCGGCAGCAGGGAGGAAGCCGCCGGCCTGACCCGCGCCCTGCGAGATGCCCTGGGCGAAGCGACGCTGGTGCCCCAACGCGCCGAAGCACCCGAAGCAGCTTCGGCACCGACCGTTGGGCGCCGCACCCGCACGGCGCGCGGATCGGCGGGCACCGCAGCGCCGACCGGCACTGCAACCGCACCGCCTGTTGCACCCGCACTGGCTGCCGCAGCGGCACCGCCGGCACCGTCGGCGCCTGCTCCGACACCGCGCACCAGCAGCGCCACTGCGCGGTCCACAGCCGCAACCCCGTCGCCCACGCCGGCCACCAAGACAGCAGGCGACCCATTCAAGTTGTTGAACTGATCCGCGCCCCGCACCACGAAAGGACGCCCCATGGCAAAGAAGGAAAGCATTCAGAAGCGGCTGCAGAAAGTGCGCCCCCCGCGCGTGCAGCTCACCTACGACGTCGAGATCGGCGATGCCATCGAGAAAAAGGAGCTGCCCTTCGTGGTCGGCGTCCTCGGTGACCTCACCGGTCAGTCCGACCCGGAAAAGCCGCTGCCGAAATTGAAGGACCGCAAGTTCGTCCAGGTCGATCTCGACAACATCGACGACGTCATGAAGGGCATGGCACCCAAGGCCAGCTACCGCGTTCGCAACCGCCTGAGTCCCGAAGGCGGTGAGTTCGCCGTGAACCTTGCATTCGACAAGGTCGAGGACTTCCGACCCGAGTCGGTGGTGCAGCAGGTGGAGCCGCTGCGCAAGCTGCTCGAGGCCCGCACCAAGCTGTCCGACCTGCGCAACAAGCTCGCCGGCAACGACAAGCTCGAAGACATCCTGGCCGACGTGCTGGCCAACACCGAGAAGCTGGCCCAGCTGGGCCAGGAAACCGCGCAGACCGAGGAGTGACCGCATGAACGCCGCCGTTGCCGAACAGAGTGCCCCGCCCGCCCAAGCGGCTGCCGCCGCACCCAGCCTGCTCGACGAGATCGTCACCCAGAGCCGTGTCGCCCGCTCGGAGAACGAGCATGCCCGTGCGCGCGACCTGATCGGTGAACTGGTGCGCGAGGTGATGAAGGGCACCGTGGTGCTGTCGGACAACCTCAGCATCACGCTCGACGCCCGCGTGGCCGAGCTCGACCGCCTGATCAGCGACCAGCTCAGCGAAGTGATGCACCATGCTGCGTTCCAGAAGCTGGAGTCCACTTGGACCGGCCTGCACTACCTGTGCAAGCACACCTCCACTGGCGCGGGCATGAAGATCAAGGTCTTCAACGCGACCAAGAAGGAACTCGTCAAGGACTTCAACACCGCGGTCGACTTCGACCAGAGCGCACTGTTCAAGAAGGTCTACGAGGAGGAGTTCGGCACCTGGTGGCGCCCCGTTCGGAACTCTGATCGGCGACTTCACGTTCACGCGCAACGCTGAGGACATGTACTTCGTCGAGCAGATGGCGCATGTGGCCGCTGCCGCCCACGCCCCATTCATCTCGGCCGCATCGCCCGAGCTGTTCGGCTTGGACACATTCGCCGATCTCGGACGCCCGCGCGACATGTCCAAGGTGTTCGACACCGTCGAGTACGCCAAGTGGCAGTCGTTCCGCGAGTGTGAAGACTCCCGCTACGTCGGCCTCACCGTGCCGCGCTTCCTCGGCCGCCTGCCTTACGACCCGAAGGATGGCAACACCGTCGAGGGCTTCAACTACGTCGAAGACGTCGACGGGACCGATCACTCCAAGTACCTCTGGGTGAACGCGGCCTACGCCATGGGCGCCCGCCTGACGGCCGCATTCGAGAACTTCGGCTGGTGCGCGGCCATTCGGGGTGTCGAAGGTGGCGGACTGGTCGAAGACCTGCCCACGCACACCTTCAAGACCGACGACGGTGAAGTCGCCTTGAAGTGCCCCACCGAAGTGGCCATCACCGATCGCCGTGAAAAGGAACTCAGCGACCTGGGCTTCATGCCGCTGGTGCATTGCAAGGGGAAAGATTACGCCGCGTTCTTTGGCGCGCAATCGGCCCAGAAGCCCAAGAAATACGACCTCGACACCGCCAACGCCAATGCCGTGCTGTCGGCACAGCTGCAGTACATCTTCAGCGTCTGCCGTATCGCCCACTACCTCAAGGCGATGATGCGCGACAAGATCGGCAGCTTCGCCTCGGCCAAGAACGTCGAGGAGTTCCTGAATCGCTGGATACGCCAGTACGTGGTGGAAGACGACAACGCCACCCAGGAAACGAAAGCCACCTACCCGCTGCGCCAGGCGCAGATCGAGGTGTCCGAGACTCCGGGCAAGCCGGGCTGCTACCGCGCCGTGGCTTTCATCCGGCCCCACTTCCAGCTCGACGAGCTTTCAGTCTCCCTTCGTCTCGTCGCCGAGCTGCCATCGTCCCAGAAGGGTTGAGTCATCGAGCGCGGTCCTGCCTGAGCTGGTCCCAAACCAAGACGGCCCCCGTCGGCACATCCAACCCATCGAAACACGCACGTATACACGCATGCCCGAACTTGGATACATCGCAGGCGGCGCTGATGGCTGGCTGAACGTCAAAGCCGGATCTGGCAGCCAGATCGTCGCCCTGCCGCGGTACTTGAAGATACAGATCGACGAACCGCGCTCGGGCCGCGACTCGTTCACCACGACAGAAGGGAGTTGCCGAGGCCACGCGTTCTCGGTGACCGGCGGATTCCTCAAGATTGGCAACCCGGGATGGCGTTCAAGTGCCAAGCTCGAGTTCAGCGTCTCGAGCCAGATGCTCAACTTCCCAGGCGGGCAGGTCCGGGCCATTACCGACGCCGGCAACCCTGTGGCCACCGGCACCCATCCCGTTCAGATTCCCGACTTTCCCCACGAAGGTGGGGCCGGGTACTTGGGGCGGACCCGTTATGCGAAAACGTGGTTCTATCTGGGGCGTGGTGCGGCGTTGCCCGGTCGCAATGACCGCTATCTCCACACGGGACGAGTCAGCGCGGGCTGCGTAACAGTGGACCCATCGGGTTGGACAGCGCTTTACGAGTACCTCATCCTTTGCAGGAGCAGTGATGCTGCGTCTGTGGGTTCGCTTGTTGTGCGCCGCTAGTATGCTGAGCTGGGCTTCATTGTCCAACGCAGCTGGCGTTGCCTCGTCGGCCCTTGCGCAGGGCGACCTCGAGAAGCCTGAGGTCGTTCGGTCATGGCTGGAGTCCAATCGCAATGCCCCAAGGAGCGATGCGCAAGCGTTCCGCGTGGCTGCCGAACGTGCGCGCGCATCAGGTCGATGGGGTGCCGCTGCAAAGGGATATGCCGAGGCTGCGCTCGTCTATCCGACGCCTGAACTGCTAAGGGCTTACGCCGAAACGTTGCTGCGAGACCGTATCGCCGTTTCCGCAGGGTCCTCTGCGCCTACAGCCTCGGTTCGACGAACCGACTGGGAGCGCGGCGCCGCCATCCTGCGTGCCGCACTCGCTGCGGACGATGTCCTGCGCAGTCTGGCGCCCGCACAGCGACGAGACTTGGTAGCAAACAGCGACTGCCTCGCTGCGGCCGCACGCAGTGGTCAGATGGTCACCACCTGCACACTGCTCCGCACCAACGACCCAGCGTCTCGGGCGCGCTGACGGCGCTCAGTGGATCGCGGGCATCACATGAACCATCTCACCCCTGTCCCTCACCGCGATCCCCGTGCGGCACTGGCCGGTTACCACTCATTCCCCAGGCATTTCAGCTCGACGAGCTTTCAGTCTCCCTTCGTCTCGTCGCCGAGCTGCCATCGTCCCAGAAGGGTTGACATACAGGAGGTTATTGAATGAAGGATATTTACGTCAAGTTCGAGGGGGCCAGCGAGCTCCAGGGCGACAGCACCGACACCAAGCACAAGAGCGAGATTGAGGTTTCGACGTTCTCGCACTCGGTGTTCCAGCCCAAGTCCTCCAGCGCCTCCAGCGCCGGCGGTCACACGGCCGAGCGCACCGAGCACGGCGAAATGATGTTCACCAAGGACATCGACAAGGCCACCTCGAAGCTTCTGCGGGCCTGCTCAGCGGGCACGGTCTACCCGAAGGTTCTGATCACGTTCTACCGTGGCTTCGGCGGCAAGGGCGCGACTTCGACTTCGCAAACTCGCGTCGACTACTACAAGATCGTTCTCGAGGACGTGGTGGTGTCTTCCGTCGCGACGAGCATCGGCGCCGGCGAGCTGCCGACCGAGACCTTCGGCCTGAAGTACGGCAAGATCGTTTGGGAGTACAAGGCCCAGACCACCGAGGGCGAGGCCCCGGTTTCCACCGGCACCGCCGGCTGGGATCTGCGCAAGAACATCGCCGTCTGACCACATCGCCCCTAAGGCGACGACAGACTACGCTTGTTGCGTGATAGGCGGCGGCTTCAGGGCCGCCGCCCTTCCATTGCGCCTGTCCGGCGGCACCGAGCACGCTCTGCAGTCGCATCGGAGTGCAGGCGAAGTCCCTCTGCGCTGCGCCCGCGCCGTGACACGTTGATGTAACCCCATGGATACCTACGTCCCCTCCCTCCTGGACAAACTGCTTGGCGAAGGCGTGGGCACCCGCGGTGGCGGTGCGGCCTCGCGCTTCACGGTCGAGCAGGTCAAGGACTCGGTGGCGCGCGATGTCGAGATGCTGCTCAACGCACACCCGCTGTTCGAGCCCGACGAGCTCGAGGCACAGCCGCTGGTGGCGCGCTCGCTGCTCACGCTCGGCCTGACCGACATCTCGTCGCTCAGCATGGCCAGCGACCGCGATCGCGCGCGCATCACCGAAGCCCTGCGCCGCGCGCTGGCCGATCATGACAAGCGCTTGACTCAGGTGGATGTGCGGGTGCGCGAGGCCGATGCCGGCATGGCTGGGCTAGTGTTCTCGATCCGCGCCCAGTTGCTGCTCAACCCCTCGGTGGAACCAGTGAGCTTCGACGCCGTGCTGCAACCGGGTTCCAACCGATACGAAGTGTCGCGCTCGGCGCGTCCCGCCGCCGTTGGCGACGGAGTTCCCCATGCGTGATCTGCTGCCGCACTTCCAGCGCGAGCTGCAGTTCCTGCAGACGCACCGCAATGAGTTTGCCGCGGCCTACCCCGAGCTGGGCGGGCGCCTGGCCACGGCCAGTGACCTGCTCGACGATCCCCATGTCGAGCGCATGGTGCAGTCGTTCGCCCTGCTGGCCGCGCGCGTTCACAAACGCCTGGACGACGACTTCCCGCTGTTCACCGAATCGCTGCTGGAGGTGCTGTACCCGCACTACCTGCGGCCATTCCCATCGTGCTCGGTGGCTTGCTTCGACCTGGGACCCCAGGCGGCACAGCTCAGCCAGCCGCAAGCCGTGCCTCGCGGCACCGTGCTCGATACCCGCATGGTGCGCGGCCTGAAGTGCCGCATGCGCACCGCATACGACGTCCATCTGCTGCCGCTGCGCGTAGCCGCGGCCGGCTTCCGCGGCGTGGTGCAGGCCCCTACTGGCACCAACCTTCCGCGCGGAGCCACCACGTTGCTCTCGGTGCGGCTGGAACTGATGTCGCCGCAACTCACGTGGGCCGACCTGCCGGTGGAATCCGTGCGGGTCTACCTGCACGGTGAGGCCTCGATGGTGCAGGCTCTGCGCGAGGCGATCACTGGCCAAGTGCTGGCCATGCTGGCGCAGGTGGATGCGCACGGGCCATGGCGGACGATGCCGGGCGCGCTGCCGCGCCTGGTGGGCTTCGGCGCCGAGGACGCCCTGCTGCCGTTCGATCACCGCAGCCATCCGGCCTATCGCCTGCTCACAGAGTACTTCGGCTTTCCGGCCAAGTTCAACTTCGTCGACTTGCCGCTGCCGCCGCCCGCGCAGCGACCGACCGGCCCCGCGCTCACGTTGCACTTTCCCATGAGCGGCCTGCGCCTGGAGTCCGACGCCGCGCGCCAGCTCGAACTCGTCAACGCGCAGGCGTTGGTTCTGGGTTGTGCGCCCGTGGTCAATCTGTTCGAGCAGAGGGCCGACCCGATCCGCGTGACCCATGCCACCGACAGCCACCCGGTGCTGCCCGATGGCGGCCGTCGGGCCTGGGGCCACGAGGTCTACTCGATCGATCGTGTCTTCCGGGTGCAGCAGACACCCGAGGGCGAGAGCATCCATGCCTTCGCGCCGTTCTTTTCGCTGCAGCACGAGCAACTGCTGCGCGACGGTGAGCAGGCCGGGCGCTACTGGTACGCCCACCGCAGCGAGTCGATGGCTGAGCGCAGCCCGGGGTACGAGACCGAGATCGCGATCGTCGATGTCGAGTTCGATCCGGCGACCCCGCAGACCGATACGCTGTCGATCGACGTGCAGGCCACCAACCGCGACCTGCCCAGCCTGCTGAGCATCGGCCATCCCGGAGGCGATCTGTTCCTGGAAGGCGGCACCGTCGCTCACGAGATCCGCCTGCTGCGCGTACCGACGCGCAGCCACCGCTTCGAGCGCGGCGAGGGCGCGCTGTGGCGCTTGATCTCGCACCTGTCCCTGAACCTGCTGTCGATCGGCGGTTCGGGTGTGCAGGCGCTGCAGGAGATCCTGCGGCTGTACGACCTGCCGCGCAGCCCCACCAACCAGCGGCTGCTCGACGGACTGGTCGACGTGCAGTGCCATGCCGACAGCGCCTGCATGCCGGGCAACCCCTTCCCCACCTTCGTGCGCGGCACGCGCATCCGGCTCACGGTCGACGAAGCAGCGTTCGTCGGCGTCGGTCTGCGCCTGTTCGCCCAGGTGCTCGATCACTTCTTCGGCCTGTACGCCCAGGCCAACACCTACACGCAGCTCGAAGTCGTGGCCGCCACCACGGGCGAGCTCCTGATGCGATTCGATCGACGCAGCGGCGCGCAACCACTGGTCTAGTCCGGATGCACGCCATTCAAGCCCCCCTGCGCAGCGCCATCGACCACCTCCTGGCCGAGCCGCACCGCCACGGCTTCATGCAGGCGGTGCGGCTGCTCGAGCGCTGGCAAGTCCGCGCCACGGGCCTGGCACCTTACGAGGTGCTCACACACAAGCTGCGCTTTCGCAACGGGCTGTCGCTGTCGTTTCCCGCAAGCGAGATCGCGGAGTTCCGCGTCGTCGGCTCCGAGCCACCCGCACCCGGTGGCCGCGCTGGCTTTTCCCGCATCGAGATCACACCCGCCTTCATGGGCCTGCTCGGCGCCGGCGGCACACTGCCGGCCTACTACACCAAGCTGTTCGCGCAGCGCGAGGCGCAGCATCGCGATCGCAGCTCTCGCGCCTTTCTCGACATCTTCGTGCACCGGGCGGTGGCGTTGTTCTACCAGGCGTGGCGCAAGCACCGTCTGCCGCTGCGCTTCGAACGCGATCGGCAGCACGAGTACCTGCCGCGGGTGCTGGCGCTTGCCGGGCTCGGCCAACGCGCCCTGCAGCAACGCCTGCATGCGCGCCGCGGCGGCGTGGCCGACGACTCCCTGGCGCACTATGCCGGGCTGTTGCGACAGCGGCCGGTGTCGGCTGCAGCCATCACGCAGGTGCTGTCGCACTACTTCGCAGCGCAGGTGCAGCTGCAGACGTTCGTCGGACGCTGGTTCACCTTGCCGCGCGAGCAGCAGAGCAGCCTCGGCCTGGGCCAGGTCACGCTGGGTGCGCAGGCGGTGGTGGGTGAGCGCGTCTGGCAGCGGGACCTGCGCATGCAGCTGGCCATCGGTCCGCTGCGCCGCCACCAGTTCGACCGTTTTCTGCCCGGCGGTGCGGCCCTGCTTGCCCTGCGCGAGCTGCTCACGCTGCTCACCGGCCATGCCCTCGAGTACGAGATCCGGCTCACGCTGCATGCCGCCGATGTGCGCTGCGCGCAATTGGACGGCCGCCATGCACCGCGCCTGGGCTGGGACGGCTTCCTGCTCAGCCGCCCGTCACCCGCAGACCGCAGCGACGCCGGGTACGACATCCATGCGCTGGCTTGAGCGAATCGGCTCGTCTACACCAGTGCAGCAGACCGGAACACACAATGCCGACACCACCGCCTCCCGCCTCAAGGCCCGCACCCGATCGATATGCTGCGGAGCGATACAAGCCCACATCCCCAAACTGCGCACGATCGCTGCTGGCCCTGCAATTCGACGGCCAAACCTTGCGTGCAACCGGCACCCGAAGTGCGCTGGTCCTGCCGGCCGTCTCCGGTCGGGCCGTCGATGGTCGCTTCGACTACTCCACCGACCGACAACGTCTGGCCGATCAGGGCCCCATTCCGACTGGCGACTACTGGATCCAGCCACAGGAACTGCAATCCAATGCCTGGTACCGGCTTCGAAACCCGCGCGCCGCATGGGGCAATCATTGGATCACGATCCACCCTTACCCAGCGACTCAAACCTACGGGCGAGGCGGCTTCTTCATTCACGGTGGGTCAACCCCGGGCAGCGCCGGATGCATCGACCTTTCGGGGTCGATGGATCGATTCGCTGAGGCCATTGAACGTGAGCTCGAGCCGCGCGTACCGTGTCACATCCCGCTCTACGTTCGGTACCGCCGATGAACAAGTTGTTCCCCGCCGCGGTCTTGCTCTGTTGTGCCGCGTATGCCGCGTTCCTGGCCTACGTGAATGTCGACGCAGTAGTCGGTAGCTACGGAGGCGGTCCACCTTACTACGGAAGGACCACCAACATGGACAAGTGGGAGAACCCGCTCCCCACGTTGGCTTTGCTCGACATCGCATCGGCCATCGCGTTGTTCGTTCTGGCGCGATGGGCATGGCGTCGCATCCGCCTGCCGCCGAACAAGAGCTGATCGCCCGCGCGTCTGCCTGGACTGCGCATACAGCGCCCCAACCCTTGCCACACCCCGACTGCCCACACCGTGACTACCTCGCTCAAAACCCTCATCACCAAACTCAACACCACCTGCCGGGCCGCAGCCGAGCGCGCGGCCAGCCTGACGATGGCGCGCGGGCACTACGAGGTGGACCTCGAGCATCTGTTCCTCGCGCTGCTGGAGCAGCCGGCCTGCGACTTCACGCTGTTGTGCCGTCGCCAAGGCATTTCAACCTCTGCGCTGACGCAGGATCTGGAACGCGAGATCGCGCGCTTTCGCAGCGGCAACACCCGCACGCCGGTGTTCAGCCCGCACCTGCCCACGCTGTTTGAGCACGCCTGGCTGATCGCGTCGCTCGACGCGCGGCAGCCGCGCATCCGCAGCGCCCACCTGCTGCTGGCCCTGCTCACCGAGCCGGCGCTGTCGCAGCTGGCCCTGCGGGGCAGCGCGCAGTTCGTCAAGTTCTCGCTCGACGACCTGAAGCACCACCTCACCGAGTGCACCGTCGGTTCCCAGGAGGCCGTGGAGCAGGCCGCCGCCGGTGAGCCAGGCAGCCCCGCCGAGGGCGGCGCCGCCGATGCCGCGGAGTCCACAGCATCGGGCAGCCCGGCGGCGCGCGCCACCCCGGCGCTCGACCAGTACACCACCAACCTCACGCAGCGCGCGCACGAGGGCCGGCTCGACCCGGTGATCGGCCGCGACACCGAGATCCGCCAGACCATCGACATCCTGATGCGCCGGCGCCAGAACAACCCCATCCTGACCGGCGAGGCCGGCGTGGGCAAGACGGCGGTGGCCGAGGGGCTGGCGCTGCGCATCGCCGCGGGCGACGTGCCGCCACCACTGCAAGGCGTGGCGCTGCATGTGCTCGACATGGGACTGCTGCAGGCCGGCGCGAGCGTCAAGGGCGAGTTCGAGAACCGCCTCAAGGCCGTGATCGACGAGGTCAAGCGCAGCCCGCACCCGATCATCCTGTTCATCGACGAGGCCCACACCATGATCGGCGCCGGCGGGCAGGCCGGCCAGAACGACGCGGCCAATCTGCTCAAGCCGGCGCTGGCGCGCGGCGAGCTGCGCACCGTGGCCGCCACCACCTGGGGCGAATACAAGAAGTACTTCGAGAAAGACGCGGCGCTGGCACGCCGCTTCCAGGTCGTGAAGATCGACGAGCCCGCCGAACCCGTGGCCGCAGCCATGCTGCGCGGCATGGCCGCCCTGATGGAGCGCCACTTCAACGTGCGCGTGCTCGACGAAGCCATCACCGAGGCGGTGCGGCTGTCGGCGCGCTACATCAGTGGCCGCCAACTGCCCGACAAGGCCATCGGCGTGCTCGACACCGCCTGCGCCAAGGTGGCACTGGGTCTGGCCGCCCAGCCTGCCGCCATCGAGCAACCGCGGCGCCTGCTCGAGCACCTGGAGGCCGAACGCGCCGCACTGCAGCGCGAGGCCGCCACCGGCACGCCGCACACCGAGCGCCTGGCCGAGCTCGAGAGCCAGGCCCAGGCGCTGCAGCAGTCCCTGGCCACGCTGCAAGAACGTTACGACGCCGAGCGCGCACTGGTGGCCGAGATCGTGGCGCTGCGCGAGCGGCTCGAGGCCGCGGGGCCGGCGCCCGCCGATGCCGACGCGCGGCGCCGCGCCACCCGCCGCGCCCAGGCCGCCGAGCCGGCACCGCCCCCAGACACCCCCGCTGCCGCCACGCTGCAGTCCCTGCGCGCCAAGCAGGCCGAACTCGCCGCGCTGCAGGGCGACCAGCCGCTGGTGCCGATGCAGGTCGACGGCAGCGTCGTCGCGGAAATCGTCTCGGCCTGGACCGGCATTCCGCTGGGCAAGATGGTCAAGGACGAGCTGCGCACCGTGCTCGAGCTGGGCCCTTTGCTCGAGCAGCGTGTGATCGGCCAGCCCCAGGCCATCGGCGCCGTGGCCCAGCGCGTGCGCACCGCGCGCGCCCTGCTCGAAGACCCCAACAAGCCCAAGGGCGTATTCCTGTTCGTCGGGCCCTCGGGTGTGGGCAAGACCGAGACCGCGCTCGCGTTGGCCGAGGTCCTGTACGGCGGCGAGCGCAAGCTCATCACCATCAACATGAGCGAGTACCAGGAGGCCCACAGCGTCTCCGGGCTCAAGGGCTCGCCGCCCGGCTACGTGGGCTACGGCGAAGGTGGCGTGCTCACCGAAGCCGTGCGCCGCAACCCCTACAGCGTGGTGCTGCTCGACGAAGTGGAGAAGGCCCACCCCGACGTGCTGGAGCTGTTCTTCCAGGTGTTCGACAAAGGCGTGATGGACGACGCCGAAGGCCGCGAAATCGACTTCCGCAACTGCATCGTCATTCTCACCAGCAACGTGGGCTCGACGCAGATCATGCAGAGCTGCTTGAACAAGCCTGCAGCCGATCTGCCTGGCGCCGATGCCCTGACCGAGATGCTGCGCCCGGTGCTGTACAAGCACTTCAAGCCCGCCTTCCTGGGCCGGCTCAAGGTGGTGCCCTACTACCCGATCAGCGACGAGGTGCTGGCCCGCATCATCCGCCTGAAGCTCGACCGCATCGCGCAGCGCGTGGCCACCAACCACAAGGCCGCCTTCGACTACGACGGCAAGCTGGTCGACGCCGTGCTGGCGCGCTGCACCGAGGTGGATACCGGCGCCCGCAACGTCGACCACATCCTCAACGGCACGCTGCTGCCCGAGATCGCCGAGACCGTGCTCACCCGCATGGCCGATGGCGCGGCGCTCAAGCGCATCCGCGTCACGGCAGGCAAGGCAGGCGCGTTCAAGTACAGCGTGGTCTGAGCGCCGCCCAAGCCCGCACGACAGCAGCATCACAGCAGCACCACAGCAGCACCACGGCAACGCACACCCGGCCGCGCGCTGGCCCGCGGCGACGTCGCACACGAGAGCTCGCGATGAACGACTTCAGCTTTCTGCACTCCCTGCTCGGACCGTACCGCCAGTCCAATCGCCTGCTGCGGTTGCACACGCCGCTGGCGCCCGACCTGCTGCTGGCCGAGCGCGTGCATATCGACGAGCGCATCGGCCCCTGCGCCGATGACTCAGGCACGCCCGGCGCCGGCCGCAGCGGCTGCCGTCTCGACATCACCGCGCTGTCGCCCGACACCCACCTCGAGCTCAAGGCGCTGCTGGGACAGCCGGTGCTGCTGGAACTGCTCACCCAGGACAGCCGCACCGAACTGCGGCCCTGGCACGGTCACATCACCGAAGCGGCGCTGCTGGGCAGCGACGGTGGCCTGGCGCGCTACCGCCTGGTGGTGCAGCCCTGGATCGCCTTCCTCGCCCACCGCACCGACAGCCGCGTCTTCCAGGGCCTGTCCGTGCCCGCCATCATCGACACCGTGTTTGCAGGGTATTCCGGCCAGGGTCGTCTCGCCCCGGCCTGGCGCTGGGACCTGGCCGACGCCAGCGTCTACCCCGAGCGCTCGCTGTGCATCCAGTACCAGGAGAGTGACCAGGCTTTCGTGCAGCGGCTCATGCTCGAAGAGGGCCTGTTCGGCTGGTGGGAGCACCGCGGCGCGCCCGACACGCCCGACCTCGGCGTGCACGAGTTCGTCATCGCCGATCACAACGGCGCGCTCACCGACAACCCCCAGCCCCGCGTGCGCTACACCCAAAGCCACGTCTCGCTGCCGGTGGACAGCCTCACCCGCTGGCAGCGCGCGCGCTCGGTGCAGGCCGGCGCGCTTACCTTGGCCAGCCGCGACGTGCGCAGCCTGAGCCTGCGCGATTGCGCCGAGACCGCCATCGAAGGCGGCCCCGGCGAGCTGGCCCTGCACGACGTGCCGGGCACCTACGCCTATGAGAGCCGCACCCAGGGCGAGCGCCTGGCGCGGGTGCAGATGCAGGCCATCGAGGCCCATCGCGAGCGCGTGCGCGCCAGCGGCCCCTGGCGCCGCGCCGCCGTGGCCACACGCTTCACACTCGCCGATCACCCGGTGCACGACGGCAGCGACGCCGCGCGCGACGGCTTCGTCATCCTCGGTGTCGAGCACCGCGCGCGCAACAACCTCAGCGCCGACCAGCAAGCGGCGATCGACGCGCTGCTGGGCGCACCCGAGCGCGAGGCCGGATCGCCCGGGGCCAACGCCAGCGACGAGCCCCTGCACGAGTGCCGCCTGCTGGCGCAGCCCGCGCGCCTGGCCGTGCGCGCCTGCGCGCTCGACGAGCGCGCGCTGCCCGACGCCCGCCTGTGCCCGCGCCCGCTGCTGCGCGGGGTGCAGACCGCCGTGGTGGTGGGTTGCGCTGAGCCGCTGCACACCGAGCGCGATCACCGCATCAAGGTGCAGTTCCACTGGCAGCGCGGCTCGCGCTCGAGCCACCGCCTGGACAGCCCCGAGGCCGAGCGTGCCCCGGCCAGCGATGCCAGCTTCACATGGGTGCGCGTGGCCGAGCAGGCCGCCGGCGCGAACTGGGGATCAGTGTTCACCCCGCGCCTGGGCCAGGAGGTGCTGGTGGCCTTCAGCGGCGGCGACATCGACCGCCCCGTGGTGCTGGGCAGCCTCTACAACGGCCGCGGCGTCGCCAACGCCCAGGGCAACCAGGTGCTCACCGGTGCGGCCACCGCCGTGGGCTCGGCCCCGGCGTGGTTTCCGGGCTCGGCCCCGCAGGGCCGCTGGCCCGCGCATGCCCACAACCAGGTGCTCACCGGCTACAAGAGCCAGGAGCTGTCGGCCAGCGCCTCGGGCCTGGCCGGCTGCAACCAGCTGGTGTTCGACGACACCGCGGGCCAGGGCCGGGTGGAGCTGTCGTCCACCAGTGCGCGCACGCGGCTGCAGCTCGGGCACCTGCGCCACCAGATCGACAACCGCCGGCTGAACACCCGCGGCCACGGGCTGGATCTGGCCAGCGCCGCCTGGGGCGCCGTGCGCGCCGGCCGCGGCCTGCTCGTGAGCGCCTGGCGCCTGCCGCCCAGCACCCACACCGCGCGCGCGCTGGACGCGCACGCAGCCATCACCACCCTGGACGAGGCCACGGCGCTGACCCACACCCTGGCACGCAGTGCGCAGGTGCACCGCGCGCGCCTGCCCGGCGAGCCCGAGCTGGCAGCCGAGCCGCCCACGGAAGACGTCGCACCCGACGCAGCCCCCGGGGCACCCCTGCTGCCCGCCCAGCGCGGCCAGCACGCCAGCCTGGCCAGCCTGCGCACCACCGACACCGCCCAGGGCGCCAGCGGCGACGCGCAATCCGTGGGCGGCGGCCACGGCTGCGTGGACGCCTGGGCCCGCCCCGATCTGCTGGCCACCGCCCCGGCGGGCATCACCGCCCACACCCCCGCCAGCGCCACGCTCACCAGCGCCGCCACCACCAGCTGCACCACCACCGGCCACAGCCACGCCCTGGCCCAGCGCCACCTGGCCAGCGCCAGCGCCCACGGCCTGATGCTCTACACCTACGGCCAGCGCGCACCATCGAACACCGGCCCCATCACCCCCACCGGCATCGCCATCCACGCCGCCAGCGGCAACTGGCAGTCGCAAAGCCAGAGCGCCCCCACCCGCATCGCCGCCCAGCGCCGCGTGCGCATCTCCTCCACCCGCGGCCAAGTCACCCTGGCCGCCCCCAACCACGTGCTGCTGGCCGCCGCCGGCGCCGCCATCCACATGCACGGCGGCGCCATCACCTGCACCGGCCCAGGCTCCATCTACTTCAAGGCCTCGCTCAAGATCTTCAACTCGCCGGGGGCGCGCGTGCCGTATGGGTTCACCGCGCTGCCCAACCCCGCGAACTGGGACAACTGGATCGCCATCAGCCACCGCGACGCCGAGAACGCGCCGATGGCCGAGCAGCGCTACACGATCCACTTCGAAGACGGCTCGGTCGTCCGCGGCGCGCTCGACGCACAGGGCAGCGCACGCCATCAAGGCGTGCCGCCTCGCGCCACCCACGTGGAGTACGAGCCGCGCGATCCGCT
>Ga0073899_10001754_pt1 | contig 19683 bp, 21 predicted proteins | sample KloWWTmetaKNB5Ph_FD_88975 | JGI IMG/M metagenome (GOLD analysis project Ga0073899, IMG submission 88975) | Active sludge microbial communities from Klosterneuburg, Austria, studying microevolution and ecology of nitrifiers - Klosterneuburg... | ecosystem: Engineered > WWTP > Aerobic digester >... | reverse complement strand
CCGCACCGACGCACAGCAGTTGCAGCTCGCCTCCCGGGGGCTGTGGGACGAGATCGGGGCCCGCGCCCGTCGCCACCTCCGCTCGGCGAGGTACCGCTTCAAGCGCCACTGACGGCGGAATAGCGCGGCCGGTGGCATAGTTGAGTCTGGTGAACTCAACTTCGCCCCGGCGGTGCGGTGACGCCGTCCCACCGGGGCCTGTCACAAGGAGCAACACCCCGAATGGACACTGCCAAGCTGACTGCCAGGTCGCGTGACGCCGTCTCGGCCGCAATGCGGACGGCACTGACGGCGGGCAACCCCTCCACCGAACCCGTGCACCTGCTGCACGCCCTCTTCCTCTCGCCCGACAACACGGTCGCACCGCTGCTCGCGGGCGCCGGCGTCGACCCGGCGGTGGTGCAGGCCGCCGCGCAGGGAGCCATCACGAAGCTGCCGAGCGCCCAGGGCTCCTCGGTCAGCCAGCCGGGCATGTCCGGTGCGCTGGCCCGGGTGCTGGCCGACGCGGAGACCCGCGCCGAGGGATTCGGCGACTCCTTCGTCGCCACCGAGCACCTGCTGCTGGCGCTCTCGGCCGTCACCAGCGACGCCCGGAAGATCCTGGTCGACCTCGGCGTGCGCACCGACACCCTCGCGAAGGCGTTCAACGACTCCCGCGGCTCCAAGCGCGTCACCTCGGCCGAGGCCGAGGGCGGGGAGTCGGCGGTCGACAAGTACTCGGTCGACCTGACCGCCCGTGCCCGCGAGGGTCGGCTCGACCCCGTGATCGGACGGGACGGCGAGATCCGGCGCGTGGTGCAGGTGCTGGCCCGGCGCACGAAGAACAACCCGGTGCTGATCGGGGAGCCCGGGGTGGGCAAGACGGCCGTCGTGGAGGGCCTCGCCCAGCGCGTCGTCGCCGGAGACGTGCCCGACTCCCTCAAGGGGCGCCGCGTGGTCGCGCTCGACCTCGCGTCCATGGTCGCGGGCGCCAAGTACCGCGGCGAGTTCGAGGAGCGGCTCAAGGCCGTCCTGAACGAGATCCGGGACGCCGAGGGGCAGATCATCACCTTCATCGACGAACTGCACACGGTGGTCGGCGCCGGCGCGTCCGGCGACTCCTCGATGGACGCCGGCAACATGCTCAAGCCGATGCTCGCCCGGGGCGAGCTGCGGATGATCGGCGCCACGACCCTGGACGAGTACCGGGAGCGGATCGAGAAGGACCCCGCGCTGGAGCGACGCTTCCAGCAGGTGTTCGTCGGCGAGCCGTCGGTGGAGGACACCATCGCCATCCTCCGCGGGCTGCGGCAGCGCTACGAGGCCCACCACAAGGTGCGGATCACCGACGCGGCGCTGGTCGCGGCGGCGACCCTCTCCAACCGCTACATCACCTCGCGACAGCTCCCCGACAAGGCCATCGACCTGATCGACGAGTCGGCGTCCCGGCTGCGGATGGAGATCGACTCCTCGCCGGAGGAGGTCGACCAGCTGCGGCGGACGATCGACCGGATGACGATGCAGGCCTTCGCGCTGGAGAAGGAGGCCGACCCCGCCTCCGTGGAGCGCTACGCGCGGCTGACCGCCGAACTGGCCGACGCGAAGGAGGAGCTGCGTGGACTCGAGGCCCGCTGGGAGGCGGAGAAGTCCGGTCTGAACCGGGTCGGCGAGATCGCCGAACGGATCGACCGGCTGCGCATCGAGGCCGAACGGGCCCAGCGCGAGGGCGACCTCACCAGGGCGTCGGAGATCCTCTACGGCCAGATCCCGGAGCTGGAGGCCGAGCGGGCCGCCGCCGCCGAGGTCGAGAAGCAGACCACGCCGATGGTGAGCGAGGAGGTGTCCGCCACCGACATCGCCGAGGTGGTCGGCGCCTGGACGGGCATCCCCGTCGGCCGGCTGCTGCAGGGCGAGAGCGAGAAGCTGCTGCACATGGAGGACGAACTGGGCCGGCGCCTGATCGGCCAGCGCGACGCCGTGGTGGCCGTCTCCGACGCCGTCCGACGCTCCCGGGCCGGGATCTCCGACCCGAACCGGCCGACCGGTTCGTTCCTGTTCCTCGGCCCGACCGGCGTGGGCAAGACCGAGCTGGCCAAGGCCCTGGCCGAGTTCCTGTTCGACGACGAGCGCGCCATGGTGCGGATCGACATGAGCGAGTACGGCGAGAAGCACTCGGTCTCCCGGCTCGTCGGGGCGCCTCCCGGCTACATCGGCTACGAGGAGGGCGGCCAGCTGACCGAGGCGGTGCGCCGCCGTCCGTACTCGGTGGTGCTGCTCGACGAGGTCGAGAAGGCCCACCCGGAGGTGTTCAACATCCTGCTGCAGGTGCTGGACGACGGCCGCCTCACCGACGGCCAGGGTCGGACGGTCGACTTCCGCAACGTGATCCTGATCATGACCTCCAACCTCGGCTCGCAGTACCTGGCCGACCAGACCCTCGACGCCGACACCAAGACGAAGGCGGTCATGAACGTGGTCCGGCAGTCGTTCAAGCCGGAATTCCTCAACCGCCTGGACTCCACGGTGATGTTCTCCCCGCTCGGCACCGAGGAGCTGACCCGGATCGTCGACCTGCAGCTGGCCCGGGTGAACGCCCGCCTCGCCGACCGCCGGATCACGCTGGACGTGAGCCAGGCCGGCAAGGACTGGCTCGCCCTGACCGGCTTCGACCCCGTGTACGGCGCCCGTCCGCTGAAGCGGCTGGTGCAGTCGACGATCGAGGACGCCCTCGCCCGCCGGCTGCTGGCCGGGCACCTTCTGGACGGCGACGCGATCGCCTTCGACGTGAACGCAGACAACAGCGGCCTGGTGGTCGTCGGGGAGTGAGGCGGCCAGGAGGGTCGCTCAGTCGTCGAGGCCCATCGGGCCGTAGACGAGGCGGCCCTCCTCGTACAGCGCCACCGCGTGGACGCCGGCCGCGGCGAGCGCCTCGTAGCCGGCGGTGAGCCAGCGCTCGGCGTCGGCCTGCTCGTCGAAACCGAGGTCGAGGCCGAGTTCCGCCCGGACGTCCTCGTCCGGCTCGGGGGTCGGCACCCAGTGGTAGGCCATCAGATCTGGTCGCCGGGCTTCACCCGCGGCGCCGGCATCCGCAGTCGTCGCAGGTTGACGGAGCGGTTGATCGCGTAGGCCAGCAGTCCCTTCAGGGGCTCCTTGGGCAGCCGCTCTGCGTGCAGCCGCTTGTAGCTGCGCCACATCACGACGAGGTCGACGATGATCAGGGCCATCGCGGACCAGGTGAACCAGGTCGCCATCGCAGCCAGCGCCTCACCGAAGCTCGCCGCCACCAGGCTGATCATCAGCGACACCATCAGGATCGGCATCGCCCAGCCCGAGATGCCCTTGCGGGAGTCGGTGGTCGCGCAGCAGCACCTTGCCGGGCTGGCCCTCGACCTTCTGCAGTTGCTCGTCGCGGCGTGAGTTACGCGCCTGGCGATCCAGCGCCCGGGCCTCCTTCTTGGTGGGGGTGGGGTGCAACCGCTGCCGGCGCGCCTCCTCCGCCTGCTTCCGCGTCGGGGTCGGGACCTGCTTCTTCACCGGCCCGGCCACGACGTCGGGAGTCGGCTCCGGCGACGGCTGGGAGGCCGCCCCGGCACGCTCATAGGGCTTGAACAATCCCACCGCAAACCTCAGCTGATCTCTTGGAGGACCCGCCGTCCGCGGGCCCTCCCAATCGTAGGTCACGCCGTCGTCGCCGGTCACCTCGCCGCGCTCCCGCGCCGCCCCGTGCCCGGACCCGTGCTAAGAAGGTGCGGCGAAGGAGGCGGGCGATGCGGGTTCTGGTGGCCACTGACGGCATCGGCGGGCTGGACTCGCTGGCGGCCGGCCAGGCGCTGGCCGCGGGCTGGGCCGAGGCCGGGCACCAGGTGGCCGTGGTGCCGCTGGCGACCGGGGGCCCGGCTCTGGAGCGGGCCGTCGCCGCCCTCGCGGGCGGCCGGCCGGGCCCGGCCGGGTTCTGGGTGGCCTCGGCCGCCGGGCTGGCTGGGCGGTTCGCCGGCCTCCCCGCCGCCGGACGGATCGTCGTCGACCTCACCACGGACCCGGCTCCCGGCGCCGGCCCCACCGACGCCGGCGAGGCGCTGCTGGCGGCGCTGCCGGGCTCACCGGTCTCCCGGCACGAGCCGCTGGCGGGCCTCGACCTGGTCGGAGTCGTCCGTCGTGACGAGACCGCGCGGACGCTGCTGGGGCTGCGCGGCGCCGTCGCCGAGAAGGCGTTCGCCGACGGGCTCGAGACCGCGGCCCGGCTGGCCGCGGAGGCCACCGCCGCGGCCTGGCTCGCCCGGCACGGGCTCACCGACCAACCCGGCGCCGGCGCCGCCGGCGGTGCCGGGGCCGTCATCCTCGCCCTGGGCGGCCGGCTGTCGGGTGGCACCGTCCTGTGCGCGGAACTCGCCGGCCTCCACCGCACGCTGGCCGCCGCCGACCTGGTGGTCACCGGCTGCACCGACTTCCACATCGGCAACCGGGGCGGTGAGGTCGTCGGCTTTGTCGCCGACGCCGCCGAGTCGCTCCTGGTGCCCTGCGTCGTGTTCGCGGAGGTGTCGGAGGTGGGCCGCCGCGAGATGCGCACCTTCGGGGTCGAGGCCGCCCACACCGTCGACCCCGGTCCTCCGCAGGAGGCGCTGAGAGCGACCGCCGTCCGCATCGCGCGTGGCTGGTCGGGCACCGCAGGTGGCGCGTAGACTGGCCCGACTGCGGAATAACCGGTTGTCGTGGCCGGTTGTAGCGTCGGGGCACCCCAGCTCCGGGAAGGACGACGAAGACATGAGCATTGATTCCCAGACCGTCACCGACGGAATCACACTGACCGAGATCGCCGCCAACAAGGTGAAGGACCTGCTCGCCAACGAGACCGAAGAGGCGCTGGCGCTGCGGATCTCCGTCGCCCCCGGTGGGTGCGCGGGCCTGCGCTACCAGCTCTCCCTCGACGAGCGGCAGCTCGACGGCGACGTGGCGCGCGACTTCTTCGGCGTCCAGGTCGTCACCGACCGGATGAGCGCCCCGTACCTGATCGGCGCGACGATCGACTTCGTCGACACGATCGAGCAGCAGGGATTCACGATCGACAACCCCAACGCGGGCGGCTCCTGCGCCTGTGGCGACAGCTTCCACTGAGTAGCTTTCGTACCTGATCACTATTACGCATCGCGTCGCCCATAACAGGGCGACGCGATGCCCGTTTGGGTTAGTGTTGCGATTCGAAGGAATCGGTGTCAGGACAAGGGGGCGAGCGGTGCGGCTGACCAGACGACGTTCGGCTGTCAGGACGGTTGGGCTCGTTGCACTCGGGCTCTCCCTGGCGGCGACAGCCTCCGGCTGCAGCGCGGAGCAGGCGGCCCAGTGGCAGCGGTGGGGGCTCCCCGAATCGGCCAGTGACAGGGCCCCCTTCATCGGCGACCTGTGGTCGGGCGCCTGGATCGCCTCCATGGTGATCGGCGTGTTCGTGTGGGGGCTGATCGGCTATGTGATCATCCGCTACCGCCGCAAGCACCGCGACCCCGAACTGCCCCGCCAGAGCCGGTACAACCTGCCTCTGGAGCTGCTCTACACCCTCGTCCCGCTGCTGGTGATCGGGGTGCTGTTCTTCTTCACCGTCCATGCCCAGAACGGCGTGCTGGCGAAGGTGCCCGACAACGAGGTCACCCAGGTCAACGTGATCGGGCAGAAGTGGTCGTGGACCTTCAACTACATGGAGGAGTCCAACCCCGCCGTCGGCGCCGTCGTCCACGAGGCCGGCACCATCGACCGGGTCCCCGACCTCTACCTGCCCGTGGACAAGACCGTCCGGTTCAACCTGGTCTCCGCCGACGTCATCCATTCGTTCTGGATTCCGTCCTTCTACTTCAAGCTGGACGTCATTCCGAGCCACCCGAATTCCTTCGACGTCAAGCCCACCAAGCTGGGCACGTTTCCCGGCAAGTGCGCAGAACTCTGCGGTACCTACCACGCGGCGATGCTCTTCACCGTCCACGTGGTCACCCAGCAGGAGTACGAGGCGTACCTCAACACCCTGAAGGCCAAGGGCCTGACGGGTGAGATCACGGCACCCGAGTACGTCAACACCGTGCCCAGCGTGCCCGCCGTGAAGGAGCATGAGTGATGAGCGTCGCAGCCACCACCGGGACGGCCGAGCGCACCGCCACCCAGGCGGCCGGAGCGACGACGGCCGAGCGCCGCAACTGGGGCCGGCTCGTGATGAACCTGCTCACCACCACCGATCACAAGCTGATCGGCAACATGTACTTCGTCACGTCGCTGATCTACTTCGGCGTCGCCGGCGTGATGGCGCTGGTGATCCGCGCCGAACTGTCCTTCCCCGGGCTGCAGTACGTGCACTACGAGACGTTCAACCAGCTCTTCACGATGCACGGCACGCTGATGCTCCTGATGTTTGCGACGCCGATGTTCGTCGGCTTCGCCAACGCGATCATGCCGCTCCAGATCGGCGCCCCGGACGTAGCTTTCCCCAAGCTCAACGCGTTCAGCTACTGGCTGTACCTGCTCGGCTCGATCATCGCCTGCGGTGGCTTCTTCACCCCTGACGGCGCCGCGAGTTTCGGCTGGTTCGCGTACGCCCCGCTGTCGAACGCGATCAACTCGCCCGGAGTCGGCGGCGACCTGTGGGTGATCGGCCTCTACATCATGGGCCTGGGCACCATCCTGGGCGCGGTGAACTTCGTCACGACGATCATGACCATGCGGGCACCCGGCATGACGATGTTCCGGATGCCGATCTTCACCTGGAACATCCTGATCACCTCGATCATGATCCTGATCTGCTTCCCGGTGCTGGCCGCCGGACTGCTCGTGCTCGCCGCCGACCGCAACCTCGGCACCCACATCCTCGACCCGGCCACCGGCGGGGCGATCCTGTGGCAGCACCTGTTCTGGTTCTTCGGGCACCCCGAGGTCTACATCATCGCGCTCCCGTTCTTCGGCATCATCACCGAAGTGCTGCCGGTGTTCAGCCGCAAGCCGGTGTTCGGCTACATCGGCCTCGTTGGCGCCACGCTGGCCATCGGGGCCCTCTCGATCGCCGTGTGGGCCCACCACATGTTCGTCACCGGGGCGGTGAACCTGCCGTTCTTCTCGTTCATGACGTTCATGATCGCGGTGCCCACCGGCGTGAAGTTCTTCAACTGGATCGGCACGATGTGGGGCGGCTCGTTGACGTTCGAGACGCCCATGCTCTGGGCGCTCGGCTTCCTCACCACCTTCCTCTTCGGTGGCCTGACCGGCATCATCCTCGCCTCGCCGCCGCTGGACTTCCAGGTCTCCGACAGCTACTTCGTGGTCGCCCACTTCCACTACGTGCTGTTCGGCACGGTCGTGTTCGCGATGTTCGCGGGCTTCTACTTCTGGTGGCCCAAGCTCACCGGGCGGATGCTGAACGAGAGGCTGGGCAAGCTGCACTTCTGGCTGCTGTTCATCGGCTTCCACACCACCTTCCTGGTGCAGCACTGGCTCGGCGTGGAGGGAATGCCCCGCCGGATCGCCGACTACCGGGTGATCGACGGCTGGACGTTCCTCAACCAGGTCTCCACCGTGGGCGCCTTCCTGCTCGGCGTCTCGATGCTCCCGTTCCTGTGGAACGTGTGGGTCTCGCGCAACGCTCCGCTGGTCAACACCGACGACCCGTGGGGTTGGGGGCGCTCGCTGGAGTGGGCGACCTCGTCCCCGCCGCCGCGGTTCAACTTCACCCGGCTGCCCCGGATCCGTTCGGAGTCGCCCGCCTTCGACCTCGCCCACCCGGTCACCGCGGCGATCGCGCCGGTGAACCCGGTGCAGGAGGCCCTCGACGAGGTCGGCACCCCGGAGGACGAACGATGAAGATCGAGGCCTGGCTGTTCGCGTTCATCGCGATCTTCATGGCGGTCGTGAGCCCGGTCTACTGGTTCATGAGCCACGAGATCATCGGGACCGTGGCGCTGCTGCTCACCACGGCCTTCGCGGGCATGCTGACGGTGTACCTGTTCATCCAGGTCCGCAAGATGGACGCCCGCCTGGAGGACCGCAAGGACGCGGAGATCGCCGAAGGAGCCGGCGAACTCGGCTTCTTCCCGCCCCACAGCATCTGGCCGTTCTGGGCGGCCGTGGCCGCGTCGGTCGCGCTGCTGGGGCCCGTGTTCGGCTGGTGGCTCACCATCCTGGGCTTCGCGCTCGGCTTCTGGGCGCTGGCGGGCTGGACCTACCAGTACTACCGGGGCGAGTACCAGCACTGACGCTCACCAGCTGGCGTGCAGCGGGCGTCCCTCGTTGAAACCGGACGCGGACTGCACCCCGACGATCGCCAGCGAGGCGAACTCGGCCAAGGTGCGGGCCCCGGCGTAGGTGCACGAGCTCCGCACGCCCGAGACGATGAAGTCGACCAGGTCCTCCACGCCCGGACGCGCCGGGTCGAGGTACATCCGGGAGGAGGAGATGCCCTCCTCGAACAGGGCGGCCCGGGCCCGCTCGAACGCGGACTGGCTGCGGGTGCGGGCCCGCACGGCCCGCGCCGAGGCCATCCCGAACGACTCCTTGTAGAGCCGGCCGTCGGAGGCCACCATCAACTCTCCGGTGGACTCGTGCGTCCCGGCGAACCAGGAGCCGATCATCACCGCGCCGGCTCCGGCCGCCAGTGCCAGGGCGACGTCGCGGGGGTGCCGGACGCCGCCGTCGGCCCACACCGAGCGGCCGGAGGCCCGGGCCTCCTCGGCGCACTCCAGCACGGCGGAGAACTGCGGCCTGCCCACACCGGTCTGCATCCGGGTGGTGCACATCGCCCCGGGGCCGACGCCGACCTTCACCACGTCGGCGCCGGCGTCGATCAGGTCGGCCGTCCCGTCCGCGGTCACGACGTTGCCCGCCACGATCCGCACCCGGTCGCCCACCAGCTCGCGCACGCGGGCGACGGCCGAGATCATCCGCTCCTGGTGGCCATGGGCGGTGTCCATCACCAGCACGTCGGCGCCGGCCTCCAGCAGTGCCGAGGCCCGGGCCTCGACGTCGCCGGAGATGCCCACGGCCACGCCGATCCGCAGCCGGCCCCCGGCGTCGGTGGCGGGGGTGTAGAGCGCGGCGCGCAGGGCACCCTTGATGGTCATCAGGCCGACCAGGCGGCCGTCGTCGTCGACCGCGAGCGCGGCGCGGTGTCGGCGGGCGGTGAGCAGGTCGAAGACCTCGGTGGGCGAGGCGGTGGGGGAGACCAGCGTGAGGTCGGTACTCATCGCCTCGTGCACCTGGGCGAAGCGGTCCAGGCCCTCGGCGGCCGCGGGCGTCATGGTGCCGACCGGACGGCCGTCCTGGACGGCCACCACGAGCCCGTGGGCGCGTTTGGGCAGCAGGGCGAGCGCATCCCCGACGGTCGCGTTCGGCGACACCGTGACGGGCGTGTCGAAGACGGTGTGGGCGGCCTTCACCTTGGCGATCGTGTTGGCCACGATCTGGGTGGGCAGGTCCTGGGGGATGATCGCGATCCCGCCCCGGCGGGCGATGGTCTCTGCCATCCGGCGGCCGGAGATCGCCGTCATGTTGGCAACCACCAGCGGCAGCGGCAGTGCGAGGGAATCCGTGGAGGTGAGGTCGACGTCGAGCCGCGAGGTCACCGACGACCGCCGCGGCGCCATGAAGACGTCGTCATAGGTGAGGTCGTGGTCGGGCTTGGGGGTCAGGAAGCGCACCCGACAAGGATAGGACGCTCAGCCGTGCCGCAGTACGAGGCCCGGCTCACCGTCGGGCGCCTCGGGGCCGTGGCCGATCGGCCGGTAGCCCATCCGCCGGTAGAGCCTGCGGGCGGACGAGTCGGTGTCGGAGGTCTGCAGCCAGTGCACCGCGGCGCCGGAGGCGATCATCAACCGCTTCAGCAACTCGAATCCGAGGCCCTGGCGGGCGAACGATGGGTGCACGGCGACCAGTTGCACCGCGAAGGCGCCGTCCAGCCCCCCGGCGGATTCCCCGAGCAGCCGGCGGAGTTCCTCCGACCAGTCGTCCTCCTGCTCGTCCCAGCGCCACGGGTGCCCGTAGCAGACTCCGACGAGTTCCCCGAGCTCGACGGCCGTCGCCACCACGACGTCGGGACGGTCGAGGCTGAGGTCGTAGAGGGCGGCGAACATGGCCGCGACCTCCGGTGGCTCCTCACCGCGGACTGCGAGCGCGTAGAGGTCCTCCACCCGTTCCGGCGAGGGGAACGCCGCGCCGGAACGCAGCACCTCGATCAGGGGGCTCAGTGGGAACCGCCGGGGAGTGCGGGGGTGTCGTCGTCCTCGATCGCCGGGTGGTCGGCGCCACCGTGGTGGGCCGCCTCGGCGATCTCGTCGGCGGTCGGCTTGGCGATCTGACCGCCGGCGTACCAGCCGGACAGTCGCGCGCGCAGCCGTCCGATCCGCCCGCCCGTGCGGCGCACGCCGCGTCCGTCCAGGCCGGCGGAGGGGGCCAGGGCGGCCGGCTGCTGGTGCTGGGTGAGCGTGAAGGCGGTCTCGTCGGTGACCGGGGCGTGGGCCTCGGTGTAGCCGCCATCGGGTTGCCGGACGATGACGCCCGTCTCGCTGCCGTGGAGGACGCGTTCGGCGTCCCGCCGCTGCAGTGACAGGGCGATCCGCTTGGTGATGATGAAGGCGACCACCGGGCCGACGAACACCGCGACCCGCATGAAGTGGGTGACGTTGTTGAGGGACACGCTGAACTGCGTGGCGAGGATGTCGTTGCCGCCGGCGAGCCAGAAGAGGCCGTAGCAGGTCATTGCCGCGACGCCGAAGGCGGTGCGGTTGGGGACGTTGCGGGGGCGGTCGAGCACGTGGTGCTCGCGGGTGTCGCCGGTGATCCAGCGCTCCACGAACGGGTAGATCGCCGGCAGGATCACCAGCAGACCCATCAGGCCGAGGCCGGGCAGGGCGATGTTCCACGACCAGGTCGTGCCCCACAGGTGCCACTCCCAGTTCGGGATGATCCGGATGGCTCCCTCGACGAAGCCCATGTACCAGTCGGGCTGGGAGCCGGCGGTGACCTGCGCCGGGTTGTACGGGCCGAACAGCCAGACCGGGTTGATCTGCATCAGGGCGCCCATCAGGATCGTGACGCCGAACACGATGAAGAAGAACCCCCCGGCCTTCGCCGCGTACACGGGGAACAGCGGCTGCCCCACCACGTTGGTGTCCTTGCGGCCGGGTCCGGGGAAGTGGGTGTGCTTGTGGTACACCAGCAGCGCCATGTGGGCAGAGATCAGGGCCAGCAGGATGCCCGGCACCAACAGGATGTGCACCATGTAGAGCCGCGGGATCACGACGTCACCGGGGAACTCGCCGCCGAACACGAAGAACTCGGCCCAGGTGCCCACCACCGGGATCGAGCGGATCAGCCCGTCCACGAACCGCAGACCGGTGCCCGAGAGCAGGTCGTCGGGCAGCGAGTAGCCCGCGAAGCCCTCGATCATGCCCAATTGCAGCAGGCCGACGCCGATCAGCCAGTTGATCTCGCGCGGCTTGCGGAAGGCGCCGGTGAAGAACACCCGCAGCATGTGGACGGCCATCGAGGCGACGAACAGGATCGCGGCCCAGTGGTGGATCTGCCGCACCAGCAGGCCGCCGCGGACGTCGAAGCTGATCCCGATGGTCGAGGCAAACGCCTCCGACATCGGCACGCCCCGCATCAGCGCGTAGGAGCCGCCGTAGGTGACCTCGGCCATGGACGGCTTGAACCAGATCGTCAGGAAGACGCCGGTCAGCAGCAGGATGATGAAGGAGTAGAGGGCGATCTCCCCCAGCAGGAACGACCAGTGGTCGGGGAAGGCCTTGCGCAGCGCCTTCTTCAGGATGCTGGAGACCGGGACGCGGTCGTCCACCCAGCCGACGAGGCCGCCGGGGGCGGCAGGGGCCGGCTCCGTGTGAGCAGCGGGCGTCTGGGCCTGGGGGACCGCGGGGGAGACAGGTGCCGGCTTGGCCATCAGTCGTCACCTTCCTTGAAGTCGCGGGAGGAGTCCCGCTCGAAGTAGCTCGGACCGACCGGCACGGTGAAGTCGCTGCGGGCGACCAGGAAGCCCTCGTCGTCGACCATGATCGGCAGTTGCGGCAACGAGCGGGCCGCCGGCCCGAACACGACCACACCCGAGTTGGCGAGGTCGAACGTGGACTGGTGGCAGGGGCACAGCAGGTGGTGGGTCTGCTGCTCCCACAGGCTGATCGGGCAGCCGACGTGGGTGCAGATCTTGGAGTAGGCGAGGATGCCGTCCACCTGCCAGTCCTGCCGGGAGGCGGGAATCCGGATCGCGGCCGGATCCATCCGCACCACGATGAGGGCCGCCTTGGCCTTCTCGCGCTGGTAGGCGACCGGGTCGCTCTCCTGCAACTCGTGGAGGTTCTCGGGCTGGGCGTTGATGAGCTGGCCGAGTTCGACCTCGGCCGCCTTGACCGGCAGGTTGTTGACGTCGTTCACGATCCGGACGGCCTGGGCCCAGATCGTCCGCTCGATGGTCTCGGCGCGCACCGCCGCGGTGGGCCAGGGGCCCATGTCGGCGAGCATCACGACGGCCGGGACGGCCAGGATGCCCACCCCGCCGGCCAGGCCCATGCCGATCAGCTTGCGACGGCCGATGCCCGACTGCTCCACGCCCTCGGCGAAGACCGCGGCCGCGGCCTGCCGGGCCTCGGCGCTGGAGCCGGCCGGGTGCCGCTCCTCGACCACGTCCTGGTCGCCCATGATCGTGCGGGCCCAGTGGATCAGCGCCACGCCGATCGCGAGGACGGCCACACCGCCGGTGAGGCCGAGCAGCACCGGGTGAGCCTTGAAGGCCGAGCCGAACAGGACGAGCTGGGCGTCGGCGGGGACGGCGAAGTAGACCACGACGAACGTGATCGCGAGCACCGGCACGGCGGCGAGCAGACCGACCACCTGCCGGTAGGCGCGCCGCCCGGCGGCCTCGTCGGAGTCGGTGAAGCGCTCCTCCTCGTGCAGCCCGGGGTCGGGGACGGGGAGGTCGAGGGTGTCGCGGGTGTCGCGGGTGTCGAGGCTCATCGGCGGGCCGCCTTCGAGGTGATCCAGAGGGCGAACAGGACCAGCGAGCCGATGCCCACGACCCAGCCCCAGAAGCCTTCGGAGACCGGCCCGAGGCTGCCGAGCGTGAGCCCTGCCGACGGTTGGGCGTGCACCTCCTCGAGGTAGCCGATCATCGCCTTGACGTCGGAATCGGGGATCGCCCCGCCACCGAACACCGGCATCTGGCCGGGACCGGTGCGCATGGCCTCGTGGATCGTCTTCGCGTCCACCCCGATCAGGGTGGGTGCGGTGATGCCCTGGGGCAGCGCGCCGCCGGAGCCCTGGAAGTTGTGGCACGCGGAGCAGTTGGTGCGGAAGAGGTCTCCGCCGCGGGCGATCTGTTCGGCGGTGAGGCCCTCGGGCAGGTACTGGTCCTCGGTGGGGATCTCGGGACCGGTGCCGAGATTGGCGACGAACGCCGCCAGCGCCGCGATCTCGGCGTCGGTGAACGTGTTCGGCTTGCGGGGCGCCTGCGCCAGCGGGTTGGCCATCGGCATCCGGCCCGTCCGCACCTGGAAGTCGACCGCCGCGGCGCCGACACCGGCGAGCGAGGGCGCGCCCTGGGACGCCAGGCCCTCGCCGTTCAGCCCGTGGCAGGACGCACAGGAGACGGCGAACAACTGGCGTCCCTGCTCCACCTGGGCGCTGGTCGTGGCATCGTCCGCAACGCCTGTCGTGGCCGGGGACAACCCGGCATAGACAGCCCCGAGCAGCACCAGCGCGGCCACGACCACCAATGGCCGGGCTGCCTTGTGGCGTCTGGCCCTCATCCGTTCCTCCAGTCCGACTCGGTGCAGCGGGTGACTCAGTGCGGCAGTGACTCAGCGAAGCAGGTACAGCACTCCGAACAGCACGACCCAGATGGCATCGACGAAATGCCAGTAGTAGGAGGTCACGATCGCATGGACGGCCTGCTCGTGGGTGAACCTGCGGGCCAGGTAGGTACGGCCCAGCATGAGCAGAAATGCCACCAGGCCGCCAATGACGTGCAGGCCGTGGAAACCGGTCGCCAGGAAGAAGGCCGAGGTGTAGGCATTCGTCCCGATCGTGAACCCCTCGCCGATCAGGTTGGCGTACTCGAAGGCCTGGCCGCCGATGAAGATGGCGCCCATCACGAAGGTGAGCGTGTACCACTCGCGCAGCCCCCAGCGGCCGAGGTTGAACAGGCCGCCCGTACGGGAGACCTGTCCGTCCTCGGCGGCGTGGACGCCGAGCTGGCAGGTCACCGAGCTGAGGATCAGGATCGTCGTGTTGATCGTGGCGAACCAGGGGAAGGTGATCCCGAACCAGGTGTTGTCAAGGTGGGACGCACCCCATTCCCACATCGGGGTGGTGCCGGCCGCGGCCGCGGCGGCGTTCGTCACCTCCCGCAGCGAGAAGTAGGCCGCGAACAGTGCGGCGAAGAACATCAGCTCGCTGGCGAGCCAGACGATGGTGCCGATGGCGACCGGGTCGGGCCGTCCCTTCACCCCGCGGAGACGGCTGGACGCGATCGGGTGAACCGCGCCCGGGCTTGCCAGGGCAGCCGTGCCGCTCGATGGTGCGTGTGCCATTGGAGCATTATGGCTTCAATGTCGTCCCCGGGGCATCACCGCGCGGCAATTCCCTGCCCGGGGTTGTGGGAATAATGGCCACATGGGACGTGTTGGCGCCGGGTTGCCGCTGCATGCCGATCCGGGCAACCAGCCCCCGCCGCTGACCCCGGCGACGATGTTCGGGGAGTGGAAGCTGGACCTGCTCTTCCTGGTGCCTGCACTGGCCGGCCTGGGCCTCTACCTCTGGGGGGTGGGCCGGTTGCGCGCCCGGGGTGACCGGTGGCCGCTCTCGCGCACCCTCGCCTGGTGCGTGGGCGGCATCGGGACGGCCGCCGTGGCGGGCATGAGCGGGCTGGGCGCGTACGACACGGTGCTGTTCAGCGTCCACATGGTGCAGCACATGGTGCTGATGATGATCACGCCGGTGTTCCTCGCCGTCGGTGCGCCGGTGACGCTGCTGCTGCGCAACCTCGGCGGGCCGGGACGGCGGCGGGTGATGGCGGTGCTGCACTCCTGGCCCGCGCGGCTGCTGTTCCACCCCGTGCTGGCGACGGCATTGATGATCGCGACGCCGTACGTCCTGTACCTGACGCAGCTCTACCCGTTCACGCTCGACAACGACCTCGCGCACGACCTGCTGCACGTGTACATGGTCACCGTGGGCTGCATGTTCTTCTGGCCGCTGGTCGGCAACGACCCGATGCCGAAGCGGCCGGCGTACCCGCTGCGGATGCTGCTCTTCCTGATCACGATGCCTTTCACGTCCTTCCTCGGCGTCACGATCATGGGCTCGTCCCGGCTGATCGCGGAGGAGTGGTACCTGTCGTTCCGGCGCGCGTGGCCGCCCAGCCCCGCCGACGACCAGTACATCGCCGGGGCGATCATGTGGGCCACCGGCGACCTCACGATGGTGGTGGTCATGGGGGTGCTGTTCGTGGAGTGGCTGCGGGACTCCCGCCGCGAGGCCGAGCGGATCGACCGCCAGCTCGACCGCGAGGAGGAACTGGCCGCCCGCCGTGCCCAGCAGGCGGTGGCGGCCGACTTCAACGGTTACGATGAGGAGCCACTCCCGGCCGACCGGCCGGGGCCCGGACGTCCCGATGAGGAAGACCGATGAGCGAGCCTGCCACCACGGCAACCGTGCTGCTGTACTCCGACGACCGGACCGTGCGTGAGGACGTCCGGCTCGCCCTGGGACGGGTGCTCGCCGCCGACCTGCCGCCGATCGACGTCGTCGAGGTCGCCACCCAACCCGCCGTGCTGAAGGCGATGGATGCCGGCGGCATCGACCTGGTGATCCTCGACGCCGAGGCCGCTCCGTCCGGCGGGATGGGCATCGCCCACCAGCTCAAGGACGAGATCGCCGACTGCCCGCCGGTGCTGCTGCTGATCGCGCGGGTGGCGGACGCCTGGCTGGCGACATGGTCGAAGGCCGAAGCGGTCGTCGCCTACCCGGTCGACCCCGTCCGGCTGCCCGCCGCCGCGGCCGACCTGTTGCGCGCCCGGCTGAGCATCTTGGCCGACTAGTGGTGCGACGGACCTGGCCGGACCTGCTCACCGGTCTGATCGCCGGGCGTGACCTGGACGCCGAGGCCGCGGCCTGGGCCATGGACCAGATCCTGGCCGGTGAGGTGACCGCGGTGCAGATCGCCGGCTTCGCGGTCGCGCTGCGGGCCAAGGGCGAGACCGTCGGGGAGCTCACCGGCCTCGCGCAGGCGATGCTGGCCCGCGCCACCCCGATCACGCTGAACCGGGAGGCGGTGGACGTGGTCGGCTCCGGCGGCGACCGTGCCAACACCGTCAACGTCTCGACCATGGCCGCGATCGTCGCGGCCGGGTGCGGAGTGCCCGTGGTGAAGCACGGCAACCGCGCCGCCTCGTCGGCGTGCGGCACCGCAGACTGCCTGGAGGCGCTGGGGGTGACGCTGGCCGTCCCGCCGTCCGACCAGGAGCGCGTGCTGGCCGAGGCCGGCATCGTGTTCCTGTTCGCGCCGCTCTACCATCCCTCGCTGCGCCACGCCGGACCGGCCCGCAGCGAACTCGGCGTGCAGACCACGTTCAACTTCCTCGGCCCGCTCGCCAACCCGGCACAGCCGCTTGCACAGGCGGTCGGCGTCGCCAACGATCGCATGGCGCCGCTGGTGGCAGGCGTGATCGCCTCCCGCGGCCACCGTGGCATCGTCTTCCACGGCGACGACGGACTGGATGAACTCACCACCACCACGGCCTCACGACTCTGGCTGGTGAGCGGCGGCGAGGTTGTCGAGACCACCCTCGACCCCGCCGCCCTGGGACTCCCACGCGCGCGCCCCGACGACCTGGTCGGCGGCACCCCCGCCCACAACGCCGGGGTGGTACGGGCCGTGCTCGCCGGCGAGACCGGACCGGTGCGCGACATCGTGGCACTCAACGCCGCCGCCGCCTGCCTCGCCTTCGACGGCGTGCAGCTCGGGACGCCGATCGAGGAGCAGTTCGCCCCCGCCCTGGCGAGGGCGCTGCGCGCGATCGACGGCGGTGCGGCCGCCGCGGTGCTCGACCGCTGGATCGCCGCCACCCGGCCCGCCGCCTGAATCGAGCGCTCAGCCCGAAGCGGTGAGCAGGGCCTGCACGAGCAGCGCCAGGTACGGGCCTGCGACCAGGGCGGGGCCGTAGGGCACGGGGCCGTCGCGACCGCGCCGCCAGCGGGCCAGCAGGGCCCAGACCAGGCCGGCCACGCTGCCCAGCAGCAACCCCGCCAGGGCGAGCGCGGGCGCGTACGTAGCGGCCGTTCCGGCGACCGCCACGGCGAGCCGGACATCGCCGAAGCCGAGCCCGCCACCCCAACGCCAGAGCCCCCAGAACAGGGCGCCGGCGCCGGACGCCAGCCCGAGCGCCACCGCGCCCGCCGGTGGGCTGCGCACGGCCAGCAGCAGGATCCCCAGACCGACGATGGCGGTCAGGGCGTGGGAGACCCGTCTGGGCAGGTAGCCGGTGTGGGCGTCAACCACCGCGAGCAGCACCCCGGCCGTGCCAAGCCCCGCCCACGCGAGCCGGCTCTGGACGGGCACGAATTCGAAGGACACCAGCAGGGCCACGGTCGAGGCGGCCCCGACGATGCCGAGGAAACGCCGCGTCACGAGGCCGTCGTAGGGCCGGGCGTCCGGCTCACCCACCGGCGCCGGCAGCCGGCGCAGCACCAGGGGGGTCGCGGCCACCGTCAGCGCGGCGAGCACCAGCGCCGCCCCCCACCACAGCGGTCCCCCCGCTCCCGGCCCCATGAGCTGAGCTTAGGTTCAAGCCGCGAGGGGAGGGTTGTCGCGCAGCGCCATCCCCACCCGTGCCGGCGCGGGCAGCGACTGGTACGCGGCCCGCACCAGCAGGGCCGTGAGTTCGCTGCACTCGCGCCGCGTCGCGAGCCCGGCCAGCCCCGACGGTGTCAACCGGCACCAGCGGGCGAGGACCGCCTCCGCCAGCCCCGCGCCCAGCAACTCCCGGATCCTGGCCGCGATGGGCGCGGCCGGCACCTCCACCAGCGCGAGTTCGGCCAGCGCTACCGGCTCCAGCGTGAGCAGCCGACGGGCAGCCGCCGGCGGGATGCGGTGCATCCAGCGACCCCGGCGGCCGTGCACGAGATGGTCGACCAGCGCGGGTGGCAGCCCCGCCTGCACGGCGAGCGCGGGCAGGGGTAACCCGGTTTCTGCCTGCACCCGGACGAGGTGGGCCCGGAAGGGCGCGGCGAGCACCCACTCGTGGTTCGACGTGTCCTCCATGGCACCTCTCCTGTCGTGGGCCGGCGATTGCGGTCCCACTACAGAAAGCCGGCGCGGCCGCCCGTTTGTGACGGGCGGCCGCGCCGGTTTTCTGCTGGAATCAGTGCTTCGGCTTGGTGAACCCCGCCGCTTCGGCGTGCTCGACGGTGTCGAACCAGACCTCCGGGATCGTCCGCTCATAGGAGGGACTGCCCGGAACGTGGTACTTCATGGAGCGATCGTTGCCCTTGATCGCGAACCCCTCCGGCGGCTCGGAGCCCACATGGGAGCCCTCGCCGTAGGGGCTAGCCGCGAAAGGGGCGGCATCGCCGCCTTCGGCCTTGTCGGCGATCTCGTCGAGCTTCTCCTCAATGTCCCCGGCGACGTCCCCCGCCGCCTCCTGCGCGTCATCGACAACCTCGGCGGCTGCCTCCCCGGCGTTGCCGACGGCATCGGCGGCGGAGTCGACCGCGTCAGCCGCGTGGTCCTTGACGTCCCCGGCGACATCGGCCACCGTGTCGGCGACGTCGGCTGCCTTGTCCTTCAGGTCGTCGACCACGTCGGCCACCGGATCGGCCACGTAGGCGTCGGTGTGGGCGTGCCAGCCCGCGCTCGGCGGGGTCGTCAGCTTGCGGACCGCGGCCACGACACCGGCGAGCAGGGCGCCGGCCAGCACCAGCTTGCCGAGCGTCCGCGGCCAGGTGCGCTGCTGCTTCCTCACCTGTCTGGCCGCCCTCTTCTGGGCCTTGGTGATCTCCTTGGTGACGACGGCGGTCGCCAGGGCGAGCTGGGCCGCGGCCTCCTTCGCGAGCGGCTGGGACGCGGCATGGCGGAGCAGGTCGGCGAGCCTGGGCAGCAGGTCGTCCTGCACCTTGGCGCGGGCGTCGTCCACCAGGGGCGGGATGCGCTCGAGCACGTCATCGACGGCCGGGCGGACCTTCCCCACCGTGTGTCCGACCGCCGGGCTGACCGCGCCGAGGGCGTCGTCGAGGGCCGGCTGCACCCGTCCCAGGGTGTCTGAAGCGATCCGGGCGCTGCGGATCTGCGCGTCCCGCAGCACCGGCTTGAGCTTGCGGTAGGCGTCGGAGGCGACCTCGGTGCCGACCCTGCGGGCCTCGTCGGCCCACGGCCCCACCACCTCGCCGGCCTGCTCGACCAGCGGGGCCAGGCGCTCCGCAGCGTCGGAGAGGGCCGCGGATCCCTTCTCGACCACCGTGTGCGTGCCCTCGTCGACGGCTGCCAACAGTTTCTTGCCGTGCATACTTCCTCCGATGTTCGCTTCGCGGCGGACTCGCCCATTGCTGACTTCCAAGGTACCCGGCCGTCGCTTTCCCGCACAGCCGATCTGGCAGGATGGCGGAACCTCACGAAAGGACAGTGCACGTGCCCAAGACCGCAACCCTGCACACCAACCACGGCGACATCGTGATCGAGCT
>Ga0073899_10001753_pt1 | contig 19691 bp, 20 predicted proteins | sample KloWWTmetaKNB5Ph_FD_88975 | JGI IMG/M metagenome (GOLD analysis project Ga0073899, IMG submission 88975) | Active sludge microbial communities from Klosterneuburg, Austria, studying microevolution and ecology of nitrifiers - Klosterneuburg... | ecosystem: Engineered > WWTP > Aerobic digester >... | reverse complement strand
TGTTGGAGCTGGTCGACCACGTCTCCCGCCGCCTTCGGGACGGCAACCGGGTGGGCCGCACCGTCATGCTGCGCTTTCGCTTCGGCGACTTCACCGCCGACACCCGCTCGCACAGCGTGCCCGAGGCCACCGGATCGACCGCAGCCTTTCTCGATGCCGGCCACGCGCTGCTCGTTGCACGCCGGGACGAGATCGAGCGCCGGGGGCTCACGCTGCTCGGGTTCACCATCGCCAACCTGTCGCCCGCCGACGCCGTTCAACAGAGCCTGGTGTTCAACGAGCGCTCGACGGTCGACCTGGACGGTGCGGTCGACGCCGTCCGCGACCGATACGGCTCAAGTTCGATCGGCCGGGCCACCCTGCTGGGGCGGGCCAGCGGCATTCACGTGCCGCTGCTTCCCGATCCGGGGGCAGCTCGACCGTAAGGGCCACCGACCGGGTGCGCCTCGGCCCGTTGGCGTGTGGCAACACCTACCGAAATCCGGACGTGCTGGCGAAGCAGGCGGTCACCGCCGACCAATCTCGAATGGCCGCATGGCGTTGGGGCTCGGTGCCGGGTGGCAGGACAACGAGCATCGGGCCCACGGCATCGAGTTCTGCTGTGCTCGGCGAGCACTGCGCGCGCCTCGGTTGGGACCCGGCCGAGATCGAGCGGTCGTCGGTGGCGCTGTTGTTCCTCGGAGAGCCGGTGGTTCCTCAGCCGTGATCGAGCAGCGTGGCGATGTTGAAGGACACCTGGTCCATCACTTCCCACCCGGCCACCCCCAAGCGGTGCATGAGCAGCCAGGTTCGACCAGCCAGAGTTCGCTCATCCAGGCCGTCCGAAACCGAGGTGGCCTCGGACTCTGCCACGTAGTCACGCCACGCGACAGGATCTCGCCGGAGCAACTCGAAGTCGCGGGTGACCTGGGCGGCAAAGCGCTTGCGGCGCAGTGTGGTCATGCCACCGAAGTTACATTTTGCATGCACGGATGACCACGGCATCGACGCACATGTCGCAGACCGGTGCGGGTGGCAGAATCCACGCATGGAGCCGACTCCCCGAAACATCTGCGTGTTCTGCGGGTCGAGCAGCGGCATCGACCCGGCGTTCAGGACGGCAGCGTTGGCCCTCGGTTCTGCGATCGTGAGCGCCGGCCACCGGCTGGTCTTCGGCGGGGGCCACGTCGGCCTGATGGGCATCCTGGCCGACGAGGTGTTGGCGAGCGGAGGTGAGGTCATCGGCGTGATGACCGAGCAGCTCGTTGGGCTGGAGGTGGCCCACGAGGGGTTGACCGAGCTGGACGTGCAGCCCACCATGCATCGGCGCAAGGCGCGCATGGCCGAACTGGCGGACGGCGTGGTCGTCCTGCCCGGCGGATTCGGCACACTCGACGAGGCATTTGAGTTGCTGACGTGGAACCAGCTGGGACTCATTTCGGTGCCGATCGTGTTCCTCGACGTCGACCGGTTCTTCGCCCCGCTGTTCGACTTCATCGCAGGATCGGCTGCGGCCGGATTTATGAAGGATCACCACGGGACGCTGGCCCAACGCACCGAGAGCGCCGAGGCCGCCGTGAGCCTTGCCTCACGCGACGCCCCTGCCTTCACGCCCAAATGGGTCGACCGTTAACGGCGCCGCTCACGAGCCCTGTCGGGTGGTGCGGGACAGGTAGGCGGACGGGGACGTCCCCAGGTGTCGACGGAAATCCCGCGTCAGGTGGGCCTGGTCTGCGTAGCCGAGCTCGGCTGCGATCGCCGCCCAGCCCCGCCAGCTATTTCCGTCATCGCTGGCCCGACGGGCCGCCTCGGCGGCTTCGATGATGCGCCAGCGGCGAATGACGAACGACGGGCTGGCCCCGACGTGAAAGTCGAAGAGGCGCTGAAGGGTGCGGACGCTGGCGCCGGCAGCGCAGGCCAACTGCTCAATTCGGCAGACGCTGCGGTCATGCTCGGCCAGAGCGGCGACCGCCGCCACCTCCCGCGCCTCGGCGATCATGGCCGGGTCACGGCGGGCGACCAGGGATTCCAACCCCTCCCGCAGCGCGCCGGTTCGTGGTTCGTTATCACCGATCTTCGCCACCCCTGCCACCAGATCGCCGGGGGTGAGCCCCGGCAATCCGTCAATGAAGTTCAGCTCGGCGTCGGCCGCCGTCCTTGCCGACGCATCGAGCAGCACGCCCAACCCGCCCACCGTCGTGCGCGCCGCCACCGTCCATCCCTCGACGGTCAGGTGACGGTTGCTGACGCTGCTCATCACCCCGTAGACCCTGCCTTCGGCCGGATCGAGTGGCACCCCGGCGTCATCCAAGGTGCCGATGCTGATGTTGCCTGCCGGGTGGTTCAGTACCTGCTGATCGTGAAATGTCCCCGGGGGCATGCTCCACGCCACCGACCAGAACCACTCGACCAGCCCATCGAGCGCCTCACCCGCCGGATACCGGGCGAAGTCGACGTAGCGCATCATCTCCTGCGGGTCGACGATGCCACGGGTGTCGTCGGGAAGCGCTGAGGGCACCAGCCGAGACTACCGGTGAAAGTTGGCGTGGATCTTCAAGCGCCGGTCGCGGCGCATTTGTACCGTGGCACCCATGACCGACGCGACCGCAACAACCGACGACGAACTCCCGCTCTTTCCCACATCCGCTCCCGCAGTGTTCTGCGATCCCGACGCTTCGGGCCCCCTCTTTGCGGAGGTGCTCGAACGGTTGGCGGCCGTGATCGACCTCGACGACACCCAGGTGGTGCTGCCAACACCCTGTGAGCACTACAACGCCGGCGAACTTCGTCAACACGTCCTTGGGTGGCTCGACTTCTTCGCCACTGCGTTGTCCGATCCGCCCGCCGACTCGCCGCGTCCCGACCCGGAAGCGTTCGTCCTGGAAGACGAGCAGGCAAGCGACGTCGTGCGTCGCTGCTCGACACAAGTCCAGCAGGCGATCACCAACGACGCCGCCTCGCAGGCGGTCACGATGACTGGATCCCGCATGCCAGGCGACGGAGTGTTGGGCATGGCGCTCGGCGAATACATCATCCACGCCTGGGACCTGGCCATGGCGACCGACCAGCGGTACGACCCTCCGACCGCAGCGGTGGCCCCGGCGCACGAGTTTCTGCTCGGCATGGTGAAGCCCGAGTACCGCGGTCCCGACACCGGCTTCTTCGACGCCGAGGTCAACGTCGGCAGCGACGCTCCAGCCATCGACCGCCTGCTGGGGTTCGCAGGTAGGGATCCGGCCTGGGTACCGGCGTCACACTGACCGTCCCTCACCGGCTTGACCCGCAAGGCGTGCGCCTACGTCGCCGGGCGAGGGTTGCGGCTCCGCCTGCTGCCCGACCACAGACCTCAACAATCGAGAGCGACGCAAGCGCCGTGCAGATCTCGTGGCGGCGCTCGTGTGACCAAGCTCCCAGGCGCTCTGCCATTGCCGACTTCGGAATACACCGCACCTGGTCGAACACGACGACGCTGTCATGGTTGATTCCCTCGGCTGCGCCGACGGGGAGGCACGTCGGAATGTGGCGGATCATGGAGGTGACGGGAGCAACGACGATCTCGTTGAGTACCGGGATCGCGTCAGAACGGGTGACCAACAACGTGTTGGGACTTGAATTGTCATACGCCCTGCGTCCTCTGGACACGAGCGGGTTCCTGTCAGGTGACCAGCGTCACAGGTTGGGGTGATCGAGCCAACGATCGACCATCTGGCAACCCTTCCTGTCCGACGCGCCGCCGAGCACCCCGGCGGTAGGTGCTTGGACGATGACCGCCTCGACCTGACCAACGTCGAGTTCGCTCAGCGGGTCGACGCTACGGCCGCCATGTTGGCCTCGCACGGCGTCGGTGCCGGCGACGTGGTGGCCACTGTTCTCACCAACCGCGTCGAACTCGTCGTCGTCATGTTCGCCACCTGGCAGGTCGGCGCCACGCTCACGCCGGTCAACCCCGCCCTGAAGGCCAACGAGGCCGAGTTTCAGTTGAGCGACTCCGCCTCGAAGGTCGTGGTCCACGAAGGGTCTGCGTTCCAGTTGGACGACGCCACCCTCGTCGATGTGGCGGATCTTCCCACCACTGGTGGTTTCGGCGGCGCCACCGTGCCCTCCGCAACCGATCCGTCGGCGTTGGCCCTGCTCATCTACACCAGCGGCACGACCGGGACACCCAAGGGGGTTGAGCTCGACCACGCCAACCTGATCGCCATGGTGACGGGCATCATCGAGGCGACCGGGCTCGGCGCGACCGATCGTTGCCTACTCATCCTGCCGCTGTTCCACGTCAACGGCATCGTCGTGTCAATCCTGTCGCCGCTGGCCGTCGGCGGGTCCACGTCGATCACCGCCAGGTTCTCGCCCTTGGCGTTCTTCGACATCATCGCTCGGGAGCGGCCGACCTACTTCTCCGCCGTGCCGGCCATCTACGCCATGTTGTCCACGCTGCCCGACAGCGTCGAGCCCGACGTGTCATCGGTTCGCTTCGCCGTGTGCGGTGCGGCGCCGATGCCCGCCGAGCTGATCGAACGCTTCGAGCAGCGCTTCAGCCTCCCGATCGTGGAGGGCTACGGGCTCTCGGAGGCCACCTGCGCCTCGACGCTGAACCCGATCGACGGCGTCCACAAGCCGGGCACCGTCGGCGTGGCGCTGCCGGGCCAAGAGGTGATATTGCTCGGCGAAGACGGTCGCCCGACCACAGAGGGCCGGGGCGAAGTGATCATTCGCGGTCCGATCGTGATGCGCGGCTACCTGGGACGCCCCGAGGAGACCCCCAACACCCTCGTCGACGGCTGGCTGCGTACCGGCGACGTCGGCGCGATCGACGAGGTCGGCTACCTGAGCATCGTCGACCGATTGAAGGACATGATCATCCGGGGCGGCGAGAACATCAACCCCAAGGGAATCGAGAACGTGCTCTATGGGCATCCCGAGGTGCTGGAGGCCGCGGTGGTTGGTCGCCCCGACGACGTGCTTGGCGAGGTGCCGGTGGCCTACGTCTCGCTGAGAAACGCAGGCGCCACCACCGCTGAGGAGCTACTGGCGCGGTGCGCCGATCGGTTGGCCCGCTACAAGGTGGCCGTACAGATCACGATCATCGACAACCTGCCCAAGAACCCGATTGGCAAGATGGCCAAGCCCGATCTGCGCAGCCGTTCGGCACAGGCAGCCGGCTGATCCCCGGTGCCGGCCCGCATCCTCACCTGGAACCTCGAGCGAACCCAGCCGCTACGCGGGCGCGGCAGCGCAGCGGTCGACCATGTGTTCTCGCTGGCGCCCGACATCGCGGTGCTGACCGAAACCCGGATCACGTTCCCCAAACGGGGCGGCCACACCCTCTGGAGCAAGCCGCCCCGAAAGCCACGCCACGACGCCGACGAGCGCACGGTCCTGGCCTGGTCCCGCCAGCCATTCTCAGACGTCGACCACGCTGGTGCGCCAGGGCTCGACACCAGCCGCTTTGTCGCCGCCACCACCGAGACGCCCATCGGGCCGATCCGGGTGTTGGCGGTCTGCATCCCATGGCACATGGCCGAGGTCACCTACCCAATCGACGTTAAGCGTCGCCCGTGGGAGCTGCACCTCGACTACCTGGCGATCCTCGCCGACATGATCGCCGGGGTAACCGTGCCGACGATCGTCGTCGGCGACTTCAACCAGCGGACCCCACGGGTTCGCTACGGTAACCATCGCGCCGCCCAGGCACTCGCCGCAGCGTTCCAACCACTGCAGATCGTAACCGAAGGTGTCCTGAAAGGTGTCTCCCGACCGGGCATCGATCACATCGCACTCAGCGATCACCTACAGGCCCAGACGGTGTGGGGCTGGCCCAACCAGGTCGACGGACGCCGCCTGTCGGACCATGACGGATCAGGCGTCGACATCGGCCTCGCCCCTGCGCGACCGACGACCCTGCCGAGGTCGGTGGAGCCGTAGGGTTCGGCGGATGAACGCCGACGACGTCAACGTCATGCTGGCCGAGCACTTCCCCGGCGCCGGCGCCAACTGCGTCGAACTGGGCGGCACCTACGCCGTTGCATCGACCGAGCTGAGCGAGCTGTCGATTCGGCCCGGCGGGTACGTCTCTGGCCCGACCCAATTCGCTATCGCCGATGCGGCCCTCTGGTACGTGACCTTCGTGGCGATCGGCCGCATCGAGCCGATGGCGCTCACCTCCGAGCTGTCGATCCGCTTCCTGCGCCCCGCGCAGGGGGAACGCATCTGGGCACGAGCCGACCTGGCCACCGCCACCCGTCGTTCGGTGGTCGGCTCGGTGTCGGTGTGGATGGATGATCGCTCCGACCGACCCACGGCCGTCGCCCAGGGCACCTATGTGCTGCCTCGGGCCAAGGACTAGACCGGGCGCTATGGACCCGTCTCCGCTCGAGCGCCTGATCGCCACCGACGAGATCCGCAATCTGGTGGCCCGTTATGCGATCGCCACCGACGCCCGCGATTTGGACACGCTGGTCGGGCTGTTTGTCGACGACGTCAACGTCGGCCGGCTCGGCACCGGACGAGAAACGCTGCGAGACAGCTTCGACCAGGCGTTGCGAGGCATCGGCCGCTCGTTTCTGTTCGTCGGCACTCAGCTGGTCGACGTGGTCGACGCCGACCATGCCGCCGGCCAGGTGTACTGCAAGGCCGAGATCCAGGACGGCGACCGCTGGATCCACCAGGCCATCCTCTACAGCGACACCTACGAGCGACGGGACGGCCGCTGGTACTTCGTGCGTCGGATCCACGAGCTGTTCTACGGCGCCGAGGTGGGAGTGAACCCGCTAACGCTGCCGCCTGCCGACTGGCCGAAGAACCACGACGGTCTGGGCACCCGACCGGAGGCCTGGGACACCTGGCGGGAGTTCTGGTCGAACGACGCGGCGGCTTCGTGAACCTCTCGTGACGGTTCCTCCTCCGCTTTGGTCCAATGCGCGCCCAGGGAACTCTGTCGCTATCGCGCGCTCTACGACGCGATAGCGGCAGAGTTCGCTGCCGGAGCCGCTCAGCTCAAGCGCCGAGGACACTCGCTAGGGCCTTGTGGCGGCTCCCGGCCAAGTGCCGTCAATATTCGCTCTGCATCAAATTCTCGTCCCGGTACCTTGTGCTCCATGACCTACGACGTGCACCTCGCTGACCGGATTCGAGCGCTGCTCGGCGACGAAGTCGGCGTCACCGAACGCAGGATGTTCGGTGGGCTGGCCTTTCTAGTGAGTGGGAACATGGCGGTAGCCGCCAACAGCAAAGGCGCGCTGATGGTGCGAACCGGAGCGGACCGCTTCGACGAACTCCTCGACGAGCCCGGCACCAGCATGGTGGTGATGCGCAACCGACCGATGACCGGTTGGCTCGACGTCGACGCCGACCACCTCCTCGCCACTGCCCGGCTCAGATTCTGGATCGAGGTGGGCGTCGCCTTCGCCCGCCGCCTGCCCGCCAAGCGCGCGACGTAATAGTCGCATTCACGGCCGAACCGGGCGGCTGTGCTGCAGGCTGTAGTAGCCAGACCGAGACCACGGCTAACTCAGAAGTTGGGGCAACCGATGACGGTCGGAGCAACTCAGCACGAAGAGTCCGGAGGCGGTACCCGGAGTAACGCCGACGCCATCGAAGTCATACCCCCATTTGACAATTTGGATGACACCGTCGCCCTCCATCGGGTGGACCAGGAAGAGGATGGCGGCCACGACCGACAACACAGCCGACGAAATCAACAAGAACCACAAAACGCCAAGTTTCATCGGCACCCTCCCGTTGCGAACTTACCCACATATCGGCAGGCCAGACACACAAGGGTGGAAGGTGTCAATCGGAGGCTGAGTTCGCCCGCACCCTTCCCGCTCGATAGCCGGTTTCGTTCGTCCCCCACCGGAGGGTGTCGCTGCCCGATGCCCGGCTCCGGGCCGGGTACCTTGAGGGTGTGCGATCGCTCGATACGTCTTCAGAGGCTCACGCCGTCCAACGGGCGGTGTTTCAAGCCATGACCGGCGAACAGCGGGTGCTGGCGGCACTAGCTATGGCCGACGAGGCCAGGGAGATTTCGATGTCGGGGATCCGGGCAAGGCGGCCGGAGTTGAGCGACGAGCAGGTGAGACTCGAATGGTTGCAGCTGCTTCACGGCAGAGAGTTCGTGGAACGCCTGACGACCCGATGATGAGCCAGTTCGGCTTTCTCGCCGAGGTCATCGCTGCCCTCGATGCCGCCGGGGTCACCTACATGGTGACCGGCTCGATAGCCAGCACCCATCACGCTGAACCCCGAATGACCCGGGACATCGACATCGTGATCGAAACGGATCATGTGGCGGTCAAGCTCCTCGTCAATCAGTTCGATCCCACGCGGTTCTATGTCGGCAACGCCCAGCAGGCCGTTGCCGACCGCGACATGTTCAACGTAATCGACACCACCGGGGGCTGGAAGGTGGATCTGATCATCCGCAAAGCGCGTCGATTCAGCGAGGTGGAGCTCGGTCGACGCCAGCACGCCCGAATCGGCGAGGTCGACCTGTACGTCGCCACCGCCGAGGACACGATTCTGAGCAAGCTGGAGTGGATGCGGATGGGTGGATCCGACCGGCAATTGGCCGATGTCGTGGCCGTGCTCGAGACGCAGGGTCCGGCGCTGGACCATGATTACATGGACCGCTGGGCGCCGGACTTAGGGGTCGAGAACCTCCTCCAACAGGCCCGACGTCTCGCAGAGTAGACCGCGCATCTGGCTTGGTCTCCGATCGATCGAGGCGTGCGGCTCGCCGTCGCGCTCGCCGAGTCGCTCAGGGCGCCCCTGCTGACAGCCGACCGGCACCTGGCGACAACTCCAGGCAACGCCAATTAGCCGCGAGGCGATACACGCTCCGATTTGGTAAGTCGACCCAGGTCGGGCGTCGGCTGACAGACTGGGGTCATGTCTCGCCGACGCAAGGGTCAACGCAAAGGCGGCGGTCGCGTCACCCCCAGAGGTGACGCCGCGCGCTTTCGACCAGGTACCACCGAGGTGTCGGGAGTCCCGTCGATCGGTGGGGTAGGTGGCCGCTTCGATGCACCCCCGCCGATCACCGGCCTGTTCGATCCGTTGGCCAACCACCTCATCCCCTCCCGTGACGACCACCCGGCGGAGGTCGAACGCCTTGCCTGTGAGCTGGTCGGGCTGACCCGGTCGATCGCCGACGACGAACCCATGCCCGGTGGCCCAGCGTCGTCGCGACCGAGCGAGTTGACCGGAATGGCACCGACGGAGGACGCCGAGGCGATGTTGACCTCGGCGGTCCTGGCTTTGGCCGAAAGCCAACAGTTCCGCCCCGAGGCCCGCTATGTCGACTGCATCAGGCCGATGCTTCCCTTTTGCGCCCCGGGCGCCCAATCGGACCTGTTGCGTCGCGTGAACCTGCTGGAATCCAAGATCGGGGCACCGCAGTGGGCCGACGCCGTCTGGAACGCCACATCGGTCGGTGGTTGGCGCGGATGGGATGACCTCGGCGATCTCGACACCATCGGGCTGGAGCTGAGCTGGCCCGGCAACTGGGAAAACCAGGTGCTGTTTGCCAGCATCGTCGTGCAGGACGGGCCCTTCGTCCAGGAGTTCGTCGTGACGACGATCGACGAGTACCGGAGGGTGTTTACACCCGGTACTCCATGGCCGGTTGGGCCTGACGAACCGCCATGCCGAGCCGACGTGATCCGCCACCTCGAGCCTCTTGAACCCGCTGAGGCCGCCGGCCGTATCAGCCACGCCATCGACCTCACCGAGATGATGATCGACGCGCCGGTGTCCGACGACTCGTACCTGTTCGTTCCACTTGCGCGCCAGATCCTCTCTGGACAGCCATCGGTTGCACCGCCCGATCCGATCGAGGCCTCCCATGACCAACGCGAGCAACTCATCCTTGAGTTCCTCAACGCCGACGGTGTGGCAGCGACGCTCGGGCTGGAGGACGACCCAGGTTCATCCCAGCAGATCGGCGAGTTCTGCGAGCTGTTCATCGACTACTCGGAGGGCTACGCCGGAGGCGACATCCATCGCTGGTCGCCCATGGTGGTGGAGGGCTTTCTCCATTTCTATGGCGTGAAGGTCATGTCCGATCCGGACACCGACGAGTTACTCGAGCCGGTCCTGACCGAGTGGATCGCCTATTGCCACCGGTTGAAGGGGTGGCCCGAGTCGGTCACCGTCGAGGCCCTGGAGGTGTTCGATCAGCACTACGAGTGCGCCATCGATCCCGACGCCCAAGATGCCATCACCCCGATGGTCGACCTGATCCGCCTGGCCGTGGAGATGGGCATCGACCTGGAGGACCCCATATCCGTCAGGGAACTCCTCGCCACCTGGGACCCCGTGCAGGTGGGGGCGACAGCCGAGCCGTGGCCAGCTGACGGCGCTGCCGAGATGATGTGGGACCTGGTGCCCGCGAAAGCGGTGCCCCACTGCGAGTCCGTGCTGGCGATGGCCGAACCTGTGCTGGACGACCTGTTCTCACCCGACCACCTCACGTCGGCACGACGGATGCTCGCCGATCTGGCCGAACGCCACACCCAACCCTTCCTGCGAGGTCGGCCCGACGTGTGGGCGGCTTCGATCACCTACGCAGTGGCGCAGGTTCATAGCGCCTTCGACTCCACAGGCAGGATATTTGGCTTCGACGAAAAACTCGCGCCGCAGCAACTGGTCGACGCATTCCCCACCGTGTCCAAGGCGTCGATGACAAACAAGGCCACCACCGTCCGAGCCTGGCTGAACGCCGACGGCTCCGGCCGATTCCGTTACAACCGGACGGCCGCCATGTTGGGTGGCGTCAGCCCCCCGGGTGAACGGCACTGACTTTCGGTACCGCCGACGCCCGTGGTCTCGCTACGGCGGGCGTTCCGCGAGAGGCTGGGGACATGACCAACCCCGACGCCGCGTCCGCAGTCGACAACATCGAGGTGGACAAGACCGAGTCGGTCACGCTCACGTTCGGCGACGGAGAGGTTGCGGTGTTCGAACTGGAGGACCTGCGCCGCGCATGCCCCTGCGCCGGGTGTCGCAGCCGGCGCGACCAGGGCCTGCCCGTGTGGCCGGTACCCGGCAGCCAGATGCCGTTGGAGATCACCGATGCGGCGCTGCATGGCGCTTGGGCGCTGACCTTCACCTGGAACGACGGCCACTCGGCGGGCATCTATCCCTTCACCTCGCTACGCCGCTGGTACGACGGCGAAGCCAGCTACCTGCCGGATTCCGGCCTCGGCGGCTCTCGCGAGGGCTGACGTATCAATTGGCCTCACGTTGGTGAAGTCATCGCCCCCAAGGTCCAGCTGGGTGCATTTGCTTCCACCTGTAGAAAGTAAACCCACCCGGTTCCGGCATGGGTGTCGTTACGACGGGAGGCAGGTCATGAGTCGGTACCGAAGCCAGTCGCCGTGCCGCCGAAGGATGGCACGGGCCGCTCGGGGTCGGCGGTCATCGACGCCCCACCGCCGGAGATCGAGGTGGGGCCGCCGGGACGCATCAGATCGTCGCATCTCGGCTCATCCGGCCCGAGCGACGCCGCGTCCGCCGCACGTCCAACCTCGATCACGCGATCGAGCAGCGCCCGCTCCCGTTCGCCGAGCAACGCCAGGTCGTCCGACACCAGCGCCAGACCTCCCGACACGGCCACCGCTGCGGACCACGTGGCGATCTCCACGTCGGTCAGGTCGGTCTCGGAATGGCGCAACATCAGGCAGTCGGGGTCGTTCTGCCACAGCCGGCGGTGTTGCCAGGTGCGGCTTACCGTGTTGATGTAGGCGTTGCGCACCGACGGCGCCTGGTACTCGGTGCCCGGCTCCGGATCCCTTGGCAACCAGTACGGGGCGACGTCGGACCCGATGCGCATGGCGTCGACCAAGCCCACCGTGGAGGCCAACGGCGCCCCACAACCAAGGATGTAGGCATCGTCACCGGCGCCACGACGGATGGCGTCGTAGCCCATCCGCACCCGCTCGGCAGGCGTCTTGGTGGGGTCGAAATACGCACCGCGAAACGTCGAACTGAAGGTGAAGTCGAGCTTCAGGTAGGTAAAGCCGAGGCGCACCAGTTCGGCGGCGACCGACTCCAGGTGCTCCAGCACCTCGGGCATGGTCACGTCGAGCTGCCACACCATGCCGTCCCAAATTGGGTTGAACATGCCGACCAGTGGGTTGCCATCGGCGTGGCGGGGCACCCAGTCGGGGTGGTCCTTGGCCAGCTGCGAGTCAGGATGGGCTAGGAACGGGGCGATCCAAATTCCCGGGGTGAAGCCCGCTGCAGCGATCGAGGTCGCCAGCGGCGCCAGCCCGGACGGAAAGCTGTCGTTGGTGGTCAGCCAGTCGCCGATGTGGGCCTGAAAGCCGTCGTCGACCTGAAACACGTCGAAGGGCCAGCCACCCTCTGTCGCCGCTGCCAGGTTGGAGGCGATGTCGTCCTCGGTCACCCGCTCGAAGTAGTGGTACCAGGAGCACCAGCCCACCGTGTATGCACCGCTGGTGAGGGCCCCCTCCGCAGCGCCGACCCGGTCGGCCCAGCCGGCCAGCAACCGGTGAGCGTCGACGCCGCTGGCCGTGGCGACCGGATGGAGGGTTCGGGTGGACCCGCCCGGTAGCTGCACACCCCCGAGCCAGGCCTCGGCCCGCAGGCGAACCGTGCCACCCTCTCGGTACAACCAGAAGGTGCCCTCGTGCGTGGTTCCGCCCAGAAACCCGAGCTGAACCAGCGGCTCACCCTGACCGAGATCGGCAACCACCACCTGCTCCGAGCGCAGCCACCCCTCGGGGGCCACACCGGGATCGGCGTGGAACGAGGGACGAACGTACTCGGTGCTGTCGGGCGCGTTGGTGTCGTCGCAGTCGACGCCGAGGCGTTGGCCTCGCGACGGCAGCCACGACTGGTAACCGTGACAAAACACGCTGACGTCTTCGCCGGCGCGCCCAAGCTCGATGTCGACGGCGACTGCATCGAGCTCGACGGGCTCCGACCCGGGGTTGTGCACCGACCAGGTCCAGCCATCGGCAGGAGCGTCGCAGCGGATCACAACGCCACCCAGAGCGATCGAATCGCCGTCCAACGCTGCTGCCGATTCGGCGACCCCGGGGCGTCGAACCACTACGCGGGCGCCCTCCAACCAACGCTCGTTCACAATGGCCATCCCGGCGTTCCCCCCTCGGTATCCAACGGAGCGCACGACGATAGCGATGCGCGTCGAGAAGCGTCGCTTCAGACGAACCTCACGGAAACCCGAGTGTCAGCCCGGTTGGGTGCGTCTCAGCCGTCTCGTCGCGAACGGGGCTTGCCGCCCCGATCGTCCCGTCCCTGGTAGCCGCCTCGATCGCCACGGCCGGAACCCCGATCGTCGCGCCCCTGGTAGCCGCCTCGATCGCCTCGACCGGAACCCCGGTCGTCGCGCCCCTGATACCCGCCACGATCCGGACGGTCGCCGCGGTCGCTCCCGCGACGATCCTCCCACTCGTCGGAGCCGGCCTTATCGAAGCGCACCGTCGGGGTCTCGCCCCGAATGGTGGTGGCTCGCAGCGCGGTGATCACCTCGCGAGCGTTGCGGTCGGGCACCTCCACGATCGTGAAGTTGGGCGCCACGTTGATCTTGCCGATATCGGGGCCATCGACCCGGGTTTCGTTGGCAATCGCTCCCACCAAGTCACCGGGGCGCACACCGTGGTTCTTGCCAACGCCAACAAAGATTCGGGCCATGTCGCCCGCTGGAGCACCCCGGCTGGAACCGCGATCATCGCGACCTCGAGGACCACCTCGGCTCTCGCGCTCTTCGGACCGGGGCCCGCGGGGCCCGCGCTCCCCAGAATCCCGCTCCCGACCACGAGGAGCACCGTCGCGCTGGTTGCGGCCCTTGCTCCGCTTGTCGCCTCGCGCCGACACGTCGGGGATCTCCTGGTCGTCGTCGACGACGCCGCTCACTTCCTGCACCAGCTTGAGCGCAGCGAGCAGCACCAGACGCTCCGAGTAGTCGTCAGCGAGCGCTTCGACCACCGGCACAAACCGCTCCAGCTCTGGCGTGTCCAGCTCACTGCCCTCAAGCGCCGATTCCACCCCGGCGTTCTCCAGGGTGGAGCGCAATGTTGCGGCCAGCTGCTCAAGCTTCCGGGAACGCCGCTGGGCGGCGCTGGGAACCTTGGCCACCTCCATGCGGCGACCGGTGAGGCGCTCGATGTTGTCGAGCTGGCGACGCTCGCGGGGCTCGGACAGCGTGATCGCCACGCCCTCGCGGCCGGCGCGCCCCACCCGGCCGATCCGGTGCACGTAGGTCTCGGGGGCCGACGGCACGTCGTAGTTGACCACGTGGGTCAAGTGGTCGACGTCCAACCCGCGAGCGGCGACGTCGGTGGCGACCAGCAGGTCGGCCACCCCGCCTCGGAGCCGACCCATCACCCGATCGCGCTCCTCCTGGTTCATGCCGCCGTGCAGGGCCTCGGCCCGGTAGCCGCGCCCGTTCATCGTTTCGGTCAGCTGGTCGACCTCCACCCGGGTGCGGCAGAACACCAGGGCGGCATCGGGCGACTCGACATCGAGGATGCGTCCGAGCGCCGCCGCCTTGTGCGCACGGTGCACGACGTAGACCCGCTGGGAGACCAACGGAGCGCCGCTCTCGGACGGGGCAGCATCGCCGATGCTGATCCGCACCGGGTTGCTGAGGTGGCGGCCGGCCAGGCCCTTAATGCGGGCGGGAACCGTGGCCGAGAACAGCACGGTCTGGCGGCTGCCGGCACTGCCTTCGAGCAGCTCGTCGAGGTCGTCGGCGAAGCCCATGTCGAGCATCTCGTCCGCCTCGTCGAGCACGACCATCTTCAGGTCGTTCAGCGCCAGCGAGCCCCGATGGAGGTGGTCGACAGCCCGGCCCGGCGTGGCGACGACGACGTCGACGCCCCCGCGCAGACGCGACAGCTGCCGCCCGATCGGTTGGCCGCCGTAGACCGGCAGCACCCGCACGCCCAGCCCTCGGCCGTACTTGTAGATCGCTTCCGACACTTGCACGGCCAGCTCACGGGTGGGGCACAGCACCAACGCCTGGGGCGTCTTGCGGGCCGCTGCATCCAGGTCGATGCGGCTGAGGATCGGCAGCGCGAACGCTGCGGTCTTGCCGGTGCCGGTGGCCGCCTGACCGATCAGATCACTCCCGGCCAGCATCGGTGGAATCGCCTCGGCCTGAATCGGCGTGGGCTCCTCGTAGCCCAGGTCGGCCAGTGCCTTCAGCAGCTCGGGCCGCAGCTCAAGGGCCTCGAAACCGCTCGGGGTGGGCTCGGCAGCCTTCGGAGCAGGCTCAGGCTCAACAGCAGCGGGCTCCGGCTCAGGCTCAACCTCAACAGCAACCGGCTCAATCGCAGTAACGGGCTCGGGATCGACCGGTGCTGGCGCCGGCTCAGGCTCGACAGCAGCGGGCACTGGCTCAGGCTCGGGATCATCAACCACCGGCTCCGGAGCAACAGCAGCGGGCTTCGGCTCAGGCTCGACAGCCACTGGCACGGGCTCGGAACCCGCAGGCTCAGCAATGGCTGGCACAGGTTCGACAACAACCGGCCCGACAGCAACCGGCTCGACAGCAATCGGCTCGGCGGCAACCGGCTCGGGCTCGGGCTCGGCGGCAATCGGCTCGGCGGCAGCCGGCTCGGCGACAGCAGCTACCGGCTCGGGCTCAGGGTTGGGATCGGAGGTCAACACAAGCTGGCGTTGCACGGACTCGGCCGGCGCAGTCGGCGCCGGAGGCGCGGAAGTCGCGGGTGCCGGGTTCGATACTTGTTCATCGACGGCCTCATCGGGCCCGGCGGTTTCGGGGGTCACAGGATCGTTCGACACAACTCACTCCATACGTGGCGACGAGCAGCAGCATCGCCCCAACGGCGACGGATGGCCCTATTCGCGAGAGCATCTATTGTACTCGGCCCAGCCGGCCCGCTACGAGCCCGGATTGTTGCGCTCCGGTAGCGTGCGACCCATGAGCCACCCCGTAGACCTCGACGAACTGGACGCTGCACTGCGTCGTTACGGGTCGCACGCCTTCCTCATGACCACCAGCGATGACCTGCGGCCCCACATCAGCCACGTCACCGTCGAGCTGGCAGGGGGCATGCTCACCTGCGGCGCCGGGCGCAAGACAGGTGCAAACGCAAGCGTTCGACCGATGGTCAGCCTGCTGTGGCCCGCCCCGGAGGAGGGCGAGTTCAGCCTGATCGTCGACGGCGACGCCACCCTCGACGGCGATGTCCTCCGGGTGACGCCCACCGGAGCCATCCGGCACCGCCCTGCGTCCGACCCCGACTGCACCGTTGACTGCGAGCCCCTCACCCATGACTGAGGGGCGCACGGGGTCGAACGCCGCCGGCACCGAACACCTCACCCCTCGTTGGCTCCGGCGGTCCTCGGCGTGGGCCTGGCAGCTCGGCCTGCTCCTGCTCCTCCTGATCGCCACGTACTGGATGGTCACCCACTTTCTAGTGGTCACGCTTCCGTTGATGATCGTCGCTGTGCTGTCGACCCTGACGATGCCGCCCCGGGATGCCCTGGTGCGACGCGGCATGAAGCCCAGCCTGGCCGCCACCACCGTCGTGCTCGGTTCGATCATCCTCCTGGTGCTCGGAGCCGTGGCTCTGGCGCCGAGCTTCGCCAACCAGCTCGGGGACCTGGGCCCGAAGATGGAGGACGGCTACGAGTCGGTGCTCGACTGGGTCGAGGAGGGGCCGATCGGTTACGACCGTGCCGAGCTGACGGACTTTGGCAAGAGCCTGGGCGACTCGCTGAGCTCGGGCAACACCGGCGTGGTCAATGGCGTGGTCAAGGGCGCCTCGACCGCCTTCGAGTTCCTCGCCGGTTTGGCGTTGCTGGTCGTGGTCTTGTTCTTCGTCACCAAAGACGCCGAAGACCTCATGAGCTGGGGAGAGGAGCGACTCCCGGCGAGCTACCGGCCGACGGCCGCAGCGCTGGCGGCGCGCGCCTGGACCGCGCTGTCGGGCTACGTGCGGGGCACCGCCACCATCGCGTTGATCGACGCTCTCGGGATCGGGTTGGCGTTGCTCATCCTGGGTGTACCGCTGGTGATCCCCCTGACCCTTCTGGTGTTTCTCGGGGGCTTCCTTCCGGTGATCGGCGCCTCGATCGCCGGGCTCATCGCCGTGCTCGTGGCGCTCGCCGACGGCGGGGTGGTCACGGCGCTCCTGGTACTCGGAGCCGTCGTGGCCGTGCAGCAACTGGAGGGCCACATCCTCCAGCCGGTGATCATGCGGCGGGCGGTGTCCTTGCACCCGATCGTCATCCTGGTCGCCCTCGCCACCGGCTCGGCGATGCTGGGCATCGTTGGGGCGTTTCTGTCCGTCCCGGCCGCCGCAGTGCTGTCGGCGGTCGGCAACGAGCTGCGCCTTCGCTCAGAGGCGGGTCTGTTGAGCGATGACACCCGAGGCGACGCACCGTCGGACCCGCTGGGCGGTCCAGGTGTTGCCGAAGCCGGCCTGGCCGCCCTGCCAGCGGCAGACCACGAGCCGGCCGATGGAGACCCGGAAAGCGACCCTGACTGACGACGGGCTTGCCGACGTTGATGCGACGCGATGCGCTGCGATGCGCTGCGCATCATGCTTCGCCCCGGCGTTGAGGCCACCGGTCGGCGAACTTTGCGAGGCGCGGCTTCGGCTCCGAGTGGGCTGCGCTATCCGGCGTCTGGGAGCAGCCGATCGGCGAGAAACTCCAGCACCTGATCGAGGGCGACCCTGGTGGGGTGGCCCGGTTCGTCGACGAGGTCCTCGGTCAGCACCGAGTGCGCCAGCCGACGGTTGCCATGAGGATTGTTCTTCGACGAGTCGATCTCGATGCCGATGAAGTTTTCGCCGAGCAGATCCTCCAACGCAGCGAACCGGCGGGCCGGCGACAGCGGATCGTCGGAGAAGCGGGCCCCGATCACGCACACGCCGGCGGCGGCCCGAGCCTCGACCGCAGCGCGGTCGACCGGTGACAGGTGGACGCTGGAGCTGCGCCGCTTACCTGGCCCGATCGGCAGCGACGGCTGGCTGAGCACCGGTGCGACGACGCTGGGCTCGGTCATCATCCCCAGCGCGAACCCGCCGGTGAAGCACATGCCAACCGCACCGACACCGGGACCACCGCAGCGTTCGTGCTCGGCGTTGGCCAGTGACCGCAACCAGGTGGAGATCGGAGCGGTCGAGTTGGTGGCGAAGGCGGCAAACTCCGAGGCCACGCACGCCTTGGTGATCGACCGAGCGATGTAGCTGGGGCTGATCGAGCGACCCGGCTCACCGAACAGCACCGGCAGCGTGACCGAGCAGCCCAGCGTCCGCACCCGGCGGGCGAAGTCGGCCACCGCTGGGGTGATCCCCGGGATCTCGGCCATAACGATGCAGTTGGGCCCCTCCCCGCTGCGGTACACCTCGCGTGTAAACCCGCCGCCGCTGTGCGAGCCCAGCTCGAAGTCGTCCAGCGGATCGTCGGCAGCCATCTCCCCAGTCTGACAGCCGGTGCGGACCGATCGCCCGCTGTAGGCTCTCCACCGCCACTTGACCGCACGGTCAAGTTGTCGGCCCGGGGGCACGCTTTGCCCCGAGGCATCGTTCGCCACGGCCGGGGAGGGCCATGACTTCGAAGACCGGATCCGCCACAACTGCGTCCCCCACGACCCCGCCAGCGGACGCCCAGCCGAGCACGGCCCAGCCCACCGGGCTCGACCTGCTCGACCCGGAGCTGTACCGCGGCAACCCGCAGGAGCTGTGGGCCGAGCTGCTCGCCGGCGACACGCTCGCCCGCGATCGCAACGGTCTGTGGGCCGTGACCCAGCACGCCCACCTGCGCGAGGCGGAGCGGCGCAGCGCCGACTTCACCTCAGGACCCGGGTACCGGTCCCTGCCGTCCGCGGACGAGAACAACATGATCGCCCTCGACGATCCCGAGCACCTGCGCCAGCGGCGCCTGGTGTCGGGGCGCTTCACCCCGCGGGCGGTGCGCACCCACGAAACCTGGCTGCGCGCCGCGATCGGCGAACTGCTCGACGCCGCCACCGACGCTGACACGGCGACCGGTCGTGGCGAGATGGAGGTCATCGACGAGCTGGCCTCCCAGCTGCCCTGCCGGCTGACCGCCCGGCTGCTTGGCTTCCCCGAGGAGTCGTGGCGCGACATCAAGGAGTGGTCCGAGGCGCTGATGCGAATCGACGAAGTCGAGCGGGACCAGCACGCGGCACTCGGCCTGTTCAACGCCGTCGTCGCCTTCAACGGCGTGTTGCAGCCGTTGGCCGAGCAACGCCGGGCCGAACCGGCCGACGACCTGGTGTCGGTCTGGGCCAACGCCGACGTCGACGAGTTTACCTACGATCCGACCCGTCTCTACCATGAGGTGGGGCTGTTCATCGCCGGGGGCGCCGAGACCACCCGCACCGCCATCGCTCACGGGCTGCGGGCGTTCTGCGACCACCCGGAACAGTGGGAGTATCTCGCCGCGCATCCGGAGGCCATCCCGACCGCAGTCGAAGAGGTGATCCGGTTCGTGACACCCCTCAACAACTTCTTCCGAACCGTCGACTGCGACACCACGCTGGCGGGCACCGACCTCGCCACCGGCGACCGCCTGATCCTCTTGTACCCGGCGGCCAACCGCGACCCGAGGGTCTTCAACGATCCCACCCGCTTCGACATCACCCGCTCGCCCAACCCGCACCTGGGCTTCGGGCAAGGCACCCACTTCTGCGTCGGGGCGAACCTGGCCCGCTACGAGCTGAC
>Ga0073899_10001751_pt1 | contig 19711 bp, 18 predicted proteins | sample KloWWTmetaKNB5Ph_FD_88975 | JGI IMG/M metagenome (GOLD analysis project Ga0073899, IMG submission 88975) | Active sludge microbial communities from Klosterneuburg, Austria, studying microevolution and ecology of nitrifiers - Klosterneuburg... | ecosystem: Engineered > WWTP > Aerobic digester >... | reverse complement strand
CGTCGACGAGCAGCACGATCAGGTGGATGTCGGGGTGGTTGGCGACGATGGCATGTGCCAGGTGCTGCATCATCACCGTCTTGCCGGTCTTGGGTTGCGCCACCAGCAAGGCGCGCTGGCCTTTGCCGATCGGCGCCACCAAGTCGATGATGCGGCTGGTGATGTTCTCTTCGGCCTTCAGGTTGTCGCGCTCGAGCTTGAACTGCTCCTTGGGGAACAAGGGCGTCAGGTTCTCGAACATGATCTTGTGCTTGCTCTCCTCAGGCGTCACGCCGTTCACGCGGTCGACCTTGACCAGCGCGAAATAGCGTTCGCCATCCTTGGGCACGCGCACCTCGCCTTCGATCATGTCACCGGTGTGCAGATTGAAGCGACGCACCTGGCTGGGGCTGAGGTAGATGTCGTCGGTCGACGCCATGTAGCTGGCCTCGATCGAGCGCAGGAAGCCGAAGCCGTCGGGCAATACCTCGAGCACGCCGTCGCCGAAGACCTGTTCGCCGGCCTTGGCGCGCTTTTTCATGATCGCGAACATCAGCTCCTGCTTGCGCAGTCGGGTGACGTTTTCGATCTCCAGCGCCTCGCCCATCTTGATGAGCTCGCTGACGTGCTGCGCCTTCAGTTCGGAAAGATGCATGGGGATGGTTCCCTCGGGAATGGCCACCCTGAGCGGATGGCATCAATGGTCTGGGGCGCATCGATCGCCGTCAGGCCCCCCGTCAGGTGCGGATCGGCGCACTCAAGGCAGGAGTCACTGGATGGTCGGATCGGAACCGCGGGGGCCGGCATCGTGGCCGGTGGCGCCGGCGGTCGGGCGCGCGGGGGCTTGCTGTCGCTGACGGATCTTGCTTGAGTCAGGCGGGCGGCGCGGATCTCGCGGCCAACACACCTGACGGGGTTGATTATAGGTGGCCGTCGACGAAGGCCGTCAATTCACGTTTCGGGCGCGCGCCGGTGATCTCGGCCACTTTTTGCCCGCCCTTGAAGATCATCAGGGTGGGAATGCCGCGAATGCCGAACTTGCTGGGCACCTCGCGGTTGTCGTCGACATTCATCTTGGCGATCTGCAGGCGTCCGTCGTAGTCCTTGGACATCTCGTCCAGGATGGGCGCGATCATCTTGCAGGGACCACACCATTCGGCCCAATAGTCCACCAGCACCGGCACATCCGATTGCAGAACGTCGCTTGAAAACGAATCGTCGGTGATGTGCTTGATCAGTTCGCTGCTCATGCGATGGTTCTCCAATGCCGTTCTCAGGGTGTCGCCGAAGCGGCTTGATTCTGACACATCGGCCTGCAGGGCGATTTTGGCCGCCGTGTTCGGGTGGGCGGCCCGGCGTCTGTCGCGGCTGTGGAATTGACGGCACTTGTCCCCGCTGTTCCAGGATTGCGGCGACCAGTGCGGGTTTCCAATCGGCAGCACATGCCATCGCAAGCTGCCGCCACTTCCACTGCCAACGCCGCCGCGCCCTCGCGCGCCGTGGCGTCGCGGCAGTTCGGTCGCTACCAGTTGCTGCGGCTGTTGGGCAAGAGCGAGCGCAGCATGGCCTGGCTGGTCAATGACCCACAGGTCGGCCGTGACGAGGTGTTGATGCTGCCGCGCATGCAGCCACACGGTGCGGCGGCGGTCCAGCAGTGGCTGCAGCGTGTGCGCAAGGCATCGCGGCTCGACCACCCCCATCTGGCGCCGCCGGTCGAACTGGGTGTGCACGAGGGCTGGCCGTTCGTGGTCTACGAGCTGGGCGACAGCGCCACGCTGCTGGATCGCATCGGCAGCAAGGGGCTGGCGGCTCAGGAAGCCGCGAGCCTGACCGCGCAAATGCTGCAGGCGCTGGCTTTTGCCCATGATGCTGGCCTGGCTCACCGTGACGTGCAGGCCTTCGCCGTTCTGGTCAGCGACAAGGGGCAGGTGCGGGTGATGGGCTGCGAACTGTCTTGCCTGCATCCGGCGTCGATCGAGGTGGCGGGCTACGACCCGTCGCTGCGTGCCCAGCAGCAGGCATCAGAGGCCGATGTGCTGCATCTGGGCGTGCTGATGCACCACATCCTCACCGGCCAGCCGGCGCTGGACGAGACCGACACCGCCAAGGTGGCGCAGCGACTGCCGCCGCTGGGCCGCGAGATCGTGCGCCTGCCGTTCAACACACCGCGCCCGGTGCCTGAGGCGCTGCGCGTGATCATCAACCGCGCGACCGATCGCCAGGAGCGCCAGCGCTACCGCAACGCTCGCACGCTCGGGCGGGCGCTCGAGGGCTGGCTGCAGGTCGACAGCGGCAACCAGGGTGGCCCGCTGGCGCTGCTGCTGGACCGCATGCGCATCGTCGGCGTGCTGCCGGCCTCACCCGGTGCCGCCGAACGCGCCGCCCGGCTGGCCATGATGGACAAGAACCGCACCGACGAACTGGCTGCCGTACTGCTAGACGACATCGCACTGGCCTTCGAACTGCTGCGCGCCGTCAACACCGCGCAGCTGCGTGGCGGTCAGGTCTCGGGCAACGGCCCGGTGCTGACGGTGCGGCGCGCGATCGCGATGCTCGGGCTCGATGGCGTGCGCCGGGTCGCGCTGGCGTTGCGTGAGTGGCCCGGCCCGCTGGCCGACGGCGCCGCCGCGGAATTGCAGCGGGCAATGGGCCGCGCGCGCCGTGCCGGCCGTGCCGCCGTCGCCCTGCGGCCGCCGGGATACGACGGCGAGGTGGTCTACCTGGTCGCGCTGCTGCAGAACCTGGGTCGTCTGGTGGTGCAGTATCACTTGCCCGACGAAGCCCTGCAGATCGGCCGCCTGATGCAGTCGGCGTCCAACGAGCAGGGGCAGGGCGAAGAGCCGGGCATGAGCGAAGAGGCCGCGGCGATGGCGGTGCTGGGCGTCGACCTGGAGGCCATCGCCAGCGCGGTGGCACGCTGGTGGGGTTTCGATGACAGCGTGCTGCACATGATGCGGCGACACTCGACCGCGGCCGGCGTGCGCCTGCCTGAAAGCGACCACGAGAGCCTGCGCATCAGCGCCAGCTGTGCCAACGAAGCGATCGATGCGCTGGCGCTGCCGGCCGCGCGCGTTGCGCATGCGCTGCAGTCGGTCGCACAGCGCTATGCCCGCGTGCTGAATCTGTCACTGCGTGATTTGCAGGCCGCTTTGCAGCCTGGTTTGCAGTCGGAACCGTGGCCCGGTGCGGGCACCCAGAGGCTGGCCGCTGCACCGATGCCGACAGACGACGCGATCGATCCCGCCCGGGCCTCGGCATGACTGCGCTGGCGGCCGAAGGCCGCAGGGCCGGGCGCTTCGAGCTGAAGCGGCTGTTGGGCCGCGGTGCGCAGGCCAGTGTCTGGCTGGCACATGACCCGCGGCTGCAGCGCGACGTGGCGCTCAAGCTGCTGGGCAGCGGTGCCGACGCGGCCGACATCGACACCTGGATGCACCAAGCGCGTGCCGTCAGCCGTCTCCAGCATCCGAACATCGTGCCGGTGTTCGAGGCCAACAATCTGGACGGCGAACCCTGCCTGGTTTTCGAGCATGTCGAAGGGGGCACCCTGGCCGACGCCATCCTTCGCGACGGGGCGATGGCACCGCGGCGCGCGGTCGAGCTGATGCTGGGCGTGTTGGCTGCGCTGGTCGAAGCCCATGCCCACGGCATCGTGCACCGCGACTTGAAGCCGTCCAACGTCTTGCTGGGATTCGACGGCCGTGCGCGCGTGATGGACTTCGGCATTGCCGCGCGTGTGTCCGGCGCTGCCGATGGCCGCATCATGGGCACGCCCGGCTACCTGTCGCCCGAGGCCGCGCGCGGCGAGGCACCGTCACCCGGCATGGATGTGTTCTCGACCGGCGTGCTGCTGGCCGAATTGCTCTCCGGCCGCCGGCTGCTGCCCGAGGGCGATCCGCGCGCCGCCTTGCATCGGGTACAGAACGAGGACCTGACGTGGCAAGCGGGGTTCGAGGTCGACGATCCGCTGCGCAGCCTGGTACAGCGCGCGCTGGCGCGCGACCCGGCACTGCGCCACGACAGCGCGGCGGCCTTTCGCGATGCGCTGGCGGCCTGGCTGCGGGCCGGTTCTGCCACGGCCGCGGTCGATGCCGGAACCAGCAATGGCAATGCCACGCTCGACTTCCTGCTGCGCCGCATGCGCCACAAGGCCGACTTTCCGGCGCTGGGTGCGGCGGTGCTGCGCATCCAGCGCTCGGCGTCGTCCGACACCGAGAGCCTGGCCAGCCTGTCGACCGAGATCCTGAAGGACGTGGCGCTGACCAACAAGCTGCTGCGGCTGGTCAACAGCGCACGCTTCGGACATGCAGGCGGTGGCAGCATCGGCACGGTGTCGCGCGCCGTGGCGCTGATCGGTTTCGCTGGGGTGCGCAATCTGGCCTTGTCACTGGTACTGCTGGACCACATGCAGGACCGGCAGCACGCCACGCAGATGAAAGAGGAGTTCTTGCGCGCGCTGATGGCCGGTACCCTGGCCGGTGCCTTGGCACCGTTGGCGCGCGAAAGCGAAGAGGTCTTCATCGCCGCGCTGTTCCAGAACCTGGGGCGTTTGTTGACGGAGTTCTATTTTTCCGAGGAAGCGCAGCAGATCCACCAGTTGCGCGATCAGGGCGTGGGCGCCGACGAGGCGGCGCAGCGTGTGCTGGGCATCGGCTGGCAGGACCTGGCACAGGGCGTGGCCAAGGTCTGGGGCCTGCCCGACAGCCTGCAGCGCGCGATGCGGGCACCCGACGGCGAAGTGCCCACGCGCAGGGCCGACCCCGGCATCGAACGCAGCCGCTGGATCGGCCGTTGCGCCAACGAATTGACCGACACCTTGCTTTGCCACGACGCCGACCGGGCGCAGGCGGCCGTGGCGGCGCGGGCCGAACGCTACGCCCGCGCGCTGGGGGTGCCGGCGCGTGCCATCGTGGACGCATCGACCCAGGCCCAGGAACGATTGCTGGACTTCGCGCGGGCGATGGGGGTGGACGTGGCGCACGAAACGCCGGTACGCCGACTGTTCCCCGACGGGGCTTCCCCTGACGGCGTGGCGACCGACATTCTGGTCTTGTCGGATGCGGCCGCCGCGGGTCGCAAGGCCGAAGCCGTCAGCCACGCATTGACGGCCGGCATCGCCGAAGTCACCGACCGCATGGTCAGCGGTGACTTCAAGCTCAACGAAGTGCTGCACCAGGTGCTCGAGACCATGTACCGGGCACTCGACCTGCAGCGCATCGTGTTCTGCCTGCGTGACGCCAGGACCGACTGCATGACCGGCCGCCTGGCGCTGGGCCTGGGCGGGCAGGGCGCCTGCAAGCCGTTTGTGATCCCGCTGCGCGAGCCGCCGGGCGCGGCGGTGGACCTTTTCGCGGCCGTCTGTCGCAAGGGTGCCGACACCGTGATCGCCGACACCGGCCGTGGCGGCATGGCCAACCGCTTGCCGGCCTGGTACCTGGAGGGCGTGAACGCGCCGAGTTTTCTGCTGCTGCCGCTGATGCTGCGCAACGCGCCCTTCGGGCTGATCTATGCCGATGTCGCGCAAGCTGGCGGCCTGGCGCCCGAAGAAAAGGAGCTCGCGCTGCTGCGCGCGCTGCGCAACCAGGTCGTGATGGCGTTTCGCCAGGTGGGTGTCTGAAGCGCGAAACGTGTCCGCACCCGGCAAAGGTGTCGAGCCTTACCCCCGGCACTGGTGGCAACGGTTAGGGCTGCTCCGTTCCCGACCTGACCCGTTTGGCCGCGCTCCCATGCGGGGAGGCCCGACGCTGCCGATTGTAGGCGACGCCCCCGCGTGGCAGCAGCCTTGGGGGATTCAACGCAGTTGCAGCGCGTCGTCAGCAAACGTCAGATCCAGCGGCTCGATTCGCAACTGCTTGGGGCCGGACTCGACCACACCAGCCACGCGCGCGCCCACGCCCTGCGCCTGCGCCACCGCCACCGTGCGTTCTGCGTCGGCAGCGGCCACGAAGAGCGCGAAGCCGGCGCCCATGTTCAGCGTGCTGTAGGCCTCGCGGTCGTCTTGGCCGGCGTGTCGGCGGATGAAATCGAGCACCGGCGTCACCGGCGGCAGCGTGTGGATGCGGTAGCTCAGCGTCTTGGCATGGCGCAGCAGCTTGCGCCAGCCATGGCCGGTGATGTTGGCGCTGTAGTGCGGCGTGATGCCCGCGCGCCACAGCGCCTCGGTCACCGGCGAATACAGCAGCGTGGGCGCGAGCAGCGCGGCGCCGTAGCTCAGGCCCGGCTGCACCTCGGTCAGCCAGCCCTGCGGCAGCCGTTCGACCAGCTTGCGTGCCAGGCTCAGGCCGTTGGCATGGATGCCGCTGGAATCGAGCAGCACGATGGCGTCTCCGGGGCCCAGCCGCTCGCCCAGCGACAGCCGTTGCTTGGGGTTGACCAGGCCGGTGCAGGCGGCAGCCAGGTCGATGCGACCGGCTTCGACGATGCCAGCCAGCGCCGGCGTTTCACCACCGCCCCAGGCCACGCCGCAGCGCTCGCAGGCGGCCTTCCAGCCGGCCACCAGCGCCTGGGCGCGGTCAGCATCGGCAAACCAGTCCGACCCGCCGGCGGCCCAGTAGGCCTGCACCACCAGCGGCGTTGCACCCACGGTGATGAGGTCGTTGACCGCCATCGCGATGGTGTCCTGCGCGATCGCGCCGTACCAGCTGCGCCCGGTCAACTGCGCCATCTCGTCGGCCACGATGGCCTTGGAGCCCAGGCATTCGACGATCGACGCCAGGTAGAACGGCCCCAGGTCGACCACGTAGGCCGACTCGCCGCGCGATGCCGCCAGCTCGCTGAAGCCATGCTGCAGCAGTTGCGGCGCGGTGGCGGCGGCAGCCCGTTGCGCGCTGACCTTCAAAGGGTCGATGAGCGCGTAGTTCACGCCGGCCTGTTCGTAGCTGAGCGGCGTGGGGTCAGGATCGGTCGGCATCGGGGCGGGCGGCTGCATGGGCGGGATTATCGCGGCGGCTGGCGTTCCGGCCGGCCCCGCCCAGCGCCGGTCCGGGGCCGGACCGACTCGTAGAATGGGTCGATGAGCACCGTCGTCCTGGCCCGCAAGTACCGGCCCAAGCGCTTCGACCAGATGGTCGGCCAGGACCATGTGGTGCGCGCCCTGAGCAATGCGCTGACGCAGAACCGCCTGCACCACGCCTACCTGTTCACCGGCACGCGCGGCATCGGCAAGACCACGGTGTCGCGCATCCTGGCCAAGTCGCTCAACTGCACCGGGCCAGACGGCCAGGGTGGCATCACCGCAACGCCGTGCGGCGTTTGCACGGCGTGCACCGAGATCGACGCTGACCGCTACATGGACTACATCGAGCTCGACGCGGCCAGCAACCGCAGCATCGACGAGATCCGCGACCTGATCGAGCGCGCCGCCTACAAGCCCGGGATAGGTCGCTTCAAGGTCTTCATGATCGACGAGGCGCACCAGCTCACCAAGGATGCGTTCAATGCGCTGCTGAAGACGCTGGAAGAACCGCCCGACTACCTCAAGTTCGTGCTCGCCACCACCGACCCCGACAAGATGTTGCCCACGGTGCTGAGCCGCTGCCTGCAGTTCAACCTGCGGCCGATGGCGCCCGAGGTCGTTCGTGGCCACCTGGCGCAGGTGCTGCAGGCCGAAGGCCTGGCCTTCGACGAGGCCGCGCTGCGTCTGCTGGGGCGGGCGGCCCGCGGCTCGATGCGCGACGCGCTGTCGCTGACCGATCAGGCCATCGCCTACGGCGGCGGGCAGCTCGACGAGGGCGTGGTGCGCAGCATGCTCGGCAGCGTCGACCGCAGCCATGCTGCCGGTCTGGTGCAGGCTCTGGCCGGGCGTGATGCCGCGGCCGTGCTGGCGCTGGTGGACCAGCTGCGCACGCAGGGGCTGTCGGCAGCTGCCACGCTGGAGGAAACGGCCGCGCTGCTGCAGCAGATGGCCGTGCTGCAAGCCGTGCCCGACGCCCTGGATGCGGCCGATCCCGACCATGCCGATGCGCTGCACCTGGCGCCGCTGCTGGCGGCCGACGAGACGCAGCTGCTGTACAGCATGCTGCTGCAGGGCCGGGCCGAGCTCAGCCTGATGAGCGACGAGCATGCGGCGCTGACCATGGTGCTGCTGCGCTTTCTGGCCTTCCCTGCTGCCGGCGAGGGTCCGCCTGTCGCGGTGAGGGCATTGGCAAGCTCGGCCGCGCCCAAACCGGCACCGGCACCGGCACCGGCACCGGCACCGGCACCGGCACCGACGCTGGCGCTGGTGACCTTGGCCAAGGGCGGCGCCACGGCACCGGCGCGGCCCACGCGGGTGGCAGAACCCGATGTGCCGCCTTGGATTGACGAAGGTCCGCCGCCCGATGCCGAAGCGCGCACCGCGCCGCTTCGCAGTGCGGCACCGCCGGTGATGGTGGTGCCGGCGCCGCGGCCGGCGCCGGAAGCGCTGGCGGCCGCACCGCAGACCACCGCCCTGGGCGATCGCTGGGCCGAGCTGGTGCAGCGCCTGAGCGCTCAGGGCCGCATCGCCGCGATGGTGCGCGAGCTGGCTTGGCAGGCCGGCGTGCGTATGGTGACTGCTGCCGACGACGGCAGTGGTGGCACGCACTGGACCCTGGTGGTCGAGCGCGATTCGCTGCGCAGCGACGCCTTGCGCGACCGCCTGGCCTCGGCTCTGAGCGCCGAACTGGATGCCCCGCAGAGCATCGAGATCGAAGTCGGCGTGCCGGGTGATTCGGTTGCCCGCCGCGACGCCTGGGAGCGTCAGCGCCGCCAGTCCGAGGCCGAGCAGCAGATTCACGACGACCCGGCGGTGCAGTCCCTGCTGGCCCAGTTCAAGACCGCGCGCATCGTGCCCGGCACGATCCGCCCGTTGCCCCCATCCCCGAACCGCGAAGGAGAACGACCATGATGAAAGGCCAGCTTGCCGGTCTGATGAAACAGGCCCAGGCCATGCAGGACAACCTCAAGCGTGCGCAGGACGAGCTGGCCACGATCGAGGTCGAGGGCCAGTCGGGTGCCGGCCTGGTGAAGATCACGATGACCTGCAAGCATGACGTCAAGCGCGTGGCCATCGACCCCAGCCTGCTGGCCGATGACAAGGACATGCTCGAGGACCTGGTGGCCGCCGCCTTCAACGACGGCGTGCGCCGCGCCGAAGAGGTCAGCGCCGAAAAGATGGGCAAGCTGACCGCCGGCATGCCGCTGCCGCCGGGCATGAAGCTGCCCTTCTAGCCGCCTGACCTGCGCTGCATGGCCGAACCTGCCCTTGACGACCTGATCGATGCCCTGCGCCGGCTGCCCGGCGTCGGGCTCAAGTCGGCACAGCGCATGGCCTTTCACCTGCTGCAGCACGATCGCGACAGCGCGCGTCGTCTGGCGCAGGCGCTGACCCAGGCCGTTGCACGCATGCGGCATTGCGCACGCTGTCACACCTTCACCGAGGGCGAAGTCTGTGCCACCTGCCTGGACCCGCAGCGTGACGCACAGCAATTGTGTGTGGTGGAGACGCCAGCCGATCAGGCGGCGCTGGAACGCAGCGGCAGCTACAAGGGCCTGTACTTCGTGCTGATGGGGCGGCTGTCGCCGCTGGACGGCGTGGGCGTGGGCGACATCGGCGTTGCCCCCTTGCTCGAGCGCGCCGGCGACGGTGTCGTGCACGAGGTGATCCTGGCCACCGGTTTTGGCGCCGAAGGCGAAGCCACGGCCCATGCGCTGGGCGAGGCCTTGCGTTCGCGAGGCTTGACCGTCACCCGGTTGGCGCGCGGCGTACCCGTGGGCAGCGAGCTTGAATTCGTCGATCTCGGCACGCTGGCGCATGCGCTGGCCGATCGACGCTGACATTGGAGAGTTGAGCTTGAACATCGCCCACCTGTGCATGATCAGCGCTGCGCTGCTGCCCATCGTCTGCGCCGGCATCGCCAAGAGCGGGCGCTTCGGCGTTTCGCCGACCAAGGGCGGCTACGACAACACCGACCCGCGGGCCTGGCTGGCACGACAGCAAGGCTGGCGCGCGCGTGCCAATGCCGCACAGGCCAACAGCTTCGAGGCCTTGCCGCTGTTCCTGGCCGGTGTGCTGGTGGCGCAGCAAGCCGGTGCACGGCCGCTCGTCGTCGACGGGCTGGCGTTGGCCTTCGTCGCACTTCGCGTGCTCTACATCGCCTGTTACCTGGTGAACCGCGACCTGCTGCGCAGCGCTGCCTGGACGCTGGCGCTGGGCTGCAGCGTGGCGCTGTTCTTTGCCGCAGGCTGGTGAACGCGGCCCCGGCCACGGCACGGCGAGAGCAGTGAAAGTTCTCGGCATCGAATCCTCGTGCGACGAGACCGGTGTGGCCCTGGTCGAGGTTGACGGCCCAGAGACGCCGCGCCTGTTGGCGCATGCTCTGCACAGCCAGGCTGACATGCACCAGGCCTATGGCGGCGTGGTGCCCGAACTGGCGTCGCGCGACCATGTTCGCCGTGTCATTCCGTTGCTGCGCCAGGTGCTTGCCGAGGCCGCGTGCGACATCAAGGCCGTCGATCGGGTGGCCTACACGCGCGGGCCGGGGCTGGCCGGTGCCTTGCTGGTCGGCGCCGGCGTGGCCGAAGCCCTGGGCCTGGCGCTGGGTGTGCCCACGCTGGGTGTGCATCACCTCGAGGGGCATCTGTTGTCGCCCTTCCTCTCCGACGACCCGCCGCAGTTTCCGTTCATCGCACTGCTGGTGTCGGGTGGCCACACGCAGTTGATGCAAGTCGACGGCGTGGGCCGCTACGTGCTGCTCGGCGAGACCATCGACGACGCAGCCGGCGAAGCCTTCGACAAGAGCGCCAAGCTGCTCGGCCTGGGTTACCCGGGCGGCCCGGCGCTGGCCCTGCTGGCCGAGCAGGGGCGAGACGACGCGTACGCGTTGCCGCGGCCGTTGCTGCACAGCGGCAGGCTCGATTTCTCGTTTGCCGGCTTGAAGACGGCCGTGATGGTGCGCCTGCGCGCGCTGGGGCCCGACCCCGGCGAGCGCCAGCGCGCCGACATGGCGGCGTCGGCGCAGGCCGCGATCGTCGACGTGCTGGTCGCCAAGACCGAGCGCGCGCTGAAGGACAGCGGCCTGCAACGCCTGGTGGTGGCGGGCGGCGTGGGGGCCAATCGCCGGCTGCGTTCGCGACTCGACGCGATGGCCGCGCGCCGTGGGTTGAAGGTGCACTATCCGCCGCTGGCACTGTGCACCGACAACGGCGCGATGATCGCGCTGGCAGCGGCGATGCGCCTGCAGCAGGGGCTGGACCCGGGCCGCCGCGCCGGGCCCTTCGACGTGCGCCCGCGCTGGCCACTGGACCAGATCTGAACCCGCTTATTGGAAGCTGCCGACACCATCATGAGACCCGAGATCCGATCCCTGCCCGCGTCGCGCATCCGCGAGGTGGCCAACACGGCCATGGGCCGCAGCGACGTGCTGGCCTTCTGGTTCGGCGAGAGCGACGAAGTCACGCCGGCGGCGATCCGCGATGCCGCGGTGATGTCGCTGCAGGCCGGCGAAACCTTCTACTCGCACAACCTCGGGCTGCCCGAGTTGCGCCAGGCCCTGGCCACCTACGCCAGCGCCCTGCACGGCAGCGTCGACGTCGACCGCATTGCGGTCACCTCGTCGGGCGTGAATGCGCTGATGCTGGCGACGCAGATGCTGGCCGGTGCCGGCGACGAGGTGGTTGCCGTGGTGCCCGTGTGGCCCAACCTGACGGCGCAGCCGGCGATCCTGGGCGCGCGCGTCACCCGCGTGGCGCTGCAGCCGCGCGATGGCGCCTGGCAGCTCGATCTGTCCGAACTGCTGGCGGCGGTGACACCATGTACCCGCGTGCTGCTGGTCAATGCCCCCAACAACCCGACCGGCTGGACCATGACACGCGTCGAGCAACAGACGCTGCTCGACCACTGCCGCGGCACCGGCACCTGGATCGTGGCCGACGAGGTCTACGAACGCCTGTACTACGGGGGGGCTGACTGCGCGCCCAGCTTTCTCGACATCGCCAGTCCCGATGACCGCGTGGTCGTCGTGCACAGCTTTTCGAAGAGTTTCCTGATGACCGGCTGGCGCCTGGGCTGGCTGGTGCTGCCGACCGGCCATCTGGACGCGATGGGCAAGCTGATCGAGTTCAACACCTCGTGCGCGCCGGTGTTCGTGCAGCGCGGTGCGTTGGCCGGACTGACGATGGCCGGGCAATTCGTGCCCACGCTGCAGCAACACCTGCGCGGCTGCCGTGACCGTCTGCTGCGGGGCTTGCAGGCGCTGCCGGGGGTGCAGCTGGCCGCACCACCAGGTGGCATGTACGCCTTCTTTCGCGTGCCAGGGCAAGACGATTCACTGGACTTTGCCAAGCGGCTGGTCACGCGGCATGGGCTGGGCCTGGCACCGGGCGTGGCCTTCGGCGACGAAGGCGAGGGCTGGCTGCGTTGGTGCTTCGCGTCGCGCGACCCCCAGCGCCTGGACCAGGGTTTGCAGCGGCTGGCGGCGGCGCTGGGTCTATAATCCGCGGTCCCGCAAGGGAAACAAGGCACGGCACCGGTCGGTTTCACTGGTGTCCGCAAGTGATCAACGGAAACCGTTCCAGGCATGGGGCCGCGCAGGCTCTACGTGCGTGGCGGTTTCCATCGAACGAGGAAATCCCATGTCCCTGGCCCTGGCCCAAAAGGCCGAGATCGTCGCTGCCAACGCCCGTGCAGCCAACGATACTGGCTCCCCCGAAGTTCAGGTCGCGCTGCTCACCGCACGCATCAACGAACTCACGCCGCATTTCAAGACGCACCAGAAGGACCATCACGGCCGCCGTGGCCTGATCAAGATGGTCAATCAGCGCAAGCGCCTGCTGGCTTACCTGAAGGACCGTACGCCCGAGCGCTACACGGCCTTGATCGCCAAGCTCGGCCTGCGCAAGTAAGCTGGCCCTGTGCGGGCGGCCCGCCCGGGCCACCCGCGTCAGAACCTGCTTGATCCCGGAGATGGCTGCCGCGACGCTGCTGTGTCATTCCAACGAAGCCCATGCTGACAGCCGGGCCGCGCTGGAATGGCATTGCGTCCTGCCGTCCGATCTCCCGGTGAACCCGGCGCCACCGCTTCAGCGCCGTCACTCGTTTTCGGAGACACCCTCATGAGCATCTTCAACAAGATCAGCAAGACGTTCCAATGGGGCCAGCACAGCGTCACGCTGGCCACCGGCGAAATCGCCCGTCAATCTGGCGGTGCCGTGGTCTGCAGCATCGGTGACACCGTCGTGCCGGCCACCGTGGTCGCCAAATCGGTGCCCAAGGCCGGCCAGGATTTCTTTCCGCTGACCGTCGACTACATCGAGAAGACCTATGCGGCGGGCAAGATCCCGGGCAGCTTCTTCAAGCGCGAAGGCCGCCCCAGCGAGCTGGAGACCCTGACCAGCCGACTGATCGACCGCCCGATCCGTCCGCTGTTCCCCGATGGTTTCTTCAACGAGGTGCAGGTCGTCATCCACGTGCTGAGCCTGGACCCCGAGATCCAGGCCGACATCGCTGCGTTGATCGGCACCAGTGCGGCGCTGTCGATCAGCGGCATCCCGTTCAACGGCCCGATCGGCGCCGCCCGGGTCGGCTACATCAACGGCCAGTACGTGCTCAACCCTGGCCAGACCCAGCTGCGCGACAGTCAGATGGACCTGGTCGTGGCCGGCACTGAAGCCGCCGTGCTGATGGTCGAGTCCGAAGCCCAGCAGCTGAGCGAAGAGCTGATGCTCGGCGCCGTGGTCTTCGGACATGACCAGGGCAAGATCGCAATCGCCGCCATCAACGACCTGGTGCGCGAAGCCGGCAAGCCCGAGTGGACCTGGACCGCGCCGGCCAAGAACGAGCCCTTCATCGCCAAGGTGCAGGCTCTGGCTGAAGAGCCACTGCGTGCGGCCTATCAGATCCGCAGCAAGCAGGCGCGCACCCAGGCCTGCCGCGAGGTCACGAGCAACGTGATGGCTGCGCTGAAGGCCGAGGGTGTCGATTTCGACAAGGTCGAGGTCGAGGGCCTGCTGTTCGAGATCGAGGCCCGCATCGTGCGCGGCCAGATCCTGGCCGGTGAGCCGCGCATCGACGGCCGCGATACGCGCACCGTGCGCCCGATCGAGATCCGCAACGGCGTGTTGCCACGCGCCCACGGCTCGTCGCTGTTCACGCGTGGCGAGACGCAGGCGCTGGTGATCACCACGCTGGGCACTGAACGAGACGCGCAGCGCATCGACGCGCTGGCCGGCGAGTTCGAAGACCGCTTCATGCTGCACTACAACATGCCCCCCTTCGCCACCGGCGAGACGGGCCGCGTGGGCAGCCCCAAGCGGCGCGAGATCGGCCACGGCCGCCTGGCCAAGCGGGCGCTGATCGCCGCGCTGCCGAGCAAGGAAGACTTCCCGTACACGCTGCGCGTGGTGTCGGAGATCACCGAGTCCAACGGCTCGTCGTCGATGGCCTCGGTGTGCGGCGGTTGCCTGAGCATGATGGACGCCGGCGTGCCGATGAAGGCCCATGTGGCCGGCATCGCGATGGGCCTGATCAAGGAAGGCAACCGATTCGCCGTGCTGACCGACATCCTGGGTGACGAAGATCACCTGGGTGACATGGACTTCAAGGTGGCGGGCACCACCACCGGCATCACCGCGCTGCAGATGGACATCAAGATCCAGGGCATCACCAAGGAAATCATGCAGGTGGCGCTGGCGCAGGCCAAGGAAGCGCGACTGCACATCCTGGGCAAGATGGTCGAGGCGATGGGCGAGGCCAAGACCGAGGTCAGCCAGTTCGCGCCGCGCCTGTACACGATGAAGATCAACCCGGAGAAGATCCGCGACGTGATCGGCAAGGGCGGCTCGACGATTCGTGCGCTGACCGAAGAAACGGGCTGCACGATCGACATCGGCGAAGACGGCACGATCACGATTGCGTCGACCGATGCCGACAAGGCCGAGTTCGCCAAGAAGCGCATCACCGAGATCACCGCCGAAGCCGAGATCGGCAAGGTCTACGAAGGCGCGGTGACCAAGATCCTGGACTTCGGCGCGCTGGTCAACATCCTGCCCGGCAAGGACGGCCTGCTGCACATCAGCCAGATCGCGCACCAGCGCGTCGAGAAGGTGACCGACTTCCTGACCGAAGGCCAGGTCGTCAAGGTCAAGGTTCTGGAGACCGACGAGAAAGGCCGCATCAAGCTGTCGATGAAGGCCTTGCTCGAGCGGCCTGAGGGCATGGACGAAGAGCGCTATGAACGCAGCGACCGTGGTGATCGCCCGCCGCGCCGCGACCGTGACGATCGCCCGCCGCGGCGCGAGCGCAGCGACCGACCGCGCCGCGATGCCAGCGACGACGCGCCGCCGGTGACCGACGCTGGTGCGGCCGCGGCGGTTGATGGTGCACCTGCAGTGCCTGCGGTACCCTCGGCACCCTCAGCGCCTGACGCGCCGAAGACCGAATAGGCCGGGAAAGCAGCGCATGCGTGCCATCGAAATCGCCCAGCCCGGCGGCCCCGAGGTGCTGCGCGAGGTGCAGCGCCCCGACCCGGTGGCCAAACCGGGTGAGTTGCTGATCGCGGTGCAGGCCTCGGGCATCAATCGGCCCGACGTGCTGCAGCGCAAGGGTCTGTACCCGATGCCGCCGGGCGTGTCCGACCTGCCGGGTCTGGAGGTGGCAGGTACGGTCAAGGCCGGTGCGCCGGCCGATCTGGCCGCAGCCGGCCTGTCGATCGGCGACGCTGTGTGCGCGCTGGTGGCCGGCGGGGGTTATGCCGAACTCTGCGTGGCGCCGGCCGGTCAGTGCCTGCCCAGCCCCAGGGGTCTGAGCGCGATCGAAGCGGCCAGCCTTCCCGAGACCTTCTTCACCGTCTGGCAGAACGTGTTCGAGATCGCACGCCTGCAGCCCGGCGAAACGCTGCTGGTGCAAGGCGGGTCGAGCGGCATCGGCGTGACGGCCATCATGCTGGCCAAGGCGCTGGGCGCCAAGGTCATCGTCACTGCCGGCAGCGACGACAAGTGCAAGGCCTGCCTGGACATCGGTGCCGACCACGCCATCAACTACCGCAACCAGGATTTCGTCGCCGAGGTGCTGGCCTTCACCGGCCAGCGCGGTGTCGACGTGGTGCTGGACATGGTGGCCGGCGACTACATCGGCCGCGAACTGCAGTGCATGGCCGACGACGGCCGCCTGGCCCTGATCGCGGTCCAGGGCGGCACGCGCAGTGCCATCGATGCCGGGTTGCTGCTGCGCAAGCGGTTCACATTGACCGGCAGCACCTTGCGGCCACGCTCGGTGGCCTACAAGACCGGGCTCGCGCGGGCGCTGCACACCAGGGCCTGGCCCTGGATCGAGAGCGGGCAGGTCAAGCCGGTGATTCATCAGGTGTTCCCGGCAGCGCAGGCCGCCGCCGCGCATGCCCTGATGGAATCGAGCACGCACGTGGGCAAGATCGTCCTGGCCTGGTGAGGAGAAACCCATGCGTCGCAAACTGGTGGTGGGCAACTGGAAGATGCACGGCAGCCGACCGGCCAACGCCGAGTTGCTGGCAGCCCTCGGTGGCGCGCGGCCCTATGGTTGCGACGTCGCCGTCTGCGTGCCGTATCCGTACCTCAGCGAAACCGCGTCCACGCTGGCCGGCGGCGACATCCGCTGGGGTGCCCAGGACTGCTCGGCGCATGAACTGGGGGCCTACACCGGCGAGGTGTCGGCGCCCATGCTGGCCGAGTTTGGCTGTCGCTATGTGATCGTCGGTCATTCCGAGCGCCGGGCCTTGCACGCCGAAAGCGACCTGCTGGTGGCGCAGAAGGCCCAGGCCGCGCTGGCCAAGGGCATCACGCCCATCGTCTGTGTCGGCGAAACGCTGGTGCAGCGCGAAGGCGGCCAGACCGAAGCCGTGGTCAAGCGACAGCTGGCGGCCGTGATCCATCAGCTGGCGCATTGCGCCGGTGAGATCGTCGTCGCCTACGAGCCGGTGTGGGCCATCGGCACCGGTCGCACGGCCAGCCCCGAGCAGGCGCAGGACGTGCATCGTGTGCTGCGTGCGCAGCTGCAGGCAGCCACCGGCAACGGGGGTCGCATGCGCATCCTGTACGGCGGCAGTGTCAAGGCCGACAACGCGGCCACGCTGTTCGCACAACCCGACATCGACGGCGGGCTGATCGGCGGCGCCTCGCTGAAGGCGGCTGATTTCATCGCCATCTGTCGCGCTGCCGGCTGAAGCCGCGGCGCCCTTTTTTCCCGGAGAACTTTCACACATGCAGATCTGGATGACCCTGGTGCTTGCGCTGCAGCTGATCTCGGCGCTGGTCATGATCGGGCTGGTGCTGATCCAGCATGGCAAGGGTGCCGACATGGGCGCCTCGTTCGGCAGCGGTTCGTCGGGCAGCCTGTTCGGCGCCAGCGGCAGCGCGAACTTCCTGTCGCGTTCGACGGCGGCCTGCGCCACCGTCTTCTTCGGCAGCACGCTGTTGCTGGTGCTGTTGGGCAACGCCGGCATGACGCGCCGTGCGGGCGATGCCGGCAGTGTGCTCGACCGTCCCGCGGCGGGTGCTGCGGCGGCCAGCGCGCCGCTGGTCCCGGCCATCCCCACGGCACCTGCCATCCCCGGCCCGGCGCCCAAGGTCGACGCCAGCGGTGAGCCCTTGCCAGCGGCTGCCGCTGCGTCGACTGCACCGGCCATTCCAGGCAAGTGAGGACCTTGCGAGCCCTGTGCGAGCGGGGCTTGCGGATCAGGGAAGTCCCTTGTTTTCGAGCTAGAATCATCCGCTGTTCGAGGGGCACTCCTCAGGCCCTTTGAGCAGGCTGCAGCGCAGCCAGGTTCAGGTCATGCCGACGTGGTGAAATTGGTAGACACGCTATCTTGAGGGGGTAGTGGCGAAAGCTGTGCGAGTTCGAGTCTCGCCGTCGGCACCAGACACTGAACCGACTGCGCCATCTGCTGCAAGCGATTGGCGGCGGGTGGCAAGCTTGGCGTCGCTGCAGCCCGCTGGATCGAGAAGGGCTGGACGGGTCGGGCTGGAAGGAAGGGCGCGCCCTGGGTGGCAGCTGAAAAAGCTGCCGACGGCGCGCTTTTTTGCGACCGCGTACGAGCTGACGATAGGCTGACGACAGACTGCTGCACACACCATGGACCTGCAACCCTACCTGCCCGTGATCCTGTTCATCCTGGTCGGACTGGGCGTTGGTTTTGCGCCCATGGTGCTGGGCTTCATCTTCGGCCCGAACCGGCCCGACGCCGCAAAGAACAGCCCCTACGAATGTGGCTTCGAGGCCTTCGAAGACGCGCGCATGAAGTTCGACGTGCGCTACTACCTGGTGGCCATCCTGTTCATCCTGTTCGACCTCGAGATCGCCTTTCTGTTTCCCTGGGCGGTGTCGCTGCGTGACATCGGCATGTCAGGCTTCTGGGCCATGATGCTTTTCCTGACCATCCTGGTCGTGGGATTCATCTACGAGTGGAAGAAGGGTGCGCTGGACTGGGAATGACGAAAGCGCAGGCCCTGACCAACGGAGTGAAGCATGGGTATTGAAGGCGTACTGAAAGAAGGCTTCGTCACCACGTCGATCGACACGCTGATCAACTGGTCGAAGACCGGTTCGCTGTGGCCGATGAGCTTCGGGCTGGCCTGCTGCGCGGTCGAGATGATGCATGCCGGTGCGGCGCGCTACGACATCGACCGCTTCGGCATGCTGTTTCGCCCCAGCCCGCGCCAGAGCGACCTGATGATCGTGGCCGGCACGCTGTGCAACAAGATGGCGCCCGCGCTGCGCAAGGTCTACGACCAGATGGCCGAACCGCGCTGGGTGCTGAGCATGGGCTCGTGCGCCAATGGTGGCGGCTACTACCACTACAGCTATTCGGTGGTTCGAGGTTGTGACCGTGTGGTGCCGGTCGATGTCTACGTGCCGGGCTGCCCGCCGACGGCCGAGGCGCTGCTGTACGGCATCCTGCAGTTGCAGGCCAAGATCCGGCGCGAGAACACCATCGCACGCTGAGCCCACTTCGAAATGACCCAACGACTCGACAAGTTGCAGGCCGCGCTGCAATCGGTGCTCGGCGACGCCCTGCTCTGCCTGGTGCGCGAGCGCGGCGAGATCTCGATCACGGTGTCCGCCGAGCGTTACCTCGAAGTCGCGCGCACGCTGCGCGACGACCCGGCGCTGCGCTTCGAGCAGCTGATCGACCTCTGCGGCGTGGACTACTCCGACTACAAGAACCAGCCCTGGCAGGGCCTGCGCTACGTTGTGGTCTCGCATTTGCTGTCGATCACGCACAACTGGCGCGTGCGGCTGAAGGTGTTTGCGGCCGACGACGAGCTGCCGGCGGTGGCTTCGCTGACCGAGACCTGGAATGCGGCCAACTGGTTCGAACGCGAAGCCTTCGACCTGTTCGGCATCATCTTCGAGGGCCACCTCGACCTGCGCCGCATCCTCACCGACTACGGTTTCATCGGTCACCCCATGCGCAAGGACTTCCCGGTCTCGGGCCATGTCGAGATGCGTTACGACGCCGAGACCCGGCGCGTGATCTACCAGCCGGTGACGATCGAGCCGCGCGAGATCACGCCCAGGGTGGTGCGCGAAGACAACTACGGCGGGCTGCACTGAACCATGGCCGAGATCAAGAACTACACGCTCAATTTCGGGCCCCAGCACCCAGCCGCCCACGGCGTGCTGCGCTTGGTGCTCGAGCTCGACGGCGAAGTCATCCAGCGTGCCGACCCTTTTATCTGTATTCAGCCCGCGACCACCGAGAAACTGGCCGAAACCAAGACCTTCATCCAGGCGCTGCCCTACATG
>Ga0073899_10001750_pt1 | contig 19713 bp, 16 predicted proteins | sample KloWWTmetaKNB5Ph_FD_88975 | JGI IMG/M metagenome (GOLD analysis project Ga0073899, IMG submission 88975) | Active sludge microbial communities from Klosterneuburg, Austria, studying microevolution and ecology of nitrifiers - Klosterneuburg... | ecosystem: Engineered > WWTP > Aerobic digester >... | reverse complement strand
TCACCGGGGAGCTCGCCCCGGCCCTGAAGGAGTTGGTAGACCACGGGACAGTCAGCATCATCGATATTCTGTTCGTCACGAAAGATGCCGATGGGAACGTCTCCGAGCGCGAGCTCGGAGATCTGATTGACGACGTGTACACTGCCTACGATCCGGTGGTGGATGAGGTCAGTGGGCTGCTGACACACGAGGATGCCGAGCTGCTGACGGCGGCCATGGCGCCGAACTCCTCTGCCGGGATCATGCTGTTCGAGAACGTCTGGGCCAAGCGCTTTGCGGACGCCGTCGCGGAGGCGAACGGACAGGTTATCCTGAACGAACGGATCCCGCGAGCGGTTATCGAGGAGCTCATTGCCGCCGAGATCGAATCGGCCTAACTAAGGCCGGCCGGATACCGAACCGGACACGACGAAGGGGGAAACAGCGCTATGAGACGTCGACCACCACCGCGGCGTGGGCCGAGCCTGATGGGGACGATGGCCCGCACGGCCGTGATCGCCGGCACAGCGACGGCGGTCTCTGGCAACGTCGCGCAGAAGCAGCACGCGAAAGCCAACGTTGCTCAGCAGCAGCAGGCAGCCCAGCAGGCAGCTGCGCAAACCCAGACAGATGTCGAGCAGATGCAACAACAGCTCGCGGCGCTTCAGATGCAACAGGCGCAAGCGACGATTACGCCCGTGGCCCCGGCAGCGCCGGCTCCGGCTGCTGGTGGCGACCTGATCACGCAACTGAAGCAGCTCGCCGACCTGAAGGCTGCCGGGATACTCAATGACGCTGAGTTCGAGGCCGCGAAGGCGCAGTTGCTCGGGGGGTAACCAGGGGGTTCTCAACAAACAGTGATCCTGCAGGATCACTTCGTGGAGCGTGGGGTCTAGTGGAGAAGGGGGTAGCTCCGTGGCCGACATCATTATCGGTCTCATTCTCGGCGCGTTCGGTCTCCTCGTCTGTCTGGCTGGTCTCCGGGTATTCTTCGTGGCGCTGCCGATTATCGGCTTTGTCGCGGGATTCTACGCGGGCGCGGCAGCGATTGCCGCGATCACCAATGGCAGCTTCCTTGGAGATCTGACGGCGGTCATCGTGGGGTTCGTTGTCGGCGTCGTCTTTGGCACGCTGGCGTATCTCTTCTGGTATCTCGGCGCGCTGCTCTCGGCCGGCTCAACCGGCGCGCTGATCGGCTCGGGCGCTATGAAGGCCATCGGCGTTAGCTCGGGCTGGGTCATCTTCCTGATCGCCGCCGCCGTCGCGATCGTCTTCTTCGCCATCGCATTCCTGCTGGCGTTGCCGGTCTATGTCGTCGTCATCAACACTGCGTTCGTCGGCGCTGCGGCCGCCGTCACCGGGCTACTTCTGATCATCAACAAGATCGACAGAGTGGACCTGCATTACGGGCTCGCCTGGGCCACCGTGAACGAGTCGTGGTTCTGGCTCATCATCTGGATCGTCGCCGCGGTGGTCGGCATCCTCTATCAGCTCCAGTCGATCAAGGCAGTTGTTCTGCCCGAAGATCGCTGGACGCGGGCCGAGCCTGCCTGATACCGGGCGCTCACCGGGGATGATGGTCTTTGCCTTCATCCCCGGCGCGGCACGCTGAGGAGCTCGTATGCAGCCGACCTTTTCGGATGCCGAGACACCCTCGGCAGACAACTCTGACAAGCCAGTCCCATACCGAACGATTCTCCGACGACGCAATGTGCGGTTGCTCGCCGGCTCCCGATTCACCAGCCGGATGGCGCAGACGACACTGAGCTACGGCGCGATGGTTCACCTCGGGCAGGCCGGCGCATCACAGCTCGGCGTCTCGCTCGTCGGCTCCGTGTCCTACATCGCCCCGCTGTTCTTCGGCGTGCAGGGTGGGGCCGCCGCCGACACGATGTCCAAACGAGTTGCGCTCGCGTTCGGGTTCGGCATGCAGGCGCTGCTGTGCCTACTGTCCGCGGTCTTCCTCACAACTACAGTCGGCAGTCTGATGTTCCTCATGTTCATGACCAGCCTGCTGATGGTGATCGTCATACCGAGCATGAAGGCGGCGGTCGCGATTGTCTCGACGCCGTCGGAGATGGCGTCTGTAAACGCGGTCATCGCGCTAGTTGGCTCGGTCGGCTCCGCGCTGGGCTCGACGATGATCGCGCCAGTGCTGATCAGCGTCTCTGGCATCGACATGGTTCTCTACGTCGCCGCTGTCCTGTTTGCAGTCGGCGCAATCCGCGTCTTCAAGATGGACGTTGAACACGGAAAGCCAGAACCCGGCGCCTGGCGGAAAATCGACTGGAAGCCCCGCTCCATCTCGCTTCGCATGAACGCGGACTGGATTCGCGACCACCGCTCGGTGGGGACGATGATCCTGACTGGCGCTATCGTCGTCGCGCTCTTCGAAGCATTCACCACGCTGATCCCGATCTATGTGCGGGATGTGTTGAACGCAAATCCGGCTCATTCGGTCTACATCTTCGCGCCGGCCGGCGTCGGCTTTCTGGTCGCAACTGTTGTGGCGCCCTGGGTCATCATGCGGTTTGGGGAGCGGCGACTCGCGGTCGTTGCCCTCGGTTGCGTGACGACGGGAATGATCCTGTTTGGATTGATCAGGCCGATCGCGCCGTTTGTGTCGATCATCAGCCCCCTCCGGCTCCTCGAGCCATTCGGCGTTCACCTCAGCAAGGAGGTCCTGGCGGCGTCGGTCATCGCACTGCCGACGAATTTTGGCTCGACCGCGGCCGGCGCAGCCGTCGACAACTTCGTCAACCGTCATACGCCAGCCGATCGTCAGGGCGCGACGTTCGGGTTGAAGGAAGTCCAGGAAAACGCCCTCGCGCTGGCGACGATCATCGCGCTGGGAGTCGTGTCAAACCTCGTCGGCCCGCGTATCGTCATGATCGTGGCGCCGATAATCGTGCTGCTGCCGGTTATCTGGCTGCTCCGCTACAGCTTCAAGCGCGAGGACCAGCCCATGATGACTCGACGGGAGGCGTTCGCGCTCCTCACCTCTGGTGAGGAGTCGCTGCCAGCAGACACATAACACCGACGCGCCAGGATACGGCGCAACCGCAAGACTGAACGGAATACCCGAAGGAGGCAAGATGACTGACGAACAACGACCACCAACTAACGACGAGACCCCGTCGGCCTCGTCCGCGCCAGACGAGGCCGGCGATATGCATGGCGCTGGCGGCGACATCACGCCAGATCAGCCGACAACCGCGCTCCCAATAGTGCCTCCCAACACGCCGCCGCCGCCGGGGGGAGAGCCTCCGATCGAGCCACCGGGCGGCGGCGAGCCGCCCGAATCATCGGACAGACAGACGTATCAGCGTTGGGTCATCGGCGGGCTCATCGCTTTCCTGGTCTTTATCGTGCTCATTGGTGTGTTCTTCATCTCCCGTGATGACGATGATGACGACGAAGATCATGTCGCCGAGGCAACCAAGACGATCGTGGCTCCCAAGGTTGTGGCGACGGAGACGGCGGAGAAAGTAGCGACGGAGACAGCAGTCGCGGAAACCGCAACTGCTACCCCTGTCGAGCCGACGAAGACGCCAGAGCCAAGCCCGACGGCCACCGAGACGCCGAAACCAACTGCAACATATACGCCGGCTCCAACGTACACACCAACGCCGAAGCCGCAACCCACGGCAACATATACGCCGACACCGAAGCCCGAGCCGACGTTGACACCAAAGCCGGAGCCACCGACTCCAACGCCGAAGCCGGAACCGACCGCTACCGAGCCGCCAACCGTGCCGACGCCAGTTCCAGGCGCGCTAGTGTATTCGGCCAACTGGTCGGGTGGCGCAGGCGATTGGAAGCTCGGCGAAGGATGGGAAGTCAACGGCAGTGCGCTGGTCGCCGATGGCGCCCTCGCCGGCCCGTTACTATCCCCGTTCACGCCAACCAGCCCGGACTACGCAGTCGAGGCGCAGATCGCCATCATCGGAAGCCATGGCTGCAACGAGCTCGCTGGAGTGTTTGTGCGCGCCACGCAGACGAAAGACTCAACTCCGCCGAAGTCTTCCGGCTACGCTGGCAACGCCTGCGCGCACGAGTGGCGCATCGACGCTGTCAGCCAGGACAGTCGCTCGACACTGAAGAGCGGCTATCGCCCGCTCGACACGACGGCGCACACCTATCGCCTTGAGGTCAAGGGCGACAACATCCGCCTGTTCATCGATGGCAAGTTCGCTGGCGAGACGCAGAACAGCCAATTCTCGGCAGCCGGCGGCGCCGGCCTCTACCTGGATGGCAACATCCAGGTGATGATCCGCAGCTTCCGGGTGTATTCGCTCGGATCATAAGCATGCGGCGCTCCCTGTCACCAACCGAGGCCATGTTCAGCGATTCACCGTCGCTGAATATGGCCTCCTGGATCCAGTGAGAGAGGCGCAAAACGCAACATCCCTGGCCTTGCCGGGGATGCTGCGTTGCCGTATCGGCGGCTACCGATTGTCGAAGTACTGACGGTTCAGGCTGAGGAAGCTGGCCCACTGCTCGGGCAGATCATCCTCGAAGAAGATCGCCTCGACGGGGCAGACCTCGGCGCAGACGCCACAGTCGATGCACTCGTCGGGATTGATGAAATACTGGTTCGAATTGTCGTCCGAGTGGATGCAGTCGACGGGGCAGACCTCGACGCAGGAGGCGTCCTTCACGTCAATGCATGGCTCGGCGATCACATAGGTCATCGCGCGGTACCTTTCTCAGTGGGGTTCGATCTATACACAGGCACGCCATTCCTGTGGACGCGCCAGATGATGCGCACGTTGCTGGCAGTATAGCACGCACTCTATCGCTCTCCTGGGCGTGGGTTCTCCACCAGCCGCGCCGATCAGCCGTGGCGAATAAGGTCGCTCGCGTCCCAGACATGCTGGAGGACGGGCCAGGCTTCGTCATCGCTCATCCGCCGCGGCCGATGATAATCCTCGATCAACACCGGGACGAGATCGAGCGCCAGCACCGCGTCACCTCGCATCCAGACATCGGCGATCATCCCCTGCTTGGTCTCGAGTGACCATTCCTGGTCGAAGACGAAGTTCCCCAGCGAATAGACGATCGACTTATCTTTGTAGGTCTCGACGGCCTGAACCCAGTGGGGGTGAGAGCCCATGACCATCGCCGCGCCGTTGTCGATCGCCAGCTGCGCAAAGGCGCGCTGTTCCTCGGTCGGATCGTAAACATACTCGGTGCCCCAGTGGAAGAACGGGATGACGACGTGGCCAGCGGCCAGCTCGCGCTTGATATCTTCGACAACGAGCCAGTCAATCAGCGGGTTCGTGCCCGGGCTATTTGCCTCGGCGCCATCCCATTGATCGCTGATCCCGTTGTAGCCAAGGAACGCATAGGTGACGCCGCCGACCTTGGCCAGCGCCGCCTTCCGCGATTCCTCGATGGTGTGGCCCATGCCAAAGTGCAGGATTCCCGCCTTGTCGAGGACATCGGTCGTGTCATCCATACCGACGACGCCGAAGTTGAACGAGTGATTGTTCGCTCTGTTGAGGACGTCGATCTCGGCGAGCTGCAGTCCGGCAACAGCGCGGGTATCAGTCTTGAACTCAAATGTTGACCAGTCCGTCGGCGTCTCGAAGGAATCTGACAGCGAGCATTCCAGGTTCGAGATCGTCACATCCGCCCAGGTCAGCTCGTCGGCGATCGCGCGGAATGGCGCCGCCCAATCACCAAGCTCGACCATCCTGACGTGGACGTGACGGCCCATGATGATGTCGCCGGCCCAGGTCATCGACACGGCCGGCTGGAGTGGCACGGTTGCGATGGCCTCCGCGGCCCGCGCGGCAAGGCCTGTCTCGCGCGAGTCATCGACATCAGCCACCATCGTCACTTGCAACGGCCAGGTCGCGTCACCCGTCCGGAACCAGCTGATGTCATCGAGCCGCAACGTTCGGAATCGAAAATCGACCCACGCCGCCGGGATGATCGCCAGCACGCCTGGTTCATTCTCCATAAAGGTCGCCAGGTTGTCGCGGTTCGGCACCGCCTGGTCAGCTTGCGCCACAGCGAACGGGCCGGCGGATTCCGCCACCTTCACCCGCACGACCCTTTGCGACACCGGTGAACCGAGCGCGCTCCAGTCGGTAATCTCGCCAGACCAAAGCCCGCGAAGCTGTTCGCTCGTGATTCCCCGGACCACCAGCCGACGAGACACGACCGCAACATAGTCTGTCACTAGCCGCGGCAGTCCCGCGTCCGCAGCGCCGGGCTCGGCCATACGGATCGTCAGGTCTGCGCGACTGTCGGAGGCGGCAGCCGCAACGGCGCCAAGATGCTCGACGAATCGATCCCGCATCCAGCTCGCATGCGTCAACAACGGTTCGGGGACGCCGTCAATGCGGACAGTCATTGTGCCGTCGCTCGCGCCGCCCGAAGTCGGCGACGCGACGCCGCTGCCTTTGGTTCCGGATGGCGTCTGGCCCGGCTTCGCAACCTGCGTAGACGCACCCACTTGTGGCTGCGACGCGGCATTCGGACCGAGCGCCGCATCCGGCTTCTCCTCCGGGCCACTGCAAGCTGCGAGCAACGTTGCGCCAGTCGCAGCGACAACACGCAGAAACGACCGTCGTGTCAGGATGATTCGATGCATTCAATTGGCCCTTACGACCGGCAGGCGACGTGCCGGCAAGTTGCGACTCCGGTTGCCAAGTGTACGAGCCGGGCATGCATTCTGGTAGGCGCAGTATGCCGGCCAGCCATTGCCTTCCCCGGCGAAACCGTGTATCCGTATCATTGCCACCGGCAACAGCGCCGGACCTTCGCAGGAGGAGAGGAGCCTCATCGATGACAACAGTCATCGTCCCGCTCGACGGGTCGGACCGTGCAGAGCAGGCCATCCCCTGGGCAACAGCGCTTTGCCACAGGATCAACGCCCGGCTGACACTGATCTCAGTCGTTAAGATCCCGGTCGAGTTCGGCGCGTGGAGCGCAGCCAGCGCGATGGCCGTCGGAAACGAGCTCGACGAATGGGCGGCCGAGCGAAAGGCCTACCTCAAGGACGTCGCCAGCAAGATCGACGGTATCCAGATCGATATCGTCAGCCGTATCGGCAGTCCCACCAGCGAGGTTCTTAGCGCAATTGGCGACGTTGAGGACCCGTTCATAGTCATGACGAGCCATGGCAGGACCGGCGCGAGCAGGGTGGTGATGGGAAGCGCCGCGAACCGCATTGTGCGCGACGCACGCTGCCCGGTGCTCGTGATCCGCTCGCAGCGCGAAACGCCGGACGTGACGCCATCCTTCGATCGAGTGCTGGTGCCGCTCGACGGTTCTGAGTTCTCCGAGCATGCTCTCGATCGGGGGCTGGACGCTATCGCTCCAGGCGGCCAGTCGATTGCCGTGCATCTGTTGCGCGTCATCGAGTTTCTCGCCGTCAGAATCCCCGGGCCGGACATCCCTCTTGATTACGGACTCGTCGCCGAATACACAGAGGCGATGCAAGAGGAAGCAACGAACTATCTGGGGGTGGTGACCGGGCGGCTGAGTGAAAAGGGCGTAGCCGTAACGTCGGAGGTGCGTCAGGGTCGGGTCTCTGATGAGATCCTCAGAACTGCCGCGGAGCAAAAAGCTGATCTGATCCTCATGTCCACGCATGGCCGGGGCGGCGTATCGCGTCTCTTCTTCGGCTCGGTTGCCGAGAGGGTGCTCCACGAATCGACGCACCCTCTCCTGCTGGTGCGCCCGCGCGGGTAATTCAGACCCGTAGCCGTGATGGCGCTGACAGAACTGTCGGCGCCATCACGTCTATTCGGTGGCCACGCGGTGTGCGTGATTATCGGACCGACTACCCACGCACAAATCCCAACACTGGCCGGCGCGGCTCAGACCCGCAGATAGCCGTCGGCCAGCATCATCTCGGCATTGAGGATGGATGCGCCGGCCGCGCCCCGGATCGTGTTGTGGCCGAGGACGACAAACTTGATATCAAACAGCGAGCATTCGCGGACACGCCCAACCACCGAGGCCATCCCGGCGGCAACATCGCGGTCCAGCGCCGGCTGCGGACGGTCCGGCTGGTCGCGGACGATGATCGGAGTCTCCGGCGCGGAGTGAAGGCCGAGCTCTTGTGGCCGGCCGCGGAACGACCGCAGTGTCTCGATAACCTCCTCCGGCGTAGCCTTCCGACCCAGCTTGAGGTTGACCGTCTCCAGGTGGCCGTGCCGGACGGGCACGCGATTGCACTGGGCGCTCATTCGCAGGTCGGCATACTGGAATTCGTCGCCCATCCAGCCGCCGAGCAGCTTCTTGCTCTCCGACTCGATCTTCTCTTCTTCGCCGCCGATGTAGGGAACGACATTGTCGATCAGGTCGAGCGACTGCACGCCGGGATACCCCGCGCCGGAGGTCGCCTGCATCGTAGTCACCATCGCCTGCTCAATGCCATATGCATCCCAGATCGGCTTGAGCGCCAGCACAAGGTGAATCGTGGAGCAGTTCGGGTTCGTCACGATACAGCCACGATCCCAGCCGCGCAGCTTGCGTTGAACGTCGATCGCTCGCGCATGGTCGGCATTCACCTCAGGGATGATCAGCGGGACATCCGGGTCCATCCGGTTGTCCCGGGCATTCGAAAACACCGCTTTACCCTCGGAGGCCAGCCGAGTTTCGACCTCGCGAGCAATCCCGCCAGGAAGCGAGGCGAAGACAATCGGGCTATTGATCGGCTCCTCATGATGCTTGACAACCTTGTTCACCGCCTCTTCCGGCGGCGCGCCCGAGATACGCCAGTCGGCAACATCGGCATAGCGTTGGCCGGCGCTACGCTCACTCCCGAATAGCTCGGCCAGCCGAAACTGCGGGTGCTTTGCCAGAAGCTCGACATAACGCTGACCGACACTCCCAGTCGCTCCGAGCACCGCCACATCGATCCTGTCTGCCATCGGTCCAATCCCTCCCTGTCGCGCTCCAGCGCGGAGCATCACCTGATCCCGAACAACAAAAAGCAGGAGCCGTCGCTCCTGCCGCCAGAACGTCATCGCGCTGTTGAAACCGTCAGCCGGTTCCCCCGCGCAACGCCGTTGCGGCGTGCGCGGTAATAGTCTCCTCGTTGATAATCCAGCAGGGCCAGATCACTTGCGTCGCTCCCGTTGTCATGGATGGCGTGAGTTCGGTAGGCTGCAACTGCCAACCGGTGTGGGTGGACGATAACAGCCAGACGGTCGCGCGTCAAGATCGCGGCCGGCATCACGAAAGAGGTTGCGCCGTGTCGCAGACGATCGGGGTCGCGGTACTGGGGCTCGGGACGATCGGAAGCGCGGTGGCCGACGCGATCGCCAACGATGCGGCCAGCCTGGCCGCCACGAGTGGCATCAAGCTGCGGCTGGCCGGCGCGCTCGATCGTGGACCGCACAAGGCGGAGCGCGCCCGGATCGATCCGGCACTGGTGACCGACGATGGCAACGCGCTGATCGACGATCCCTCGGTTCAGGTCGTCGTGGAAGTTCTCGGGCGTGAGCGGCCGGCCGCCGACCTGATGATCCGCGCTCTGTCGGCCGGGAAGCATGTCGTCACCGCGAACAAGGAAGCTGTCTCGAAGAATCTTCCGGCCATCCTTTCGGCCGCCCGCGACGGCGACGCGGCATTCCTCTGCGAGGCGTGTGTGGGCGGTGGCATCCCGCTCTTTGCCGCTCTCCGGCAGGTGATGGCAACAAACAGGATCGAACGAGTGCGCGGCATCGTGAACGGGACGACGAACTTCATTCTGTCGGCGATGGACGCTGAGGGCGCCAGCTACACCGATATGCTGGCCGAAGCGCAGCGGCTTGGATACGCCGAACCGGATCCGACCGCCGATGTCGAGGGGTTCGACGCTGCCTACAAGCTGGCAATCGTTGCGTCGCTGATGCTCGGTCGCCACGTCCAGCCAGACGAGATCGATCGGACGGGAATCACCGGCGTCACCAGCGAGCAGGTTGCCGAGGCGAAGGCGCAGGGTGGCACGATTCGTCTCATCGCCAGTGCCGAGCGGCTTGGCGATACCACAGCGTTGCGGGTCGGCCCCGTCTTCGTGCCGGGTGATGATCTGTTTTCGCGAGTGATGCGAAACTACAACGCGATCGAAATCGTCGGAAACCGCGTCGGCCCGGTGTTGCTCCATGGCCAGGGCGCCGGCCCGTCCCCAACCTCCAGCGCGATCCTGTCCGACATCGTCGAGGCGGTGAAGACCGGCAGCGCCGCGACCCCGCGGCTGGGGTAGGAAAAACGGCCCCCACCTCCGGTCCCTGTTCCCAAATCTGGGAGGGGACGGAGGTGGGGGCCAGCCGCCCTAGACGGCGACCTTCTTCTTCGCGACCGCCTTGTCGAGCGCGGAATCCAGATCGTCGATGATGTCCTGGATATCCTCGATGCCGATTGAAAGCCGCAGGAGGTCGGGCGCAACACCAGCCGCCGCCTGCTGCTCTTCGTTCAACTGCTCGTGCGTGGTCGTTGCCGGATGGATGATCAGTGACTTGGCATCACCGACGTTGGCCAGCAGCGAGAAGAGCTTGACGTTGTTGATCAGTGTTCGGCCGGCCTCGCGACCGCCCTTCACACCGAAGACGACCATTGCGCCGTAGCCGTTCTCGAGCTGTTCCGTCGCAACCTGATGATCCGGGTGGCTCTTCAGGCCCGGGTAGGTTACCCAGCTGACACGCGGATCGGCCTCGAGCCACTCGGCAACCTGTTGTGAGTTGGCGCAGTGGCGATCCATCCGCAGCGACAGCGTCTCGAGTCCCTGGAGGAAGAGGAACGCGTTGAACGGCGCGAGGGCAGGGCCGAGGTCGCGGTACGGTTCGACCCGGGCGCGCAGGATCCAGGCAAGATCGCCAAACCGCTCGATATAGTCTTCCATCTTCGGAAACTTGCCATTGGTCCAGTCAAACTTGCCCGAATCGACGATCACGCCGCCGATCGACGTGCCGTGGCCGCCAATCCACTTCGTCGCCGAGTGGACGACGATATCCGCGCCATGCTCGATCGGTCGGCAGAGGTACGGCGAGGCGAAGGTGTTATCGACGATCAGCGGCAGGCCGGCCTCGTGCGCGATTGCGGCCACGTCGCGGATACGGACGACATCGAGCTTCGGGTTGCCGATCGTCTCGATATAGATCGCGCGGGTGCGATCGTTAATCGCATTGCGGAAGTTATCGAGATTGGTCGGGTCGATGAAGCGCGTCACAATCCCGAGTCGCGGCAGTGTCACGGCGAACAGGTTGTAGGTGCCGCCGTAGAGGCTGGCAGCCGAGACGATTTCGTCGCCAGCTTCGAGGAAGGTAAAGATGGCAATTGCCTCGGCCGCCTGACCGGAGCCAGTCGCTAGCGCGCCGATTCCGCCCTCCAACGACGCGATACGCTGCTCGAGGACATCGTTGGTCGGGTTCATAATCCGCGAGTAGATGTTGCCAAATTCCCGCAGCCCGAACAGTCGCGCAGCGTGGTCGGCGTCGTGGAAGACAAACGACGAAGTCTGGTAGATCGGCACTGCTCGCGAGGTCGTCGTCGGGTCGACCTGCTGGCCGGCGTGCACCTGGCGGGTGTTGAACCCCCACGGCTTCGGCTCGTGCGTCCCGTTTCCATTATGTTCTGCCATCGGTCTATCAGTCCCTCTCTGTGTGTATCAACGAATCGTGTCGGTCAGTGGCTGGCGCGCCGGATCACCGCGAGCCCGGCCGAGCGGTGGCGCGCGGACGATCCACCTGGGGGCGAGCGCATTCAATCAGCCGCCTCCGTCTCGACTGCCTCCGCGAGACGCGCCACTCGTCGGGTTCCCGGCTGGCCAACACCGTCACGAAGCACAGCGTCGAGCCGGTGGAAATCCTTCAGGAATGCGTCGTGCCCGTGCGGCGAGTTCAATTCCCAATACCGGGCAGCGCCGCCGCCTCGGGTGATCGCCTCTGCTGTTGCCTGAACGTGGACGGTCGGGAACAGCACGTCCGACCGCACCCCGATGACCAGTGTCCGGGCGGAAATCCGCCGCGACGCCTCGGCCAGCCCGCCGCGCTCGCGACCGATGTCATGGCTATCCATCGCCCGAAGGAGATAAAGGTAGGCGTTCGCGTCGAACCGCGTTGCCAGCTTATCTCCCTGGTATTGCAGGTAGCCCTCGATGTCGAACCGACCCTGGAACTCCGGCCAAGCGTGATAGCGGGCGTCCGGATGCCGGCCAAACCGCATCGTCATCGACTCGTCGGACTGGAAGGTGAGCATTCCGACCATTCGGGCGAGAGCGATACCTCCAGCCGGCTGCTGGTTGCCATAGTCGCCCCCTTGCCAGCTCGGGTCGAGCATGATCGACCGGCGCTGGATCTCGTTGAACGCGATTCCCTGTGCGTGGAATCTACCCGAGGCAGCGACGACGACCAGCCGCGCGATGCGCTCCGGCGCGGTTGTCGCGAGCTCGACGGCCTCCATCCCGCCCAGCGAACCGCCGATCGCGCAGGCCAACCGGCCAATGCCGAGAAGGTCCAGCAACCTCAGGTTCGCGTTGACTTGATCGCGGACGGTAACGGCCGGGAAACGAATACCCCAGCGAGCGCCGTCGGGCGCGAGCGTGCACGGCCCGGTTGACCCGTAGCACGACGCGAGCGTGTTGGCACAGATGACGAAGAAACGATCCGTGTCGATCGGCCGGCCGCTGCCGATCAACGGCTCCCACCAGCCGGGCCGGTCGCCGGGGATCTCCGGATGCGCCGCCGCGTGTGAGTCACCGGTGAGGGCGTGGAAGACGAGGATCGCGTTGTCACCCGCGTCCGAGAGCCGACCCCACGTCTCGTACGACAAGACGACATCGTCCAGCTCTGCGCCGGCTTCGGTGACAAACGGATCGGCCGGTGTCGCAATCCGGATCGTCTGTTGGGCGACGCTTGGCTCCCAGGCGATGCCCGGCGCGGCGATGATACTGGAGGCTCCATGCGTATGCGCGTCGATCGGTGTGACACTGGTCATTGGTCGCGGCTCCCTTCGTTCGTCGTTCGACTGGAACGGCGGGAGCGCGCAGGACATCGACACATCGCCCCCGCGCGGGGACGGGACGCGCCCGTGGTACCACCCCGCTTCACCACCGCCTCGCGGCGACGGACTCAGCTGGTGCATGTCATGCACACGTAGCCCTGTATCGGGGGCGATTCCGGCGACTCCTACTGTGCGTCCATGAGGTTCGCCAAACGGCTGCGCATCAAAGCGATGCGAGGCATGGCGTGGCACGGCGCTGTTCAGATCGCAGCTCGGAGGTCATATTCAACGGGCTGGTCGACGCCACCTCACACCATCTGTGGCTCGCTGTGCCGGCAGTGTGCCGTTTACTCGTCCTCGTCGTTGCCGTAGCTGCCCTGCGCCGGAGAGGAAGAACAAAATCACCATCTCAATCGAGATGGTGGTTGCTCGATTCGCTCATCTTCCGGAACCAGGTTCCGGCGGAATTGGCACCGCACGCACGAGACGCCGGTTGCCGGGTTTCTAAGGGCCGATTCCCTCCACCACTCTGGATGAGCGCAGGGTCTATTCAGTTGTGGAACAGACAATACCAGCGCCCCCGGGCCGTGTCAACCCATTCTTCGTGGTTTGTCGTGGTCCAGTGAATCTGTCACTCCGAATGGGTCAGTGAAAATGTCACCCCATGAAGGAGACAGTGACGTTGATCACCCGCAACCAGACGCGCGCGCCGGCCTGTTCGAGTCAGTCAAACGCTCCTGGCCGTCGTAGAGGGGGTGATGTGTCTGGCATAGCCGACTCGGGAGTAGACTGGTGAGCCGAATTGGCCGACGGACCCCGTGTGTGGGTAGTTGAGAAAGGTGGCGGGCGTGGCAAACCGGCGCGGATACTCGTACCAGACTCCCGACGAGTTGAGTGAGATGGTCACGCGGGTGCATAAGGGCAGAGCCTACCTCGTGCATCCACAGGTCGTCCTCCACGAGCTTCGATCGCGGCGTTCCGCAATCGGGCAGTTCAATGGCTTGCTCGCCGACCATATCGTCGGGCTTGCCGGAACAATGGCCTTTTTCTACCTCCTGTGTGGTCTGATGATGGGCTGGGGACTCTGGCAAAGCATCCTTGACCACGATCATGGCTTTGACCCCTATCCATACTCGTTCCTGTTCTTCATCCTCGGGGGCGTGATGCAATCGCTCTTCGTCCCGACAATGCTCACGGCTTCAAACCGTTCAGCCGAGCGCGACCGCGTGAAGGATGAAGCCGATCATCTCGCCTGGAGCCATCTCTACGATGTGAACGACGAGCAGCTTCAGATTCTGCGCCAGGTAGCGGAGTGGCTGGCTCAGCAGCCCGAGGGGGCTGCCGGCCAGACGCCAGCTTCTGAATCCCGATCAATTCCGTGACCCGAGATATGTCAATGACCGCCCAGATCGCTTTCGGTGGTGTCATCATCACCGGGTTGTTCCGGTGGCGGACCCACAGGACCATGACAACGTTTCACGCTCCGCGATTTACGAGTCTCGGTCCCGATGAAGGGCAGGATTCATGGCGCCCGACGAGCCGACGCTAAGTGGACGTAATCCCGTCCGAACGCGGGCGGCAATTCTCGCGGCGGCTCGTGACCTGGTGCTCGACGCCGGGCAGCGGCTGTCCATCCGTCACGTTGCCGAGTTGGCTGGCGTCACTCACGGGACGATCTATCTGTACTTCCGTGACAAAGACGATCTGCTCTACCAGGTTGCCGAGTCTACGGCGCACGAGATCGTCGCGCGCCTCCGCCGGTTGCCACGCGGTATCGGCGCTGACGAGCAGCTGCGTCAGACATTTCTCGTTCTGTCCAACGCCGCGCTCGATGCGCCGGACGCCTTTCATTTCATCTTCACGCTTCGTCCGGCTCGCGCGACTGCCACGCCGGTCATGTCTCCGCTCGCGGCCGTGCTCGAAGCGCCTCTGGTCGACGCGGTCGCTGCAGTACTGGCTGATGGCGATGACATCGCGCCGGCAATCGCCCGCGCGCTGCTGCTCAGTATCGTCGGATTCGTCGAGGCCGAGAGAGCCGGGATCACTACGCGCACCGAGCTTCAGGCGATCGCCGATCAGACGATTGTGCTCATCATGGCCGGCCTTCGCGTCAGTTGACTGCACGTCGACTACGTAATTCTACGTATGCTCGATGCTCGGACGACCCACGGCAAATTGCGCATTCTTTCCGATGGGATTCGCGGGACAGTTCCGCACAATAGCGGCAGTCCACTGGAACGATCCGCATGGCGGCGGGAATCGGCACACGCGAGCCATTCGCGCAGGAAGGCCCTGGAATGGTCGACCACCTGGTCTGGCAGTCTCATATTGTCCCGAGCATGTTCAGCGAGGCGTCGGACACACAGCATCCTCGCCCGGCGCGTGATGCCGACCCCCAGCCAGACCCACCACCAGATGACAACAGCGACGAGACGGACAGATCGTGGATCGACGAGCTTGCAGCGGCGCTTCGCGACCTGGCTCGAAAAGGCACGAGGCGGGACGATGGCGATCCCGCGACGCGAAAGGCGAATGATGAACCCTGATCCTCAAGAGTTGGTGACCCAGCAACGGCACGGGTGACGGACTCCGGACCTCAGAAGTCCTTCCCTCCCTCCTTCCCATCTTGCTGAGGCGGCCGACCCCACATTTCGGCCGCCTCCTTGTGTCAGTCGTTCAGCAGATCGAGTGTGGAGATGAAACTTTTGACAATGTTGGCAGGTACTGTTATGTTCCAGACACGCGACCCGCCGTATTCATGCTTCCGCAACTCGTTCGCCTGCGTCCTGTGTTTCCGTCAGATTTCGGCGTCGAATCGTCGCGTTTCTCCCGTTCGACTAATGCAGAGAGGGCACACCCATGATTGACAATCTCGTCGGCGTAATCCTGCAGTCTGCCGAAAGACACGAGTACAGGAATGAGAACGGTGGACCAATCAAGCTCGTCATTGGCCTTGATAGCGGCGCCGTCCTCCGTGGCCACCTCGTCTCACGGGGTGACTGGTTTCGGATCAATTCAGTCAACGGCGAAGGCAACAAGATCGTCAACGGCGAAGTGCGAGCAGTGCCGGGCAGTTGGCCTGCCGACCTGGTCGTCGAACCCGATACGGACACACACGACGCAATCTACCTGACAATGGTCGAGTTCCTGTCTGGCGACACATGGGTCTCAGGTTGTAGCGTGGCGGTGGATCGAAGCACGGTCATAATCTGCGGCGACCAATATTTCTAGTCCGAACGTCGCGCAGTGGGGCCAGAGGCGGAGGGTGACGTGAGCGCATGGTATTCGTCGCTCGTGAGCAAGAAATTCTGACACTCCGTGGAACACTCGACCGGGCTTGCAACGGCGACGGTGGAGTCGTCATCATCGTGGGCGAACCAGGCAGTGGAAAGACAGTCCTGCTGCGCCGAGTTGTGGACTACGCCGAGGAACACGTCGATCGGCCGCGGATCATTCTGGCACGCTGCTATACCAGCGATGTTGCCGATCCCTATGCGCCCTGGCGTCAGCTGACTGCGACCTATCCGGCTCTCGAGCATCGACTGCCACAACCGATCGGTGGGGCCGAGCCGGCCGTTCAGGGCATTGCCGAGCTCGGTCGGCGCGTCACCGAGGCGCTCATCGACGCCGCTGCTGATTCGCCGATGGTCGTCGCCTTCGAGGATATCGACCTCGCCGATGACTCATCGCTCGTTCTCTTACGCGCGCTCGCGCAGCGCGCGGCATCGACGGCGCTGTTACTCGTGCTTACCGTCAACGCAGCACAGACAAATGCTTCACGACTCGCCGGCTGGCTGAATACTCTCGTCTCCGAGAGTCGGGTCACACTGCTTGAGATGACGCCGATCAGCCCGGAGGAAATCTCGCGCCATATCGACGAAATCGCCTCCGGTCGGTCGCCGGCCACCCGCCAGCGAATATCCGAGACGCTCGTCAGGCTCAGTGGCGGTAATCTGCTCGTGCTCAATAGCCTCCTTGATGTGTTCGAAACGGGCGTGATCGATCTCGTCTCCGACGACGACATCGCCGAGCGATTGCCAACCTCGTTCGGCGCCGTCATCGCGGCGCTTGTTGGCCGACTGCCCTCTTCAACAACTGACATTCTGGGGCTGGCCGCTATCGCTGGCGAAACAATCGACCTCGACATGCTCGCCGAGCTCAGGTCAATCGCGCCGGTCGATCTGGCTGGGCGTCTCGATGCCGCGCTAGCAGTGGGGTTACTTGTCGAGGATATCGATGGCACGGTTCGGTTCCGGCATGGCGTGCTCCAGCAGATGCTGGCAAGACATCAACCGGCATTACAGCGACGACTCGCGCACGCCAACATTCTGGACTGGCTGCGCCACCAGCCCGACAGCCGTGCCGGCGAAATTGCTCGACATGCGGAACGATCCGGCGACCTGACGACTGCCTATCATGCGCTTCTCGATGCTGCTCATCAGGCGCGTGACGAATTCGGCTTTCCGGAGGCAGCGAAGCTGTATATGAAGGCACTCTCCATTGCTGAGCGCCTCCATATCCCGGACGCCGAGCAGGATAGCGTTCGCCTCGCTATGGCCGACGTCCTGGTCTGGAATGACCGAGTGCGAGGCACGCGAGAGATCGATCGCGTTACGACCCGCGCCGGGCTGCGTGGTGACGCGCTGATGCTCGCTCGATCCGCGCAGCGACGCGCAACGATGCTCTATGAAGATGGCGATGTCAGCGGCTGTCTGACTATTCTGACGGAGGCCATCCCGATCCTCCGTGCCGAAGGAGACACCGAGTCGCTCGCCACAGCGCTCACGTACACCGGCTACTGCCACGGATCAGGGGGCCGCTATGACGACCTCGAAGACATCGCGGAAGAGCTGCTGGAGTTGGCGCGGCAAACTGGCACGCCGATGTATCAGGCGGTCGCGCTCCAGTTTCTGGCCAGCCTGCGCGTTGGCCGTGGTGAGGGAGGGGATGCGCTTGGGCTCGTCCTCCAGTGCGTCGACATCGCGGAGGAGCTCGGCCATGTGGACCACGCGACCGACTACGCTGCGGTAGGAATCGTCACCGGGGTTGTTGCTCATCTCCACGAGCCCGCCCGCATGCGGGCGCTCCTCCAGCGCGGGGAGGAGCTCGCGCGTCTCCGCAGCCTGCGGCTGGTGGTCTCCGACACCCCCGAGCCAGCGTTCGTTTCCGTCCGCTTCCTCTACGGAGACTGGGATGTTGTTCGTTCGGCAGTCCCGATCCTTGAGACCCTGGTTGATTCTTCACCGAAGGTTGTCCGCGACATGACCGCCCTCCTTGTCGCGGAGCTGGCGCTCGCCGAGGGACGCCGTGCCGCGTGCGAGCTCGCGCTCGATCGGGTGGCCCGGACTGCGTCGGATGGCATCGGCGACCACGCCTCTCGCACGTGGATGGCGGCCGCGTCTCGGCGAGTGCAACTATGTCTGGCGACGCGTGACATTGCCGGCGCAGCCGAGTGGGTCAACGCAATGAATCGTGTTCTGGCCGAGCGCGAATTTGCGCCGGGACGACTCGCGCTGGACATCGCCAGAGGCCGGCTGGCGCTCGCTCGCGGCGACACGACCACGGCGCGAACGATTGCAGTCGACGCGCGGGACAAGGCGCACGCGACACATCATCAACTGGCGTTCATCCAGTCCTGTTTGCTCGAAGCAGCAGCACTCCGCATAGCAAACTACCACGACGAAGCTGCGCGATTGGCCACGATGGCGATTGAGCGTGCCTGCGACTGTCAATTGCCCTACGAAGGCGCCGAGGCGCGAATCGAGCGGGCGAGGGCTTTATTGGCGTCAGGCGATGCAGTCGCCGCACATGAGGATCTTGCTCGAGCCGGCGCGATATTCGCCCGACTGGGCGCGACGGCGGGCATTCGGGAGATTGAGTCTCTGACGCCGAGAATCCGCGCTACCCGGCCGGCCGGCGTTACCGCGCGCGAGATCGAAGTCCTGCGTCTTGTTGCGCAAGGGTTGTCGGACCGCCAGATCGCGGATCAACTCTTCATCAGCCATCGCACGGTGACGACGCATGTCGGGAACCTCCTGGGAAAGACGCAGAGCGCCAATCGCACCGAGCTCGCAATCTGGGCGCTCCGGCACGATATCGTCGGCTCAACTGACGAGGGGGTCATGGTATGACGGCCGGGGTTGCCGTTACAGTATTCGGCGCGTACCCGGTCAACTCGACATAACCCAGACCGAGAGCGGGTTTACCGGCAACAACGCCCTTCACGACAACCTCGCCCTCCCAGTAGGTCACCCCCGTCGTCGCCTGCGTCTGTAGCTCCTGATCGGCCAGTGAGGGTGTCAGCAGAATCGACCAATCGTGAGTTGGCAGGTCGATTTGCCAGCCGGCCGGGTAGACCGCGCCCGAACGCGGGCTCGTCCATGTTTCGACTACACGGACGTCGATATCCTCGGCGGCGAGGTGGTGGGCGACGCCAGCCGGATCGACAATCGTCCCGTACTCCGCCGAGAGCGATCCGTCGAGGCCTCTCACGAGCGAGATTGTCATGTCCCAACCGGTATCAAGCTGAACCGAGAACCAGTCCCACCCGCCACCGCCGACCTGGATGAAGTTGCCCCACTGATGATCCATCCATGCCTCACCGGTCACCGAGCGCGGGTCTCCATCGACGACGAGTGTTCCGCTGACATCCAGCCGCGTGCGCGAGTAGTAATACGAGCCGCCGGCCGGGCCGAACGACACGTAGCCATCGCCATCGTGCAACGCGGGCGGCTTCGCGGCTGTGAGATCGAGATCGATTGCGAATCCGGCCATGTCGGCCACCAGTCG